>Ga0163217_1040325_pt1 | contig 12080 bp, 12 predicted proteins | sample SynspAceP_FD_185933 | JGI IMG/M metagenome (GOLD analysis project Ga0163217, IMG submission 185933) | Saline lake microbial communities from Ace Lake in Antarctica - Synechococcus sp. Ace-P (PacBio error correction) | ecosystem: Environmental > Aquatic > Non-marine Saline and Alkaline > Saline ... | reverse complement strand
TTTTCGACCGAGCGACAAGAGCTTCTCTTCAGCAATAATTTGTAAGAAGTGGAAAAAGGAAGTTGTAGGAGTGGCATGCTGCCGGCAGACTCGGTACGAGGTGGCCATTGGTATAACAAATGATGGGGGCTATTTCTTGGCGCATCCAGCTCAGCAAAACCTAAGACTCGAAGTTAGTGGACCAAAATCACCCACGCTCCACCTGAGCACCTTCCAAAAAACACTGGATGTGGACAGACAACTCTATGAGTACAAGGATATCAATCCAAATTGAAGGTTTTGATCAAGCCGAATGAAAAGGCACTTACCCAAAGTAGCAAAAAAGGTAATGGCGCAAATCATCCCAATACGGCTTGCGGATCATGAGTTTTGATGGAGGGAGAGTTTTCTATACCGCATTGGGCCATGTTTGCGACTCTGCCTTTGGGAAGATGATGTCTTTTTCTAAAGCACCTTTTTGGATGGGATGACGCAGCTACTGGAAGGCCTTTCAAAAATATTTCATAAAACCGAATTGTCGCGGAACTATAAGCTGACAATTCGGTTGTATCAACAAATTGAATGCTATTTATGTTGAAAATCAAGCCAACCTGTTCACCTCTATATGGAGGCAAACCCCAATCCTAATTCTTTAAAATTCGTGCTAATTTATGTTAGCAGCAGATGGGTAAGCTTTGACATATCCAGATGCAGCTAGTGCGACGAATTCGCCACTTGCCTCAGGAACTCTTTTAAATTTTGCAGCAGTTCAACGAGTTTTCGTGGCCTCCAATTTGTCAACAGTCACCAAAGATAAGCCGTTGATTGGATAGAATTCAGACGATTATTAAGAGATACATCCGTCCATTTTACCTTGAAGCAGGTAAGGTCGATCGTTCAGGGCAGATGGATTCGAGATCCACTTTTTGATGAGAATGTTCAAGAGATTGTGAAGAAAATCAAAGGGTATTCTGGCATGAATACATTAGACCCTGCTGTTGGAGCAGATGGTGGCCGCAATTTATTCCTATTCTTTCAGGTATGGAATCGTAAAGGTTTTTTACTTCAAGGGTTCTTGTTTCTGGTTGCCCATCTAGTACGGTGACTTTAAAAGCTGGTATCCAAAATCTTTCTGACAAGAATGCTTCCTGAAGTGAAGGAAGTGCAAGCAGAGGGAGTATAATTTTAATTCTATTAATGGGAAAACGAGATTGCGTCTTGGGCGATTCTTGGAACTAATTGCTGTGGTTGTTCGATAACAAGCGTCCGAAATTCCGAGAAAACAGATTGAAACTTATTCCCGATTCTTTTTTCCGGGAATCCGAAATGTGATCGATATGTCCGCTGGGAATTACCCTTTCCCCAGCGTTTATTTATTATAGCCTCTGTTGCCTTATCATTGGAATCAGGTTTTTTTTCGCTTTTGAAAAGGAAAGGATGGGAAATCTAGGGACTTTTTATTGCCTTTAGATTTTTATTGAATGCATAGGGAGCTTTGGTGTTCTTTTTTCTCTTTCTTCTTGGGGATTTTAAATTTACAGCGGACCCCAATTTTTGAACAAGCTGGGCTTAAATCCAATCACTCAATCTGCGAACAGCTTAAATCTGAAATTCAAATCACGCATCGCTTGGCGCGTCAATTTTCGAAATTCGATCACCACAGACACCTTAGCCCCATAGAGGGAACATTCCTCCATATCCATCTCTGGAAGGAAAGTAGTTCGCTACAATTATGGGAGAGAACCTCGACCCTGCTAGGATTGAATTTTACTGAAAAACCAAGAGCAAACTAAGCGTTTCCCACCACCGGGATTTATGCGCAAAAATGGGGATTCTTGGGATTCTATTTCCCATTCACTGGCGAAAGCTACATTGATCCTACACTTCATCCACCTTGAAAGCCCTTTACCGTGCACACGAAATGGCTCATAGCTATTGGGGTGACTAATGAGGGTGAGGCGAATTTTATCGCTTGGGTTGATTTGTCAATAGCGATGAGCTTCTATTAAGTATTCAGGGTCATTGCGACTTTTGATGTATCAAACGCAGGGATTATTACCGAAATGGCTCCTTGATGAAACGAGAATGATCCAAAAAATTGGGAACCTGGTCTGAGAGCAGATTAATTTCATTCAAAAAGCTTCTGATGCAAATCAAACCGGTTTTCGATTTGAGCTGTAGTCGAATCGATATATTTTTCTGAAAAGTCAAAGGTGTCAAAGCGGGTATTAATAGCTACAACAAAACTTCCTATGTTGGCTTTCGCATGGCGTCAAGCGAAGAATTGGAGTTTTAACATTCCAAAAAATTCAAGATTTCAAATTCTGATTTTAAGACAAGGGGCCATCCTGAATTATCTACTTATTCGATGCTAATTTCTCATGATTTATGTGGGTGGGGACAATCATTCGTAAAAAAGTTCGATAAATAACTATTCGGTTAAAGTTTGTTTTTAATTTTGTGAAAACTATTTTTAAGGGAATTAATCTAAAATGATAAAATTCGATGCGATTACTTTTTTCTCACTAACGTCTTTTATTCAATACGTTCACTGTTCTTCAGTAGGCCAGATCAAGGTAGAGTCTGAGCGAGGATTAATTGATGGGAAACGTCTGATTTTTGCGACCAATACTGAATCAATTCCATACTCGTGATTCTGAATTTTTCAAACGCCTTCAAAATTTAGCGTACCACTGGTGAGGGAAATGTCACAGGCGATCGCTCCTCCCGGACGGAGCCAAGCTTACCAGGCGAAACCGACTATTGCCCACATCAACAAGCTTATAATTACTTCCTATTCCTTCGGCAAAGGGCAATGTATATGGTAAAAAGCAAAGCCAGACCCTGTCTACCTAATTCAGTTTGCCGCCGGGACAAAGTCACCAGCCTAACAAATGGTTCATTTTGGAGAATAAACTTGGGACAAATCAGCTCAAACGATGAGCACGTGTGGTTTCATTTTCGATTCGAGGAGCCCACTCCAATCGCGACCAAGGAAAGGAATTTATCGCTTGAAGTTAATAAAATGAGCCAACATTGAGCAGAAAGGAAAATCTTGACTTCGCCAGCCAGTTGAAAACTATATTGAAATCACCATGAGGACTGGATCGATCACCAAACTGATGGTATTTGAACATGCTCAGAGAAAGTGAAAGTTGGAGATGTGGTTTTTCCAGGCGACGTGCTGGCAGATCTGCTGGAGAGAATTATCGATCCGCCGGTCCTACAATGTCCGATTAGTGACTATACGACTGAAAAAGATGGAGGGTAAGATAAATTAAGTACAGTGTTGATCCCGACTAGTTTGCCACCTCCTTGGAAATATCGAGATCCAAAAAACGCTTGAAAGAGAGTGGTGCACCCGAAGAGATCATCGGAATTAGAAATGAGTAAGGAAGGGAACTGAAGAAATACTACGCAGAAATTTAGGTTCCGCCTTATCCGCTTTCGATTTCCCAAACCATTACACCCAAAATTCACGCGGCGATTCCAACGATAATGGCCAAAAGCAAATCTTCACCATTAAATACTCCCAAAATATAGCCACAATCGGGAATAAAAATATAGGTCACAGAACTGCAAACACAGGAGTCACTTTTTTCAACCAGTAATATGAAGAGAATCAAAGCGATCGCTCCCGGAAGACGGCCTAGCAAAGTTAGATAGCCTAAGGCCTCAAGAAGCGCCAATCTATTGAGTGACTTTATACGAAAAAGTCGTTGCCGGCAATCAGGTAGACCAAAGCCATGGGTAATACTACCAGCAGCGAAATCGCTGTGAGTTTCAAATCGGCTTAGTTTTTCGAAAACGAAATTTGATAGGTTGAGATTGAAGGCCATAGGCAAACACAGGCTAAATAACGAAAAAAGCATAAGGCATTAAATCCCTGTAAATGTCCCAAAATCCGCCCCCTCTTCACTTGACCAGAATGATAAACTCCTTACCAAAGGCAATGTCCTAATTCGATTCCATTTCGAAGTGTGATCTTCGAGGAAAAGAACAAGGCACCTAATCAACACGACCAAATAGCGGCGTCAGTGCATTAAGAACACCTGTAAGAGAACTGCTGGTTGCGTCTGGCTTTTTGACAAAAAAAAAAGCTGAATAAAGCTACCCACTAAACCAAACTAGGAAGCAGATTTTGAATTGTATTGCTGGAGAGGTTTTTGATTCGGGGTAAAGAAAGCCCCGGGATAGTAGGAACAGTAGCCGCAGCTACCAATGCCGTATGGCTCCCACCTCACCTGGAAGTAGAAGATGTGCGATGCGGCACGGTGTTGATCAAGATTAAATGAGCTTCCCAAATTAAGGCTACACAATCAGGGAAGGCCAGTTGACTAGATTACTATCAAGATGATTTGTAATTCATAAAAATCAGCTTTTGCCTTTGAATCGGCGGGTCAGGGGAGTTAGAGAGTAGGGTATGAAATTTAATTCTTGGGATTTGTTCAAGGATTGTTTAAAAAAACGTGATCCGCGTATGCCATCTGGCCACTTGATTGAGGACTTCGCCATTACGTGCCTCCGCTAAGTTTCCGCATAAAGTGGACCATTTCCGATCGATTACTGTTTGAAAGTCGGCATGCCTCTGAAATAATTGGTGTAGGGTCTGCGCATTTCAGAATTCCCAGTTTCTCCCTTTCCCACTCTACAGATTAAGTCCAAGTGTTTCTTTGCTACCGCGATCCCTCCTCCAGTCCAGGAGGAGCTAATTTTTCTCCAGTCGCCAGGAAATGTTGGGATTTCATCAAAAAATCCCAAGGATAAGCCAATCGAGCTCGCTCCGATCATCAATTCCATCGACAAAATTTCGTATTTATTTTATTATTCTAAAGCGTTTTTCAGGAGAAATCGATATCCCCATTCCCAAAACAGGGGATGTAAAGACGTGGATTTAGCTTTGACTAGGTTTAGATAAGACCAATCCAGCTTTCACCTTTGTACAATCTTGGCTCTTGTACGTGCGTGAATGCTGATCCGCTTGGATTGCCGACATCCTGAAGTCGCTCCGCTACCTCTACGATCCGAATGCTATTTTGATCCCAGCCTAATCGAGTTTTCACAGGTGAACAGAATATTAACTTGCTTTTTTACAATCCTCTGTCATGGTTACCATTTTATCGATATCAAAAGTATTCCTGCAACCAGCGCTTTTACAGGCCACTTTATTGACAGGGCAGCCGTAATTAATGTCTAGATAATCAGGTCTGGCTCTTCGGACGATCGCGGCAGCTTCGCGCATGGAATTGGATTTCGTTTCCAAAAATCTGAATTGCCGATTGGACGCTCGTAAATCGAAAATATCGAGCTTAAGCCACACTTTTGGCAGCATCTCGAATCAATCCTCTGAGCTGGATGAACTCTGGTTTACATCCAAGTCCGCCACCGTGCTTTGCTTTAGCACACTGCCTCTGACGGAGGATACGCTTACATTCTCCATTGTGCAAGCAAACAATGGGGAACTCTCCTAACTCCAACTTTCCTATTCTTAACCACTTGTTATTCTAAATTTGGCGTAAATTTACCTCAAATTGGAGATATACGAAACCCAAAATCTGAAATTGCCAAGCGAAAGAGTTGGCCTTTTATCCTTAGTAGTCATTGCTTAGTCGCCTATAGGTATTTTGGTGATTTCTTCAAGTTTTAGCTTTGGGCCGCTACGCCATATCTATTTTGGAGCTATCATTTGAAGACATCATTGGCGGCTTAATTGGTCTGGTGATTTTTCTTCCCCAAATGGGCGAATGCGCCATGTTTTTATCCAAGGAATTGGTTCTAATTGATTTGCGTTTGGCTGCCTATGTGATCGCCCGCATTTATGACAAAGCGGATTTTCATTGGCGAGGATCAGCTTCCTCGATTCAAACCTGACCGGAGCTGGCTTGTCAATCGTTATTACGTGCGAGGAATGCTTTTCAACGGCACTATTGGTTTACTGGAATTCGCTTTATGGTTACTTCCAGAGTCTTTGTTCGGGTTGAACTTTGATGAAGAGACCGAAGAGCATTGCTGAGTTGACTAAATTCTTGACTGATTTCCCAATCGATTCTTGAGCTACTTTCGGGGATTCTGGTGTTGGTATATTAGCAGGAATAAAACGGTGAAAGGAGAATGTTCTTCAGAGGGTGTGTTCAGCCAAAATGAAGGACTTTATTATTACCGAGGTTCTTTGCCCATGCGGGAGTTTGGGTGACTGCAATCATATTTTCCGCCATTCACCTGCAGTTTTACGGAGGTTCTTCGCGCGTATTTTTAGGCGCCCTGTATTGGGTATTTGTACCTTTATCGGGAAGTTTGATCTATCCTATTTTGGCTCATATTCTAAATAATTCCATTACCGTAATTTCTAGGTTTATCTAGTTAATCAAGAGCTGATGACATGATTTGGATCGACAGATTGCGGTGTCCTATCCTGCGGCGATACTCGCTTATTGGGTCTTTTTAGCAGGAATATATTACTTTAAGAAAATTAAAACAGAACCCTAATGGAGAACTGGACAAAAAGTATTTTGAAAGGAAAGCTCAAGTTGAGAGCTGAAATAGTTTAAAAGGTATTTCTTGAAAGAGCATGGGATCCAAGCTGTAGTTCTGAATAAAAAAAGGAGGACAGTTTACCAGATCCTTCGGCACTTATCATTGTCCTCGTTCAGCGTGATGATTCAATTTTCAGCCTTCAAACTATCGTCAGAATGAGATCACGTTAAATTAATAATTACAGCAATCTGGGCCAGCGAAGCTATCACGCTGTGGATTGGTTGGATGATCTTAGTAGGAGGAAACTATTTATTCGGAATGGACTTACTTTTTGGTTTGCTAGCATTTTAGGCTTTTCTCAAAATTGAATTCTACAAGCTCAGTGGTTGGATGGGTTATGCTTCTTTGAAAAGTTTGTGGTATTTCTGGGCCTGCCATGATCTTCTCTTCTGAACCTTCATGGTAGAGAGAAGAACACCTACCGACGGATATTTATATATGATTTTCCCGATCGTTTCTCTGACTTTTTTCATCAAGCTCTATCGTAAAACGGGATAAAAAAGGCCCTTCACTGGTATTGCATATACTTTTTGGGGATTATTTTATGTAGCAGTGCCTTTCTCCTTGTTGAATTTTAGGCAGTTTTTTCTGTTGATGCGTTTACATGTACGAAATCTTTTAATTGGCTGTCCTTTTGATCCTCGGGCCAACAGATACTGGAGCCTATTTGCAGGGTACACGATTTGGTAAAACCAAAATTGTTTGAACGGGTGTCACCAAAAAGTCCTGGGAGGGATTTCTGGAGGACTTTTCTGCAATCGGAGTAGCTTTTGTCTTAAGCTAAATATTTCCATGTGATAGAAGGATTGGAAATGGTTAGTGATCGCAGGCCATCATATTATAGCAGGTACGTATGGAGAACTTAATTGGAATCCTTATTTTAAGCGATCATCGGAAATCAAGGATTCCGGAATGGGACTCCCAGGACATGGAGGGATTTATGGACCGATTTTGATGGTTTGCTATTATCAGCCCCATTATTCCCCGCATTTTTTGGAAAATCTTCTAAATTCTATCCCGCTGAGATTAAAAAAATCTGATTAATATTGTACCAGCATTTGAATAACTAAATCTAAACCCAATATGGGCTTACCATTTGAACCGCGCTCGATCAAGGATAAAGAAAATCCTTAGAGTCAATGATGGAAAGATTCAACATTGCAGCTGGGGAAAAAGCTGGACTCTCTGATGAGATTCTACAATGTGTTGAAAATTCCCGCCAAAACAAGTTATCGTTTCTCTTCCCAATGCACCATGATATGGAAAAATCCAGGTTTTTGAAGGGAATGCCGAGTAATCCACTCCAACATTCAGCCAGCGAAAGGGGGAATCCGATTTGCCACCAGAACGTGCATACGATGAAGTCCGAGCATTGCGCATGGATTGACATGAAGTGTTGCTGTGTAGATTTATCCCTTTTGGAGGAGGGTTAAAGGTGGCGTGAGGTGTTTAATCCTCGCGGAAAATGTCAAAAGGATGAAAGAAATCGAGCGATTGATGCGCGCATATACCTTGGCAAGTTGATCGACGTATTTGGCCCAGACAAGGGATATCCGCACCCGGATATGGGTACAGGTCCTCAGAGAGATGGCTTGGCTGATGGATGAGTACTCCAAGGCACATGCATGACGGTGAATTCAGTAGTAACTGGAAACCAATTGTATTGGGCAGGCTCTTCTTGGACGAACAGAAAGCACTGTCGTGGTGGTAATCGGTGTCTGCACTCTTGCAAAAAGTTAAAAATCAACCCTTTGCAAAGCAACTTGGCGTACAGGGATTTGGGAATGTTCGGCATCTTGGCAGCGCTTCTTTTGGAGAAGCGGTGGACTGAAGATTATTGCTATTTCTGGACCATACTGGTGCTTTTTATAACGACTAGAGGAATTAATATGTCAAGAGGCTGTTGCCTACAGAGATTCCAATAAATGCGAAACTTGGAAGATTCACGGGTGGAGATAAATTGGAGAATGCAATGGACTTGCTTAAACCCTTGAATGATGTCTGGTGCGGGCCGCTGTTGGGAGGATGTTATCACAGTACACAATGCAAACGATATCAAAGCTAAGCTAATCGTTAGAGGAGCTAATGGTCCAACTTCAGCAAAAGCTGATGCTATCATCAATGAAAAAGGAATCATGGCGTGCCAGCATATCCTGCTAATGCTGGCGGAGTAACCTGTTTCCTATTTTGAATGGCTACAAAACAGATTGGGTTATAATGGACTGCCGATCGATGTGAACAAAGACGGTCAGATCGAATTATGAAAGATGCTTTCGATAAAATTGTCTATGAGGCTTCTAAAAAGTTATGATGGTGCCTATGAGAATTGCCTGCATATATCGTGGCCAATTGATAAAGTGGCGAAAAACCTATACCTATCGCGGGAGGCTTCTAAAGTCGCTTCTCTCAAAAGTTTATTTTTAATCTTTGAGGCGTGGCTAATGTTGTCACGCCTCTTGTTTTAAGACTATGACCATACATCGCGAAGGACGTACATTTACTATTTTTGTTGCTTAATTCGTATTAGGCAGTAATTTCAATTATCTGATCTATTATTTCATGCCAGATGCAGAACTTTCTGGCAAACACAGTGCTGCTTGGCAGTGTGATCTTTCTACTTGTTATTCTTCAAAAAATTTTTTTTTTTTTTTTTAAGGGAAATCCTATCATTACTCTTCCAAATGAAAGATGGGATTGTATTTGCGCCAGCTGATGGGCAATAGTTAGTAATCGAAGAGGACCCATGGAGGTATGGAATACTTGACAAGAGAAGCGGATTCAAGTTTCTATTTTTTATGTCTCAATCAATGTTCATGTGAATCGCTCGCCAAATCCAAGGCTGTAGTGATACTTCAAATATCACCCCTGGAAAATACTTGGGTGGCTTGCGATCCGAAATCAAGCCCGGAGAATGAGCGGAACTACGATGGTTCTTAAAGGACTTCCAAAATGGAACAAAAATTCTGGTAAGACAGATTGCTGGAGCCTTGGCAAGAAGAATCAAATGGTATGTATCAGCAGGCTCTGAACTAGCTCAGCGGTGGGTGAATTTGGGCCTTTATCAAAATTTGGATCCGGGCTGGATATGGTTTTTGCTTTAGGAAACAGAAATCTTTGCGTGAGTTTAGATCAAAAAACAAAAGGTTGGCAAGAAACTCCGATCGCTCGCTTAAAGTGATTTTTGAGGCGATTAAATCAATCCAGAGCCCAGGCAAGCAAGGGAAAAGAATGAAAAGTAGTCCATTCAAAAGTCCGTTTTGCAGCAATTTTTAATCGATTTCCTTTATCCTTTTTCCAGGATCCACTCTTTTTAAAGCTTGGAGCTGATTTTCTAAGCCGGAAAGAAATGGTTGGTAATCTTCTTGTTTCTTGACCCAATACCGAAGATTTCAATAGATCCGCCCGCAGATCATTCCGGAGTTCATTCCATGATCTGATTATCCTTTCGGCAAGGATTCCGTTTCAAGCCATTCCATTGGTCTCAATCATGTCTTTTTTGGTTCGATTTCCGCAAAGATTCCAGACTTTATATAGAGACTCAGAATTTTTCCATTGTGCCTGAAAAGCTGATTCTCGCTTCTTGGATTCATTAGTTGAAGTTGTTGCCCATCTCCCAGCTTCAGGAATTGAAGATTGAAAATTGAGAAAAGAAGGAAAACCCAATGGTCAAGCATGTTTTGGAATTTTAGGCTTGTTGAAGATTGATTGGTGATAGGGATCACTATTAGTAATCCTATCCCAATTTTATGCAACCAAAAATTTAACGCTTCCAAGCTCGAGGTCATTTCTTTTTGCCAGGAGGGCCAGGAAGAGCTGTCTACTTCTAGCCAGTTCTTTCAAGTCTCTCTCAGCCTGACCCGTCGCGGCAGTAGGTAGTGAAGATTCCTTTTCTGGGTTCAATTCAGGTACAAACTTTACTAAGGATTTCTTTAGACCACATTTCCGGCTGTTGCTAGGTGCAAAAAGCGTCATAAAAAACCACATTCGGATGGGTAAAGGACAACATCCTAAGGGAGTTTTTTCCTTTTTTCATATTGAAATATTTCAGACATGATGACGCCTTTATCCCACTCAGCTTTGTGCAGTCGCCTGGAAATAAAGCCTTATAATGAAAGATTGCATCGTCCATATTCGCCATTTAGTCACTTGGAATAAATATCCTCAGTAATGGAAATGGTTTCGATGGTTGTGATAAAAGCACAGGGATCTTGATTTTGCGTGCCGCCCAAATTAAAGTTAAGCCAAGCGTTCAGTCCAGTACCAAAAACCAAACTTCAAAAAACACGAAGCGGTGTTTTGTTTGGACTGTTCATCATCCATGAGTCTAGCCCATTAAAGCATTGCAGATTATGAATGGATTCTCTTGAAAGCCCCTCCTGAATTGTGCGTTAGGCTTTCTTTTAGCACTTCAATTATAGGAGGGGAATGTGGACCCCGGTCCTCGGTCACTATGATTCTAGTTCTTCACTTCCATATTTCGTAGATCAATTACATTTACAATAGGCCGAGACCCCTTTTTTCTTCCTAACAAAACCAAGTTGCTCCGTAGTAGTGGCCTTGATAAGAAATGGTCACCTTTCTGGAAACCATTCATCCCACTTCAAGCTAGGCACGTTTTCAATGGCTTGGAATATTGAGGGATTGATTTTTGGGGAGTTTGAAGACAAATAGTGGAGTCAAATATTTCCCAACTTCATATCCAATTGTTGTCCGGATCAGTTTCATGACCTCAGTTCAATAAATTCTTTACTATCAATCCCTTTGTTAATTGCGGGTTCTTGATCGAAAAGTGATGAACCGATATCTTCTGAGGTTAGCAGCACCATAAGAGGCGCATCGCAGAGACGTGATTTAATAACATCGGCATTCCGAATGTCCCGACTGCTCCTTTTGTCATGGGGTACTTTTTATTCCTCCCAGGACCAAAAGTCAAACGCCTTCTTTGAAGTTGGATGGACATTTCGATCCAATATCGCTATTTTCTGATTTTATTCATGAGGGTAATGATTGATTTAGTGGAGCCACAGAAGATTTTTCTTCTTTTAGTATTTTATTAAAGCCCATTCCTTGATCGAATGCTGATCTAGGCTTGATTTTTTTCATATTTCCTGCCAATACCCCCCAAAAAATCTGGATTTCCCAAAATGAGCATAGTAAAGCAAGATTCATTCGCGCGATTTGATTTTTAATTGATTGGGACTTCATTAGGTCTTTATCGCTTCTGATTGATTCTTTTAATTTTTTGGTCAGTGAATTATCAGAAATTTCATCTTAAAAGAATTGCTTGCACAAAAACTTTCAATCCAGTTGCCGCCCTCAACCATCCGAGGGGAAGAAAACTCCTTTTTCTCCAATTTTAACCTTTGAAGGAAAAATAAAAGTTAAATCCGGTCTTTTTACGGGAAACCCCAACAAATTATAAAGCAAAAAACCTATTTGAGGCAAAGGAAGCTTTCCCCATTTTTTCACCAGGAAGGGTTTTGTTCTTTAAAAAAATGGGGGCGGACTTTTTCCTGAGTGCCCCCCAGTAAAATCGTGGATTTTAATTTCCTTCTTCCCTTCTTGGG
>Ga0163217_1072226_pt1 | contig 12081 bp, 9 predicted proteins | sample SynspAceP_FD_185933 | JGI IMG/M metagenome (GOLD analysis project Ga0163217, IMG submission 185933) | Saline lake microbial communities from Ace Lake in Antarctica - Synechococcus sp. Ace-P (PacBio error correction) | ecosystem: Environmental > Aquatic > Non-marine Saline and Alkaline > Saline ... | reverse complement strand
GCTTGCCTAAACTCAGAAATTAATAAGTTGCTCAAATCCATTGGCCAAATGCCTCCGTACATCTTCTCCAGGGAAGGTAAATCCCTAAAAACCCATGCATCACCAACATAATAAAATCCTTGGAAAGTGTTTGCCAAACCAACACCCATCACACCACTATTAAAACACATAAATGGAGCACGCGATAGAAGCAATTCCTGCTCCCATCCAAGTTTGCGATTATTCCCCATCGCTAGTCGTATTTAAACACCCAGCACCTTTCATTTGTAGAGTTGAAATAAGGAATCAAAACCACTACAGGTAAGCACAGCCACGTAGCGCAGAAAGTCTAGCCTACTAGCACTCAATCTACCTCAGTCTATGTAATAATAGTCTCTGGCTTGAGTAACGAACCCGTATCACTCCAAGTGCCTCGTGCTTTAGGTCCAAGAGAAAATAAAAGGGAACCAATTCCCATTGGCACCCATATGCTTATGAATTACACTATCAATCAGAGAGCAGCTGCACAGAGGAATAACCCAACCCAGGACCTTCCTAAAAATGCAAAAACTAGAAAAGATGAAGCCGCACCAACACCAACAAAGCGCCCCTAGAGAATGAATAACATCATAGAACGTTCTCCTCTCGCGAACTACAAACCCGTAGTTACTAACTACTTTTAGCTCCGGAATTGATTCCAATGACTAAAGTGGCATAGCAGGCTACAACCCCTACAAATGCCGAGAATGATGCATCCAGTTCATTCCAAAATCAGTCGTGCAATATTCACTGTGCCAGCCCTATAATCATCCTACGGCACAGACATCATTTAAATACCGACAATACAATGCTAGGACTAGAATTAATATTACCCAAACAAAGACAATGCGTAAATCCGACGTATTTGTGGATCTGGTTACACCCGAGAAGCAAATAAACAGTGGAGTAAAATTGGCCAGATAAGGCCCATTACTGCAGAATACCATATAGTGCTTTACGGTAATAGTTAAACGGGCTCTTTTTGCGTGTGGGCGACATTAGTAGAAAAAGACTAAACCCTTTGGGATTTCATTAATTCATAAGAAATGTATTTTCAAGGAAAGTAATAGATGAAGCTGATAGTTCAAAATTTTTCATGTATACTCTATTTTGTTATATTTTTGAATAGTTCTTGAATCTATTCAGGAGACAAAAATAAATCTTTTATCTTTGCGGGGGACATGAGTGAAGAGATAAACAAAGAATTGATCTTTCTGAAAAAAGTGGCAAAAACTGCCGTTGTCACGGGTGTCTATATCTATCGAGATAAAGGTGGTAGTGTGATTATATGTCGGAAAAGCTAAGGAAGCTTCGAAATAGAGTTCCGGTTTTCTAAACACTCCTCAAGATATTACCCTCGAGTCCTCCAGCATTAGAAGTCGTAACGTACTCGGTCTGCCAAATCAAAAAACCCACGGATTTTTTGTTTTTTCGTAAAAAATCGGATGATTTGCTTGAAAGTTGTAGTTTAACCGAATTCAGAAGCGGGAAACACAACTTGATGGGTCTGAACAAATAATTTCATTAAACAATATCAACCGCGGTCATAATATCATGACCGGATGATAAACGTATCCTAACTATATCGTGTATCACTCCCAGAAATCAGTAAGCCAAGAAGTTTATCCAACTCGAACACAACTAATCAAAGATTGGAAGTAAGGTATAAATTGTATGGTCCGGATTATCCTAATTGATAGTGCGTAAACAAATCCATGAAACAAGAACTTGCATAGCAAACCATTCGCAAACGCCTTTCGATTTATGGTACCATGTGCTGTAAATCATCGTATTAAAATATCTGATAAAACACGAGGTGCCTCCTAAATCCTGGCATTTGGCTCCTGTCTTTGGAAGTGTAATACTACCTCGTTACAAAAAAATTGTTTGCACGTGGTGCATCGGACAATGTGCCCTATAACGAAATTGTAAAAAAGGTCGAGCTTATTAAATGGTCATCTGAAGGCTTTAATTCGAGCAAATTCAAAGAAGAAATGCATATTGCCATCAGGATTGCATAAATGGCATTCGAAAGGAAGCGGGCAATAATTACGATGAGATAGCCAAGACTGCCGTGAGAGAAATGGAGCTCAAAAACTTCAGAAAAATGAAGAGGTAGATGAGAAGAAAGTTGATCGCGAAATGCCCTATTTGGAAATAGAAGGTGTTGGTGCCAAACCTAATTTTGGCGATGGAGGCCATTGTTAGGTGTTGCTTAAGTTGGTTAAAGATTAGAGAAGGTAAACTGATTGGGAAATTTCATCGGTTTTTTAAGACAAGGAAGAAATCCAATCCAGTAGAAGGAACTAGAAATAGGTGATCTTCTCCACCATCAATTTGTGGAAGATCTAAATAATAGATACAGATGTCTAATACACTGCTGCCTAATTCCAGATTGAGGTTTATTTTGAGTCATGAATATAAAAACAGATGCAATAGTATACCATTAGTGCGATTATTACTATACATGGAAAAAAGGAAGAAAGTACGGCCTTCATGTTCCTCAAAATTGTGCAGAAATAATTGCGTTTCATTTATGCGACGCGGAAAAATGATTGAAGATATGGCATCAAAAGACATCTGATTTGAGCGTGAATGAAGCTGATGTAGAAGCATTAAACATCTAAAGTGACGCAGACAAACAAAAGAAAAGAGAGGAGTCTGAAAGAGATCGATATTCCCCATGCAAATAAAAGAATGGAAAGCAGCATTCTGAAATTGAAAAACGGCTTCGCAAAGAAGAATGAATGTTTTGATAACCAAATTTACAAGGGAAACAGATTCAGTTGCTTCGATGGTAAGTTTTGTTGATGCTAAACCTAGAAAGAGTGAGTATAAGAAGCGGTATATATAAAAACTGTAGTTTTGGGCCTGATGACTTTTGCATCAATGAAAGAAAATCTTAACCAGAAGATATTCTGAGGTAATGAAAAAATGGACTCAGATTCCGATTTAATTGTGTAGGATTGGTGTAAAGCGACAATTGAGTTCGCACAGTTGAAGCCCTAAAAGAATTGGGTTATGGAGAATGCCGAAATAATTGGAACTAGCGAAGCGATTAGAAGATAGTATTGTTCCAAAATCGATCAGCAGCCTTATATGATCCCAAAAAAATCTACCGCACTAAATACTTCAGCAAGGCAAGAGATGAAGCGCATCTTGCAATCACATTTATCATAGGGCAAAAAAGAAGCAAAGAACTTTGTTTACTGAGTTAACGAGATAGAAGAGTAGGGCAAAAACATCCAAAAAATTACTCACAGAATCTAGGTTTCCAGTAAAAAGAAACTCAAGAAAGCTAGACTAGAGAGAGATTGATTAGAATTGCAGGAAATAAATTACGGCGAAAAAATATAACAACTACTTTAGGGGTTAAAACTCGTCGTAGTGTGTAGTATCAATGTTAGGCCTCACATCAGACATTGATATTAGAGCTTAGGGCGTGGACTGTAACATGGAACCAAGCCAAAAAAGCTTGCTCTTCGTCACTAAAACTAACTAAAGCAAAAGATTAATGGTGTAATTGCCTCTTTGTTAAAGGATTGTTTAGTCGGACTTTTCATTAAAACCGATTCGCGTTATCTTTAAACAAAGAAGCCATAACCCAAATTAGAGGTGAACATAATGGAAGTAAAAACAGACGTACTGGTTAAGCAAAAATAATTCTTCTCTAAAAGATAGAGAAACTTGTTAAAAATTATTTAGACGAAAACGCTTGATGAATCTGCTTTTAATGAAGCTCATGAAATCGTCCATCAGTCAAAATTTATTCATACATCATATAGTATTGATTCAAAATCCTGAAACTGCAATGCTATATTTCAGGAAAACCTTTACAAAGTTGTTACCAGATGGATGACACCTACAATGAACAAGGAAATGGATTTGCTTGGGTGATGGCGTAGTTGCTTTCATAATGCAACAATTATCATATTAGAAAAAACAAAAAATACGAGTGAGTAGCGCGGACGTTTCAGCTTGTGGTTACAGCGATGAAGACTCCAAAATCGGATTATTTCGATCGACTGCGAAGATGAAAGATCGTAGATGCTGATGATCAAAATGGTAGACAAAGAAATGAAGTCTAGCTGAATGAGTCATATTTCGAAATTCCGGAAGAGCAAAGCATCCGTTTGTACTTTTAAGGCATTATTATTGAGATGCCCTTTTAAAAATCGCAGATGACTAACGTATCACATTAAACACGGCCACTAGGTCGTATGAGATATGCGTAATTAATTCTTCGAGAAGTATTTTTGAAGAAGAAAAGACAACTAGAGTTAAAGCATGCAAAAAAAATACGATATTTTTCGATTCGATATCTGATGAGGGAAATGGATCCCTCTGAGAGCACTCGAATATCGCAAAGAGAAATAATATCGCATCTATGCATTGAGGTCGAATTCGTTAATGAAAAACTCTACATAAAACTCAGTGAGAGTTGGCCTTCTCATGAGACAGCACATCCGCGATGGTACAATCAAGATTGCTAGTGATGCAATAAAGCACGCCCGACAAACAAAATAAGCGCTTCGATTACCTGTTGGTGTGTACATACACCTTCTAATGTCTTAACTCGATGTGACGAGCCGCCTGCAAGCGAGCAGTTAGCAATATTTCTAATATAATGATCTAACATATTTCGAATTTTTTATTTCTACGAGACTGAACAACCACAAGCTAAATTTACACAAGGTATACTGAAAACAACCATATGAGCAAGAAACACCTTAACTTGGTTGAACCACAACTAGAAGAGCGATAGTATCCTTGGGTCGTATTAGATCGTGAACATGACGTTCCACTCTTTTGCACGAGAAACTCTCCTCACCTCTATTACTAAAAGCTGTATATATATCCACAACCAATTCATGCTACCAGATGAGTATCAAATCATGAAACTAAGCATCCTCACTCATTATAGTCAGAAGTGATCTAGTAGGTGATAAACTTCCTTTCACATACGCGTAGATTGTGCTTCACACAAGTCTGTCTATCTGTATTAATAACTCTATTTCATACCGTGTCTACCAATTTATGTGGCGCGTGTGCTATGTGTTATAAACATTTTTGTAAAAACTAATTTATGTCACCACTCTCACTCAACTTTAAGTTAATGAACCTCGTTCATTCCAATTAAAGCTCAGACATATAGTAACAAAGTGGTAAAGAAGTATCTCTCATTGGTCTCAAATCAGAAAGTGAAGGACGATATGCGAAATATAAACACACCACGAGACTATTCACACTGACTGCTGACACATTCTCGACAGCACACCATGCTGACAGCACACAGACGTATCGTAATCGAGACAATCGATCCATATCAAAGTAATACATCATCCTAGAGCAATGGGTCTTTTATGCATAATTGCATTCGTGAGAAACAACAGATATCAAGGCATAAACTCTATTTTATCTGATTTAATAAGAATGTCATGGATTTCGTGAGAATCGCGGAATAAGAGATAAAATATTACGCAAATCATAATCGGATCCGCATATCTTGAGCTATAATTATCTTCCTATATGTACTTATTTTCAGGCGTCCTATCAAATATCTTGTTGAGTGACTTTAGAAATTTGAGTGGTGAAGTTGTATTTCAAGAGCCTATATGAGAGCGTGCATAGAGTAATTTCTCTCATATATAAAGATATATAAGCCACTAGTCTGACTCTACAGGCATACGCGTATTGATTTTTGTATAATATTTAACTCGATTGTATCATCCTCTCATCGGTTGGTGCATAACTTTCACTATGTAATCAGCTCTACTGAGTCATCTGATTCGTGAGTCGTATCCCCGTACAATGTGAAACTTCATATTAGCGCCTCACCTTAACTCAAATAGAGTCCCACTTCTTAAACTACTATATTTTAGAGTTGTGATATGATCTATAACTACTACGTGAAATCCTCCTAGTAGCTTATATTTGTAGACGTGATCTCCTCCTTTACCGACTGGTGGCGGACCTCGCTACGAGAACTTAATTACAAGAATCGACAGTTTTGCAGGATAGAGCAGTGTCTAAATTTAGACTGACTGTAGTTGTTGAATTTTACTTCGTGTATTATATATTAGCTTTCTTTGAATTCATGACAAGAATATGTGGTTGTACACGGCATTATAGCGCGAAAAGCACCGTTATGTTCGAAAAACACAGACATTACTTTTATTGTAGTTCTAGCTACAAGTGGGCTATAGAAAACGCTAGTGTACATCATCTATAGCAAAGAGTTGCCATAATAAAAAGAACAAGAAGAAGAAAATGTTTAAAAATAGTCTAGGTACTTTCTCATAAATTTATAGGAAATAATTATGCGAGCGATATAAAAAAAGTAACTAGGGTTAGGTAATGTATTCAGGAGCTTTTTTTCCACGAAGTTATCCGTTACTGACTGAGTAAATATTATCATAGCCATGAATGTTCTCATGAACCAGTCTTCCGCTTTTCTATTTGAAGTAATATTGCATAGGACTTTTGAAGGCATAAACACAATAGAGATGCTGCCCCAAGACAGAGTATCTGTGAGTGAAAAATTATTAGTTACATTCCCAGAATATAAAAGATTGTCTTTTTGTCCCATGAATATTCATCTTAGGGGTCATATATATCTCTACAGTATCACAACTCTATATGACTATATATGTATGTGGTGGGACGATAGAGCACTCCTGTGAGAGAATCTCAACAAATTACTTAAATATACAGCAACGAGAGTCCTATATTAAGTCTCTTTATATACTAATCAGTCTATCAGTATACGAGAAAGAGGATTTGAACCTTCAATTAACTAGGTAGTATATTATAGAGAACCTCTAGATCTTTATCAAAGAACTCTGCCTTGTTACATTTATTGAGCAAATCCCTGGGGCCGTTTATACTCCGTTAAGCGATGACACTGGAGTACATGAAGTTTGGCTTATTTGAGCGATTCGAGTGTAGAGAAGTTTCATGAAGCTGAAAGTAGAATCTCAATTGTTCAATTCCTTATAGTATAGTTGCTAATTAGCTATATGTGAGACACGATCTTGCATTATTGAGAGTCTGAGAGAGAATAATTGACTTAGCTCAAGACGGTAAGCCCAATGTCTGTGTAAGCCTGAGTGAACCTCATGCAGTTGGTTTATAACACAATCCGTTGTTCCAGCTACTTCAGCTTGGGTAAACAGACTAATGTCCCTTCGTCCCATTGTCTATTTACGACGTATCTATACGCCCACTATCCTATAGCAAACTCACTATATCAATTACAATGCAATAGTACTGGAATTCATGCTCGAGCTAATTGTAACCATTTGGAACGAAGAGCCTGTCAGAAATCTTTTAAATAAGATTTTACAAACTTGGTGGGTGTGTGTTAGAGCATGTGCTTGAGTATGCTGTTCGGAATCTGCATATCGAGTAACATTCCAAAAGAAATTGACTAAACCAGACAAAGAATCCTTCTTTACAATGAAATTTCTTCACGTTTAAGACGCTACTTTTAGTACACAAAGTAGCAATTAAACCAAAAAGCAAAAGGTTGGAGAAAATCAAGATCGAATATTATTCTGAAGAAGACCTTGAAAACAATCTATTCTATTTTTGATTTCCAATTAAGTCAATTTTTTCTGTTTACTTGGATTTCTAATTGTGCTGCCCGTTAAAGCACAAGATTTTCCCTAAACAACAAGTTTTGATCCTCTACAATTCAATTTAAAACTAAAGAAGCATAAACCAAGAATTCCAGATCCAAATGCTCTACTAAGACTTCCTTATTATTCTGGATTGGTGACAGCTTACTAATTAAGCAGCTGGAAAGTACCCATTCTTCGTATAAAATTGACTTTTGGGAGGTTGGATTATACTATTAGCATCGATTCTGACCAAGCAATATCATGATTTATAGAGCCAGGCTGCCTATTACAATCTAAATTCGTGGAAATACAGATTTAAGGTTGTACTACACCTAATTATTTAATAGGCGCTTAACGGTAATAGTCTAAATTCGAATAGAAATTTTCTTAGGAATAGGACTGTGACGTGTGTATATATGTTACTATTGTATATGCACATGCATAAATTTGCAATAGACGCTTATGTATTGCTCACCTTCGATCTTTTATGTTTCAGATGACTTGTCATGGAATGCGTTCAATTAAACCAAGCTTTATTGCTGCGAATGTCATTAAGGACAATTTCCATCAGTTTCTAATTTATCGTTTTCATTGTTTCAAAAACAACAATTTAAGGTATGAAAATTACAAAAGTTAAAAAAATGCTGGTAGCAGCTTTACGGATCTCCCAGATAATTAACAGAGAGGGATCTCAAATGACCTGGAGTGTCTGATATTAAAATGTTATGGGAGAGTTTGTTGAGAGGCTACGATAACTTCCTTTAAAATAGGCCCATGTTGATTACCATTCTTTGCGCTTCAGCTCGAAACAAAAATCTGAATCAGAAATATTATAAACTTGCATCATTCAAATTCGCTTCCAGAGTTAACAAAAAAGGTTTTGGTGTAATATCTGCGGCGGACCTGGATAATGGAGGTCCACGCTAATAAAGGAGCCAAAGAAAGATAATGGTAAAATCAGTTGGTGTTTGGTAATTGAAACTTCCACACGAGCAAGGTATACATGAAATATGTTGATCCGAGGTATACAAATTCAATTTTACATTTATTTCTTTTGTTCGTCAAAGTTATGTTGTGAAATACTCGGCAAGCACTAGTTTAGTTTGTTTTTCCTGGTGGATTTGGTACTCTAGTATGAATTATGTTGATAAGTCTGTTACTTAATTCAAACCAAAAAAGATTGAAAAAAATCCCGATTGTATATTCGGATCTGATTATTGGGGAGGCTTATTAGAATGGTAAATAAATACCTATGATGGAATGGGGTACAATATCAAAAAAAGGATACAGAACTTATATATGTTAACCGATAGTTATTAAAGAAGGTTGTAGATATATTTGTGAGTTTTTTATAAGAAAAGGAGCCAAAACCAAAACTTCGATTTCTGATAAAAAATAGTAGCATAGCAATAAACAGATAATGTTAACAATTAATTTTAAATTTAATTCTGGTTTAATGCTATTAATTAAAGACATTTTTTATTAAATTGGCTACTTGTTTTCGAAATTGAATTAAAAAAATAAAAGAAATGAGAGGATTTTAAGAGATATTTTTTACCTATTTTTCATTCACTTTGATATATATTCAATTGGTAGTTAATGCCCAGTCACACTATATTCTGTACGCCTCAAATTAACGCCTACAATGAAGCTCAATCACTTGCTCAATCAAATGAGTCATTGGAAAAACTGGCATTACTAAATTATCAAACTGCTATTTAACAATTGCTTTGAAGAAACTTGGTATTGAAGCGGTCAGGACATTCAAAGACCGCTTCAGAAAAAAAAGCAATCCCGAAATTATTTTTTTGCTTAAAGCTGCGGCGTCTTATAAGTATTTCAAGGATCTCCAACCGTATACCAAATTTTAGATAACTTGCAATATTCAGAATTTTGAATGCTGCAAGAGAAATAGGTGGGGTCATCAGGTGATACTTTCAGTTCAATCAAGGTCCGAGGGTTTTAGCTCAGGCTTACTACCAAAAAGGAAACCATGTGTTCCAAGAGAAGATTATGCAGGAGGCTGAGGCCGCTTTAAATAATGCAAATCCAGACAACTCTTAATTATGCAAAGGCCTACTACCAAAAAGGACTGTTTTCATAAGAACGATCAACCAGACGATCTAGACGTAAATTAATTTGGTTCGATTTCAGGCTATTACTGTAGGTACGAATGTGAATGATGGTCAGTTGTTCGAACAAAAGCAAACAGAATCAGCCCACATGCTGAATTATTATTCCACGAGGAGACTAAACATCCATTGAGCAAGCAAAACCACCAATGCAATTGAAATCCTTAAGAGATCATTAGAATATCTAATCAGAATCATTTGATTTCTTTTTATAGACTAGCGGAAGGCACTAACAAGCTACGGTAGTAGAGATAATGCAATTTCATATGCTACCAGTCTTTAAGTTTTTGAAACTGGTGGTTAAGTTACTGATAAAGCAAAATATATTTATGGTTTAGGTATTTGCACCACCAAGCAAAAAAATGACAAAAGGAAATGCTTGTGAAAGCACTCAAAATGCTTCCCTTTTGTTCTTTTAGAGCTCCTTCTTGAACATGAAAATGGAATTTGAGCGTAATATATTGCGAAAGTGCTAGATAAACAAAATTCCCTATTATAAAGCCTTCATTAATGTGAAGGCTTTTTTTTTTGCGCAAAATATCCCCCATTAAAATAGGATATTTCGATAGATAATTTTTTATCTTCCTACAATTAAGGGACTAACTCCAATCCAGTATCCATCAATGCCAAATCACAAACTAGATCAACTGTGGCAAATACCATTACGAACATTACAATGGATGGGGTTCAAAAAAAGACAAACTCTGGTCCACCCTGGTATGGCTCAATGGGAATGCGCAGATGTTAGCCCTATGTACTATGGACAAAGTATCTAAAAGCATAATCAAAAGAATCCTAATTGGATGATAGAGAATCGATTTATTCTATCAGCGGGTCATGGTGTCAATGTGATTTATAGTTTACTTCATTTAAAAATTCTGGCTATGACTGTTTCGATGGAAGATTTAAAGAACTTCCGACAAACTGGGAGTAAAACTACCTGCGACATCCTGAATATGGAATGACACCGGTGTAGAAGAAAACTACGAGTGGGCCTTTAGGTCAAGGTTTTGCAACTGGACTTGGAATGGCAAATGGCAGAAAAATCATCTAGCTGGAACATTTAATAAAGCTGGTAATGAGATTGTAGATCATTAACACATACGCCATTGTAAGTGATGGGGATTTGATGGAAGGTGTTCTCAGTAAAGCCGCTTCAATGGCTGGTTCATATGAAATTAGGTAAGCTTAATTTATCTATATGACTCCATATGAATTTCAATAGAAGGGCAACCAGGAGTTAGCATTCACAGAAGACGCAGCTAAAAGTTTGAAGCCTACGGTTGGCATGTGATAGAAATTGATGGTCATGATCATAGCGGAAATTGCTATTGCTATCGAAGTATTCTCAAGCGGAGTAAAGAAAACCTTACACTCTTATTTGTAAAACAAAAATTGGTTTGCGTTCTCCAATACCAAAGAAGGGAACGGCATCGCTCTTCACGGTTCACCTCTTCGGTGATGATGAGATAAAACTCACTTTTAAAGAATTTTATGATGAATCCTGAGAAACTAAGCTTCTACTTTATAGCACAGATGAAGTATTTTAGAGTTTTTACAGAAGTTGAAAGTTTTCAAAACAGAGCCAAAAGCTGAACTTGAATGGGAATAATTTAAATTTGAAGAATTTTCTTCAGCTTTAGTAATGATGCAAAAGAATTCACTAAATCGGATTAATAGAGATTTCATCTTCATCTCGCCTGAAACTAGAAGCAGCCCCTCCCAGTTTTTAAGTAAACTGATTAAAGGAAATCTCTTGCATCATCTGGCGAAAAGTAATTAATTTGCGATAAAAGAAGTAGTTCCTTAGTTTATTCGGTGGATCTCTGATCTTGCGTCCTAGTACGGTAAACAGTATATAAAAGATTATTCAGACTATACACCTTGAAAAATCCTGCAAGGAAGAACTATACATTTGGAGTTCGAAGAGTTTGGGCTAATGCAGCAGCCACGTAAATGGTTATGGGGCTTGTTGCATGGTGTAATAGTCCTTTTTGGAGCGCTACTATTTCTTTGTATTACCGATTATTTACGTCCTGCTCTCCGCTTATCCGGCTTTAATGAAGGTGGCCTGCTATTATGTAATGACACATGATAGTATTGGTTTGGTGAAATGGACCACACATCAACCTGTTGAGCAACTTAGCAAGTATTCGTTGCAATGCCTAATGTTTACTGTTATTCGACCTGGGATGTGCAAATGAAGTAGCTTTATGCATGAAAGTAAGCGATTGAAAACTACAGGAACCTACTGTTCTTGTTTCTTACTCGAAAGGGAATGCCGACTTATAAAGAACAGAAGGAAATGC
>Ga0163217_1036028_pt1 | contig 12081 bp, 19 predicted proteins | sample SynspAceP_FD_185933 | JGI IMG/M metagenome (GOLD analysis project Ga0163217, IMG submission 185933) | Saline lake microbial communities from Ace Lake in Antarctica - Synechococcus sp. Ace-P (PacBio error correction) | ecosystem: Environmental > Aquatic > Non-marine Saline and Alkaline > Saline ... | reverse complement strand
CGCTGGGGCGGTCCGGCAATTAGGGGGGCAGCGGCAAAACGGGTGGGTAGACGGACGCTTTCGCGAAGCACATCTGCGAAGCACCCAAGCGGGTCCCGCGAGGGTCATTAGTCGATCTTGCAACACGATGATATCGGCAGAGACATTCGCCAGCAGGACGCATCACGGCGCGCACTGATCTTTGGGTCCGACCCGTTGGCCAAGATCCCGCAGCAGCGACCTGGTCGGCGCTGATAAATTTCGAGGTGTTAAAGTGGCTGATCGCGCAGCGGGGCCGCGCGGCGCGGCTGTGGGGCAAGCGAAGCCCGCGATCAGGCTGGCTGCAAAGCCAGCCGTGTGGTCCTTTTCCGCGTCGTCGGATAGGCGCGGACGCGTTCTTCTCGATCATCTCGGCATCTTGCCCATGCAATGGCCGCGCATGATGATACTGGCAGGGAAGGAAGCCATGCGGCGGACTGTCAGATCTGGGTATGGCGGGTTCTGCAATGTATTCGGGTCTAGCAGATCAGAGGCCGGCTTGCCACCGCGGGGATCAGGAGGAGAGGAAACCAAGCGCGATATTGGACCCGGCATCGTTGCAGCATAGATGACGTCTCCGCCCGCTGTTGGGTCAAACAAGGCAGGTTCACCAAACGTTAAAGGCCCCTGGACGCACAGCCAGTTCATGATGCGAACCAGCACCAGAAACGCGCATCGAGATCAGCGAGATCAGATGGCATGGCCGCGACGGCGCAGCCGACGCGAACCAGCGCCGTCGCTTGGCCGTTGTCGCAGCAGCATCAGAACACTCATACGCACGGGTGAGAAAGAAAGTCCACGCGTTGGCGAGGGAATCGTCCGATAGGAGTCATTCGCCCCGCCCAGAAAACCGAACGGGGGCTGACCTTTTGCTTCAGATCAGCGTCCAGCACGATGACCGTCACCAGGCAGGGCAGACATAGCGCAGCCGGTCTTGGAACGGCGCGGCATCGCGAAATTCGATGATGCTGGGGAATTGGAATCTGTATTCGATAAAAACGTGAGGAACAGGCCAATCAGCGCACCAGCAATGGTTGATCTGACTGCATCATTAGCACAGCGGGTAACATGAGGGCCGGCGTTGCGATCAGCAATTGGCCCGATGCCACGCGCTGCCGCGCCGGATATCGTGCAATTCACAAAACTATACCCCTTCCAAACTGGCCAGCCCGATACGTGCGCGTGGGTGGCTTGTCCAAACTTGAATGCCTCGGTTCGAGGCCTGCCTCGAATTGCCTCAATTGTGTCTTCTTTCGCCACATTTCCTCAAGAGGATCCTGACAATGGCGATGGCCTGAGGCAAATTAGGGCGCAGGTATGGTGGATATTGCATCAATTACTGCGCGCGAATAACGTACCCACGATCATTTGTGGGCATTCACGCGCGCCCACAACTATTTATAACTCGCAACCCACGGTTAGGTCAAAAGCCAGCAGCCTTCAAAGGGCCGCGGCCATAGGCTACCCCCAGGGACGCCGCCTGTTGCAGGCAGCAGATTCGAAGCTGTCGATCGAAAGGCCGCTTTTCCATGGTCAGGGCCGATCATCGTCCCAGACCGTGCATCAAGCCCAGTTGCTTTTTGAACGCGTCGGACCTGGAGGGAAGACTCGCATCAGAGTGGTGATCGCTGCGCCTCAAGGTCCACCTCGATCCGCGCGGTTAGATCCCTTATCCGCGTCTTTCGATCAGCAGATCGAACCTTTCTTGCGGAGGGAATGGGCAGGAGGCTCGTTCGTGAAACAGTTGCTGTAAAAGATATTGCAAAATTGGGTCAATCACGCAGGTGATTGCCAAAATCGGCGAATCGCCCAAGGCGCGTGTTTCGCGGCGAGAGCCACAGCCAAAGTATCGCCTGCTACCAGAATCTGTGTTTCGCGTATTGCGGGCGTGTCAGGATGAATCAGGCATTCGTGCCGTCGCGTCATTAGCGCATTTCGCTCGAACAGGTCACCCAAAGGCCCGACCGTTGATCGTATTTTCAGGAACTGGCTGGGGATGATCATATCGTGGCGATATTCACCATCGGCATGGGGGCGCGATCCCCGGAAAGTTGCGAAAATGTATTAATTGTCTTGTTGTCCTTTGATCTGCGGGGCGCTTACGCGTCAAGCTGGCGAGAGGATATCGGTCAACGTCCGGTGGCGCCTGCTGCGGCAGCCATCGCGAGGTGACATCCAAGGGGTGCGCCCCTAAAGCCCTGACGGCCTTCGAAGTTGCGTTGGGGATGTCGAATGGCAGCGTTTCGCCCGGGTCCAGTAGGGTCAGGTTCATCGCCAGACACATCGAGCAACCCGCAGAAGCCGCCATTCGAAACAGCGTCCTTGACGATATCGGACAAGGCCTTCTTCTTCGGGTTGTCCCGCACGGAGCCCCGACCCGCGGCGACATGGCACCCGCATGCTTCCTTGATCTTTTGCCCTTCAAGACTGCGCGCGGCAGCGCGCAGGTCTTCTTGTATGCGGCCGTTTTGTGCAGGAACCCGATGAACACGGTGTCGATCTCCGATGGCGGTCAACGGCCATGCGCTTCGGTCAGGGGCCCATGTATTCAAGCGCGGTTTTCGCCGCGGTCGACGCTTGCCGCCGGGAAAGTCAGATGCGGCGGGCACTGTTGGCGCGTTATCGGCCAGACGTCCTCGGGGCGAGGTGCCCAGGTTACGGCTGGCGCGATGTCTTCGCCCGTTTTATGGTGATGACCTTGTCCCATGCGCGCGTATACGGAGTAAAGCGTTTCCACCAGTCCAACGCAGCTTCCCCACTGGGGCACCTTTGGCGGTGGGGGCGGCTTTCAATATGCGAACGTCTTGTCATCGGGCGCGATCAGGCCTGCGGCGCGCGCCGCCCGCGATGGCCATGTTGCAGACGTCATGCGGCCTTCCATCGAACAGATCACGGATCGCTTCGCCGCAATATTCGATTACAAGCGGTGCCACCCGCCCGTGCCGTTTCACCCGATCACGGTGCATTTTGGTTGACGTCCTTGCCGTCACACCGGTGAAAGCTTGCCGGTGATCTCCGCCTTCATTGTTCTTGGACTTTTTTCTGGATCAGCGTTGGCGTCGCCAAAGCACGTGTTCGAACCTCTGAGGGGGCTCATCCAGTGGGCCAGCGAGCGAACGCGCCATGTGTCGCCGTGCTGTGGCTGTCGCCGCAGACAACAGTCATTGCCGGGCAGGGTCCAGCCCTGTTTCCGGGCCAAACGATATGCACGAGCCCTGACGCACGTCGGGACACGGGGGTAAATAGTGTGCAGCCCGAATGAAACGCCTTGGCGTTGGATCAAGCGCAGGCAACCTGAACGGCGGCTGTCTTCGGTCGATCGTTCGCGGCGTTTGGCGGCGGCCAGGTGGTCGGCACGTTGTGATCGGGCACGGCGATTGTCTGGTCGGTGCGGCGCACGCGTGCGGCCCGTCATCACGCAGCCCTTCAAAAGGTGGCGGGGCTGGTCACTTCGTGGACGAGGTGACGTCGATGTACAAAAAGGCAGGGACCATCGTCGGCTTCGTGCGCGACATGGGCATCCCAGATTTTATCCATAAAGCGTTTTGGGGACATGTGGCTCCTCTCCCGTTGTGATGATAAAGAAGGTATTGGTGTTACGAAAGGACGAGCGCCAAGGGCCAGCAGGCGTTTAATAGTCGCGCCAGCACCAGTGTGGGTGCCCCATAAAGCGTTCGCGTCAAACGCGGCGCGGGTCGCAAATGTTGAAACAGATCGCTGAAACAGTGTCATATCGCTTTGCTAGCCGCTTTCGGACCCTGTGATCAAGGTGTGTGGGGACGGCGCAAGGCGGCTGGCGGGGGCGCATCGGATTGCGATGGCTTAATACGTCGGGCGGGGAACGGGTTCTTGCGCGTTGTCGGGATGTGTCCCACCCAGTGCAGCGCGGTTATGTTTCACTGCTTAGAAAGTGTCACGAAATGACCCCAAGACCCTTGCCACTTCTTGAAGCATTCGGCGTTGATTAACGGGGGCATCGGGCTGGCAGAGACCTGATGCAAACCCGGCTGGCGGCAGTACAGATGTTTATTCCTGCTGGGTTAGCACTGGCATCTTGGGGGCTGCATCACGCGTCGGGCAACTTGGTGCAAACTGGCGTCCGCTCGCAGTGATGGGGTTGGTCGTAAGGAATGGGCAATCTTGCGCGATAAGGTGGATACAGGTCAACGCCGGTCGGGGCTTGATGTGTGTTCGCAGCGTGGGCGGGATGCGGTGTATCTGGTGATGAGGAAACCACTTGGCCGTCGCGTGCGCCTATCTGATTGGTATTTCCGCGACGCTGGTTTGCGGTTTGGGTCTGTTATTGCCCTTGCGCGGCGGGCGTTGTGCGCAACCGGCCCATGCGGCGGCTCCGTGACAAGGGGGCTGACTGTGGATCTATGCCACGCTCTATCGCTGAAAACGTCGTCGAATGAATGTCTCGGCCGTTCGGACAGGTTAGGCGCTGTCATGTTGGGAATGGTCCGTGCCGTCGCTGAAACTGACTCGTGAGTCACAGACGCTGGTGGATTGGCATGTTTTCTTTTCCAGTTGCGCGGATCATTAGTCCGACCAGACGCTGCCACGATCCGCAAAAACGAAGACATCAGCCCCTCTATGCAGGTGTTGGCCGTAAAAAGGGGTGCGCTTGACCCTCTATGGCATTGCATTCTTATGGGGGTCAAGGCGGCGCGGACGATCTGCCGGCCTTGCGTTCTGTCGGGGGCTATCGGTGTTGGGCCTTGGTTCGGTTGCAAAAAGGTCGGTCCGAACCTTGTTGTCGGGATCATCATCTGATCGGACGAAGTCCATCAAGCCGGGGGATGTGATCAGCCTTGGCGGAATACTTTGGGTGGATCCAGACGCTGGGGTGCGCCGCGTATGCCTCTGTTTGTGAACGGGACGGCAAGGAAATACTTGATCCCGACGAAGACCTGCATCACCGGGCAGGTGGTGAACTGGTGCCCACTCCAATGATTTTGTGCCGGCTCGTTATCTATTTCGGCAAACGGCCTACGACGAATGGACCGCATGTGGTACGCAAAAGCGGGGCCGTGGATGCGGCGAATCGGGTAGACGGGGGCTGATTTTTAAACGCCGGCTCTGTCACATTGTTGGCTTTGGCGGGCGGAAAAAAACCCAAAGCCCCACGGGGGCGGAGGGTTTGGCGGACTAGATCCTGCGGTTCGGGATTTCAAGGACCGACCGGCGGGCTAAAAACCAACATCAGGGGAATTGTCTATCCGCGCTGCTGGGATACGTTCAAGAGGAACGGCATTTTCCATCCCTTTCGCAGCGCGAGGTTAAAATGCTGGATGACAGCAAGCTGGCCTTGTCGGCGCATTCGCACCTGAAAGGGCCTGAGGGGGGGAGTAAGGCCAATATCGATGCGCGGTACGAGGCTTTGGCTTGCAATGGAATCAGTCGTGGGTCTTCCGTTGTTCTGGGGTGCGCTGTGACGGGAACGAGCGCAGGTTGCAGCTGAGTCTTTTATGATAAATTAAGCTGTGACCCCACGTATTTCGTGTGGCCCAATAAGTCATTACGGGGCGCTGTGAGCCATAATCGTTCAAGCCACTGGGGGCTATGGCGGCGGGGATGCCTTGGCATTGAATACGGCCAAAGCCTGTTACAGAAAGAAATTTACGGCGGAACACGGGCCTTTGCCGCTCGTATGGGCGGTGTGTCGGGCTCCTTCACGACCTTGCGCGCGCGCGCAGCGATTGCTGAATTGGGGCAGCGGGCAACAAAAGCGCAATCGTGACAGTAAAGAGCCAGTAAATGGCCTAGTCTGGACTGCTTGTCATTGAAGATCTTCACTTCGGCACGCCTATTCTAGGAATCCCCAGCCGGGGGACTGTCGGGCGCGTCTAAGGAGGACATGTCCTTGTCAACGCTTTCAAATGCAGTTCGACTGCACCGCAGGCAGCCCTGATATGGTTGCTGTTAAACACAAGCCACAAGCGGACGCATTTGCTGGCTTCAATTCTTTCCCAGCTCGACGACGATGAAAGCGAAGAAATGTGCAGATTCGATCTTGCGCGGCCAAAACGGCCATCGCGCGCGACATATGGTCGTGTGCACAGGGCCGGTCTTGCGCGTCAGGTTCTTCTGTATGCAATCGCGGAAAAGGCTGGCACAGATAGGTTCAAGGATGACCATGGCCGTCGCCAGGTCGCAAGGCAGGGAAACCGGTGCATTGGGTTCTGATCGACACTGGCGAGGATCGTTCACGGGTTCCGGTCGGAGGTCCAGGAATTCGACAGCTGGCAGGAAGATGTGGATGACCACAGAAGCCCCCAGGCCCGTGAGTTGCCGATTAAGCGCCTCTCGTCAGGCTTTCATGCGTGTTCACATCTGTGCGGTCGGGACGCTTAACGCGCGCCGGACCGGAAAAAGACCTCATTGACGATTATCTTAAACCGGTTTGATCGACCGGTCGCGCGCTGGGCCTTGGCCGCGCGCTGATCGAGGTTGAGGACAAGAAAAACGGCGGCATTTGCCCGCACGAAGCCGCTTTGTTTGCGCCGTGCGCATTCGGCAGGGATCGCTGATCTTGTGTGATGGAGACGAGGGCCGTGTCGAAACGTCCCCGAATTTTGCCAACCGGCTGGGGAGGCTGGCGGATCGAAGGGCGGGGCGACGTGCTGTGTCATTGGCGGGGGGCAGGAAGCATCGAACAAGGGTGCGCGCGAGGCAGATTTCACGCCTGTCCATTTGGCACTGATGGTCTGGCCGCATTGATGGGTGCGGTTCATGGTTGACAGAACCAGCGTACTCGCGCGGCCTCTATCCTGTCGGGGCGAACCGTACCACCGCGATCTAGCGCGCGTCGGCCGTACTTGATCTGACTTTTCTGGATCTCTGTGCCAGCCGCGATTGCGTTTCGCGTGCACTGAAGGCGACTTTTCGTCGTGCCGGCTTGGGCAATTTATGCCGGACAGCAGACCGTGTCATGTGGTGGTTATCTACATGGGGTGGATCAGCTCGCGAGATCGCCAGCTGGGTTGCCGCGGTGTCCCAAAAGCGCCAGGCGTTGAAAAGTGATCCCAGCCAGTATCGCCGTGGCTGAGGTCACGTCGCATTTATACAGGCGCCCTTCTTTCGAGACGCGCACCGATATTGAATCGCGGGTAGGGTCAGCCGAAGCGGGCCGTGTGCTGCCAATCAGTCGCCGGGATGGAAAGAATCAATTTGTACATGAGAGCTACACCAATATGCCTTAAAAAACAAAACATATCAGGGACTAGCCGTTCTCGTTTTCCATAAGAATGCTGTCTGACAGGACGTTGAATTCGCGGGCGCCAGATAGAATATACACAATGGTGACAATGGCCCGGGCAATAATCAGGGGGATCGGGGCGCATATCCACGCCAGACTAGCCTCGCGAAAATAAAGCGACCGTACCCGCCGATTGAAGACTGCGGGCAGGGCGGTGAATGTTGATCTCTGCCCTTGGACGCCAGCGGCCGTGCGCGGCGGTCATTCGGGTCGTTGCGAAACAGTGGCCATTTAAGACAGAGGCGAGTTAGCCCGAATAGCCGGCGTTTACAGACGATTTCAAAAAGCCGTTGGTTAAAAAGAACAAGCGGGAACAGCATTTTGAGATTCCCACACCAACGGTTGGGCAGGCATATCGGTCAGCGCAAGGTCGCGACCAGGTGGACAGCCGTTCACTATTGCCCAAAGCGGCCAGCGTCCCACCTAATTGCGATCATGCTGGTAGAGGCAGAAAAACGCTGTGCCGTGACGCAGTGTTTTTGGGGGCTGATCATCTGGGAATCAAAGATGCGGGGCTGTCGGGGGGGAAGCCCCCCCCCCCCCCCCCCATCTGCGCCATTCCACGTCACGCCGGTATCGGCGCCATATAAGCGACACTGACGGCTTGCGGGATTGCGTGTTCGATTGCGCCAACGAATGCGAGCAGCGCAAAAATCATTGCCAACGGCATAACTCCCAGCGTTGAAACAGGGCGATTGCGATCCATCAAGAGTCATGCTTAAGCTGCATACGGCCGACTGGTTCTGTGTTGCCAATGCTATTAATTGGTCATATGATTTTACCAAATTGGAGGTCGTATGGAATGCCTATTCGCCAGTCGAGGTTGTAAATCGCCCGCAAGGCGCGTTGTCGCTTGAACGGCTGCGTCAGGTCTTGCAGATGATGCGGTGTGATTTCCGACGAACGCGGAGGACCGCGCGCCTATGATCAGTGATGCGCGGGACCGCGTATAAAGTGCGCCCCGATGTGGCCGTGCGTGCCCTATTACAACGCAGCAGGTGTCGATGTGCGACGCATCTGTCACGAGAAGTGGGTGCCGGTGGTGCGCGCCGGCCTCTGGCATTCATCCGCTGGCGGGTGGGGCGCTGCCCACGGCCGGCTGATCCTTGGCGTCGGCCCGCATGAATGACGTGATCGAAACCGATTACGCCAGAACCGATCATCAAGGTGGGCAAACCGGGACGGGACCAAATACCTAAGCGTGGACCGGCGCAGGTCCGAAGAGGGATGGCGTTCTTTTACGCGCCGGACCGTCCAGCCAGCTGCCGTGCCCATCGCGGGTAAATCGCGAATGAATTCGGGCGGGCGCGCCATTGTTTGAAATACGCGTGACGACAAAACCTTGATGGGCGTCACCATGGTGTTGATGGACGGGCGGAGGGTGATCGAGGTCGGCCGTCGGGTATGTGGACGCGGGCCGACTGGAATCTTGTGGGGCTGATCTGCGGCTCTGAAGGCAAGTTGGGGTTTTCGTGACCGTGAAGCCCCGCCCTGCGCATCTTGCACAAACCCGAAGGCGCCGCGGCAAACGGTTTTAGATCGGGTTCGACGAAAACGAGGTCGCGGGGGATGCGTCTCTGACATCATGCAAGGCGGGGGTGTGGCCGGTCGCGAATCGAATAATTCATGGACCGCCCTCTGCATCAGGACAGGGCGTTTGCCAAAGCCGGGGCTACCCCATGCTGCGGAAGCCTTGCTGTATCATCAGGTCGTAGGCTCTGACGCATGAGACTCGAACCATCAGGTTGGGCCTGATGATCTCAGATGCGCCCAGCGCCATATCCGGTTTCTGAGCTGCGGCAATCCAAATCCGCGGAGGAAAGCGCGAAAATCTGCTCGGGTTCGCAATATCGGGCCTTTGGGGCCGACTTGCGGCAGATCAACGATTGCTTGTATGTCTTGATGGCACCATCCCTGTGACGTCGCTGCCCTTCGTGCTCAGCGCTATCAAAGAGTATGAGGCGATGAATATGCGTCCACGGTCGGGAACGTTTTTTCCACGCGGGCGACGCAATATGCATCCGCGTGATCCTGTTCATGCGAACAAGCGCCGGTGATCTGGAGCTGTGCGAAGAATTCGGCGCTGAAATCCTCAAACTCTGCGTAGAGGTGGCGGCTGTCTGACGCGGGCGAAAAATGGCGTCGCATCGAAAGCGCGACCTGATGCATGTGCAATACGCATACGACGACTTGAGGCGAGAATGGCCGTGAAAGACGTGGTTCGACTCCGCGTGCTGCTGAACCCGCCAAAGTCTTTCGTGGACGGCGTTCGAAACCCGCGCGCGTGGCGCTGGCGCGCCACAATAACCCGCGATACCCGATGGAACGGTTGATTCGCAAGCGAATCACACTGACGACGAAGGAGCCACAGCTGTATGGCGATCACATCGAAGAAGCACTGGTCGATGCGGATCAAAGGGGCCGCAGGGCCTGTTCGGTTTCAGGGCGGGCGGCACGCGGGCTATTCCTGCAAGGGTGCAGGTTTGGTTTAGGCGTCGCGGGCTGGAGGGGGATCACGCGACGAAGCCCGGCGCGCTCGGACACTGGTAGCGAAACCCTGCACGCGCGTAGGCCGGAGATCGAAAAGGACATTGTCCGCCCGAGACCAGCGCCTCGCGGTTCGTGCGAGGACCAGCGGGGCTGTTGGGCACTACGGCCGCCCCATTCGCCGGCGTCATGGCGGGCAACATCAGCGGGCCCGCGCCGCATCTCTGCGGGGGCCGCGCGATTTTCTGTTGGGGGTGCGCTTTGTCGAACGGGCGCGGTGCCGTGGTGAAAAAACGGCGGACGCGCGTGATGAAGAAACGTGAACCGGCGTATGATCTTGTTAAAGCTGCTGGGCCGAGGTCTTTCGGTACCCTTGTGATGGACTCAGCGAAGTGTCGAAGTGAAGTGCTTGCCGCGTTCCGAGGACGCAGGCGACGCTGTTTTGCACGGGGCTTGAGGACGCAGCGCTGTCGCGCGATAGGCGGGGCACTTGGCAGTCCGTTCGAGGGGTCACAGGGCGCCACGACCCGCCACGCGCGAAACCGCGCTGCGGAATTGAAGGTGGTTCGAGGGCATCGGTCGGCCTATCGTTTGGGTCAGCGTTCAATCGCTTACTGTCCCAAAACCAGCGCAGAGAATCGAACAAGCGCGACAGTGCGGCGGACGCCAGGGCCTGTTGGTCGGATCCGCGACGTTGCTGCGTTCACGGCGGGCAGGGCGACGTGGTGGCGGGTGTCGTGCCAAAACCACGTCTGATGGCGCCGGGTATCGCGGCGCGGATCGGGGGCAAGAAAGAAGGGACATATGACTGGGCGGGCGCTGATCTGGCTGCACCCGCTGCGGGCGCAGATTTGGCGGCGCGGCTGTCGGGGGCTGATGAGAGGACATGCACGCTGGGCGGGCCGATGCGCAGACCAAGGCCCGATTGGGCGTGTTCCACCCAAAACCTGAGCGGTGGCGCGCTTGACCAAAAACACGTTTGCTGCGCGCAAGTTCGACCCAAGGCATTTTCAAGCAGGTCGCTGGACCGCGTCGCATGACCTTGCTGGGTGTCATTTCTTATCGTCTTTATCCGGCGAGGCGATTGGTTGTTTCTGGCTTAGTGCGAGGCGAGAACCAGGCCGTCGGCCAGCTTGGCGCAGGTCTTGGTTGCTGCTGGCTTTTCTATGTGCCGTGGCTGGGGTGGGGATACCCGCTATGGCGGTGGCGCAGTACTGGGGCGGAAAACCGCTTGGCGTCGATCGGGGGAGTTGCCTGCATCTGGCTGGGCTGGTCGCCGTTTCTTGGCCTTTGTCGCGCAAGGTGCTGCGCCATGCCTATCCCGGGAGCCACCACGCGGCGGTGGTCAAATGTACTGGGATTCGGGGCACGACACTTGTGCCGTGGTTCGGCCTGAGTATGGGCCAGTGCACTCGCCGCTTTACCTAACTTCATGTTTTTATGGGGTCTCGCTGCCCGCCATTGCCGGAGTTTCATGCAAACCACATCACCGCAGAACAGTTGAAAAACCCCGCAACGGCCCCGGCAGCAACGAGATTTTGCGTTGCCTGTGTTCCACTTGTGGGCCTTTTTGCACCGCCACCATGGCCCGACCTATCAGAATTTGGGCGATGAGTTGGACCAGCCCGGGCAGGCGGGGCGCATCTACCTGGAATCAAGGGGGACATGCTCGAGCACATTGACCGCGCATCGGATGAAAAGACGTCAACATATCGACACGCTGCCTGTCCTGTCTGGCCTGTATGACGACCTGGGCCCCCTCGGGCGTTGCACTATATGCATCTGGTGGATCACGCCCGCGACTATAATACGAAAAGAAACGCACGGCTACAAACGGGCCCTTCAGCGAACCCGTGCCTTGCGGTGGGTTCTGGCGCGTATCCTGCCCTATCCCACCACGCTTTCGGCTGGCGCTGCTGGGGGCCAAGATCGGGCGTTCCGTTTTGCGCGGCTGATGCCCGATTGCGCGGCTGCGTTCTGCGATGCTCGAAGAATGGCACCCAAGGACGAGCCGCCGGGTCCAAAGCCGCAACGATGATCCGCCCAAGGCTTCCCCGCCCCAAAGGGGCAGCGCGCAAAAGGGGTGGCGCTGATGACGGGGCTTGTGCGCAAAAAGGGGCGCTGAAACACCGAGTTATCAAACGGACGCCACCCCATCAGGCTGCTGACCCCAGGCAGGGGCTGCGAGAGTTGTCTGGCCGAAGGCGCCGGGGTGCGTTTGGGGCGCTGGGACCCATTTTCAAACATGGGCAAAAAACCAGCGAAAAAAGCCCATGCGGGAAACGGGGGGCATTGTTCTTGTTCTCTTTGGGGTG
>Ga0163217_1031242_pt1 | contig 12081 bp, 18 predicted proteins | sample SynspAceP_FD_185933 | JGI IMG/M metagenome (GOLD analysis project Ga0163217, IMG submission 185933) | Saline lake microbial communities from Ace Lake in Antarctica - Synechococcus sp. Ace-P (PacBio error correction) | ecosystem: Environmental > Aquatic > Non-marine Saline and Alkaline > Saline ... | reverse complement strand
CCCAAGCGGCTGACTTCGCCTTGCCGCTGCCGGCATCCACGCCCTTGCTGGGGCAAAGCCCAGGCAGACCTCGGCGGCCGGACAGGGATGAAGAAGGAGAAGGCGGAAGGCCGTGGCAAAAGCTGTGGCCAAGGCGGTAGCCAGGGACCAGGGTGGCGAACACAAGGGCGCAAGGCCCTGCTAGCGAAGCGGGATGTCGATTGAGTAGGTCGAAATGGAACGCAGGCCCATGGCTTGCGGGGAGTCAGGCAGATTCCGCAATGAGCGCTGCACCAAGGCCTCCAAGCCAAAGAGACCACCCTACGAACACCTTTTCAGTTTGCCCTACGTTGGGCTTGATGGCGGCTGGGAATAGGTTCTTGGAGCAGGCCACCGTCACTGCGCGGCTTTGTTGCTGGCCGGTGGAGGCGAACGGTCGCCCACGACAATCCCTTGGAAATGAGGCCGGACGGCAGCGGCCTGGCGATGGGGAGCCCTGCGCTACCGCTCTGGGTGCTGAGGTGATGCTGCAGCAGACCCCAGCTGGCGTGGTGCTGCCCTTCTGGCGGCGCTGGATGGCACACGCCTTCCCCACCCTCGCGGGCGCTGGCTGGCTCAGGCGAAGCACGACCGTGCTGATGCTCTGGACAGGGCCTGGGCTATTTACGCCCGGGCCCGAGCGACGCAGCAAGGGGGCAAGCAGCTGCTGGACAGCGGGATGGACGGCGATCAGGCTCGGCGGTCGATCCCTGGCAGCGGGCAGCTGGAGGGTTGGCTGGCGTTTTGCCGGAATCGGCCTCCAGCACCGCCAGCAGGGAACGCTTCAGCTCCGCTACCAACTGCCGTTTTGCGATCCTCGATGGCAACGTGGCCAACGGGTGCTGGCGCGACTGACGCAGCCCCGGCCTCCGCAGCGGGCAGTGGCCGGGTTCTGGCAACTCCAGTGATTCACTGCTCGACCAGCAGCGGCCCGGGCGTTCAACCAGGCCTGATGGGACCTTTGGGCGCCACGGTCTGCACGCCCGCCAACCCGCCTGACGACGCTGCCCTGGCAGGGGAGGGGCACTGGCTTGCTACGCTTGCCGGCGATCCGCTGCTTACCCGTGAAGAACGCCACGAGACCATTGCCGTTCGGTGATTGGCGTGGGCGTGGTGCTGGATGCCGCGGCAGGGTGGTGACGAATCAACGCCTAGATGTGGGGGCTGCTGGGCGGGCTGTGGGAGTTCCCGGCGGCAAGCAGGAAGCCGGGGCGAGCGATCACCGCCACGATCGGGGCGGAGCTGGCCGAGGGAGTGGGATCACGGTGGAGGTCGGCGAAGAGCTGATCACCCCTGGAGCACATCTACAGCACAAGCGCTTGCGTTTCATCGTCCATCTCTGCCGCGGTGGGTGGTTGCTCCGGGTGCATCCCCGCCCGTTGCAAGCCAACATGATGCGCTGGGTGGAGCCGGAGCAGCTGGCCGACTTTCCCTTCCCCGCGCCAACAAGCGGATCATGGCGGCCTGTTAGAGCATTGGCCGAAGCAGCGCTACTTAAGGACAGTAAGAAGCAGTGAATCCGAGCCATGCGGGGCGTCACACTTGCCTGCTGATGAACCGGCTTGTTCGCCCCCCCAGGTGCTCTGTTTCGTTTTGAGGCTGATCGACCGGCTCGCGGCCGTGAGGGGGTGATCCGGCCAAGCGATCGCCCGCTTGGCAGGATGCCTCCGGCGGGGCCCGGCCCACGTGGCTGCGCCCTGGCCCGGCTCGGCAGCGCGCCCGCCCCTGATCGGCCCGGCTTCGGCAAGAACGGCATCGCTGCAGCCTTTCAACCAAGACTTTTCGCCGAACGCGGCGTCGACACCACGCCTGCGAGCGATCCGCTCGGCCCAGCCGGGGCATCGTTGCTGGTACGCCGTGGATGCCGATAGGCGAGCGCAGTTCGGTGCTTCAGCGGCCGAATTCAAGGAGCTGGCTTCGCGACCAGGCGATCGAGGCGCGCCTGGGCGTCGCCCCTGAGCATGCTGGAGGGCCAGTGGTTGCTGATACGGCACGAATCCCCTGGCCAGCCCGCTCCGCCGCTGCGCTGCAGCTGGGCGATTCGGGCCTCCGCCGCGGCGTTGGCCGCTGGCCATCATCTTGAACTGGCGACCCACCTTTTTGGAGCTGTGGGGAGCTGAGGCCCCTCGAATCGATCGGGCCCTCTCAGCCACGCCCACCTGCTCAAGTTTCGCGAAAGAGGCCGCTGGACGCCGGCAGCCGGGGGATCGGCCGCGAATCGCGCCGGCCTACCCAGGAAGCCTGCGGTGATCGTCACCGAACGGCGGCCAACGGCCTGGCCTGGTGGCTGGGCGGCCAAGGCCGGCTCGATGCGGCTCAAGCTGGAGGTGGTGAAACACCGGCGCCGGCGACGGCCTTCCTGGCCGCCTGCTGCTCGCCTCTGCCTGGATCCAAGCCTGCTCATGCTGCCGAAAAACAACCGCCAATCCGAGGGTGCGGCAGGGCACTGCGCTTCGTGAGTGGGCCTGCGGGGCCCTGGTCTGCGCTAGGTTCCGGACCCGCGATCGAGGCCACAGCCCAAGCGCTGGCAGAGGTAGAAACCTTTTGCAAGCAGTTCTCTGCAGACAGCAAGCGGGCAACCCAAACGCCGGCTGTCAGGGCTGGCGGCTTCGCCTCCATGGAACAGTTCACGTCCAGGCCAGCGCGGGGCGGACTGCTCAGTGCGATCGGGCCATTTCCAACGCCGCAGGCACCAAGCGACTGGTTCTTCCTCTTCTGCGCGAACAAAACTTCATCGCGAAGCGGCCTGCTTCCAGGCGGTTAGAGGTCAAAGATGGACGAGATGCGGGATACGGGCCCTCGCGGCGGCCGCTGTAGTGCTGGGCGAGGGCGAAGCTCGGCTGGTGACAGGCTCCTCGATGCCAGGCGGTGCCAGCCCCTTGAAACAGCTTGGCTTGCCGGACCCCAGCTCGCCCTTGAGCAGCGCAGCAGCGGCCGGGGTGGCTCCAGCTCCAACCAGCCACACCGCCAGCTTCACTAGCCAAGGGCAGCGCGTTGGCCGCAAGGTCGGCCAGACAGGTCGGCCCGAAACCGTGTGCCTGTCTCCAGGACTCACCGAGGGTCCTGTAGTTCCCAGAGCAAGACGAAGCCTCGGGTCTCTGCAGATATTCCAGTCCACTTTTTCTCGATGGGAGCTATCCCACCATGGTGGACTGCACCTACTCTGATGCTGTTGACGCAGCCAACGGCAGCACGCAACGCCCAGCATACAGCAACGATGCATCGGGGCCTCCGGGCCTCGTCCTTATGTGATCGCCGACTCGGCCTTGCCGGACTGGGACGAAAAGAACTGGCATCGCCGAAACCGAGATGGCCGGGGTAATGCCCTGCGCCGGGAGTACGCACCGAACAAACGCTGAGGGGCGCCGGATCCGCGGCAGCTTTCACATGGACGATTCAGACGGCCGTTTGATCGAACGTCACGCCCTGGGCGGCCGATGGTTGCGCTGGGCCTCCTGCACATTTCGTCCACCAGGACCACGCGCGCTGCGGCGATGGCGGCAGCGGGCATTCCCGTGTTCGGCCCTACAGGGCCGAAAACCTTGACGAATACTGGGCCTTCACCACCGTGATCCTGGAGTGGGGCGGACCGGCGGCAGCCGAAACATGATTCTGCGACGACGGCATGTGATTGCCACCGGCCTCGTCGTGTCGGCCCACTAAGGCGGAGCAAGACCTCTCGTGCTCGATAACCCGGCAGCGGAAGAGGAGATCGCCCTGTTCGCCCGATCGGGCGCGGTGGTTGGCGGTTCAGCGGGCTTCTAATTCCCGCATCCATGCCCAGATCCAGGCGTAAACCGAGGAAAACACCAACGGGCGTGGCTCGCCTGTTACCGGATGCAGAAGGGCTGAGTGACTGGCCGTTCCCGGCGATCAACTGTCACGATTCAGTACAAGAGCAAGTTCGACAACCTCTTACGGCTGCCGGAATCCCTGCGTGGTGCAAAATCAGCGCGCCACCGATGTGATGGTGGCGGGCAAGGTGTCGCTGGTATCGGTTACGCGATGTGGGCAAGGGTCGCCCAGTCGCTGCGGGCCTGGCTCCGGTGATGATCGCGAAAAGTGGATCGATCTGCCTGCAGGCGGCCATGGAGGGCTACAGGGTTGGTGCGGGCTCGAAGAGGTGGGTCGGCGGATGTCGACATTTTCGTGACGCCACGGCAATTCCAGGTGATTCGGCATGAGCACATTTGCTGCGCATGAAGGAATCAGGCCTCGTCTGCAACATCGGCCACTTCGACACGAAATCGATTTGGCTCGCTGAAGCAATACGAATGGGACCGATCAAGCCCAGGTGGATCATGTTGATCTTCGATGGCAAGCGGATCAATCCTGCTCGGCGAAGGCCGGCTGGTGACTGGGCTGCGGCACCGGCACCCAAGCTTTCGTGAATGAGCAACTCGTTCACCAACCAGGTGCTGGCCCAGATAGGCTTTTCACCAACCTACGCCTACGGCAAGAGGTCTATGTGCTGCCCAAGCACCTCGATTGAGATGGTTGGCGTCTCCACCTCGAGAAGATCGGCGCCAAGTACTCACGACTCAAGCAGCAACAAAGCGATATACATCGCCTTTGCGGTGGGGGCCCCTACAAGCCCGAGCACTACTGTATTTGATGGGCCTTGCTAGACTGGTCCAGAAAACTGCCCGAACTGATCGGTGCAGCGGTGGAAGCCGAATCCATGTGCGGGTTATGGCCGCGATTTTTCTCGCCAATGTTTCTCGAGAATCTCTTTCCCGCCCATTCCCTCGGGAACTGATCATGCCCCATGGGGGCTGTTACGACGCACCAAAGCAGCTGGCCTGGTTGCCGGTTGGTGTGGCCGGCCTGCTCGGCACCGCTGCTCGGGGCCCTGCCCTGGTTACGGCATCGGCCGGTGGTCAATGAGGAGCGCATCGAGAGCTGGCTCGTCGCCACGGGCCGCTGATCGGTGTGCGCTCGAGGGAATTGCCGCCGCAAGCCGCGCCTGGTTCAGCCGCCACGGCACGCGCGGGTGTTCTGGGGCGGCTGGTACCCGGCATTCGCACCTGATTTTCCGTGCCAGCGGGGCATCGAAATGATTGCCGATGTGCCGTTCCTGATCTGGTACGAACTGCTGGCAGCCTGATCTGGGGACCGTGCTGCTCACCGGTGGCCGGCATCCTGCTGGGTGAGGGTACCCAACGTGAGGTTGTGGATCGAGCCGGTGGCCCAGGTGTTCCAACGTGGCGGTTGGTGATCGCAGGGCTCGCCCTCGTTTGTGTGGTCGGGGCTGCGAGTCTGCGCCAACGCCCAGACCATCCAAACCACTAACCCTTTGCTTCTCCACCCTGCAACCCGCTAGCTTCAGAAACGAAACCTTCCTGTCGCTCGGCTACCATGGTAGCTCGACCTCACTGGGCCGCCATCGCATAGGCGCCCTTGAGTGGAATCGCGCTTGGAGCCAGCAGTTCGAGACCGGGTAACCCGCACCACGGCTTGGAGCGTTTCCTCGCCGCTGCTGCGATCGGTCCAGCGGTCGAGCTTGAACTGCGATGATTTGCGATGCAGGGAGGGCCTTTCGCACAAAGTCGGCGGCCCTGTGCCTTAGCTTACCCCAGATCCGGAGGTTGAACGTCGGTTCGTGCGTCGCGGCTGCGGCGGTTCACGCAGGGTGAGGTTGGCACATGTGCCGGATTCGAAGTAGCGCACTTCGGGATTCACGGCGGCACGGCGACGAGGTTATGGAATTGACACCATGGGGTGGCTCCTTGACGGGGGCTAGAGTTGATTGGATCAATTGATGCGCATTTGGTTCAAGGCGCTTTCATCCGCAGGTTCACCCTTTGACCCGGATGTATCAGAAACCGGGTTCAGCCAGAGTTTTCAGCGAAGGGTTCGGTCCAGTCGCCATGCGCACGGCGGTCCTGAACAGCTGGCGCTGGAGTAGGCCAAGCATCGATCTTCGCACTCCTATGGATTTCGCCGCCGCAGTGCGGACATCCGTGTTTTTCAACGGTCAGGCTCTCCCGTGACATCGGATCGATTTGGGAACGGCCAACACACTGGATGTATTGTGTCGGCAAGGGGAATCGATTGCTGCAGGAGCCCTCGGTGGTGGCCCTGGGATCTCGAGCGCGGCATCCCCTGGCGGTGGGCGATGAGCCAAGTTGATGCTCCGGCCGCACACCGGGCAACTCCGGGCGAGTTGCGCCGCTGCGCGATGGCGTGATCGCCGGACTTCGGACGCGCCGAAAGATGATGATTCAACGACCTTCATTCCGCAAAGGGCAACGAGGCGGTCAGCCGGCATCGTGGCGCCCGGCTGGTGGATCGGCCATCACCCAGCGGGCAGTCACCGCGTCGAAGCGGCGGGCGTGCGCTGAGGCCGTTTGGCCGGCGGCCAGGGAGGTGCATTTGACGACGAACGGTGACAAGCCGCGACGGCGCCGGGTGTGTTAGTCTAGTAGTCCGGTCGGCACTTTGATCGTGGAATCGCGGCCGGCACCCGGAAGTGGCCGTTGTTGAGCCTCGGCCGTGGCAGGTGTCAGGATTCGGTCGGGGTGCGATTATAGTCTCTGGTGACGCCATCAGCGTGTCTCTCAAGTAAGGGCAAGCGGGTGGTGGGCGGAGAGGGACGCCGAGGTAGTCTATGATCCGAGATCGGCTCGGCTTCCCCGACGTGTCCCACGACAAACGGCTCGAGGGGATGGACGTGCGTCGGCCTGCCACCTGCCTCTCGGGCCTGGCCCCGCACGATCTAATGTCGGCGACATCCGCGAGGCGATGGCCGATCGCTCAACAGGTGATCGTGGAGGCGGTGAAAGCGCACCCTGGAGCGCACCCGCCGAAGCCTCGCCGCCGGACATCGTCGATCGAGGGAATCATGCTCGCCGGCGGCGGCCGTGTTCCGGTCGATCGTGATGTTGTGAGAGCTGTAAACCGGCATCCTCACCCACGTGGCCAGGACCTCCTGCATCTTTGCGTGGGTGAATGCTGCGGTCAGTTGTTGAGGATACAAGCGACTGGGCGGTTCTCTGTCGCTCATTGTTCAGCCGCGCTCAGCTATGACGCCATGCCCGTTAGGGCGTCTGCAAGCCTCCAGCCCTGGGTCGGCTGGTTTGTGTTCCGTTCCTGGCCCTGGGGCTGCTTGTTACTGGCCCTTGGTTGCGGGTGATGTATCAAGGGGCTTTTGCTCGAGTCGACGTCTATTGCCTCCTACTGATATGCCGTTCTGGCCCCTCTCGCTCTCTCAGTCCGAGTGGCTGCGTGCTGGGCAGGTGTCTGGAGCTGTGACCCGTCAGGGTTGCTGTAGTCGTGAGCATTGAAGCTGTGGATGCTGGCGTGTTGTTGAGCGCTGTGCATGGTGTGCCAATCCGACAAACTTCACGCCGCCGTTGATCTCGCGGGAGCCTGATGAGTTTGGTGGCAGCAGCTGGTGCTCGGGCGTCACGGTCGTTGCTTCGGGATTCGGGCCCAGGCGACGGTCTCTCTGTTGTGTGCCGGGCGGATTGGATCGGTTCTGTGTGGCCGTGTGGTGGTCAACCACGGCCCGGGTGACGCCTGTAGCGGCGAGTTCCACAGCGGGGGTGTCTGGGTGGGACGGCATCCCAAGGCATGGATTGGTCTTCTCACCTGGCTCTGAGGAGACCAGCCGGACGCATGTCGGTGCTTCCTGGGAGAAAGGACCACAAGTGCGACCCGGGGGGATTGGTGGTCACCTCTCCGGCCAGCACCCTAGGTGACCCCGGCTGAGCGTGGGGGTCTCCAGGGCGTGGTGACTCTGTCCCCACGGCGGTGGTGCAGCTGAGACGCACCGGTTGGTGCGATTCGACTGGGTGCAGGTGCTGGTGACGTGCCCGCCGCAGGGCAGGCACCCCTGAGCGTTGTATGTGGGGTCCTGCTCCCGCCTTGCGGTGGCCTGGCCAGCGTGGGCGTTGTGCCACTTGCTTCACCCTGGCTCTTCCGGCGTCCTTTCTGAAAGTGTCTGGGGTGTCGCCTAGCTTGGGGCCGTTGCTCTTGGCTGTTGCCTGGTCGCCTGGCGATGGCCCGCTCCCTGCGCCCGGCCGGCGGTGGGCCTGGGCTGCTCGTGATTCCTGCAGGTGGGCCGGAAACAAGATCCCCGCCCTGGCCCTGCTGGGTATGTGGTGAGGGGCGCCTTGCCGCAAGTGGGGCCCCGATCGAGCGCAGCTTGAGGCCGAGGGGCTGTTTGGCCTCCTCGGAACTCTTTCTTGGCCTGGGCCTGCTTGCTGCAGCGCCATGGCATTCAGCTTGTCGAAACCGCTCCTCCAGGCAGGCTGGCCTGCACACCCTGTGGCCCAGACCCTGGTCACCGCGCTGCTGGCACGATTATTCTGTTATACTCGACTGCTGCTCTGGCGACAGGCAGGGGCGCAGATCTAGAAGAGCCGATTCTGATGAACTTGACCGATGCAGGCGGCCGGCGGCGATTGAACGGGCGGCAGCGATGGAGCGGGCGGATTCGCGGAGCCGGCGCGCCGTTTGCTGGCGGCGGCCTTGCTTGCTGGCGGCGGGCGCGCGCCGCGTCGCCGCCCGGGGCCGGGAGCTGGAGTTTCTGGAGCCTCGACTCTCACCGAGTTCGAACCTAACATCTCTCGGTGATCGCCGCCTGGGAAGCGCCCATCCCGGGATCAAGGTTGCGCTGGGACCGACCTGCCCTGGGGGATCGGTGCGAGCGCAAAGTGCTGCAGGCGGTGTTCGCCCGACGGCACCGGATCGTGTCAACCTCAACCGCCTGTTCGCGCCAAAACCTGGCCAGCAAAAGGGACTGTGGCACTGGATCCACTTGCTGCCACCTGGCGCTGGGCGACACCTTTCTGCCACGGAATTCTGGCAGGCCGGCCGAATCGAAGGCGAGGGCAATCGGCATCCCCTGGTATCTCCACCGCCCGCATTCACGCTTGGCAACAACGACCTGCTTTTGCGACGCGCGGTTACAGCGTCCGCCCCGCCGTTGCGCAGGAGGTTTCCCGCCTTTCGCTGAAGCGGTCAAACGCCCGCACCGGGCGCTACGCCTGTTTGTCACGCAAGTTTCCGGACGAACTCCGCCGAGTTGCTGGAGTCGTTGGTACAGATTTGGGTGACCCTCCAGGACCAGCGGCGCTCTGCGCCTTCACAGCCCTTGGGCGGCCGCCGTGCCTTTGCCTTCTGGACCGATCATCTACCGCGCGGCCTGACTCCCCAGGGAGGTGGTCAGCCAGGGCTACCGCGCGCGTTGAGCTGTACCAGGAGCGGAGAGCTGGCCACCCTTGGCCAAGCGGCGCCGATTTCCTGCGCAGCATGCAGACAACGCCCCCCAGATCGCCGCGGAGACCGGAACCGCACCCCCGCTGACCGGACAAAGGACAGAGCCAATTGTAGGCGTGATGAACCTGGCGGTGCCAGCGCCAGAGCGCCTTTCCAGAGGAAGCGCTGAGTTTTCGCCCTCTTCCTCACCAATGCCACCAACCAGGCCCGCTTCAGCCGAGGAAAGCCGGGTTTGCCTTCCGCCAGCGGCGCCCTCGCCCAAGATCGAGCAGGGCTGCGTAGCCAGCCCTGGGCGACGCGCAGGGAAGAAAGCTTGTGCGTCGGGCCCGGCTGCAATCCCTCGAGACGCTCGAGATGCCGAGTGCTGGTGCCCGCCAGCGGGGGTGAAACGGTGCAAGCCCATTCCTCTACAGGCAGCTGACACGGGTGATTGTTGGGCCAGTTACCGGAGCAGCGATGAACGCTGGCTGCCGCGGAGCGGAGTGGACAGCTTTTGCGAGTGGGCCGGCTGGCCTAGATTGGGCACTCCCCAGTGGGCTGCAGCTCTCAGCGACGACTTGCTGAGTTGTAGGGTTGCGTTTCTTAATGCCTCTGGTGCCATTGTCCTGGAAGCACAACCCAGGACCTGTCAGGGTGAAAGCCTCCAGAGAGAACAGGTCGGTGCACCGCTTGCCACGGTTATGCTGGTGGTGGGATGACGAAGCCACGTTGCGCGGGTGCTGCAGATTTGGCCTGGAACCGACTGGCTATCGGGTGCTCTGCGCCGGTCGATGGCGAAGCCTGACCCTCTTTCACCGGGAGAGCCGGATCTTGGTGGTTCTCGATGTGTGCTCGCCGAAAGCTGATGGTTACCGGTACTGCCGGGCGTCTGCGGGACTGAAATCCTGCGTTCCGATTAATCTTCTAATCGGCGCTCGATGCGATCACGAGCGGGTGTCTGGCTCGATCTCGGAGCCGACGACTACCTCCCCAACAACCGTTCAGCCAAGAGCATCCAAGCACGGATTTTCAAACGATTCCTGCGCCGGTCGGGCGGGGCTCGGCCACGATTCGAGCCCCGCGACGTTTCGTGTCAGGGCATCCTGCGGTGTGGCGATCTGATGGTGGGAACAACCGCCGCGAGGTGACGGGCCGGACGAGGCGGCACGGGCTCACCTACACCGAATTCAGGCTGCGGGAGATGCTGTTCCGCGAGCGCCGGTGTTTGGTGCCCGCGCTGAGATCCTCGTAGCAGCTCTGGGGGCTTACCCCACCACGTCGCGCCCGTCCGACCTGCGCGTGTGATGCATATTTGGCCGTGCTCTGCGCTGGGCAAGACTTCGAACCGTGATCCCGCAACCCCGGGGAGGGGCTGATTCCTCACCGTGCGCGCACCGGCTATTCCTCCAGCGGCACGGTGAACGGTGGGCACCGCCACCACTAATATCGGTTGAAAAACGGTGGGGCCAAACGCCGTGCAGGCCCGTTCCTGCAGGAGTTGAGGGCTGCAAACCGCTCCTTCTTTCCCTTGCCTGAGCCCGCGTTGGGAATCTCGCCTGGATAGGCCCGCCTGGAGAAGGCTTGAGTCTCTTGGCGGGCATCGGCCAGGGCCCCTATGCCCTGCGCTGCGATCCCAACGCACCGCAACGTCCGAGTGCAGGCAGGGCCCATTGTCGATCTGGCTCAATGGCAGGGTACCGCGACTTCGCTGTGTGGCAGTTGGCCGGTTGACCGGCGCGTGGGGTGAATGGGCAAGCTCGCCTGCTCTCACCCTGGTGGAGAAAGCGTGGGGCCCATCCCATGCTGTTCATTGAGATAGGCCACCCTTCGCGCCGCGCTGCCGGTACCAGCCGAAAAGACTTTTCGACCCAGCTGAGCTCCTGGTGGATGCCCGGTGGACCTGATCGGGTGCATTGGCTGCAGTTACTGGCACGTCACCGACAAGGGTCGCGGAACTTACGGTGAAGGGTCACAGGCTGCTGGCAGATGCTCATCCAAGCGCTCGCGACCAGCTTACCCGAACAAATGGCATGGAGCCTGCCGATGTGGAAGAGGCATGACCGGGGGCGCCCATCTCTCATCTTATGTCGTCCCAGACCGGAGGGACCATTCCCGCCGCCGCGCCAGCTCGTTCAGCTGCATCCCGCCGCTGGCTCGATGAGGCGATTTCTGGAGATGAAAACCCTTCCGTGTCAATGCCGGGCGGCCGGCGCCGACGGCCCGCCGTTTCACCACACCACAGACACGCTCGAATCTGCCGCTTGTTCGTGCGGATTCGCCACCGAGTCCACCTTCAGGCTAGTGGTTTGGCGGGCTTTCGAGCGGGGTCTACGACTCGGCCGCATCTTCCGCATGCGAGGGCAATCAGTCGAAGTGTGTCGCAGGCTGATCTGATGTCTTTCACCTCGGTGAGGATGTACCTAGGCCCTCACGACCGACGTACACCGACATGATTGGCGCTCACCGAAGCGCTCGATCGCCGAGGCCGACTCAGCAGGTCTGGCGGCAGCACGCAGGAGCTACGCGCTCCATCAGGACGCCGATCGACCGACGCCCCCTGGCGTCCGGGGCCAACATGCATGGAGCTTGGTGGAAGCAGGCCACGGCCTCGATTTCAACAACTTCGAGCAGAGGCAGACGCAGCGCCGCGTTGGCCGGCCGTGGGCCTGGATGTGGTGCCGAGCGGGAGGCCGACAGCGTCGGTCGTCATGCTCAACGAAGCATTCGAGCAGAACTGTGTGGGTTGGAAGCGAACCTGATCCAAGCCCACCTTTGTGCTGATTACCCCTGTGTTCGTGAGAATCTCGCCGACTGGCCGGGCATCGTGACAGGCAAGCGGGCTTGTCTGGAACGCTCGAG
>Ga0163217_1014408_pt1 | contig 12081 bp, 20 predicted proteins | sample SynspAceP_FD_185933 | JGI IMG/M metagenome (GOLD analysis project Ga0163217, IMG submission 185933) | Saline lake microbial communities from Ace Lake in Antarctica - Synechococcus sp. Ace-P (PacBio error correction) | ecosystem: Environmental > Aquatic > Non-marine Saline and Alkaline > Saline ... | reverse complement strand
ACCTCCTTTTTGAAAATACTTCGCCAAGATCGGTAACGCAGACGCAGGAGACCTTTTATAGGCTGAACAACCCAACGCCCAGACCCACACGGGCATAGATCCCCAAATGGATGCATGACCCCATGGATAATCTCCCCCAGCCCAACGTTCGCTTCACCTGATCGCCGCCGCTCCACCCAAATGCCCAATCGCTTCCAGCCCATCTTCCCAAAGCGGGTGCCGCCCATAGAGCTTAAAAAATGCGACACGTTTCGGAACACCATAAACATCAGACGATCCCATCCCCCCGAATAGTGCATCAAAAAACCACCCAATAGGGTATATCGATCGCATCCGCACCCCAAGACGCACACGACCCAACGACATCAGCCATCAGCAAAAAATTACAAACACTTCCGCAGAATAAGAACCAGTCAAACCCTGTCAGACGAAAACAGCCAGAACAATCCCCGAGGGTTGCTGGCCAAGCACGGTAAAAAACAAAGGCATATATGAACACGCGAGACCAAAGAACCGTGAATCAAACCGAAGCCCACCTCCTCTTTGTGTCTTGCCAATTCGTACGGTATCGATACCGCACGCCTCGGTGCGGAACCCCGCGACTTTCATCCCCTCATAATTGGCACTCACATTCATAAATATATGCACGCAAACATACGCAACTCCGACAAAACAAGCCACCGTTCGCATAAGCAATGAAATCAATGGTTTAGGTCTGAAAAGCAGCTGACGCTCAATTCATTAATACTTACCTCGATACCGCAACCCCTGGGGCAACGTCGCCGGGCCGTCGACGGTCCCCGCCCAAAATCCCGCTGAACAAGGCAAACCACGCGATACCCTCTTATCCCAAAATACCCCCCTAATCGTCATCCCCCACCCACGCGTCGCATAATGAGAACGCATCCGTCCAGCGTCACATAGTCCATGACAACTTTCATCATGGGGATGACATAAATTACACACACCACCTGCAATTCTCCACGCCCACTATCCGCCACCCTCCCAAGCGCTAAGTTCAGCCTCTCGTGCCCGGTCCCATGCAAACGAATTCGTTAACCCATTCAATCCCCGGACAGGCAATCAAAACTCCCACAATTCCACCCAAAGCGCAGCTCGACCCCCACCATCAGCAAAGCCGCCACCTCCTTCACGTCAGCTTTCTCAGCACTGCGCTGACCTCAAAAACCTCATCTGGCCGACCGCCCCAAAAGGGACACGCCGTCAGACGCCAAAGCGCCTCCGCCGCATCCCCGACACAGAGACCACGGCAAACTATCCATCGACCCACACCCAGACAAGCACACGGCCATGCGGTACATCATACCTCCACCTGGCGCACCTGGTCCTCACCAGCCTCAGCAAAAAACACCGCTTACGCCAAAGCTGCAGAACGGCTGCGAATCTCTTCCATGCAGGCGTCGCTCAAGAAGCTGAGATCCAGCCCCCCTTATGGAAAACCCCGATCTCTGGTTCCCAACTCTGGATACGGGCGTCCTATATCACGCTATGCCAATAAGCGTCATTTCATGGAACAGTTGACCCGCATGGAGGAAAAATTCGGCACCCCAACCAATGATCCCATGACTTGTTCCGCGAACCGCCCAATACGACGTCGGTCCGCTGCGGAAGAATCGAAGCGTGGAATCCCCACTGGCCCAACCTTTAATGGATTTTCCAGCCACTGAATATCGGGAAGACGTGCAACCCAGACACCCTAATCAGAAGACGGGCCACAGTACAGCTTGCCCCGCTGACACGATAGCGCAAAAATAGTAGGAAGAAATCAATCGTCGCGGCTGCACCCGGCCCCCTTTCAAGAACCACCGTACAAGCAATCTTACCCGCCTATCCGATAGTTCTTCCCGATCCCTTGCAGACAGTCACGCACCGAATTTACCCGGCCACCACGCGCCCTCGTCGGCCTTCACAAAACCTAATTCATCTTGATCCCGACCAGCAGGCGCCATTCAGGTCTCACCTCAACACCGGCAAACAGGAAGCCCCAATTTCAGATCGCAAGACACCTTACCTTTCGTCAACTCCAAGCATACCAACTCTCAAATATATGGCGGAACTTACGCTGCCGCGCGCAAGTGTACTGGGCCCACCCACAAATCAAATATGGATCCTTTTATAACACGTCCATCAAACCTTCTCCCTCCGCCGAACATCGGCATGCGGGAGTCAAGCGTTTCCACTATCATTGCCAGCTTGCTGCTACCCCACCGCATAGAAGATCGTCGGCTACCTGTCTGGCTACCAACGAAGTATCAAACGCCCGACTTGAGGTAAGCTAAAGGCTCCTCCCCTACGAAAGATCTGACCCAGAAGCAGGACCCCTAGGCGGATATCCCCCTGTGTCATAACACTCAAATTAGCAAAAACGTCACTTGCCGTCCATACGTTCCCCCTCTGAAGGCCTCGTATTTCCGCGCCTAACAACCCTGAATCTGGACTCGCAGCGGATTTGACCATTGAGTAAACAAGCCTCATCTGGAAATTAACCCTGATAGCCAGAGACGACTTATTCAAAAAACGCCCTAGCTCTCAGTCCACCCGACTGCACAGGGCAAGCATCCAAGCGCATCAAAACCAATCTGTTATCGACCAGCGTCGTGCCTGTTCGCCAAACAGCCATTCATAAATGTACCCCGGTCGCAAAATATTTTAGCCATCCGAGACCTCCTGGAACCTTCTTCAAACCCCCTTGTTAACAGGCTGCCTTCGACCCGATCGTACGCGCCCTGGGATGCTCTACGCTTCTTTTCATCTGCCGCCAATTAACCAATTGCTCTCGAACCATCAACGGGCAACCCATTATTGCCAACCCTTTGCTACACCCCATCATCAACCTTTGCATACAAACATGACCAAAAAAACTTGGCTACCTACCTGCTACGGCTACCCCTTGGCTGTACCTAGGCAATTTATGCCGGGAGGTTAGCTTTCGCCCGAGTGCAGCATCTGCATCCGGAAGTTAATACACTTACGCTCCTGCCGACTGCACCAGCCTTTCTTACCCTTTGCGCGCGATGGAGCTTTCCTAAGCGACAGAAATAACTGGCAAGCCAAACTCTGGCGGCCGATATGCGCTTCATCATCAAGAACCCGCGCCGCCACCTAGACATCTGCCGCAAGAAGGCGCTACCCGAACCCAAGTGGTGATCATCCACGGTAACGTGATGGGTCTGCAAAGCCTCTAATTTGTTCAAGATCGCTCAGGGCCAACCCGCACGCCGCTACCGGTTACCGAGAGACCATTTACAGCATTGGCAACACTTTCTGCTGCCTAATATGCAGTTACCACCACACTGCCACGGCGCATTATCCTGATCATACCGCGTACTGCAGCACCAACGCATGACAGTCACGGATCAAGACCGACATGATTCTGAGCTCCCCCGGCAATTATACAACTAACCTGGTTCCAACGCCTGCATAATTTCTGCCATATTGCAAAACACGCTCAAACGACCCAATGCCTGTCCTCATTGCCAACCAAGACCATCAAAAACTGGATCACAGATATCTCAAGCCCGGTCATATCAACATCCCCTGTCCTGCTTGGCAACATACACGTTGCAGGTTAGCCCAACACGCAGCTCAAGCAATAGGACAACACCCCCAACTGAATCCGTGTCTGGCAATCAGGCATGGACCGTCAAACGACCCAGGACATACCGCCTAAAAACCACTCATGTGGCTTTTGAACGACAATAGACAGGACGTCTACGAATTTCGAGCGCATTAAAATCGACCCTAAAGGCGTGAAGTCACCGATCAGGAGGATATATTCAAAGCGTATCAACTCGGATCTGTGTTCACGTTTCTTTCCTATCGGCACGTAATTCAATCGAGGCAAATAAGAATACACACTTATGACAAAACACCGACGGATCATAAGTCACTGCCTGCAATTTTCGCAGTACCGGTCCGCCATCGCTGACCACTTTGCCGCCCGGCCCTGTCGCATCACCACGACAACAATCTCCACACTTGAATGGTGCTACCGACCTGTCTTATCACGCTGATCCGTTCGTTACCTCAGCTATCGCTCCTGATGCCCCCGTGTGAAAAGCCTACGAAACGAATGACTGCACTGACGCTATCAATTCTGGTGTTTGGGGCCTCGGCGGTATCCGCCTATCTTCACGCCTTACATTGCCCCAACACCGCAGCAATTGTTGCTGCTGTCAGGCCAAAGCACCTGTAACTGGTGGCGAAACTCGGCCCTGCCGGCGTCCACTTGGCGTATCTGCTCATCCGACCAAAGAATGAATCCGACCGACTATCTCGAACCACTTTGCTCCAAATCAGTTAAACCCGACCCACCCTATCCAAAGAGCTGCACACAGACACCAGCATCATGCAAAGTCTACCGCATAATGAGCAAGAATCGAGCACTCCAGGCCGTCGCTCACGTACCATCGCAACAACACAGCAAAAACGTTCGAGACTCGAAACCCCTTACCAAGCTCATAAGGCCCCAAAGCCGAAATCAATCTCCGCACCAACAGCCGAGCACCTACCATAGAGAGCCTCAATCGACGCACTCAGCCCCAACGCGCCATTCTACACCTCTTCTCGCTCTCGTACCCCGGTCGCATCGTGCACGCCACGGCCCACCACCAGCGCTGTTTGGCCCGGTCTGACATCGCTTATCCGCATAACCGTGAAAATTAAAACCCCGCTTGCACAAGTTCGGTTTATTCCGCGATCCAAGTTTGCACCACGGACATAGCCTCAGCAACTCTCAATGCAACTACTACGAAACCCAAACAGACCAAACAATAAGATATAGCATTAGAATCTGTTGAAAGATAATCCGACCTCTGTCATACCAAGACCGCTCTACCACCAGCTACTCCACACTTGCGGTATTAGCCCCATTCCAATAGCAAGCGCAAATCGACCATATCTTCGTACGCTAACAAATCGACATGGTCAAAATACCGGCCCTCAAAACCCAAAACCCAATAATTGCGGGAAACAGCTAAAGCCCGCCGAAACCAATAGCCGACTGGCAAGTCACAAACCTCGCCAGCGAACAAACCCAAAGCGACGAGCGCGCAAATATACCACGCAAACAGATAAAGCCCACCGCCAAGCCAAAAAGCGAAAGGAGGATCTATCTTGTTCAAATCCTAGCGTCCGGTACAAATCCGATTCCCAAGACCGGCTACTTATGCCCACCCTCGTCCGGGAAGACCGTACGCTACCAACGCCGCCGCGCCTGTCCATATCGCACGATGACCGAATCGCGGTCCCTCGGCAATGACCGATGCAGACGTCATCTCAGTTCGCCACGAGAACAACACACGCCGAAGATAATCGTGCCAAGAGCCGTCAAACTGTCTGCCCGCTTTGCCCCGAAGCACGCAGTCATCCAGGTGGCGCATCTCCTCCGATGAACATCACACGATGGTCTCTTATGAGCCTAAATCGACCTCGGCACAGGTATCTCATGGCCAAGGCCCGAGCGCTAAAGTACTTATCGGACTTTCCTTCCTCTCGCACTAAAAAACATGAGCCCACTTCCAAAGGACACGGTAATTAACAACGCCGCCCGCAGCCCAATCGACCTTGCCTGCCGGCCGCTACCACAGATGGGACCCACGGCACCAGCCGATCTAGATCATCTACCTCTGCGATGCCACCACCGGTTACCGACCGACGAACGACCTATATGCTTCCCCCTCATGGTTCTGCGAAGTCAAACTGGCTTGCGCCACAACCTCTATCCCTGTAAAACTGGGGCCGCAGACATTGACCAACCACAAAGGCAAGTCCACGCCCAATGTTAATCAGCCATATGACGGACCAAACCCTTTCCCGTCTTCCAACCGACGACTTGCAAGCCAGATATGCTCTCGACGGCACTGGCAACTCATCCTGAATAGAAAACTTGAAACCTTATGCACGCCCGAGCGACCCAGCAAATAATCCATCACCCGAGCTTTTCATGCGTCAAAAAAAAATCCGGTAGGCGACCATCGGCCATCCGTTGATCCTTCGTATCCCGAAGGTGAACACGCTCAGGCCCCGTTACCAATCTGAATCCGGTACAACATGGTCAAAACTCCCTGCCAAAATTGAAGATCAAAAATACCGAAATGCACTTCAAACCCGAAACCCCCTAACCTCCCGACGTCAAACCTCAAGTGATCTCGGCGCGCAGTAGCTGTTTCCGCGAAAATCGTTCCAAAAAAGCGCTTGCCTCTCGAAACCGCGTTCCTGGAGGACCCGGCATAGGCGCTCACGCCCTGACGGGCAAACCAGTCAAGTTCAGGCAACGTGCCACCTCTCAACCAGCTGAAAAACAAGCATGATACCATTCCTTCCTGAATCAATCACCAACACCGACGCCCATCGGGGACTCGCTGACACCGCAACCTGATCCGTCTGACCGTCAAACTGATACTGGAAAAGACCGCCCCTATCACGCCCGTCACCGCAAGCTTTCCGGAATACACCGCCTAAGGCTCTTTCTTGTCCCTCTCCCGCAGGCCTGACGCGACGATCTTCAAACCATCGCCCCAAAAACACCGATCCCCATCCTGACTTATCAGCCCATTTTAAAGCTTACACGCTCGTCCAAACGCAAAGAACAGTCCATGGACGACCCAACCCCGTCGCCACATATTCGCGCATTCCGGCTCTGATGCCGCTTGACCACGACCAAGGAAATTCGACGTAATCGCCCTGACGCCAACCCTGCGCATCACGTCCAATAACGCGCCGCAAAGTATCGACCGGAACCCGCCGCCTGACTCCCCGCGGCGGATCCGCGCCTACCACCCCCATTCCCCCGAGATCCGAATGGCAACACACGTGCAACCCCGCTCGTGAGCCTTCGCCCAGCTTAGTCCGGCGTCTCGACTACCGTCCTCTGTTTAGAACATCTCTCCAAGGCGGTCTCGAACGGCTTCAGATGTCCCACCCGAGGTTTGAACCCCTGCTGGTCTGTTCCCACTCTCGGCGTCATGAAAAGCTACCCATCGCCCCAGCGGGCCCCTCCATGGGACCACACACCCCCGCACAGTCACCGCCCCGCAACGCTATTCGGCCGCAAACCGTGCTCGCAAGTTGCACATATACGCACCTCGAAACTTGTGACCCGATGGTAATTGACCGATTGGATCTCACTATTCTCACCACCAGCACGATGAAACCCCATCGATCCTGACACCACAACCCTGCCTCTTGGTATCTGCCTAATCCGGACTGAAACGCGGTAACGGCCGCCGATCGCACCAGCTCCGGATAACGCATACACCTTGCCAGTGCGACGCACAAAGCCTGAGCAAACCGATCGCGCCTTAGCACCTTGAACTCTCGCTAGTATGCGCTGAAGCCCGGAAACACCCAGCGTCACATTCCTGCAGTACGCCAGAACATCATTACTGCGCGGCTCATTCCCACGGCACGCTCTGCACGGTCCAGCGCTTCCGTGCGGATTCAGAAGCGACGACTTTGCGCGGATACACCGGATCTTGGCGCCCCATTGCCGCGGCGCAAACGACTGCCATCGAAAGCCTCAGCACACGATTGGCATACGCGCGGTCCAAATTGAACAACGAATCCAACGGCCCCATGTTCGGCTGCCGACAATGAAACCCCCCCCCGGCTAATCTCGATGACACAAAGAATCCCCAGTCCCGGATCACCAATTGCGCTGACACGCAACCTTCCCCCACCCACGCCAATAGAAACAGACCAAAGTCCATGTACCTGCTGGGAGATAACTGTACCCGCCAGTCCGTACACCGTCCGGCCACAGCCTACCAGCTGACGTCGATCCGTGACAAACGGTTTTGATGAACACTAAAACCCGAAAAGCGCAGGTAATTCCATCGTCCGGCCATTCCTCAGTCTCAAAACACTGCAATGCAAATCTACTTGAGCCCAGAAATCACGCCACAGCACCAATCATGACCATCGACCATGTGCGCGCGGATTCCAACAACTCCTCGTCTGCAAGAACCTAACAGCGAATCACACCACACGGCTCCGCTTTTCACCTTTATCTGCGTTCCTCACTACGCCTAAGACCCAGAACTGCCCCGAATCGTCTTCTCATCACAACCGTCGTCCCTATGGCCGAAGTTGATAAAAAGTCTACGCACGTCACCATGCAAATCCTCGCAAGAACGACCTCGAGACGACGGTTTTCGACCCTGCCAAGAAACCACGTAAAGTCGCCCACCGTCCTCACTACGAATGACGAATGGCAATACAACTAGTTTTACCATCACCCGAGCCGCCACAAACGCGCGCTGACTGACAACGCTCATCTACGAAAATCCAATTCTATCACGGCTTGTGAACCCTCGCCAAATAGAACAGTATCGCCCCCATCAGATCAAATCGCGCTATCGATCGGTTCGCCCGCAACCTCACAAGCCCTAGCAGCTTCCCCCTCCCAGACTGTAAATTTAGTGCCTCCACAGATCGATCTCTGCCCGTAGGCTCCAGACCGCCCAAATCAATTGTCGCTTTCTGTCCACTGCGCCGCCTCTTCAGTCGATCGCGAATAACGCGCGCACCGCGGCTACACTGAAAAACTCCGCCGCGAACCGCCTGAATGCATCCGGCCAGGGCTGCACGCTGCCTGTTTGCACCGAGCAAGCAATCGAATTAATCTCCCCTGCAAAAAAAGCACGCGCCCCCCAATCCCCCTTATAGCCGGCGCGGTCCACCGCATCGCCATCTGCCAAACAACACAGAAAATCGTGAAAATCCCGTACCATCTTCCTCATCTCTGCGACGCCGGGGTTACCCCGACTCCGCATAACTGCTCTGCATTATCCGAAAACTGCATTGGCAATTCACATTGATGAATGCAAAACGGAAATGCCTTGCCCAATCGGCAAAAGCGCATGCTTAGAACTCACTCCGACAAATCACGTCCCCAACCTGAACAGAGCGACCAGTCTCAAATACATAAAGCTCGCTTCGCGTAATCGTGTATACGCACAAACGCTCACAACCACAACCAACCAGACGCTGAACCTCCACGACAAATCCGTCTTCGATAATCAACCAGACAGGGATGTCGCGCCCCCGCGATTAACACCTAATGGCCCTTAATAAGGCAAAATCTCGCACCGACTTCCCCACGGAAACCGCCCAAGTACAGAACCGTGGTACCAGACACGACGACCCAGACCAGAATCGTGGTCACAATACCACAACTGGCTCGACCGAATAGTCCCGGTCTACTAAGGCGGTCCAGAAACATCGAATAGCGGTGTCATTGCCCCGAGCTCAGACTCTTGACCGCTAGCATACGGACAAAACCGTGAGACGATAGCGACGCGAAAACACGCGCATCAAACACCCGTGTGTCCAATCACGACGACAGGTGCCGTCTCAAAAACACAACGGCCCCATTTCCTGATGCCCACATAGCTGCAACCGCCGTACGCTAAAACGGCTCCGAACCTCGTCACTCTGCCTACCAAACAGAAAAAAGCCCCGTTATAGCGGCTATCAGGTTCCAGCTTGGCCAGCTCTCCTTACACCAGCTGTCGTCTAACATAGCGGAAAACCTTCAGCCAAGGCCCGTTTCAATCAGCAACAAGCTTTTCAGCGCTGTCATTCAGGACCCGACCTGCTGTTAGTTCTTGCATAAAACTTTTGATCACCCTTCTCAACCTCAAACTCCAAATTCAGCCCGTAAAGTCCCAACGGGCCTTCTGGCCTGAAGCCAACGCTGGAAGCTGACTCCAACAAAGCTGGCAACTCCACCGTCCAAAGGGGTCATCTTCATCTCAAATCCTTATTCGCCATAATCTCGAGGTGCAATCATAGAAGTTCCTCTAACAAAGGAGCTACGCAGTAAAAACTTAAGCACAAATACTAAACCTTTATCCTTGCAGGCGGTACCCCCGGTACCGGAAAACTCCGTGCGGCATGGCACGAACCGTATGCAATGCATGCCAATGCCCGGCGAAAAATCCATCCCCCCTTTGACACCCTATCATAACAGTAAATCCGCATGATCTCAGGCGCCCCAAATCAACTGGAACAGCACCACCCAGACACCATGAATCCGCCACCAATCGACATATACCCCAGTCAAATACCCAATTCTCCAGCGTCGCCACACATCATTAAATCCACCTCGGCCGATCGCCTGATCCAGACGAACCACGTTCCCTGCCAAAGCGCCAATCCATCATGATATCGAGCGCGAGCCGGATCACACAAGCCCAGACATCACAAACACCCCAAAATCGAGAAACTCCTCAACTATCAACCCCCTCACCATTTGCCACAGTCGCGTCCACTGCGCCCTGGGTCGGAAGATCGTGCTGTCATATACCCAAGCTAGAGCGCAAGACACAGCCAACTCTATCACGATTACATATACCATCTGCCGGTCTCAACAAGACGACCTCTTACGCATCAGACTTACCGTTTGCCAAACAACAAACTATCATATGCCTCCGAAGCACCGTTCTCCCAACTGCCACATTGTCGAACCCAACCATCGCAAACAACTCCCGCCCAAGGCACCAGACGCCCCCTTAAAAGGCGATCGATCTACACACTATCTGATTTGATCTCTTTCGATTAGGACCACTTAAAAAAGCGACCGATCCGATGACAAACGGCGGCACCATGTTAGCGCATCGGCGGTTTCCCGCCCCCCATGACCGAAAATTACAGCCCGAACCCTGTAAACGGTTCCTACCCGGTCACAAACAGCTGACACCTCCATACGGAACGCACGTAAAAAAACACCAAACCCCCTCCGTAATCCGCGCAGCCTTGTTCTTTCTTTCCCCTGACGCCCCGAAGTCTAAGACCGCGCAGACACATCGAAAAGCTCACGGAACACCTCGTTCCTCGGAATGAAACCACTCCCTCTTTTTCCCGCGTTCCTCGCTTCTCACCTCAAAAGATCCGCGACCATCTACGCGATAGACATCATCTGATCAGACCCGCCGTCAGTATCATACATCCACATGAAAACGGCACGTTCACAGCACAAACCCCCACATCCACCGGCTTTCATCACACAAGAGCCTCATCAAAGCAGATCCTTCCCGATAATATCTTCATGTCTAAGCTCTTCAGACCTCGCATGCAGATTTACCTACCTATGCGCACCGCTGTTCTATACCGTCCGCTAACGAATCGTCTACTTTTAATACCGGCTAAATCAACCAACTATCCTCTTCGACTACCAGAGATCTCTACCGCAAGTATCCTGGTCAAATCTATCTTAACGACGAACCCGTTGATCTCTCACCACCATGTCACCGTGACCGTGCCAAATCGGCCTGGCATTTTAAAAGCTTCAAGATTCTTGAATCGCCCGCACATTCAAAGACCCTATTCAAGCCCATCCGGCAATACCGCGAACCCTAGCCAGGGCCAAGATTACCCTGGAAATGCACCCACGCCTCCAAACCAAAACTGCCTACAAAGCAGAAGGCGTAAAGAAAAGATGCGCCCAATTCGCAAGTCACCATCCTCTCCAGAACGTTCATTCCGCCTCAAGATGACAACTAATGCAATATCAAAAGGCCATCAACCCCCCTTTTCGGGAAAACATTATGCAGGCTCCACATCCCCCACCCGCCCCAACCGTCTAAGCAACCACAGAACACGTGTAACCCCCCCAATATCTCTCATATGCACAATGTGCGTCAAAAACCCTACTCCGGCATCCTCCGCTTGCCGCTGCAACATTGTAATTTTTTCGTTCCGCGATCAGGCTCTCACACTACCCAGCTGGTTCCCGCCAGAAATCGGGGCAATGGTTAACTGTACCAGATCCTTGGCTCCATCCCCTCCCAAACGTCACACCCCGACAAGCCCCTGTCCCAAAAACCGCAGGGGCCAACCCTCTGCCCAACCTTTCCACCTTCACCCAAATACCACAGTCATCCCCAAAAACAGGGCTTTGCATCCGTTCCACCTTTACTCGGGTGGTGGCCCCTTCAGCGTTTGCCAAAAAAAACTCTCCTGTTCGCGCCCTTCCCCTGATTTTTCAACGGTACCACTGCTGAACCCAACCGCCTTTCTTAAATTCCCTTCCCTTCCTTCTTTTTTGTTTGGGTGGTC
>Ga0163217_1036438_pt1 | contig 12082 bp, 12 predicted proteins | sample SynspAceP_FD_185933 | JGI IMG/M metagenome (GOLD analysis project Ga0163217, IMG submission 185933) | Saline lake microbial communities from Ace Lake in Antarctica - Synechococcus sp. Ace-P (PacBio error correction) | ecosystem: Environmental > Aquatic > Non-marine Saline and Alkaline > Saline ... | reverse complement strand
TCTTCGCAATGACGGATACAGATTGCTTCAGTCGGGGTAAATTCTCAATTAAAGCATAAGTTCTCTAACCTCCTTCGCAATGGACGAACAGATTGCTTTCAGTCGGGGTGATTGCGTGCATACCCTTTCAGATTTTTGGTTTTTTGCTTATCAATACTTTATGAAAGAAAGAAGATTAAGGAATTCAAGAATAAATATATATCATTAGACAAAAAATAAATAAAACAAGAAATAATAAAATAATATATAGGGAGTGTACAGAAATGGACTTTGATTAGAAGAATTTTTGGAACACAAGGAGAGAAAAATGGTACAGTCGAAACCTTCATTTTCTGCAAAGTATAACTAGACAAATTGTTTGACTTTGAAAAACTTCCATAACATTTGAAGAGGCAATCCAGAGAAAAAACAATTGAAAGCGGGTAGCCGAATCAAAAGGAAAAAATTGTATTCATGGGATGGAATCCTGAATGGCTTGACTGTATATGGAGGATTATTTGAAGTATGATTGGATTTTTGTTTTAATTCATGACCGTCTCAATTCAGCTGTATAATTGTGTGGTTACGAGTGCTTGTAAGTTGAGTTTTTCTAGGATGATCTATTTACCAAACCTCGAGAAGCAATTTTTGTGTATGTGAACTCACTGAAACAGACTGCTTCCAGGGGTGCGGGGAATTAAACTGAGTCAAGATCTGAATCTGCATTCCTCCTTCGCGGAGTGAGCGTAATATTGCTCGGCGCAGAAATTCTATATTTGATTGGCTTTTTTGGCATAAGCCAACCCCACCGGGCAAACCTACAGCGGGAGCATAAGTGGGTGAAAGCTGGATTTGCTCAAACCAGATGTACTGGTACCATATGTTGTTGGTTAGTTCTATTGGACCTATTGCCCAGCTCAAAACAGATCGGAGTCTGTTTTTAATTACTATAACAACACCAAATATTTATGGAGGAATTGGTTTGATGCTTTTTCGGCGGGGGACCGATTTTGTGGGATGGGTGGATGGGCTTTTCCTTTTTAAGGTGGTTTGGCTTCAAAACTACGATATGATGATGTTTCCTGGACTACTTGGTTGGGATTTTGGGGCTTTTATTTTTTTTACCCTTTTTTTTTAGGAAAAATCTTCGTTTTAATCCAAAATTCGAATGGTTGGGGATGCCATTACGATTTTTTATGCTGGTTTTTTTGCCGAATATGCACCTTCTGGACCGCTGTCTTTAGGAAGGGGCAATTATTTTGCCGGGGATTGGTTTTTTGAGATCTATGGGCTTTCCTGGCTGCTAAAAACGAATTGGGCATATTGCCTTTCGGGAGCGTTTTTTGACCTATAGGTGATTCGGACCCATATTCTTTTGCGATTCTTGATTGGAAATGGGAGTCGGCTTTATTCAGGTAGAGGAGAAAAGAGTGCCCAAGCATATCTCAGAAAACTTGGGTGGATTTTCTTTTTTGCGCATCGGGATGAGTATTCTATGTCTATGAGGATTTGATGGTCTATTTTGGGATATGATCCAAAGAGTAACCTGGTAGAAAGCTTTGAGAGGGAAGAATCTGCTTTGAATGTTTGCGGGTCGCTGTACATCAGCGCGGGTCTGGGGTTGATATGACCTCTATGAGGCTTACCTTTTAAGCTGTTTACGTTTGTGTGTTTTTTGCGACGCTATTTATTGATTCTCCCAATGGTGATTGGTTTGGATGTGTCTCGAGTGGAGGAATGCACTTTACAGTTTTATATTGTTTAGCAAGATTTATCAGAAAAGACTTTATAACATACATAAGAATAGCGATCCTGCGATTGGTAAAATGGTCCGGCGGTGGTAGTTTTATCTCCATGTTCGAGTCTCGAGTGGACCTTATGTGATGTTCAATCTTTGGAAATCAGTGTATGCCGTGCAAAAAATCCCAGATCATGTTTTACTTTATGCTTTTTGTGGATTCGGTCGCCTGGTTAGTGGGATGGCAAAAAAACAAATGCGGGAAAAAGAGTCAGAAGCGAGGGAGGATTTTTCAAGCCGGAATAGTGGAGGAAGAGCGGAAGAGATTTGAAGAAGCGGGAGGGGGTGAGTTAGAGAATGGAGAATTGGGAGGAATGGAGGAATGGGAAGAGTGGAGAAATGGAGAGATTGGAGATTGAGAGAATGGGAGAAGGAGGAGTGGGAGAATGTGGAAGCACTGATAGCTACCTTAGGTTGTTGTTTTCATGAGAGAATAAATGGTTTGGTTTATTTTTAGAGTATATTAAGGTTCAGAGACGTTGTTGGAGTAGTATTTATGGAAGCGAGCTGAAGACTTTTGAAGATTTAAAATGCTGGCAATTAGCGTTTCAGGTTAAAAAATTGGGCTGAAGTTTTCTGGAAGTAATAATAAGAATTCGCTTTCGCTCAGGAAAAATACGAGTTAAGATCTCAGAAGTGTATTCGTGGCTGCGTAGGTCATCGACAGAAAGTATTGCAGGAAGGGCTGGGGTTAGGGATTTCATTATCTAGATAGTAATAAGATGTCTACTATAACGCTAGGGGTTCATTGTTGCTGAACTGTTGGCGGACCATTTAATTTGGAAGGCCAGAGGGATGAAGGATATTATTTGCAAATGAAATTTTTCCAGTTCTTACAAATCAAAGATTTTTAGAATCCTTGAAGTTTTAAAGGAGTTTGATTTTTTCTACTTCAAGCTGAGAACATCTAAATTTGTCAAAAAGATTAACTATTAAGTCTTACTTCGTCTCTCTTTAGCCATCTCGAATCCGAGATATCTTACCGCTCTTCCAGGACGCTTAAAGGAAACTCCCAATCTCGAGATTTCCGCGACTTAATTATCGTGGCTCTGTATTCTCCAGGTCTCCAAGTCTCTTATTCGTCCAGGTCTCTTATTTCTCCAATTCTCGTATTCTTGCTAATCTCCCAACTCTTTCCCAATCTCCAATACTCTAATCTTACAAATACAATCTCAATCTCCCAACTCTCTAATTCTCCCAATCTCAATCTCCCAATCTCAATCTCCCAACTCAACTAATCTCCCAATTCCCAATCTCCCAATCCTAATCTCTAATCTCAAAATCTCCCAATCAACTCAATCTCCCCCAATCTCTCAATCTCCAATCTCTAAATTCCCTTCCCCAATCTCTAAAACTCTCCCAATCTCTAAATCTCCCAAATCTCTAATCTCCCCAATCTCCATCTCATTAATCTCCCAACATCTCCATCCCCCAATCTCTAATCTCCAATCTCTCAATCTCTCAACTCTCTCAATCTCCCAATCTACCAAATCTCCCAACATCTCACTGACCGCGGCAACGCTCACCAATTTAGCCTCGACTCGAACCTCTCTGGGGAATATTTTGATAAGGTAGGACGCCAACTATAATCCCCCTTTATTCCTCAATACGCGAAGGATTATTCCTGAGAATGTTGACGCCTATTTGCAGCACTCTAATATCAAGCGACTTGGGCGGACACCGTGGGAATTGCTTTTTGCAGCAAATGAGGAAGAAATGGGCGGGGCGGCGCTGGATTCACTGCTAGTATTTGGCCTTACTCTTATCGGGGGATCGGAAAACTCTTGGCCGCTGGGCTGATGCCTTGGGCAAAGGATTTCATGGGATTCGGCCGGAAGTTCATTTGCACCGGAATTGGTATCCAGCAGATTTTTTGGGATTAGCGTCCCGAGGGGCAGGAGTTGGGGGTGTTCGACATTCCGTGGATGGGGGCGCCATGTGTGGGTACACGGGCGGTTGGAGGGTGCGGGGGTGGGGCCAGGAGAAGGGGTGCCAGAACAGAGTTCAGGGGAAGACGTTGGAAAAGCTACTGCAGCGGATTTTTGCTTTGGCGAAATTCAATACCCCAACTGGATCGCTCGTCTTTCTCCCCAGAAATCCCATATTCAATGCAATTTGTATCCCTGAGACTTCTGTTTGCGAGGAAGGGTATTCAGCCAGGTCTCTGCTTGGACCCACATCCCAAAACATTGGTCTTCTGGCAGGAAACGCACGCATGAGGATTTGAGTAAGAAGATTTTTAGGTCTGCAGACTTTTTTCTTTTTCAGTTGGGAGGAGCGAACTTCTGTTATGGAAGAGAGGGAGGAGTCCAAAGGTTTCCAAGATGAGCCGGTTAATTATTCTGCCGTCCTCGCATCATTGAGCGCCCACTCTTTCGCATCTCCAATAGCTCCTATCTTCCAATAGTAAGCGTCTAAGCTAGAATCTATTGGAGAAATGGGAGCTATGCGCTAGAAATGCGAGATACTATCCATCTTTTGGTGGCGTATCCGCCATAATTTTCGCGGACAATGATCCAAAGGCCTCGCACTGACAGGAATTGGAGCCTCCTGCATTACCACACTACTAAGTCTTTGCAGATCAAGCTTACTCGGAATGCACATCACTGAGCCATGAAAACCAAGGTATCGGTGCCCCCATGCCCCAACTTCCGACGCTCAAAGGCGCCGGAAAGACCCCGTTGTTTGATGTCCGAAGCACCACCGACTGCTAAAGCAGCTCCTCTATCCAAACCGCACCTCCTCGGTGCTAAAAATATCCACCAACCCACCCACCCGCTCCGCCCGCGCACGAACCCAGACCCTCGTCCGCGCGCGCGGAAACCCTCCCAACCGCCAACCGACAACCCAGAACCCACACCTGTCCCGCCCCGTGGGCCGCGAACCCAGAACCGGGCAACCTGTCCCGCCGTGGCGGCAAACCCGACATCTGTCCGCCGTGGGCGGAACCCACGCAACCGACACCCGCGTCCACACCTGTCTGCCGCGCCCCGGAACCCCGACACCTGTCCGCTGCCGGCGGAACCCCAGACCTGTCCGCCGTGCGGCCGGAACCGACACCCCTGTCCGCCGTGGCCGGAACACAGACCCCTGTCCGCTCCCGCTGGCTGGAACCCGGACCCCGACACCCTGTCGCCGCCGTGGCGGAACCGACACCTGTTTCCGCCGTGGCGGAAGCCGACAACCGAGAACCAGAACCCGGGGACACCCGACACCCGTCCGCCGCGCCGAACCGATCAAACACTTCCAATCCGCCTAAGCTCCAATTCCAATTGAGATCGGCGTGCTTGAGTGGTGCAGATTGACGGTTGCCGAAAGCGGTTACAATCGGACCCATGGGAAACAATCGGTAAAATCCCCAAATCCAAATGTTTTTTTCAATAGTTAAGTTTTCGAGGCGGCGTAATAGGCAGGTTAAATCGAGCTTCTCGCCAAATTTTTCAATCTTCTTCAATTTTTTTCATGAACTTCCTTTTTTCGTGGTTGCTGAAGCTCCCTTGTTGTTCAAGAAATCTGCAATTCGCAACTCCCCCGGCATTTTCGGGCCTGGTTCTTTATTCGGTAGAATTAGTACATAAAGAATCCCCATCAGAATAAAATGATTAGGGGAAAAGGGGGCAAATCACTTTATACCTCCAGGCTAAGTATCCAGCCTCATTCACGCGTTAGTATTCAATTCATTCGCCCGGTCGCCTTTTCGCTTGCTCTCTAGCTTCCAAAACAAATAACAGGTTCGATTACTCTCAAGCGTTCAGGATTGATGGATGGCTATTTTCGGCGCTTGATGGGAAAATGAAAATTGGTTTCAAGGGCAGTTTACCCCATTTTTCCCAGCCCATTTCAGGTATCTCCCGGGAAGACTGGACGCTTTTCGGAGTATTGAATATTCAAGCTCGAGCCTTCTTCTTTTAGGATTCGATCAAGAGTTCCAACGGTTAATTTTTTTAACAACACCCTGTCGGCTTGATTAATACGAGGGTGGCAATTGGCGCCCAGGTATCCTCTACGCTCTGCAAGCTTGGATACGTTTAGCTTCCTTCGGCAAGGGATTTTCCCAGTGTTTTGGAGAAAAAGTTTCTGACCCGATAAATTCGATCCTGATCCAATTGGCGGACAAAGTAGAGCGAGTAGCTCCCGAAAGGATTTGTCTCTAGATGCTTCATCGCCAAAGTGCTTCTGACTAGGCATCATGGACTTCCCCTAAGGAAACCCGTAGGAGTTCTATGATTTGAGGGATGTCAGAAATTCTGAGGCTTTTCTGATTGATCATTTTTTGAGTATTTGATTAGGTAATTTAGGACAAATGAAGTTAGCGCTGGAAATAGATTTCGGCTTGCGCATGGGAGAAATCGTATGGACTTATCAATTTATTTCGCAAAGCGTATCTCAGCCGAAGGGGCCTATTTTTTCGCCGAAGTATTATTCTTTGCCGAAGGCCTATCTCACGAAGTTTTATCTCGCGAAGGACCTACTTCTTTTGAGCCGATATACTTTCAAAAGAAGTGCTTACAAACAATTTTTCTATATTTGGCTAAATTTTTTTTCACTTAACGAAAACGCATGAGAAACACCCTGTACTTTAGTTGCCTGCGTTCTTATCCTGACCCAGTCAGCCTGTTCATCCAGTAATCAAGCGCCCACTCACCTACCTGCAGACATTCTGCCGCGATAACTACGCCCCCCATTGCCTTGGCCATGGAATCTATTCCGCAGTGTGCTCACGGTGATTATTAAGTACATCTTTACAATCCATTTGATATGGGTGGAGATCGGATTTGCTACCTTCAGATGCAGAATAACCGAGGCTTTTTTTCCTTCCAAAACGCACATGGCAATGGTGGCTATGGGTGGAATGCGTGGTGGAGGTGGAGTGCGGAGGTTCTGGATTTCCCTCTTTACTTTTGCTTATACCATTGATCAGGGAAGGCAGTGACATGTGAAGTGCCAAAAAAATTGGGAAAAATCAACGATCGGAGGGGCTGACCGAAAGGAAGAATGCTAAGAAGTGAACTAGTAGAAAAGGAAATTAATTCCTTTTTCAAGGATGGAGGTTTACGTCAAATTGCGGATGGCTGGAATTTCGGTATACGACTTTTGGGGGAGTTTTAACTCGGTGCGGAGTAAAGATTATTTTTTTTTAAAAATCGCGCCACCATTTTTGAGTGCGCTGGGCTAGTAGTTTGCGGGAGACTTCCGCTATTGGGTAAGAAAAAACCAACTCTTATTCATCAGGGCAATATGAAGGAGGGGAGTAAAATTCATCGATCAATTTAAATGACCGAGCGTGCTGGCTAGTCCCTTTTTATTTATTCGAGCCAAACGAACGATAGTGCTTAGGTATATGGAACGCAATGAAAGGAATCAGGCAATATGGGTGAACAGACAGATAATTTAACTGCTTTCGTTTGGCCCTGTTTGAGGACTTTTGGCCAAAGCCTCTGTTGATCGATTCCAAATCTGATTAGCTGCCGCGGTAATTAAGCAAAATGGAGAAATTTAGATTTAAGTCAGGCTGGATTAATGGAGGAGAAGCATCTAGAGATTCGATACGTCGTCGCCAACATACCATTCGCTATTGGCCTTGGTATCGCCGCTTCTTTATAGGTCCTTTTTGGTCAGTAGGGACTTTCTTGTTCTTCACCGACTACTACGGTGGCCATCAATATGAGCCTCCTCGTCAGCCGCCCGCTTACCGATCGCCTGATCAACACCAATCACTCGCTCCCTGGCTAAGATCATGGATCGCTCCAATATTTTTTCATCCTCGGCTTTAATACTTGGAAGAATGGACATCCTACGTCCTAAAATCCAAAGGCTGGCTCGTGATAGCTTTATGCTTATTGGGTTTCACTTTTGTATTGTGGAGTATTATGCCTAAAACCACCACATAGCCATCGAATTGTTGATGATTCTGATCCCCAATTCGAATTTGATGTAGCTGGAATCAATTGTGCAAAAAGTCTTCAGATTCTCCACTTGGAATTGATTATTCTATCGGAAAATCTAACTTCAGAATTTCTTCCGAGGAATTTTGTTTGATGGACTTCAATCTCTGCCATGGCAGCAGGGGGATTGATGCCTTTGTATAATAATGACCTTACTAGCTTTTGGAGAGCCCAATCGAAACTGGTCGATCCAAAATTCACAGTTTAAAACCTAACCAATCCTGCAAGAGATCAATGAGTCGATATAATTTTCAAGCTTTGTCAATCCAGTAGATTTAGAGGGATATAGTACGCGAAATCTGTGCAAAGTAATCCTTTCAGAATGACTACAGCCTCGGTACTTCGCCTATAGTACCACACCAAAGAGTTGGAGAAAGGGAGGGGACTATTATCAATAGGTCTTATTGGCTGCATGTACATCGCTATGACCTTGCGAGAAAGAAATCGGATTCAGGAAAACACCTTGGCCGTTTAGTCGAAGAGCAGATTGGGGTTTTGTGCAGGAGTCGCTGCACGGACAAAAGAGCCGGGACCACTTCAAAAGAACTTTCAAACGTCACGGAACCAACACACACACTCCTGGACATCTCTGCCTTCGAATTTTCCACACTCAACTTCTTCGGGCCAAAGATGACATTACGGCTGGCATGAAAATGAATGTTGAGAATAGGACTATCAGTTAGATTATTTCCAAATCAGATTAAGTCCTACATGCGAGGAGAAGGAGTGCAACGGACTTTTTTCCAGACTCGCCTGACTCCGCTCCCTCTGCTGATCTTTGGGTCGCTTCAGACCCTTTATTGACATGGGTTAACCATCCAAACTTTTGTTACGCCTGTCCCAGAACTCGAAGGACAGCCTCCCCTCACGCCACAGTCTAATTGAAAAACCATCCCCGCAAGTCTTGAAAACTTGATGTCGCAGACTGGACGAAAATTCAGGCATGCCACCTATTTTGAAAACCTGTGCCTGCAAATTTGATCTTCCCAAATACCACGCGACCAACGTGCAAAAAGCCAAAGCCCCCCCGCGCTCCCCCGTTTACTATCTCAAAGGCGGACGCCATTAAAGTCATATGACGCTGAGTTGCCGACTTTTGCCCCACCCGCCAGCGTCCCCGAATCCAAATACACGGGAATCTTCAGAGAATTTTTTAAAGCTTCGCGAAATCGCTATTTAACCTATTTTGCTCGAAAAAACGTGCGGAGGCCCGGAATCGCTTAGAGCTTCCAAGGGTGTCTTTGATAATACCATTTTGGGATTACGGCAAGCGAGGGGGGCACCTTGGTGGTTCCCGAAAAAAGCAACCAGAATTATGGTTTGGCAATTTTATTGGGTTTCTTATTCCAATTCGGTTGTAATCGTAGCGAGATATGTTTGGAGTGATCGTAGTAGTCTCAGAGAGATCAGGCGCGCATCTCGAAAAAAGCCCATTTACTGAATTCCTCAGTTCGGGACATAGTTGGCCTACAAGCGAACAAAAGACACCACAACATGTTCGTACTTCAGCACCCGAAGTCTGCTGTTTGCTGAGTCCTTTCGATCGCTTCGATCTTGGCAATCAACCTACTCTAGCCAGCTGCGTAAAAAACACCAAGAAGATTTGTTGACTTTTCCTTCAGTTTCCCGGGCGCAGGGCAAGGACTTTTACTTCACTCCAATTTGGCTTCTGCTATGGCTTGGGTTCAAAGAAAACAGTCGTTGTTAGGGGTGGGAGACTTGCGAAGATCTTTTAGAAATTGGCATGCGTACTTTGGAGAGTCGGACAAGATTGGGCTTGTCTACCTATTTGATCGGGCCAAGGTGGAGGCGGATAAGATATATTTTAAAGACGAGCATGAGAATCTTATGGTTTGTGCCCTCCGGAGTGTCCTCAAACCGGCAGAATTACTTCAAACCCTAGATTGATTGAGTTTTTGGGGGTGCGCCTACTTAGAGGGACTCAGTTTGATGTCATTGGTGTTTGATAGCGCCTCCCGATGGGTTTGGTGTCAGAGACGATAGATTTGATGCGCTTATTTGATATCAACCTATATGGTGGTTCGTCAGAATTATACCGTAAAAAGAATCAGAGCCTGGTGAATGATTAGATGACCTGCTTTGAATAATGAAGCAGGTGCAAAGAATGTATGATGGGTTTTTAATGGCGGGAGGTCATCAATTCTGGGCTGATCACTAGAGGGATGTACAACTTATGGCTATGGTAATTACATATCTCTATTCACAAGGAAATAATTAAGTACATGTTAATTATTATGGTGATGATCTCGAGACAAACGTAGACCATGAAGAAACAAAAAACAGGTAATTGTGGAAGAAGCTGAAAAAAACCTTAAAAATAAAATAGGTGTCTTTGAGGTTAAAATGACAACAGAAAGTAGAAATAGAGATTAGGAGAGATGAGATCTAGTTCATGAAGATTGAAAATGACGCCTCCGACAGCCTGTCCGCTGCGGCGGAAACCCTCAGCTGATAACTGATAACCCAAACTTGATTAACCTACAAACCGATTTACGGAAAAAAGTTCTTGAAAACCAATCGCCCTCATCCCCGCCAGATATGCTTCCACTAGGCTTTCCACCAAACTCGTGCCAGGATCTTGGTGGCAAATCAGTGATTCAGGCCGCACTTATCTGAGTACCGTGGGCCACTGGAGTTTTGATGAAGTCTGGGTGGGGTAAGCTCGACTCATTCGATGCCATTTCGACACAGATTAGAGGGAACTGTCGGGGCCCGCGCACCGCCGTCTCCGAAGTAAAACATGCCCCCATGAAAAGCGGTTCCTGACCCGGATCGCAGACCTTTATTTAAGAAGTGGAGGGCGATATTATCATAAATGTGCAAGGCGACGAAGCCAAACCAGACACTAAAGCATTGCCGATCTGGTGGCTTGCTTTCAGGATTGCTTCCGTACAAAATCGCCACGCTCATGTGCAAGTTAAGTGAGCGGGACCGCAATGGTTAACCCAATTATGTCAAGGCGTAACAGATCAATTCAACAATGCACATTGATTTTCAAGAGACAAGGATTTTCCCTTTGATCGGGATGGCTTGACGATTTTGACTAATTGGAAAACATATGTGGGAGTCTTGGGTATCGGAGAGGGAAGTCCTGTTGCGAATCACGAAAACTCGAGAAAAGCGCATTGGAACAGATAGAGAGCTTAGAGCAGCTAGGCTCTTGTCGAATGGGGTTAGTAAGGAATTCGCCCAATGCGTTCAGCACCGATCACTCTCCTCGCGGGAATAGCAATTGCATTACTGCGGAGGATTTGAGCCGAAAAGAGACAGGCTTTCTAAATTATGAGTAATGGGGTATTATAAGAATTAGTACTACTTATTTGATTAAATACTGTGCAAAATCAGCTGCAGCAAAGGGACTGTGAATGGAATTTTATCGATTTACCGATCAGTCTAATAAGCTATTTTGCATACATTTGCCTTCTTAAATGAATTATAAAGTTCACCTTATGCTTGAAGTCTTTGATGGAGGTCTTTGTACGTTGCCTTTATTCTGCTGTTGCCAGCCTTTAGTTGTGTTTCTAAACGAAAAGAGTAATTATCTGGCCTCAAAACTTACAGGGAAATGAACCCATTAACCCGGAGGTGTGAATTGATTTCCTAGTGTAATGTCCGGTAATATCGACTTCAGTTACATGATAATCATCGACTGTGACGTTCAGACCGTATTGATTGATGTCTGATTCGAATAAGTTTTAATTAGTAAAAGTGCAGCTGGAAATAACAGCAAAATGCAAGTAGCAGTAGAGTGGGTGGAGATATATACTATATGAACAGGATTTTTACACCGATGGATCAGAATGGCAATATTCGCCTGCGATCGTAGGAGATGGTCCAGTGTGAAGGACAAGGACCATCGACGAGCCAGATTCTGGAGTTGAGTAAAGAATGCTGAGAACGCTTCGTCGGTATCCGGAGCTTTAACGTCAAAGTTAATTGTGGTGGAATTCGGATATCTGCGTCATTGGTGGGAATTTCAGAAGGACCGGCCAAATTGTTAGTTACTCCAAGATCGAATTGACGATTTTTAAGCGGTTGCAAATGCCGGATCTCACTTCCCGTGGCTAAGCCGGATAAATGAATCCTTGCCTTATCAGACAATTATTCCCGAAGGCACCCAGGAATCCACCGCTTAGATCTTTTAGATCGCCAAACTGATTGAATCAACCCCTTTTATTTCATTTCAACCCAACATCAAAATCTATGCGCGAACACGATGAAGGTGAGGGAAATCGGTTGCTGGGTGATAGGAAAAATGCGGCCAATCCTTTGCTTTTGTGTTATCTCTGCCAATTACCCGCCTTGGTCTTGATCATTGAAATCTATTGAAGTTAATCTA
>Ga0163217_1033332_pt1 | contig 12083 bp, 9 predicted proteins | sample SynspAceP_FD_185933 | JGI IMG/M metagenome (GOLD analysis project Ga0163217, IMG submission 185933) | Saline lake microbial communities from Ace Lake in Antarctica - Synechococcus sp. Ace-P (PacBio error correction) | ecosystem: Environmental > Aquatic > Non-marine Saline and Alkaline > Saline ... | reverse complement strand
TTGGGGTCAAGCCCGGCTGGATCGGGAGGCGTCTCCACGCGCCGGATTGCGCCAGCTGCGGGGCCGCCGCGGCCACCAGGCCGCGAAATGTCCGGCGGGCCGTTGCGTTGTAGATCGGTTGTGGCCGCTTCGCAACTCAGGCAGGGCCTGGCGATGGCTTAGAATCGCTCAGCGTTGGCCGGTCTGGGTGATCGTGCTGCTGTTGTCTCGCGTGGAACGGCGGGGCGACCGTGCCGATCGTCAGACCCAGTCTCACGGGTTAGTGCCGGACCGATGTGTAGTGTGGGGCCCGGAGTGGTGAGGGATCCGCTGCTGCCGCGCTCCTCGGTTTCGGTGCCCATGCGCCGGCTGGCCGGGTCGGTGGGCGCTGTTTCCGCTGGGCCAGAGCTCCCTGTCGGCGTACGCGGCTCACTACCGCCCCGGTTGTTCGGCTCGGCGGTTTCTCGGCCGGCGCGGCTGTCGCAAGGGGCCGGCCGTGCTTGTGATGTACGTCGAAGCTTTCGCCCTGCGCCCGGGCCCAGAGGCCTCGGCGTCGCGCGATAGCCCCGCCAGATGTCCACCGGCGGGCGGGTTCCTGCGCGGGTTGAGGTTCGCCTCGTGGCCGAGGCGAGCAATTGGGCACGGCTTGCGATGAAGCCGGTGCACCATCGGACTTCACGGCGTGGCCAGTTCGAACGGGGCGCATTCAAGGCCGGGAGGTGGAGTACGTTCATGCGTCCCCGCCGCCCGCCCGATTGCAGTATTTCCCGCCATGACTGTCCCTGGCATGGTCGCCTCCCCCGGCGCTACGACAGGTCACCGATTTCAACGGACGACCGTGGGCAGGCGCTGCGTGGTCAGAGCGGGTGCCGGCGCCCTGACTCTGGTCCGTCTCGATGGGCAGAGGGGCGTGGCCGGCCCTGCCCGCGTTATTGGGGCCATCCAAGCCTGGCATCGGTGCGCTCGGCGGGGCGGCGCCGGGGCCGGCGGGCCCGAGGCCTGTGAGCTGCGGCCCCGATGGTGTCTCCTCCCGCTACTGGCGTCGGGGCAGTGGTGCGATGGCGGCTCCACCCGGCCGGGATCGTGGTGGGAATCGACGCCAAGACGGAAGGTTGCCCCCGCCGGGCTGGCTGGAGGAGAGACGATCGAAGGCCACCGCTTTGGCCGCCAGCCTCGAGGCGTGGTGTGGCCGGATTTCAGCCACGACATCGCACGATGGCACCCTGGCTGGCCCCCCCAACCTGGACTTGCGCTGCGCGAGGCCGCGCCCAGTCATCCGGTGATCGCTCGGTGGGGTGGGATCGCTCCCGACTGCTTTCCTCCTCGTCGCGCTTGAACCTGGCGTCAGCGCGTGATCGTCGGCCCGCCGCGTCTTACGCGGCGGCGGTCGTCTCGCCGAGGCGCTGCAGGCGGTGGGCCCGGCCGTTGCAGGACCCTCTGTCAGGCGTGGGTGGGTTTCAAACTGGCTTCAGGAAGTTCTGGGACTCGTGGAGAGGCTTTCCTAGGGCAGAGGTTTGACAAAGGATTTGGGCGCCGGTACATTGTTGATTCTGGTAGTTTTTTCGATTGTTCATTCGTGCTGATCGGCCCGCCACTGTCCCCTTGAGGCCCACATCCAATCAGCGTGTGACGAAGCCTTTGGTCGTTGCCGGGATTTGGCTGCGGGTGGTCGCCGCCGGCGCTTTGGTGCTCGGTTGTTGTGAGGGAAGGTCCTGCAGCGCCCGGGGATATTTTCGAGCAGTACAGGGCCGCAACATCGGCTCTTCCGTTTTCGAATCTCGAAGCGTTTCGTCAGTGGTGATCGGAGCTCGCCAGCTGTGGGCCGGCTCTCGGCTACCGCAAGCGATCCCCCGCCATTCACCTGTCTGGACGATCGGGCCATCACGACTGACGTTCGTGGCCCCGAACGAATTGGTCAGGCCAGTCGGAAGCGCTCACCCGGCTCGAGGATCCGAGTCGTCCCCTTGCCAGCTCAGTGGCCGGCGGGCTCTGACACCCGCCGCAGCGCCCTGCCTGCGAGGGGTGGAGAACCGCCGGCTGGTTTACCCTTGCGGCATTGGCTGCAGGGGTGATCGGAAGCCGAGCCCGCCAGTCAGGCCCGGACCGGTGGCCCGTGCTTCTTTCGCCGAACTCCAGGCGGGCTGCTTCGTTGTGGGGGCCGAGGCCGTGTTGTCTGGCCTCGCCCTCGGTCGGCGTCCCGTGTGCTTCTGGAGCGCTGGGCTGCGCTTGAGTCCGCCCCTTGTTGCGGAACTGGAAACGAACTTCGAGAGCGCTGGCATCCCGGCCCTGTTCTGCTCCTGGCCGGCCATGGGCTGCGCGGCCCGATGGTTGCTGCATGCCGTGGCGGGTCTGTGTGCCGACCGACCGACCAGGTGGGGCGCGCGTGGCCCAGCTCTGGCGGTGGGCCGGGTGCTGCTGCGCCCGGCCGGCCGGCACGAGCGAGCCCCCTGGAACTCTGCAGGCCAATGGGGCGCCGTCGGAGGGGCCAGGGGGCTGGGCCCGTCGTTGCTGCAGAGCGGCTGCCGCAGATCGAGGCCCGGCTGGGCTTTTGCCGCCCGTGGCTCAGCCCGGGACCTGCTGTGCCGGCCTGTGGGGGCGGCCTGTCCCCGGGAGCTGGCCCGGCCCGCCCGTTGCCTTCCCTGCTCTGGTTGGGACTTCAGCCTGGCTGGGGGACGGAGCGGGCGAGGTGGGTTTGCACCCGCAACGCTGCGGTGGCCGCACGGCGTACCTGCGCAGGCACGCGAGGGGGTCTGGCAGGCGTCAGGGCGTGGCGCGCAGCGGCTGTGTCCGGGGCGGCCCGTGCCCTCAATCCCCGGCCGATGGGCCCTGTTTGCTGGGGGCTCGCCCGAGCGGCCCCCGCCCGCCGATTGCTGATGGCCTTGCTGGGCCATCGATCCCTGTTGCGCCGTGGCAGGGCGGTTGCGTTGGGACGAGTGAGGGTCGTGGTGCAACTCCAGCGAGTGCGCCCCGCACGCCCTGGCCGATGGTTGGGCCCTCGTGCGCCTGCCCGCAAAGGGCCTTGCTGCGGTCCGCCGACCCTCAGCCGGCCAGAAGCGATTGTGTCCCGTCCCGAGCTTCCCTGGCCTTGCCATGCTCGCGGCCTTGTTCAGCCGCCTGCTTGGTGGAGGGCCGGTGCTTGCCGGCGAGCAGGCCTGCTCACCTAGCGTTTTCGTGAGCAATGGTGGTCGACGGCCGAGCTGTCAGAATGCCCGGTGTGCTGTGCGGCGTGGCCGGCACTGCCCCCGCGTCTGTTGTGAGGGTGCTGGACCGCAGCTGGAGCGCTGGAGCTCATGCCGTCAGCTGGAGCGGTGGTTCGGCGACGATCCAGCTATACGAAGCGCGTCATCTACGCTGGAGGGGGTCCGTCAAGCCTTGTGTGCCGACCGCGGACCAGGATTGCGCCCTGGGTGGCTAGCAGGCCTCACCCCTGGCGCTTCGAGCCGCGATGCTCGCCCCCAGCTCCAGGCCCTTGTGCGCGCCTCGGATTGCTTGTGGTGGTGCTCACCCGGTGGTGGCGGGCGATCGGCTGGTGGGCCGCGGCATTTTGCGGGCATGGGCGCTTCGCTCGCCAACCCTGAATGTCCAGGTGGTCTGGCCGGGCTTTCGCCGGGCTTTGGCGGAGAGGCGCCGGGGGCGTTCACCATGGCTCTTTTCTGGGTTTTTTTTTTCTCACCGGTTGCCGCGTGCCCCTTGGTCTTGTCTCTTTCCGCCGCGGCTTGTCCAGGCTTGGATGGCCGGCTCTCGGGCTGCTGCTGTTGTGTCCTTGCTGGGGCTGCCGCGGGCGGCGAGGCCCCGCATCGGCACAAGTACGGCGCAAATTCGCTCCCCTTGCGGCGGCTTGGTGCGCCGCCCGCGCCTGGGGGGCGGCGTGGCTGATAAACCGCGCCGCGTGGTGTTATTACATCCGATGACGCGCGGCGCCAGCGTTCTCGCCGGTGTCACGAGCTGCGCGGCTTCTGGGGGCCAGCGTCCGGTGATCCTCCCGTGCGCTCCGACCCGTCAGGAGACGGGCGCACCCCCCTGTTCCCGCCCATATGGAAGGGGACTCCCCCCGGTGTGGTGTTTGCCCGGTGATGTGTTTTCCGATGACGGCAGTGTGCTCGCCGCCTAAAGCCCTGCGCCCGGGCACCGGTCCTCCGATGGGACGGGCGGCCTTAGACCGCGCTTCAAACCCGTCACGCCTGAGTGGTTCCGCCGATGTTGGTGCGCAGCGGCCGCCGGATCGACGACGGTCGGGGCGTCCCGGTGGGACTATGGGCCGGCGCCGCTCCTCCATTTTTTTGCTTGGGCGAGGGTTGCCCGGCCGGCCGATCGTGCGGGCGTTCGGAGCTAAGGGCCTGCGCCGAGGTGATGGCATGGGTATGTCCGCTGAGGCCCCGTCAGCCTCGTCGCCGCGGCGAGGAGTGCCCGTGGCCTCCGATGGCGATTCCCTGCGGTTGGCAGCCGGTCCCCGACCAGACCAATGAACGTGATGAGGTGATCGCAACGGGCGATCGAGGCGTGGGCGTGCGATTCTGGGCCAGCAAGCCCCCCCGTGCACCAACGACCCGTCACCTCGGCCGTCGGCAACCCGACACTTTCACGCCTTTATGCGTGCGTCGAGATGCCAAGGCTGTCCCCCGACGATCGCCGCCCTGAGTCGAGGCGTGCCGGCGAAGAAGGGCTTTGCCGAGGTGATCCCAGGTGGGGCCCGACATTCAGGACGCGGTTCCCCTCCAGCCCCTCGGCCAGGAATTCTCCGGACAGGGCCAGTGGGCCAGGCTGGGAGGCCGTTTCAGCTGTCCCCTGCCCGGTGCCGGTGGGGGCTGGGGTCCCGGCGGCCAATTGTCGCGCTCCCGTCGGGGGGGTCGGTCAGCGCGGCCCGGCCAGGCTTCTTGGGTGCGGGCGTTGCGTGGGCGGTCGGCGTTGAGCCGCGGTGGTGGGCTGTCCTTTGCCCCCAGTGTGGAACTTGTCGGGCCTGCCCGGCAGCGCCGTGGCCGTCACCACGGGCCCTTCCCGGTTGCTGGGCGGTCGTCTAGTTGCCACGATCCGTTGGTGGGCAGCGGCGCGCTTGCGCCCCGGGCGACTGGTGTTGCGAGACGGAACGGGCTCATGATATTGGCGGGAGGTCCATCCACCCCCGTGCCGAAAGCCCTACCATGCGTTGGCCTTTCAGGTGATGGGCCACTACCCGCGTGTTTTGCAATTCCGCCCGGCCAGCGGGAAATTCGAACTCAACGTTTTTCCAAGCCCCTGCTGGCCCCACCTGTGGAGTGTTGGCCCTGCTCTGCGGGCCTGGCACGGTTCCGCGGTCTGCATTGAGGGGGCTTGTGCCAACCTGCCCGCTCGAGGCGCTTCTTGTCCAGGCCTGGTGCTAGGTCACGGCTGGGAACCCGGCGTCGGGCTTACGACGGGCCTGCAGTCGCAACCTTGCCACCGACGGGCTTCGTGGCGGGGAGTCCGCCCTGTTGATCGGCCAGATAGCGGCGCGAAGCGTTCGAACTGGGTTGAGCCAGCGATGGTGATCGCGCACGCCACCGGCTCACAGCCAGGAGGGCCCTGACCCAGCCGGCCCTGGAGCGCATGACAGGACGGAGTGTGGGGGTTGGTGGTTCATACCCTGAAGAGTCCGTTCTGGTCGATTTGTTCCCTTTCATGTCGAGTTTGCCGGTGCTCGCTTCGCTGGGCCTGTCGAGGGCGCTGTCGCGTTGCTTGCAGCGGGGGGTCGCCCCCAGACGCCGCATGCGGCCCTCTGAGAGACCGCCCCGAAACGCTTCATTTAGTCGGCCACTGCGCTCAAGGTGGCCCGAGCGGTCGATGCCACGTCGTGCCGAGACCTGGGACCGCACGGTGTATCCATTCGATCGGCTCGCGTCCGGAACGTCCGCATCAGCGAGAACCGTCGGAGTGGTCCGTGGATGCTGCTTGGCAGCGTGGGTTTTCGTTCGAGCCAGGCTCGGTGGCGACTGTCACCACAGTCTGCTTCACGGCCTCGATCTTCTGTGTGGTGAACCCCTACCTCACCGCCCCGGACATCCCCCCCCGCATGGACGGCGGGATTGGGTGCGGGTCTTTTCGTGGGATTGGCGCATACCAATGCTACGCGGCGCGGCGGTCATGTGAAGTTTATGGGAGCTGGGCAGGTGTGCTTGCGGGTTCTTCTGTGTCCCGCCGGGGGCGGGCTGGCCGTGAATCGTCGTCAATTGGCTGCCCGGTGTGGCCCGTGACGGCTGACGTGATTCCGCAGCTCCAGCCATGGATGCCGGGGCGTTGGCGGGGGGAAGGCCCGGTGGACGGGGGCGGTAGCGGTGCCGGGGCCGGAAGGGCGGCGTAGGGACCGGGTGGCTCCCGCGGGTTCAAGGCCAGGCGGATCGTCAACCCCGGTCTCCAGGCCGGGGGTGGACACGTGGCAGCGGCATTTGCGGCCGGCGTGGACGGCCAGCCTATCGCCCCCCAGTGGCAAAACCGCCCCAGCCCCGGTAGCCCGCCTCCACCCGTCAGGCCCAATGCGGGCGAAGCCCATTGCGGATGTCCAACGGATTGTGGTCGGAGTCACCCCGCGACCCGGCACAACCAATGGCCGGTCGGTGTTGACGTCACGTCAACGTGCCGGCAGGTGGGCCGGGCGGTTTGGGCCCGTTCCCCGGCTGGACCGGTGGTATGGGGCTGGCCGTTTTGGGGCTGGTGGGGTGCAGGGCGTACGTGGGGGGTCGGGCCCTGCACCAGGCGTTCTCAAATGCGGCGATACGCCGTTCGGACGACCTACGTTGTGCCCAAGCGATTCCGTTGTTTAATGGCAGCGTGGCAGCCCTCCGGCGTGTGGTCAGGCCTTCGCCCGGTAAATGACCGGTGGAACCTAACCTCTCAGCGATTGCCATTGCGATTGATCGACCGGCGGAGGCGCGGTGGATGAGCCGGAATGCTCTGCGCCTGTCAGTGGCCCTTCGGCTCCGGGCCTGTTGAATCCTGACCGGGGCAGAGGCTTGCCTGGATGGGAACGCTTAGCGTCCCGTGATTCCGGTTGCCGCGTTGCCTTTTGCCCTTCTGTTTTTCCTGTTCCGGTCGCTTGATCCAGGCCGCCGGTTTTCGCCCTTGCCCTCTCTGGTGGTTGCGAACGGTTGCCCGGCCGCGCTTCTTGGTTTGTCGGACTGGTTCGTGCCGGGCGCAGCGGCGGCTGGTGGAGGGGTGGTGGGTATCCCCATGCCGTGGAGTGATGGTTGCCGGAGCTGTGCTCAGGCCACTGTGGCGCGCAATCCGCGGGCTGGAGTTTACCCGGTTCTTTGGCCGGCATCCCGCTGAAAGGCCGCCGGACGTTTGGGCGCTACTCAGTCAGGAAAAAACGCCGGCTGCGTCATAGGCGCCGCCGGGTCAATGTCAGCGGACACCCCTTCCGCCTGTCGGACCTTGGCTGGGTTTGGATTAACTACGGCCTTCGCCGCTGGCCGCCCCCGCGTGGTGTGCTGGTTCGTGCCGCCCACCGTCTCCCGGCCCCTGGCCCCGGCAGGGGAAGCTGCTCGGTTGTTGCCGGTGCCACCCTTGTCGGGGGGTGGCTCGCGATCCTGCGAGGTCTTGCGCGTTTGGGCGGGTGCTCGGGCGGGGATTCTCATCCGGTGACGCCTGGCGTGTGGCAGGGCCGTTACCATCCGCTTGGTCCGAGCTCCGGTGGCCGGCTGCTCTGCCGCGCCTTTCCACCCAGCGGCTGGTCCAGTGCGGACTGCGCCCCTGTCGCCGACGTACGGTCCGCAGGTTGCTCGTGGCCTGGGTGGCGGGTGGTGTTAGTTTCTGGGTAGCACAGGTGGTTTCGCTGGCCGGGGGCAGGCCCGGTGATCGTTGACCTTCACCCGGGCCCACCGCCCCCTTACGACCAGCCGATCTGTGCTGCGGAGCCCCGCGCCGAACAACCTGCGCGACTCGCGCCGCCTCGGGTGCCCGGTGGCGGTGGTTGATGTCGAAACTCGGCCCGGGTCAGGTGCCTCGCTCGTGGGTCGATGAAGGGCTGTGTGCGAGGCCCCTTCACGGCCCGAATCCGGCAGGCCCCGCCACGGGCGCGTGGTTGGTGGTCGGCCGGCCTGGTGCGGCACAGAGGGGGTGGATTAAGTTCAGTGTGAGTTTTTGTGGGGACTACCTCCGCCTGGACTTCGGGAGGTGATTCCCCGCAGTTTCGGATCTCAGGAATTAGCGTTTGCGGGTGGCTTGCTGTCCAGTCCCGCCGCATTTGTCGTTTGCGCCGTAATGCTGAGGGTCGTTTGTTGAAAGCAACCCGGAGCGGTGTCGTTGGCTGGTCGCCGGCTGCGCTGGCCCTGAGATTTCCGGCTTCCTGAACCCAGAGATTTGGGTTCGTCGTGTGCCGCCCTCAATCGCGGCCAGTGCTGGGGGATCGAGCCAGTTGAGGGTGCGAGGCCTCGGGGCCAGGGCATCGGGGAGGTTGGAAGACCCATGTCGGGCTGCTGGTCGTTTGGGAAGCGGCTGGTGGCTTCCGCCGGACTGGCCAGCTCGCGCCTCCGTGCGGGACGGGTAACCCGCTGCGCCCAAGCTTGGAGTGGCGAGGGTCGGTGCAGGCGGGGGTGGTCTTCCCGCGACTCCCCGCTTCGGTCCTTGAACAGCGCGTCCTGCTCTGCATTGGGCAAGGCGGTGCCGCCCCAGCCTGCCGCATCTGGTCGTCCGTGCGTTTAATTTGTGGTGGCCGGATGGCTGCTTTGGGTGACCACGTCAGGCGTGGCTGGGTCGCCGTCTCCGCCGGATGGGGTCGGCCCCCGCACGGCTTGGGGGACCCTCAATCACGGGCTGGTCTTGTGGGAGGCCCTGGCTCGTGCTGGCCAGGTGGCAGGGGGCATCGGTCCCCGGCTGGCCCTTGCACCACGACAGCCCGCGGGGCCGATGGTGCCGGGAACCTCCGGCGCGTTGCGCGAGGGTGGGAATTGGTTGATGGGCGCGCTTTGCCCGGCGCGGTGGAGCGAACCGCCGCTCCGCTCGGCGGTTCGCGCACCGTGCTCGCCGTTCCCCGCCGGGGCGCGCAGCCGTCCCCAGAGACGTACTTGTTGCACATGGCTTTCGCGTGAATCGGCGCCGTGCTGCGTCAGCCCGTGAGCTTGCTCGCCCGGCCGCGTTCCATGCTTCGCCTTTTGTGTAGGGCGCGGGGCATCCGTCTGGCCCGGCTGTGATCCTGGGGCCTGTGTGTAAGCCGTTTGCCCCTGTGCGGGGCCTCAACCGGAGTTGTGGTGGTGCCGGGCCCTGATTCCCAGAAGCAGGTCAGGGCCCTGGTTGTGGGGATCCTCGTGAGCGCCGAGCACCGACAGCGTGGCTTGGCGCCGCATATGGCCTGGGTTGCCAAGGGATCTGGCTGCCCTGGCGCTGGGGGACGACGCAGGCGTGGGCGCCGGCGAGCCCCCGGCCTTGCTGCCGATCGCAGGGAACGTTTAGTTGCGTAGCGGCTTTGCTGCTTGAGAGTGGCTACTGGAAGGTCTGCCCAGACAAGGGCCTCCACGGGTCAAGAGCAGCCGGCCGATGCTGGGCATCCTTAAGGGTCTGCATCACAATGATGCCGAAGGGCGATCAGGCGGGATGGGGAGTCCGCGTGGAAGTCCGCCCGCCAGCCTGCCGCCAATGCTTGCTTTGGGAGTGTCCCTGCGTCGGATTAGCCCGCTGTACAGGTGGGCACCGGTCTGCCTGTTTCAGGATGAGGGGATGAGGGCCCGAGTGTCGGCCGATCGTGCGGAGCGATCTGTCGGTGCGATGTGGTCTGCGGACTGAACTGGTGGTGGTTCGCGTCGTCCCGTGGCGACTTGGAAAGGGACGGAGTCTCGCCGGGGTGGGAAGCGGGCGACCCGACACTACGAATCCTGGTGGTTCTGGTCGATAAACGGGTGATCGGCTTCATTCCTTGGATTCCGTTCTTGTGGTCGCCCAGATGGGCGTTGGGGAGGATCGTGTGTTGGGTGAAGAATTCGAGCGTTCCAAGCCGGTCGGCGGCTTCCTAAAGGGAGTGGCGGGGTTGGATCCAAGGCCTGCCTCCCACCGTGGATGCTCCGTCCGGCTTGGAGATGCACTGGAGCGTGTTCGGGGAGCGGATCAGGGCTGATCCTGAGTGTTGACCGCACCCTTGTGCCCCGCAGCTGATGCCGCCGGCTTGTGGAGCAGGTGGCTGGCCGGGGCCGCGCCATGCGTCTTGCACACCTGCCTTTCAGCAACACTCCAAGGCGCCATCCGGTGCGGTGGCTGAAGTTGATTGCCCTTCACCATCGTGGCGCCGGTCGCGCACGCCTGCGAGGTGCTGGGCCGAGCTGGGTTCTCCAACCATGGCATTGGTGGGCGACCGGTTGTTCCCGCGTGCTGGCCCGGCCCGTCGGCTGTTTCCGTAGTGAGTGAAAGCCGTTGCCAGGGCCAACCTGCCCCGCCGCGACACTGCACGGGCCGGGTTTGAGCCTGGGCCCCGTGGATAGCGCGTGGAGATGGTTGCGGCGGTTGTCAAGGTGGGAACGGCCTGTGCCGGGTGGGTCCGCCGCACCGATTGCGTGAATCGTCGCTCTGGTCCGCTTCAGCTTAGCAGCCAGGGTGTGCATCACGCTGGAACGTGGGCCGTCGGTGGGCTGGCGCTGGGTGCCAGGGCTGCCCGAGGTGCGGCTTTAGGCCGCGCGCATTGCAGGGCGGCTGATTGGGGCTTCGAGGGTTGTTTGACGCCGGGGCCTTGGTGGCCGTGTGCTGACGCCCGGTGTATTGAGCTCCCCGGGCGCCCGCTTCCGAGCTGCCGACCCTGAGCAGTGCTTGGTGGGGGTGGTGCTCGTACGACGCACTGCCCCGATGGAGTTGCGCTTCGGCGCCCCAGAACTTCCGGCGTGGTGCCGTGGCGATCGGGCGGCGTCGGCTTGGTGCTGTCCCCGTTGTGGCGGCTGTATTGTCCGGCCCCCCGCACCGATGCCCGGCCGGCAATGAGGGGTGGAGTTGGCCGATGGCACGCTCGGCCTTGTGTTGAGGGCGGGCCGGCCCGTGGGCCCCGGCCGATGCCCCCAGGTGACGGCGCCCGATTCGCATCAGCGGAATCCGGGTGCGCTGGCGGATGGGCGTGATCGGCCGGTGATCGCGCCCTCTTTCGCGGGCGGAATCTTGGCGGTGTTCCGCCGAGCACCACCCTGGACGATTGCATGGCTGGGGCTGTTCTTTGGTGAGGGGCTGGCTGTGCGGCGTGGGGCCTTGCTTGCGCAGGGCGATCTTTTGGCCGGTGGGGGCTCGCGCCCCGTGGGCGGTGTGTTTCGCGGGCCCCGAGGCTGTGGACTTCTGGAGGAGGGCGGGAATGGGCGGTGTGACTGGGCAGCGGGAATTGCCGCAGATCAATGTGGCCTCAGGGATGAAGGTTGCGCGCCTGGGGGTTGGTGTGCCGGTGGTGCCCGGATCGTGGTGCTCTGCGCTAAGCGGTTAGACCACATGGGCGCATCAAGCGCTTCGGTTGGCCGAGTTTGTCTCATGTTTCGTTTGTGCATTTTCATTTGCCTGTGGGGCACCCGAGGGTGTGCAATGAGGTGGCGCCTTCTTGTCCCGCCAGCCTGTCTTGCCGGGAACATGTTTCCGCGGTGATGTGGTGATTCCAGCGTGCTGACGAGTGTTGTTGGTCGATCCAAGTCTTCCCGGGATGAGGATGTGCCTGGATCTGGTCGGTTTTCTCCCGAATGCTTGATCCTGCAAGGGCTTGGGCGGATCGCTCGGCGGCTTCCACTTAGGTCCAGTGACCTTTTGGGACGTTGACGTGCGTTTTTCCCCTGTGGGTGGTTGTCGCTAACCGCAGGGAGTCGATAGTTGGGGTGGTGGGATTCTATTTTAACGTCCCAGGGCGTCACATTGTTGTTCGCCCGTTCGGAATGATTGTTGAGGGATCATTATAATATACATTCCCCGAATGTCTTCCAGCCAATCCTGGCGAGGGAGCCATGGGCATTGGCCAGTGCGAGGGGACGGGCCTGGTTTCATTTCCCGGATTAACTCGCTCTGGCATTAGTTAAGGTGATTTTGTTTTCACTTAGTTTCTTTGCACCGCTTTTGTTTGGTGGGTTTTGGAAGGGTTTTCTGGATAGGGGTTTTTAGGGGGGGAATGGATTGGTGGGGGGAGGAATTTTTTTTGAATACGACCCATTTTT
>Ga0163217_1082606_pt1 | contig 12084 bp, 1 predicted proteins | sample SynspAceP_FD_185933 | JGI IMG/M metagenome (GOLD analysis project Ga0163217, IMG submission 185933) | Saline lake microbial communities from Ace Lake in Antarctica - Synechococcus sp. Ace-P (PacBio error correction) | ecosystem: Environmental > Aquatic > Non-marine Saline and Alkaline > Saline ... | reverse complement strand
TAAACCAAACTCATTTCCAATCAGGCCGTTGTAGCGATTAAGTTCTATTGTTTTCCCTTTAAAAAGTGCTTTGTTCAAATTCGTACTCGTTCAATAATTACCTGCAAAGTATTGGATCTCGAATGGTTCTACTGTTCCATTAATTACTGTACCGAGCGCCATAACTAGTTTTAGCTGCACCAAAGCCCCATATATTTGTACTTGCCATGGGGTTTTTTGCTGATTCCCATCAATATATGCGGTTGTATTTGCTAATCTATAACTACCAATGCAAAATTGGTGCCATCTATCATCGGCAAAATTGTTTTGTACCGCTTTAAAGGCGAATGAATCATTTTTTTACCCAAATTCGTTTTGAGCATTTTCATTTCATATTCCCAGCCATTTCTATTTCGCATATTTGTAGTAAAAAACATTGCTCCTCCATTTGAAAGAAAGTGTTTTGCAGGTTTTGCCACCTGCTGTTTTAAACCAAATTCATACTCAAATCCATTTCTTGGTTTTTGGGCGAGTGTTCCGGCAGAAATCAACAGAAATATATGGTTCCACACCTCTAACTCTAAGGCTGTGCTTTTTGGATTTGACTTCCCAGTTTGGCTTTCCATTTTCCGCATTGGACGAAAACGTGACTTATCTTCAGCTATTGTGGACCTCTTACCCTCATCCATGGCAATAACAATTTAGCCCGCTTCTCTGCCATTTTAATTCTGTTTTTACTCTGCTACTTTACGACTCCAGGAAGCAATGCTTATTCCAAATTCTTAATGATTGAATTGACCCATGAAAAAAGCTATGAATTTAGAAACTGAATTTTTTGCCAACGTAGGTTTTTCCAACCACTTTGTAGGGCTGAAAAAAAAATTGTTATTAGTGCTTCGTTCTTGTTGTGCTTGCAATCTCTAATCTGTAATTCTAAGGTTAAGCTATCATTGGCATAAGTTACTGGTAATGATGCCAGAAGTTAGTAATCTGTGCTGCTAAAAAGTTTGAGCTATAAGTTTGTGTCCCAATTTTAACCTCAACCATTGTTTGTGGGGTTAAATCCAATGAAAAAAGTATTGCTTGCATTTACTCTTGTTGAAATAATGGTTTGTGCACTTCTAATTGATTTTCTTTTTGCGTTTAAAACTCTTACAGTGAAATCTCTTGATGCCAAAAATCAAAAACCCATGGCAATTTCCATAAAACCGGTTTGCTCCATCTAAAGCTACTTTGCAATGATCATGTCTTAATTCCTGACATTCCAATTTACTCCGGTAAATTTGAAAGTTGCATCAGTTAGAGATCCGGTTCAATGGTTTCGTTAAAACTGAATTTGAGAATGTTTCATCGTTCGATCTAAAACCCCCTCGGCAGGAGTTGGGCTGCCAAACGGATGAGGGATTTACTCGGTCTAAGTGTCCAAGAAACTACACTAGATACTTGACTAAAGGTTGGGGTTAAGGGTATTACACAAGTAGATACAGCTCTCAAGTTCGTAAATCTGATAATTAACTGTGTAGTTCCAATTCGTATTTATATTACGATTGACTTCTTGAATTAATAAGTATCTGTTTTCAGAATCTCGATGCAGCTGATCAGCTATTGCTTTATTATAAAACCATTGTTTACCCAAAGGAATCCACGATGCTGATTCGATGGGTTTGTATTGCAGTTGAATTTATCCTAAGACTATAATTAATATGTATCCTGAATAGTTACCGGTAAAATTTGTTTTGTTGGAATTGTGTTGCAATAAATTTGTTTTGGGAGGCCTGCACATTTAATTTGTACAAGAAAGGCAAAAAAAGTAAACTGAAATATAAAACGGTATCTGCCCAATGTCATCATAATTGCCGTACCAAAAGCATTACTGGCACTGAGAATGAAAAACCAACGCTTATTGCTATCATATTGTATATGAATAGGTCCTTTTTCTACGTTAATAATTTAAGAATTGAACCTTCCGGCAGACTGGAAAGTTCTCTATTTGGATTATTCCCATCAATTTTTAAAATTATCCAAACGGATTAGAAGATTCCAGCACTTTTTAATGGAATAACCCGCATCTTTCCAGTTCCAAAGGTTTATAAGGACTAAGATTAATGTTTCCTTGACTTACTTGCCAGGAATATTAAATAAAGAGCAGGTGAAGCAGTTTTTTCGGTTGCTCTAAACTGAATGGTTGCTTTGCTAAAACAGTTCCTGGTTGATAATATTTTGGTTTTAACCTCTCCTTGATACGGGCAAGAAGGTTTGTCCACCTCTCGTTTAAAGATGGTCCAAAACCATCCATTTAGCGTTGAAAAACATCTACTGAAAATTCATTCATTCCGTCTGGGTCAAAAAATGGTATACTCCAAAGGTGGCCGTATTCAATGTATCTGTTCCTGCTGTTTTGGGTAAACCCTGTATAACCTTAAAGAAAATACCGCCTTCAATTTATCCGGTTCCTGATCCCCCCACTTCATTACCAATTTAAAATCCCAACTCCTCAGTCTAGTATTAAAGTTTATTATTGTGTTTAGGGCTTCAGAAAATTCTTTCTTGTAGTTTCAGAGTAGTGATAGGAAGAACTCCTTGGTAGGAAATGTTTTTTTTCAGGAATTGAAGCTAACACTTTTGGCTTTTTCATTCGTCTAATAGCATCTCCCATAATTTCGGAATTTGCTTTTGTTATTAGAACCAACACTATCTTACCACCACCAATAAGATTTTACTAGGGTATGGTTCAATTGTTAAACTATATTAGACGGGTCTGTCATTATTTATATTGGTTGTATCCGTATCAATCCTAAAAAACACTTCATATAGCCCTTGAACTTATAACTTTGTCCGGCCACTGTCCTGCAACTCCTGAATTTTCGGGGTTCTGGTTGTAGCCAAAACTGTTAAAAATTCAGGATTCGTCATTGCTTTTTTCCAAAATTGGGTCGCAACTTGTGCAACAAAGGAGTTAGTTTGGATCGAACAGTAAAAAATTGCATTTCTTAAAGTTTCTAATTTAGGAATTACAAGAATTCTCATTACCAAGCTTGAGTAAACATTACAAATTCTGTGTTATAACCTTGCGGAATTGCAAAAAACATTGCTAAACTTTGTTCCTAAAGCCGGTAATCTTGCCACTTTTGAGTAATGTATACTGCCTACACAAGTTATATTTTCCCACCACACTTTGGTTTGCTTTCAATCAAAGTAAGAATTTGAAGAACCAATCCAAAATCCATGTTCATGCCCTTCCCAAAAAATAAATCTTGCACCAGCTCCTACGAATTCATCTGCAGCACCGGTTGAAATGGTTACTGAATTAGTTGTTGTATTAACAATATCTTTCCATGTTTGCGTTAACTTGACTCCAGTACTAGAATAGAAATGAAATTAATATAAATTTCCGAAGGGTTTGATAACCAAAGACCTTAGAGAGAATTTAGTTCCCATTAACAGCTCATGTTTTAAAATAGCACCATCCCTGCTTCATTTTCATAAACTATAGTAGAGGTTACCGAGGTACTCTTAGACCAAGTTGGAAAAACTCTCTGTGCCCGGAGGGTCGCGTAAAATCATGGATTACTACAATCAGGGCCATTGGTAGAAAATGAAACTTCCTAAAAGATCTTTTCCACCAAATATTATTCCTCTGGAAAAAATTACCATTTTGGTTTCCAATCAGCAGCAGCACCTGTTTTGCGGAATTGCAGTTATCTTGACATTCTTTAGTAAAACTATTGTTCGCTTTCTGACCGTCTTACCACTCGTTACTAGCTTGTCTGCCGGTAAATTTTATATTCTTGGGAATTCTGTAAAATTTAAATTGAATCCTCTAAGGAATATTAAATATTTAACAGGTCATTAGCTAAAACTATTCGTTTTCTAATCTTTCTTCAATCATAGGCACGGAATCCAACATTTGATTGCACCATCATTGTTCTCATAAATTTCAAAGCAGAAATTAAACCACTTCAAATCACTTATTTTCTTTAAAACAGGGTGAGCTAATTTGATAAGGTTGCTTTTTTAATTACTGTTTTTATCTCCGCATCTTCAATTTCAAATAGAATCTGCTCGCCATAAAGATGATTTGGAATTTTCTTGTTTTCCTTAAAAAAACATCAATAACTTGGACTAGGAACAAAGTAAAATAAAATCTCTTTGCTTCTGATAGGTCGATGGAGTTTGTTCCGTCTTACTTTCTTGAAAAGGAGGGACTTTGGATAGTCTAACGCATGAATTATCTCCAAAAACCGATTTTGCCGAATTGCTGGTGGACTAAAAAATTACCAATGTCATATTTACTAACGGAGGCTAGATTAATTTCATATTCTCCCGGTTTGCAAATTGGTTGTAACTGAATCAAACTTTTGCAACCAGCACTTGTTTGGCTTTAAAAACAATTTTTTCGCTGCTCCAATATTGTTCGTTCCTTTTTCAAGTCCGGTTGGTGCTAAGATCCTTCTGTATGCTACCGCCCGCAACTCGACCAAACTACCTTTAACCAAGGTTACTATCTTTAAAATTTATTCCACGTAATGTTTTGCTGAAAATCATGTGTTCCTGAACTGGAAAATCTTCCTTCACTATATAATGGCTTGTTTTCTTCCACTGTTATAACGTGAGGGACCAATAGCACTTGTATATTCAAATGCTCCTTTATCAGTTGTTCATGGCAACTTCTCCGTCCGAACCACCGCTTGACCATCTATTTTTAATAATTACTCCTTCCGAAAACGCACTTGTATTTTTCAAAGTTAAACCGCTTCCTGTAACTTTAAAAAGGAGTTGTCTAAGAAATCTTATGTGCTGCTATAATTTTGCCGAGCTAAGATCCACTAGTTAATTGTGTTGTTGCCAGGTGTAAAAAAGAGTGGGTTCCAATTGAGGAGTTATGTGTAGTTATCTCCTGAAACCCAAATAAGGATAAATGGAATAAAAATAAACTTCCTAAACTCGTCGGTATAAGCACCCGCCCGCTAATTGAAAATAGAAGGCTACTTGTACTCCCACGTAAACTGAATTTAAAGTGGCGATGATTTTTATTGGGTTAATATAGTTTTAGAATTTAATGTAAAGCTGTATTCCAAAACCTTCATCGAAATCTCAGTAACCTCTTAATCCTTTGGCTGATGGGTTTATGTAGACATCAGAGGGCTCTAAAAACCTCTAAATCCGCTTAGCCCTCGAGTGTAGTAACCACACTTCGTTCTATATTTCCGCGTTAGTCCATCACCTACATTTAATATCCTAAATTGTTTTTAATTGCAATTGCCGGTGGTATTACTTCAGATTTTTATTTTTTTCCCTTTTACATAAAGACGAATTGACAATCTGTTGAAACGGAAACAGCTACAGCATTCCATTTCCTGCAACCAAGTCTACAGAGGTGCCGAGCACCATAAAGTTTGATTGCGGCGTATAATGCTTAAATTATTACCCGAAATTATTAAAATTCCAACCGCTTTGTTGAAGCTGTCGGTTCCCAAATTTTAGACCCATAATAGGACTGACTGCCTGTGAGAGTGTAGGTTTAACTAAGCCATAAACGTAAATGATCCGACTCTAAAGTGCTTTTACTTTTTTACTGTTGCCAAGGCTAGGCCATTCGTAAAATCTCACCGAATGAACACTTGCTCCAGTGCTGGATGTAGCAGTTTAACTTATAAACCCCGATTCTACAGGCAGTTGCCTCCTTGGTAAGTTACTTGTCCATTTACCGTTTCCAAATGCTAATCTAAAACCAATATCACTTGTTGTATTTGATTTTATAAGTGCTTCCTCCACAATCTGATTCTCCATTGTATTTCATATTTGTACAAAGGTAATTGCATGGCCGTATATCTGTATAATTATTTGTAGCAAGCAGGCCAAACTGGCAATTTGGAGTAGTATCATTAAGTATTGATTAATTTATTTATAATCCAATCTTCATTCTGGCGATTTGTTGTTTTCCATTTATATATCACCGCGGTCACCAAATTCGCCGTCGGTTGGACTCTGCTTTGTTTGTTTGTACTATCAAAAGTAGTTGAACATCTGAAGGGATAAAATGCGTTTTTACTGTTTGTAGATAAAACATCAGAAGTAGTACAAACTGTTAGTTAGTTTTAACTTGAATAGGCTATAGGGTAGTACACGTCTTGATTGCAGTTCTGATCCAGTATAAGTAGTAATGGTCTTTAGCTACTGAAAAATTTCTACTTTAGCGGCACCAGGTGGCTGTTCTTACCACCGTATACCCATCCTCTAAAGCGGTGTTATTCAGCCCAATTAACTGTTACAGACTTATTTGAAGGACTTAAACGAAGGTTAGAAAGCGTTAGTAGGGCTGGAGAACCCATTGCCTACTGATCTGTGGTTACTGATGCTGAGATATTTTTTAGCAGCTTTGCTGGATTTATTGGGGCAGGTTGTTTTGCGCAAATATTCTGAAAAAATAGGTTTCCTCCAGACACTGTTGCGTTTACTCTATAAGTTCTATCAGCACCGGAAACTAATACATTTGATCGGGCGGAAAAAGTCAATTTTTGCGATTTTTGAACAATAAAGTTGGAAGGATTAGCCGTTATTGCCAAGCTCAATTCACTTGCATAGCGCCCATTCAGTTTAATTGATCTACAAACAAAGAAGTTGGGCGAGGTGGTAGCGGAAAAGTTCTTCCAGTTAACATTACTACTTCTCAACTTGCAAATTCTACCATTTCCGTAATTTAAAATTTGGCGAATGGTTATTAATTCTTGATTTCTACTCCGATAAAGAAGCGGCAAACGGTATAGTTAATTGCTAGACCCCTGAGCCAGTTTGACCTTGCCAAGGACGCAACATATTAATGACCTGAAAAAACTGTGTACTGTCTTGGCCGATGGACTCAGGAATTCCTCCACGCTTGGTTCTTCATAGCTAGGCAAAAGTCCAACTCTAAATCCTATTGGCATCGAAAAAGTTTCTGAAGAAACAGAAACAGCTGTTTAATGGTTGGGACTCATATTATTATAATTAAAATAGTAATTGTTACCCATTACAGCTTCCACGCATTGCTCCCTATTACTCTCACACCAATTCCACCCGACCACCTTATGTCGACATCTTTCCCAAAAGAAACTCTCCTGGCAATTCGGTAAACTCAGATATGTCCTAATTAGCAATAACCTTCCGACCCCAATTATTGCACCAGTGTAACCTGGCCATTAAATTTGAATCCAAGTATTTGAGTGCTTAAACTTCCAAAAAACCTTTTCATTTTCTCATCCCGTCATTCACATGAATGTTATTACTTCTTAAGTTTACCAATTTATCTTATACTTTCCTTCACTTTATTATTTACCTTCAGTATATATATCTGCTTTTCCAATAATTAGTAGGTGCTGCAATTAAGTTATAAATGGAGTAGCAACCAGTAATAAGATTATTAATGAAGCTTTTTTCATAAAATATATCTCTTGGTGAATAAGTTTAACTTCCGGTAAAAAATTCAGTAAAGAGATTAACAGTCGAAATAATGTTGTGAATGAAAACCTTTTTTGTTATGCGAAAGAGCTTTATTTTGTGTTTTTTAAAAGAGTTTAGAATTTCTTTTCTAAATAAACTTTTAAAAACAACACATTTACCAAACTTGATTACTTTCTATTTCAATTTCACCACGTTTCAATAAATTACATTCTCTCCACTCGCCGTCGTTGCCTATAAAACCGAACATGGTAGTGAGGTACTTTTCCATTGATAACTTTGAAGTAGCTTGGCTGCTTCCTCTTATACACCGCCCACAAAAGCCCCCAATTTATTCGAAGGGGATTGTTAGTTCCACACAATTTAAGATCTAGTGCAGCAGATAACAGTTCATGTCAATATTGAAGGAGTTTGCGTTACACTCCATGATGGTGATGGGCAAACAAACTTGTTGCTCCGAGGAAAAGTATTCACTTAATAGATTTTGAATTGCTTCATATCAAACAATTTTCCGGATTGAGTGTTAATTCTTAAATTTCCATTTTATCTTGGATGTATGATGCATTCATACTACTTTAAACAATAATTAATCGAACCAAAATGCACTGGATTCGCACTTTGCTCTAAAAAATTTTGTTGCGAGCCAACTGATATTGTTGTAATGACAATTGAGAAAGAAATCTTGTGTAGTTAAACTGTTGAAGGTGGTTTAAAAGTCGAAGTGATTTTCAAATAAAAGGGCATTAAAAAAAGCCTGAATCGAGTAGTTGATTCAGGCGTGTGCGTTTGGGCTAAACTCCGTTTCCAAAGCAGTTTAGGTTTTGTTTCAGTGTCATTATTTAATAGTTTTTCAGATAATTGAAAAGACTCCCGCAATAATGACACTTACGGTGTTTAGCAATTTACCCAAAACAAAAAACATGGAATTAAACTTTTGATTCCTAAAAAGTAAGTACCTCCTTCAAGCTCTAAATTTTCGATTAGTTAAGTATGTTTCCGAAGGTATTTATCCACGGGCAATCGTTAAAACACAACTATTGCTATTCATATACTAACAACTTCCTATTCAACTTAAAGGGTAAACAACTTTTAAGAAATAATAATATGTATACATCTGGATAGTTAAAAGATAAACGTGAAAATTGCCGACTGTGTCATTATTTTTTTAGCTATCATTCAAAACAAATGCCCAATTCAATCCAATTCTTTCACTTCCTCCACTTCCTGATGTTTATTTCTGTCTTTTTAGGATTGCCTTTGTATTGCACATCACCACTGGCCATATATACCAATGTCGATGCGTTGAGTTACATTTCACTTTACGTCTCCGGAACCTTTTAATGGGAAATATCTGATTCCTCGGTTTCCAACTTCAATGCTTGACACATCACCAGAACCCATAATGCTAATGTCTGTTCTTTCGCAATTCCTGGCTAATGAAATATCGCCAGAGCCATTTAATGGCAATTTCTAATTCTCGACATTGACTATCCAACTTAAATGTCTTCCATGAAACCATTAATACCTAATTCTAAAATCTTCTACCACAAAGGAATTCTGACCGACTTAATACTTCCAGAAACCATTCACCTTCAGTTTCTTCTAAATGTGGAAGCCGCAATGTTTATGATGGACTTTAGAGTTGAAACATTCTTCAAATTTAATTCCCATTCTTCCACCATCTATATTCTGTATTTAGCAAAATCTATTATTTCTTGTGGCGACTTTTATTTCATCACCGATTGTGTGGCCGCCTGAGATATTAAATAACCTCTTACCGAACTCGACAATTTGATCTTTTTAAAATTTGGTTAAATTTCATCGTTTTTTCAATTGCTGAACCTTCTGCATCTATGCAGTTACTTGTCCAAATACAAGAAGATAAGAAGGTAGAAATATAGAACAACTAGAATCTAATGGGCGTAATGCGTTTCATATGTTAAGATTTCGATGCAATTTTAAATAATTTTCAACGAAAAAACTACTTTTTTGCAATACCTCAAACATTAATATTTATAGGCCCTTTTTAATTCCTAGCTCACCGGATTTCCCCCAATCGCGACATCCTAGATCAGTCTTTCTTTAAAAATTAAATGAAGTTAATTCCCTGATTAAAGAGGCTTGTGCAAAATCTGGTTTCAATTCAATCGCTCGATTAATTGCGCTTAAATGATTCCTCAAAACTGACCATTTTTATCTGCACGTATTGCTAAATTATTGTAGCATATGTAAATTGATTGTCGAACTGAATGCTTTTTGAATTAGTCTTGGGATAATGAATAATGAAACTAAGCCTTCATACTCTTTGTGATTGGTTCTGAAGTGATTTTATCGCCCACTTTTTAAACTGCGCGCATCTGGAAAAGTATTAAGCAACTCCCTCAACTTTAAAGCTGTATTGGGCTCTTCCAAATAGGCCAGCTACGTTCTTAGATTGCAAATGCGATATAGGAATCAAAATCTTTGAAAGCTTGAGTTTGTATCTGCTCTGTTTGGGTAAACAATATGGCGCGTTTCAAGTAAAATGCCGCATCTTTTTATTCCTTGTATTTTGTTCCAATGAAATCAATCTGATGTTCAATTTTTTGGCATCCCAACCTTCCTTTCCGCCGACATCAATCCGATTTAGGTGACTATTAATGAGAAGGTTCTTTGGATTGGTAAATAGTCTTCGGCTACAAAATTCTGAAAATTAGTTCGGGAGTTAAATAATATAAGCGTTCGCAGCCGAATTTCAGTATTGCTGATACTGCACTTTTCCACTGTCGTTGTGGCCACATTTGAGCAATCAGAGGATAAGTTTTTGCTCTCAATAAGCAGCTTTGCATTTTTCCTTCGCTGCTTCAAAACAGCTCGAAAGTGCTGTTTCATTATTTTACGCACTTTGAGCCAACATCTGCTTGATCTTGCTTCTGCTCCTCTTCTATCGCCAAGTTGTTGTTTTCAATTTTTGTGCCCGAGCTCCATTTACGCTCAGCATAAGAAACGAGGCAAATTTCTATTCAATTGATCAAAATCAGCCAATGCTCCTTTTAGATCTCCCATCTGCTGTTTGGATTACCCTCGATCTAAAGTAAACTTCCCACATGCTTTGGGTTGGCTGTTATTACGGCGTTCATAATCTGCCAAAACGCTCCATTAAATCTTTTTAAATTCGTACTTTGGTGATGGCTCTAATTAAATCAGTGCTAATGAATTGTAGTAGAAACAAGCAATTAACCTGATCATTTAAACTTAGTTGCAATCTTAAAGTTGGATTGATTCCAGCTCTAGCAACGCCAACTGATATCCCATCCACATGGTTGATCTCTGTCTAGAACGGTTTGCTAAATCAGCTCTAGCCAGATTCAATTTTTACCCATCTTCGATTAGCATTCTGCACGATTACACCATCGCAAAACTATTGTCCATTTTTTCCCAATGGCATAATTGAAATCAGGCCAATTTGCCGATTCGTATCCTTTGTCAACTCCGATTTTTTGGCAATGGCACGAATCACATAACTGTTTTACATTCGATTTAGTCAATCGGATGGCTTGATTACAATCATTTCAATTGTGGCTTCGAACTGCTCCAATGACAATTAAAGTGATTGGCTCGGTTCTAAATATATTTTAGCATTGGTGGCAAGTCGTATTTTAAAGCGAGCTCATAATCTTCAAAAGCTCCTTCAAAATTGGACATCTTGATCACGCACCACCGCTCGATTAAAGACAAGGCATCTTTGTGGTTTTGAAATTTCAGAAGGCAAGCGGTTAAGTCGACTTCGGCTCTGCCAGATCACCCAAGTTTTAAAAATTTAGGAAATCCTCGTGAAAAAAAGAAGGCTTGGAAATATTTCTGTCGCTCAAAGAGTAATTAAAAAACTCAATAGCGGCGGCTAAAGTTCTTCACTCATCATCGCCCCGTTTTCCTTTGTCATTAATAAGTTTCTTTTGAATTGAGCATCCACCTTGAAACAACAGAGGTAAATTAAAAAAATACAAAGAGGGACAATTGTTTTTTTTTCAATGGATTTTGATTTGGAGAATTTTAAACTAATTTGAAAAGGCTTTTAAACCGACCAAAACTTCGATTTTTAGTGGAAGTAAAAACGAAAATTGGTGCTGGTTTTCTTTGGAACAGGGGAATGAAAAATTAAAATAAATACAAACAACTTAAATGTCCCCTGTTTTTTTTCTATTTATCTCTGCTGCTGACCCCCAAAACCAATTAACATATTACTGATATTTTCTCAATTATCGAATTTAATAACAGACGCTATCAAAATTTTAAAACTACTCCCCAAAAAAAAACTTTTTAAAATGGACCCCAAGAAAAAAAAACTTTAAAACAACATTGTCTTATTGGTTTTGCCTTACTTACAACCAGATTCTACGAGTGTTAGATACCGTCTAAAATTATCCACTCGATACGCAAGAAAACAACCTCCAAAACCAGAGAGTCCATTTTATTATTCCAGGGCTATTCGCCTTCATCGATTTAATTCAGTTTTTATCGGGGCCTATTTTTTCTGCTTTATTATTTCCCTAAAAAAGGCAGCATAATTGTCATACAAAGAGTCCATTCCAACTTTATATATTCCAACTTTTGCTAAAACTTCTTTGTTGATTGTCGTACGAAAACTGACCACTTATGATTTAGATGACGGCAGACTATCTCTCTCCT
>Ga0163217_1041471_pt1 | contig 12084 bp, 15 predicted proteins | sample SynspAceP_FD_185933 | JGI IMG/M metagenome (GOLD analysis project Ga0163217, IMG submission 185933) | Saline lake microbial communities from Ace Lake in Antarctica - Synechococcus sp. Ace-P (PacBio error correction) | ecosystem: Environmental > Aquatic > Non-marine Saline and Alkaline > Saline ... | reverse complement strand
ATGCTTGGCTTCCTCTTCACGGGTCCTTTACGTTCGGCTATCTGACTCATCCACCTTCTGTAGCCTCGCTGCAATACGCCTATGCGTAGCGTTCTGCCTGCCCTACCACGTTAGGAAGGGTTTGTTGCGACCGGGAACCTGCCAGAGGCCGCTGAGGCCAGGCCGGACCCAGCACCGTATCCATCTGGCTCCGTTAGCGTTCGAGCTCGCTCTGCGATCGGCTAGGCCGACCACACTCATTTGTCCCTGAGCACGTTGAGGAACTGGGAAGTTCATCAAGGCTGGAGCGGCCAGGAAACCCGGACGATGGGCTTCGATGCGCGGATCGCCTTGAGTTTGAAGTCTTTCTTGAACTACGGCGGAAGCGGAAAGTCCGGGGGATTGACTCCAGACAAGCGCCGTGCAGGATGCGATCGCGCGCCGACGCATGCGTTCGCGAATTTGTGCCAGACGAAACTCTCTATGTAAACTGCGCCCCGACCGCCGCTGACGTAGGAACACCGCCCCGCGTGAGCTGAACTTGACCAAGAATGGCCAACAGCAGAAACAAAGGGCTTGCCCAGCCCAAGCACCGCAGGGACCAACAAACCAGGATCGCCTGTTCGCTTATGACCCTCGAGCCGCTTCGGATGCGCCGGCGATCAGGCGCGTGGGGGGGGGCGGTCAACAGCACGGCCTGATTGGCTTCGCTGGCGCGGAAACGCCAGCCGTTGGATCAGCGGCTGGACGAACCAACGGGGTGTAAACGGCGTGGACGTTGCCACAGGTGCCACACTCCAGATCTGCTCGCGCGGGGTTTTCGGCCGAAGTGGGTTGGGCTGGTGACATGGTTACAAGCTCGCGACATGCTCAACTGTAAAAATTCATTCCCGCTTCCACCAGCGGCGAGGTCACTCAGGCCAGAGGCACAGAGGCTTTCAGGCCAGGGGGAAGGCGGGCGGGTGCGGTTGTTGCCTTCGGTCTTCAACATGCTGCGTCCAAGTAACGCTCAGCAGGACCTCAGGCGGTCGCGGGGAATCGCTCAGGGCTGATTGGGCGGCCAGCGCGCTGCTCTTCAGCAGGCAGAGCGCTTCCCAGAGCTGTCCCTCTTCGAAGAAAGACAAGGGGCCTCGACGAGCAGGCCGTGCTCGTTGCTGGCCAAACAACAGTCGTCGGTTGGCTGCGCCGCTGGCCCAGGGCAGCGAACGCATGCTCGAGCAGTCCGCCCTGTCCCAGGGCGATGACCCGGGGCACCGGCGGCCATGGCTTCCAGGCGGCGTTTCCGAAATCTTCCAGCCCGCCATAGACGTAGGGCCGGCAGCGACCCCATCAGTTACGTTCACCTAGCTCGGTGGAGCGATGGCCCAGAAAGGTCACAGTGGGGGCCAGCCATTGGCCTCAAGTCGCCCGTCCGCTCCGGTCCACTCACCTGTACACACGATCAAGGAGAAGTCCGCTATGCGGTTCAGGGTGAACGCGCTGCACCACCAGGTCAACGCGCTGTAGGGCACCAAACCGGCAGACCGAGAGGTAGTACTCCTCCGTGGCAGATCCCAGCGGAATCGCTCCACATTCACCGGGGATGGAGAGGAACCTGAGACGGCGCCCCCAGCCAGCGCTGGATCCGCCGCGCCGTGAAGCGCGAAGTGGCGAACTCAACCCGGTTCGGGCGCCGACTGCTGATCCACATTCCCACTGGCGCAACTGGTGCAGTTGCCAGCGCACCAGGGACCAAGCGGGAGCCGCGGGCGACCGCCGAACCCGACCAAGGAGGCGATGCAATCTCGGTCCCATGGCGTTTAGCGAACCGGCGTGTGTTACATGCTGACATGCAACTTTGGGTCCAGGTTGCGGTTGAGGGATCCCCTTGGCACCAGATGGCTGCTGCTGAATTCACCAGGGGGATAGCCAGAGAGGTCGAGCTGACTCAGATCGCCAGCCGAGCAGCAAGGGCAGGTACTCTTGTAATCGGCTGCGGCCACAGGTCAGGCGCTGCACGAAGGAAGTCTGGGATTCGGCGGCCAGCCAGCCAGCTTTCAGGCCTGCGGCTCTCCCCATCCACCAGAGCGAACAGCTGGGGTGGGAGCAGCTGGTCCAGCTCCGCACAACCTGTTCGCCCCACCCAAGCCGAACGGGGCAGTGAACCATTCGTGCACGGAGGCGTGCAGCTGGGCACGGGCAGGCATTTCGGCACCGTCGTAGGGGACGCTAGAAGGGCGCGCAACGTACGAATGCTCTCAGCTTGATGCGTTCCATGCTCTCTTGATCGGATTGCTTGAACGACAGTCGTGCCCACATGGCGATTCGGCAAAAACCTTTCCTGACGAGGATGCCCTCGATGACCATCGATCGGCCTGACCAGCTGCTTCAGCTGGACCATGCCACCATCGGTCGGCATCGCCGCCTCTGGACTGGCCGGCCAGGCATCCGCGCCCAACCTCCCTTTGGGAGGCCCCTGCAGGAAGCCTGCAGTGACGCCTGGATCTCAGCCGTTCCCCCCCTGAGGAACGGGAATTTTCACCACGATCCCCAAGAGGTCGTGGTGCTGTGTTCCAATTCTTGAAAGCCCCCGGCCGGCCAGTACCGGCCTCGCTGCACGGGGATGGAAGACTGAGCGTACTTGAGTGCTGCGGACGATCGCGGGACCGCAAACTTGAGCCCGGCCCTTTGACAACAACCAACCGACAGCCAGCCCTGCCAGTAGCCAGCCTGCAGCCCGGGTTTCTCCTCTTGGGCGAGTAAAACCTGTGTGCCAGCCCTGGACGATCCCTGACCACAGGCATTCGTCATCAGGTGGCTCAAGTGGCTTCTGCTCCAGCCGTCTGAGGTGGATCACACTGCCTTGGTGCTGGCCGTTTCTGGCCGGTGCGTGGTTGTTCCCTTCGTCCCTGGTTGCCCGCAGGGCGGAAGCAGCGGCGGCATTCAGAGCTGACCGAGTGAATTGGGGCCATGCAACAACACAGCATCGACCGATTCGCTTTCACAGTAGGGTCAACATGGGGCTACAGGACCCCTCAGGACCAGCTTTGGCATCGCGCGTAGCATGTCCTTCGCATGGCCACTGTCCTTCACTTTCGCCAAATGTTCTTGAGTGTTTGCGCGAGCCGTTTCAAGCCATCCTTGAGTATTGTACCCATGAGCTTGACCCGTACCAGCGAGTGCCGCGTTGTTGATCGACAACAAGGCCCAGATCGAAACGCTGCATGGGCCAATTCTCTCCCGATTGGAAGAACACCGACACATCAGGCTGCGTTGCTTGCGTCTACAACCAAGCTGACGGGGGCTTTGCACGGACCTCAGGGCGCTTTCCAAGCTTCCGTGGGATCGGCTTCTTCAGGGGGTCGACACGGATGAGAAAACGCCTGGAGGAAGGCCTCCATGGGCATCGGGCCGCAGCGCCGTTTTCCATGCCCCGGACCTTCAGCTCACCGCCCCCAGGCGGAAAATTTCAGGGAGGCATGTCCTCCCAGCCGGTAAGACGATCCAGTAGCGGTTATAGTCGCACTCCGGCCGACACGTCGCAGCGCGAGGAACCGTCTCCCTGGCGCTGGCCAGCGCAGGAACCCGCCACCAAGGCCTGCCGCTACCGAAGGCCACTGGTCGTCACGATCGGTTGAAGGCGCGAGCCAGCCAAGACAGGGCCGCGCAGCCGGGAGCCCCCCCGTCACCGATGCATAAGATGGAGCGGGCCCAGTCTGGAAAGCCAAGAAAGGAGAAGCGGCACAGGTAAGCCACAGGCAGCGACCAATGGCCTGAATCACCCCGTCAGTGCCCCCCTTGCGTATTCAACCTGGTCCTTCCCGTCGCTCTGTCTTGTTCGTGGTGGCTCGCCTTGATGGCTGCACTGTTCGGCGGGCCTATGCCGTGAGCGGCATCGGGTTCCGTGCCGACCCTGGCAGCCTGCTTCGGGTGGGTCAGCCGGATCGCTTGGGCCGATCGCACCTCGAGGGCCAAGGGCTTGGCGTCCAGCGCCTCAGCGTCGACCCGATGACCTTCGACCGCGAAGCGTGCATGGCAACACCTGGCCAGCCTCCAGCGCCTGTTCGGCGGCGACAGACTCTACTGCCGCTACGACTTACGCGGTCCCAACGACCGCCGTTGTTGGATGGCTTCTGATGGACTGCTCGCAGAGCCAAAACTTGTCTGTGATTACCTCGGGACACGGCCACAGAAGGTTCAGGGCATGGCCAGGCCCAGGTGGTGCGCTGGAGCAACGAAGGCCCCCAGGAGGGCGCTGGGGACTTTGCCAGAGGAAGCCGATCAGCCGCTGCTGCACCCTGCCGAGGGACGTTGATTCGGTTGTCTCGTTTGATCCAGATGTCTCGTTGATCGATACTCACAGATAACGTTTTTGCTGTCGCTGCCCTTTACCGGTGGATCTCAGAACGACAAGCGACCACCCTGGAGAGCTGACTGGCTCTTCCTGCTGATCTTTTACTTTGGAGCAGCTGGGGCAATTGGGCGGGGATTTTGGTTTTCAGCAACTCGGCTGATCGACGGCGTTAGCAGGAGTGAAGGCTTTTTCAGCAGAAAAAGGAGCCTGTCAGGCAAGGAGGGAACTGGCTGGGGATCGACCCAGGTTCATCGCCGTTCTCCAGGGCCTGGTTAATGATCCAGCCGCACCGAGGCGCGCTCTGCCGGTGAGGCCATTGGCGGAGGGCGGCTTCACCCATGCCGACAACGATGGATAGGTCGCGAAAGGCCAGCCGCTTCACCGCGCAGGGCGTCGGAAAGGCCTTGGTTAGTTCCAACTGCGGCGGGGATTGTCTGCCATTGCCCGCTGACGATTGCTACTTGACGACCATCGCTGCAACGGATAGATTCAAGGAACCAGCCGGCCCGCGCGCGGGCCGTGGCCGGATGGGGAAAGAAGCAGAATAGAGAAACAGAGAAATCAGGACTCGGCCATTATCAGAGTTAGGCGTTGGGAACGTAAGAACTGCTCGTTCATCGGTGGGCGCTTGGTAGTCACCCCCACTCTTCGGGGCGGCAGCTCGATGGCCTCAGAGTCATGTCTTCATAGGGGACCTTGCTGAGGCAGGTGGCGAATGCAGTTGAGGACGGCGCGGCGACGTTGTCATCGCTTCAACGGTGAACCAGGGAGCTTCGGGAATGTTTGGTGTGGGCAAAACATCTGGTCCTTGGCTTTGAGAAGAATTCCAGCCAGCGATCCGCGATTCAAGATTCCATCGGGGCTCAACTGTCCAGCGGCAGGGCTAGGGTGTCGATCCGCGATTGAAAACGCAGTTCCTGTTCTTCATCACTAACAGAGAACCAGTATTGAGAAGGAACGAATGCTGAATCGACCGCATTCTCTCAATTCAGGACAGGATTTTCATGAACTGTTCCACCTGCTCTTCCGTGCAGAATCCCATCACCCGCTCCACACAGCGCGGTGCTACAGCTTCGATCGGAGAGAAACCATTTCAACCGGCTGAGGGAAATTTTCACGTTAGCGCTGGAATACCATTAGAGTTTCTGCTGATCGATGGGGTGCCAAGGGCACAACTTTGCAGCCGCGGGGGTTTCATCGGTTCGGTGATCCGTTTGATCGTTCCCCCTTTCCCGCGGGGCAATCGCGCCCCTCGAACAGCAGGATCATGCGAAAGCGGTGTGATTGATCCAGTACTTGCATCTCACTAACATCGACTGGAGACGCTCGAGTTCTTTCTCATAAAACTTCTTGGAGAGCTTCTCCCGTCGCCGTTGGATCGGGTCTCCTTCCTCGATTCATTTCCAGCGGGTCGATGGGTGGATAGCGGTCGTTGAGGACAAGGCCGCCAGTGTGCGCGGGAGCTGGACGGCTCGGTTGATCCCCCTTCTTTCCCTTCGGGACTTTTTGTGATGCTTGCCCTTCCCATCGCGTAAGTCCTGATCTGGAATTCAGGTCTGGCCCACCTTAAGCGGGCCTCTGGCCCTTTGACTGCGCCAATTGATACCGATTTCAGACTCCCTGGCGCTTTTGTGGCCGGCGGGCAGCTCGTTCGAAGTGGGCGGTGAGGGCTGACGCAAAAAGCCCTTGCTCCGCCCCCCCAGGCACCGGCACCGACGCGAGCTTCAGCTCGCCCCGTGCGCGCGGGCCACCCGTTGGGCGATCGCCAGACCCAATCCCACAGTACCCATGCCGCCAGGGCCACGTCAGGACGCTGAAAGGCATCAGCGCCTGGGGAACGATGGTCTTTCGGTAGGTTGCCTGGCCCCCTGTTCCCAGATCTGCAAACTCGAAGCCTCCTTCTGCCAGGGGAGCCAGGCGCAAGGAAGTACAGGGGTGAGCCATAGCTGAGGGATGTCGACGAGTGGCGACGGACCCGCCGGGCAATCGCTGAATCAGGACGATCACGGCGGCCAGATCCAAATCGAAGGGCTGGCCGTCGTAGCGGGGCGCAACTCGGCTAGGACTTCGTATTGTGCAAAGGAACTCCACGGCCGTGTCGCTGCTGGCGCCACCTGGCCAAACAACAGGGAACTCGGCCGGTGATTCGCTCGAGACATCCAGGGTCTGCTTCCGCCTTGCTGCGTCCCTCTGCCGCAGCCTGCAGGCCGGCAGCAAACGACAGCCCGCAAGCGCCAGGCGAGGTCAGGGGTGTCTTGATGTCGTGGGCGATCTGGACGGCCAGCATCGTGGCCCGCTTCCTCTCACTGTTGCAGAGGCGCTCGGAGCATTGGCGTTGAAGTTGGCGGGCGCAGGCGCCGCCACCTCCGGAGCCCACGCTGGGGCAGCGGGGTTGGCGCTCGCGGACGAGGCCGGGACGCGACGAGGGCTTTCTGGAGTTGCTGCAGCGGCCGTTGCACCTCCAGCAACAGAACAGGGCGCCGGCACGACGCTGCGGCTGATCAGCGAGAGGCGTGGCCAGGCAAGAGGGTTCGGGTGGCCAACCCAAGCTGGGGCCGGATTCCGGCGTAGAGCAGAACCCGGCTCCAGCGGCGAGGGCCGTTCGATCCAGACGCCCCGGGCCGTGCCGTGCGTGGGAACACCTGGGTGCAGCGCGGCAAGCGGCGACAGAGTTCGAGTTCAGTTGCGCCGCCTTGCCGGTGAAGTGTGTTTTGTCGGTAGTTTGCGGCCGAGGGAAAGCCGCGTTGTTGGTCAGGAAAGCTAGGGTGGGATGACACCCCCAGCTGCAGACCACTGAGCTGGAGACGGCAGCGGGGCGGAAAGACGTTCAAGGCCCAATTCGGGAGGCGCAGGTTGAGGGCACCTGGGGCCCATCTTGCGGCCACTGGGCCTGGCCGATCCGGCCATCAGCAAGGCGCTTGAGCCAAAAAGACTGAGAAAGCCACCACCCAGGGCAAAAACCCCCCCATCGCAGCACAGGGGCTAAGGTCGAAAGAGGACGCCACTCGATCAAGTCGGCTCCGGGGGAGGAGCGTCAGGGTACGATACACGTTGCCTGCCAGTACGGTCTGTATCGGTATGCAGGGGACGGCTCTGGGGTCAGGTATACAGATAAAGCGGCGCCACCGCGACACCTGCACATCCCATGCTGCGGCTGGTCGGTTTCAGCTGCGTGGGGCGGGCCGGTTGATCAGGCGCTCCCTGACAGCGGCTGCAGGTGCGCGGCGTGCTGGGGACAAAATGCGGCCAGCAGGCTTGAACTCGCCGCTGGTATCACCATCCGCCTCTCCGTCCCGACCACAGGGTGCGGGCGAAGAGATTCAAGGCAGTTCTTGCCTCGCGTGATCACTCGTCAGTCGGCAGGGTGACTGTGCCGGCCGGGGTTCATGGTGCGCGCGAGCGCACAGCACCGCTTCGATCCGCGCCTTTAGTTCCCGGAGCAGAAGGTCATGGTTCCAAGGTAGTCGTCGGCCCTGTTCCAGCCGATGATCGATCGGACGGCCTCGGGCCCGCCGGCGAAGTGTGCATCACCACGGGCAGATCGTCACGGCCATCGCGTAGCCGGCGCAGGCCAGGTGAGCCCATACATCACCGGGCAGCATCAGGGTCGAGGACGAGCAGGTCGGGCCGCTGGAATTCGAGCCTGGCCATCAGTTGGCGGGCATTCCGCGTCAGGCAGCGCACGTCATAGCCCTGGTCGGGTGAGGTGGGGCCAGCAGGCTGGCGCAGTTCCGGATCGTCTCCCACACCCAGATCGTGTTGGACTCGGCTCATGGCTTGGGGGTTGGTTCGGTTCTTGAAACTGATATGGAGCCGGAATGCAGCCGCTCCGTTCGGTGCGCCCAGCTGGCTGTGGCTGCCAACGCGTGGTGCTACTGCTGATCGGCTCTGGATCGGTCATGGCTTGCGCGCCAGTGCAGAGAGCTAATCGATTGAAGGCGTGAGCTCCTTCTTCCATCAGTGGGGAGCGATGCTGTTCTGCCTTGCCATGCGGGCCCCTTCGAGGGTCTTTGCAGGTGCCTGTTGCCGCCGATTTCGGGCGCCCTTGGCGTTGGCCCTTGCTACTAGGCGGCCCTGCTGGATCGTCTGCGTTGCCGGCGCTGGGCGTGGGGCAGGCCCACGGGACTCCCTCAGCTTGCGTTACGGAAACGATGAAGAGGCTGGTATTCCGCCGGATTGTGCACGAGGCGATGGCCGAGATTCACGCCTACGCTGAGAGGCCAGGGCGCCCGTTTCTTGAAATTGAACGGTTTCTGAGCGGTCTTGCACGCGGCCGGCGCGGGTTACCTGCGCCCCTGGACCTGGCCCCTGGTCACGGACCCATCTACCTTGGCGAGCGGGTGTCTGCGCAAATGGATGTTCCAGATTAAACGCGACCAGAATCTCGCAACGGGCAATTGAGCCTTGCGTGAGGTCTCGGTGCGTTTCCATGGCTGTCAAAGCGATTCTACAGTGTAGGCTGGATCGGGACCGTAAACGGCAGCGTCACCCTCGAGGAGTTTGTGGCAACTGCGCCGTTCACTGGCCCCGCGGCGCTAGGTCGCGCTCCGGATTCCTGGGTCGTCGCGATCGCGTTTCTCGGCAATCTGCACCACGCCCAGAGCACTGGCGGCCAGCTCGGGCTGGCACCCGACGACACCACCGCCGACGCCCGGTAGGGGATGCGCAAGGATTACGACACAGGCATTGCGCCCAGCCAGCGCATCTAGCCGCCGATCGCAGGGCTCACCACACCGAATCCAGCGTCTGCAGGCAAATCAGCGCCAAGCGACGATCCCTGGGCCGATCCTGGCTGATTCCCCTTTGAGAGGACGTGATCACCTTGCTGCCCACAGCAGTTGAATCCAGTCGTTCTGGGCCAACTGGATCAGGAGGCACAGGATCCGGCTCGATTTGCCGCATGTTCAGGCAAGGCGAGCAGCAGTTTCGCGCCAAGGGCGAAAGCGACGGCCGGCGTTTGCGGAAGACCTTTGCGGGTCCTTGGCCGGCCTTTGAACCCGGTTCACTGAGCAGATTCATTGGCGTTCCGTGCTCCGCTGCGGGCACTCTTGCGCCCGAGGTGGTGTCTAGCCTTGGTAGCTGTAGCGGCGCCCCGCATCCAGCGCTCGATTCGTTTCACACCAGTTTCGTTGGGACAGCCTACCAGGCTGAGCCCTCCACCGTGCAGTCGCCCTGGCCCACCGTGGTGCAGAGTGCGTGGGATGGAAATTGCTGCCGCTGAGCCGCAAACCTTCCGGTCGCTGCGCACCACACACGGGAGTTCCTCCAGAGACGGTGACACGTACGTCTTCAGTCACTGACCAAGATGTCCGTATGGCTTTGGTCGTCATGGGCTTTGTTTCACGTTTCGCGTCGTGCCAGCGTCCACCATCAGAGTTTGCCCCACGGCACGGATCCTGACAAGGATGGTCTTTGAACAGCGATCTCAGGACGGGATCCACTCTCCTCAGGCGGGCCTTCGTTCGCCGCTGGCCTGACCGCGGGTTGGCGAGTGGATGGCCGAGCCGGTGGCACGGGGAGCATTTTCAGGCCGATCGAACCGGTTGGTGTGATTCGCCAGCGCTGCCTGGCCGACAGGGGGGGAGAGTTCCAGGCGTTGGCGCAGGGAGGTGCTGTTTCTCCAGGATCTCCCGGCGGGAGCGTCGCTCGGCGGGAAGCTCGAATCCACCTCTGCACCCTGTGGATTTCAAGCCGCAGCTGGATCAGCAGCGGACCCAGGTCGAGAGCTCGGCCTCGTTCGAAGGACGGAGTTCAAGGGGGGACGTGTCGGGCTGAGCTGCTGCGGACCCAGCACCCGAGTAAATGGTTCGTCAGGCTGCTTCGCCCTTCATCGGTTGCGTATCTCGCACACCGGGCTCGCTCTTGGTGCTCCAAAGCGGCCGCGCATCCCCGCTGGACCAGTAGGCGGGCATAGGGGAGCACGGCACTGCATCAGAGGCCGCGAGTGCTCGTTTCCCTTCCAATGCGGCGTGACGGCGAGGAGACCTCCAGCCGGTAATTTTGATGCATTCACGTCCTGGCCCTCTCCGCGGCCGAGTAGTCCGGGGCAGGCCCTCGAGGCGGAAGCCGGCAACTATAGAGATATTGCTCGGATAGCGAGTTACTTCAAGCTTTCATGCGGATGGCATTCCATGAGGCTGCCTTTGAGGCGATCGAACCCACCTTGGCGGGCGCCGGCCAGGCCATGGATCAGACTGACGCCCGCAGCTGGGGGGTCCGTACGGCGGGATCGAGAAGAGGTTTGACTGAACACCTTCCGCCTTCGGGGGTTGAGCGCTTCCCGGATCACTTCCTCCAGCCGGCCCTGGGAAACAGGCCCCAGCCTGGCCGGGTGACAGCTCAGCTCGGTGGAGGAAGCAATTGACGACAGCATCGGATAGAGGCGTCGGCCAGGGCGCAGAGCAGGCTGATAGGGCGTCGGTTTCCGGTTCGCCTCAGTCACCGCCGGCGGCAGGCCAGTCGCAAGTGGGTTTGTAACACGCCGCTTCCGAGTTCGGACCGGTTGGGGAAGGCTTCGCGGAAGCCGAGCTGGGGCCGCCATCCAGACCTCGCCTCGCCGCGTTGAGGTCGAGGGCTTCGACGCTGAGCAGAACATCAGGTCAAGTACGCTCCAGGGCCGCGGCGGGAGGATCCGGGCGCCGGAGGTGCGTTGGTTTAGGGGGAGGTTGAGCCAGCGGAAGGACTTCCAAAGAAGCATTGGCCATGGCTGCGTGATTGCCGCGCCGAGCGATTCGTCCTCGCCCTTGCCATGGCAGCCCTTCCACACCAGTTCTTCCAGTCCAGACGCCGATCTGCGCGGGGATTTGGGTTGCGGGAGATCCGATTTTTTCCCAAGGCCCGCATTCTTCTTCGGTTGATCTGATTGCCGTGATGAGCGATCGCTTGGGCTGGGGTGAGGTGGATGCGCCAGTGCCAGGTCTGTGAACGGGCTCCAGGCCCGACCTGATCGTTGGCATCGAATCGCAGGGGATTTCATCGTTTGGCAACCGGCCCTGGCCACGGTGGTGGCCGTGGGCTTGTGCCCGATTGCGCAAGCCGGCACAGCTGCCCGGCCGCGCGTGTGTGGCGTCGTAACTACGATGGAGTACGGGACGACCGGTGGAGATCCAGCACGATTGCGCTTCAGCGGAGGCCCCTCGGTGCTTTGATCATCGACGATCTGCTGCCACCGGTGGCACCGCCTCTGTTGCGCCTGAACTGGTTGACCACTGGGGCTGCGCGGGCAGCTTTCTGCAGGCTTTGGCTTTCCTGAGGCCGAACTGTGCAGCCCTGGAGGGACGCCCAGCGGGCCTGCCTGTTGATCAGCCGACTGGAATCTGGACATCACTGATCGTCTTACGCCTAATGATTAACGCCGGAAAATTTTTTTGACCGGCCAGATCGTTAGTCCTGGTTGTTTTCCTTTGGATCCCGTATCGATGTTTGCCTCCAGGCTGATGCTGTAAATTGCATCGAATCAGCTCTACCTCCGGGGAAACGCCAGAAGAATGACCGGCAAGGCGCTTGCTCAAGCTGGGCCCTGCTTCACGCCCAGATTCCAGAGGGGCATTTGTCGCTGAGGGGGACCCCAAGCTCAAGGCGCAAGGTAGCGGTGGGCACCAGGGCAGAGGGGGCAGGGGGGCAGTTGGCGGTTGTGGGTTGCTTGAAATCACCATGGGACGGCAAAACGCCCAGGGAGAGGACCTCTTCCAACTCTTTTGACATGGAGGGCGGTTTTCAAAAGCTGGGGGGCCAAAAGCAAAATTCCCCCCTCTTTTCCCTTTTACCTTTTT
>Ga0163217_1038202_pt1 | contig 12084 bp, 6 predicted proteins | sample SynspAceP_FD_185933 | JGI IMG/M metagenome (GOLD analysis project Ga0163217, IMG submission 185933) | Saline lake microbial communities from Ace Lake in Antarctica - Synechococcus sp. Ace-P (PacBio error correction) | ecosystem: Environmental > Aquatic > Non-marine Saline and Alkaline > Saline ... | reverse complement strand
ACGAAGGGCTAAATGGAAGAATCACCTGCGCAAAAGTATAAGTGAGCTAATGATGGATAATCTGCCTGATTATGAGTCTATTGAACTCAAGTTGTTCCATTAGCAGAGCTTTATTTTATATTCATCCAGTAGTAAGGTTGAGTAAAACGAATCCAAACGTGTTATATAATTACGTTAAGACTTAATATTCTATCACACTTTTTGAAAAGATCAGATCGACTAAGCATTTACAGGCACTTTTTTCTAGTGTTTTTTTATTGGATAGGATCTGAAAAGTAGCCTAACTAAGCCAGATATAGGTTTTCATAATATTCCAAGCGTAAGTCTTTATGTATCACACATCATCCTATTGATGCTAATTATTTGACATTAACTCTATTATGCTACCATCCTTAATCCTCGTGTTAGTGGCGCTCGTTCAAACCAAAACTGTTTGTTCAACAAGAACGTAATGTAAAATGAAATTTAACGCATTACACTCACCGAGGCAGCCAGCTTAAGCCGATGAATATCAAACATACCTCTTGAAAAAATATCAAGCATTGTCTGATCAAGGAGATTGTAACACCTTTTCAAAACAGATTTCCGATAGGACTCACCATGCCGAACAACAAGAAGACAGAAGTATTGGAATCCAATATTTATCAGATTCAAAAAGAAAAGAGCATTGCATATACTTGCAACAATTTAAGCCCTATCGTCTACCTGCTGATTTAGCTGCCGCGGTTTCTTTTTCTTAAAAGTTATCTGGATGCTTATTTGCAATTTGGGCAGTCATTGCATAAAATGCGCTTATCGGATTTTGATGGAATGCAGCAAGAAGGATCTATGCATGCCTTGCGATGAATGGATGTCATCAAATCTAAATTGATACGGGGAAGAAAATCATGTGATATTCCTAGCAGAGAAGTTAACCCCGGAGATATTCTCAGTTGGATGCAGTGACGCATTCCTGCAGATGGCAACTTATCGAAGCAAAATCACTTGCAGTGTGAGAATCTTCCCTTACCGGATGAGTCCCTTCCTACCGTAAAAGAATACCGATGAGCTTACCAAGATGTCCCATTGGGAAGACGACTCAATATGCGTTTTCAAAGGAGCCATTCTGTAATGAATGGCAATGCATAACTCATCACAGCATCCCAAACACCCAATTGGGAACGATAACTTCATTAGTATGAAAGTCAGTTCTACAGCCACGCCTCTGGATAAGAAACCAACGCGCAAAGCCAAATAAGCTGATTTGATCACCTTGGGATGACATATTCTTTGCGGACCTCCGGAATTATTCAAGGGAAGGAATGGAAATCGATTTTGAGACATTCCATTGCCACTGGCAGGCCGCTATTCCAGAAGACTACCTATCTGCCACTATTGCGCTTGCCTATGGAATGTTTGCTGATGCCAAAACGTTAATGCTATTGAAAAACTTTCCTCTGTAGAAACGCGGTAGCACGCAGTGTATCTTAAACATAAAACAGGAACCTTAACAGAGAATAAGATTTCTGTGGAAATGCTTTCTTTCCAGAAAAAGAGCATTGTTGCAAGTTAAAGATTGAAAATATGTGCTTGCGCTTCAAGAATGGACAAATTGAACGGTAAAGAAAATTTGAAAACTATACTAATCGGAACCTTATTTAATGAGCTCCGCTGAACTTTGAAAAAAAGAAAAGCAACGGTGATCCGATAGAAATGCGCTTCTCATCTTACTGCGCTCCGAATGCAAAAATGCCGAAACATTAAAAATGAATTACGACGCCTGAACGATGTGCCCTTTAATTCAGTCACTAAAATAATGCACGTGCATCAAGGCCTGATAAAAATTTGTTGCTGCGAAAGTTCAGTAGAAGACCTGCTTATCAAATGTAGCAAGTGACAATTCCGGCACAATCCATTACGTATCTTACTCACTGAAAAAAGTAACATTACTCGATGAATCGAAAAAAGATGTCTGGCAAATGTCTTCGCGTATTGCCTTCGCTATAAAGAGGGGACATTTCAAACGAAACTATATCGATTGATTACTTGGTATGATTGGATTTTTGATCGCCCCGACTAGATATTAAAGAGGACGATCCTTAGTGCAGAAAGCGCGGATCAGGTACGTGATGAACACAGGACGGACCATCCCCTCACTGCACTCAATATCGCCAAGAGGACAGGCTGGAGAGCAACGAAGAGAAATATTACCGGCAAAAGACCTTCCTGCTATGGATAAGCTACCGAAGAAATGAAGAAAAAATCCGTGAACTTCTGTATTGCAATAAACTACTCGAAGCAAAAAACTAGAAATAAGAAGATGTCTATCAAAAGCAGGTAACATTGTGGCAAGATGAAGGATGCCGTAAACGTGCTCCAGCACTCAAGAAAAGCAGGATGTGCATTGCCATGGATAAGAGGTACTGCAGTGCCAAAGAAACTGCCAGCATTGTCTCAAGATGATTCATTCTTTCGATCAAAGCAGCAATAGCAACATGGCGTGAAATTTTCCAAAACATCCAAAAGTTGTCACTATTTGGTGTCCGTAATATGAGTTGGATCCTGATTGTGACTTGCACTTGGTGTGTTTGTGCCTGCTGGCTACTTTGATACCCTGCAAATTCTTTTCCTGAACCTAGTCACCTGATGTATTTCCGCACTGGCATTGGGTGGGCAGGGTAGATTCACGGTGATGCAACGCCTCGAGGTTCAAGGAAAACATAATCTCAATAGGACTGGTCTATCTCCAGCCTACGCATTAAACCTTACCCGCTGTGTTAGTGGCTGTTTGTATACTAATGTATTATATCACGAAGATGAATTGTATAAATAATTTGCTTTATCACCTGAACATTATGCCGCAGCTCTTTCATGTATTCAATATTCTTCGCTTCATCCAAAATGAGTAAACGAAATTACAACAACAAATTATATGGTTGCCTGCTCTTTGTTTGGGTTGTTAGCCATTGTTTATGATGCTGAGCTCGCTTGGTCTTAAAGCGAGTGAATGATACTCTCTCCCTCAGCTATGATTGCCATCCTAGCAGGGTGCTTCCTTTAATTGAATTCAACTTACGTATCCGATCGGGAAAAAAATGCAAAAGTCGTAAAGATCACCTAGCTGAAATTTTACAGTCTATTTATGTAAGGTTCATTTTTCTGAAGTATTTCTAGCTCCCGTATTCTCTTGCCCCATTTCACCCCTTCATACCAAATACTGGACACAAAACCTGGGCTACGGCAATGGATAGTTGCATAAAATTCAGCGCTTCAAACTCAAAAAAGCTGGATAAGGTTTCACATAAATCAACATTACCGTGATAAAAAACTGCTGATGGCTGATGATCAATAATTACCAATTGTTTTTGTACCTCACGGTATAAGAATGAATAGTAAAGGACCGGTCACTAAGGATAAAGCTATATTACACAATAAGACCTAAACCATGTTCGTATTGCTCATAGGCCCTTGTGCACTGCGTATTGGTAAAAAATAAGTGCCTGCCGTAGATACCAAACCTTTATATGCTGTAGCAAGTTCTTTAAATGAAAAATACTGGTAAATGCCCGAGTTCTGAGACATACTATTTTGTCTAATTGGCTCATTTCATATAAAATAATAGAATCAGTAGGTCCCATGACCAACTCTAGAAAATAATATGCACTGGCGAAAAAAATATTGGAAAGATCCAGCTAAGCCAAAGCGAAGAAAATACATTAATATAATGGGGATGTAAGGAGATGATGTATGGATCGCTTTTTTCAATTAGCTAAATTTTCGTGCCCATGCTACCGCATCAACCAGCTTAGACAAGAATCATTTCCTGTAAAGCAGGGAAGTCGCCTGTTTTGGCAATCTCTGTCCTTTGCTTCCCATTGCACCCCAATATGCGCTGATTAAGTGGATGGCAGTCCGTCTTTTACACCATCCACCAATCATGGCAAATTTTCTTTATTGGCCTTAAGAGCATTGAATTATTCCTTAATTTTGCATCGGAAAAACATCTGTAAAAACCTGAAAATCTCGAACGTTTTCAGTAATTCGGTATCAGATAATTTCATCAATCATCTCCGGAAATGCTTTTCACGAAAACCTTTAAAATCCTACTTGCGGCTATTGCGGTCGTGGTAGTGGGAAATTTTATCTCCTGTAATTATCTTACGGGCAATTCCAGCTGTATAAAATTCTCCAGAACTTTTGCGATATTTTTCTTGGAGGGTCGTAAAAGCAGGTAAATACCTTGAAAGTAAACGAAATCCCTGTTGCTCTTTGGGTAATCAGGCCTTTAAAAATTGCTTCTCCAACGCCCAATACCGGTACCTTCATTGTCAACTCGGTTAAGCGTCTCACTTCCTTTTTTTGATCTTCAGGCAGTTCAGACACATTATCATCGCTTCTGGAGCACCGTTGCGCAATGATTCGCTTACCGGCGGAGCTCGAAGACCATGGGTCATCATAGAGTTTACCTCCTAAAGGATATTCATGAACCAATTTTAAAATGTTCTTTCATTCGTTTTTTTTTGTGTTTTTGTTTTTTTTTAATCAAATATGTTTCCATAAACAGCGGAAGCGCTATTTCCATCGGGTCAAAAGGAATAGGCTCACTGCCCACATCGCTATTTGATAAGTTCTTTCTCTTGTTCATTGAGATATTTTCAGGTTTGAAATTTTACCTGGAATTTCAGGGGAAAATCTTCGCCAGACTCAATTCTATTTCTGGATGTACCAGTTTATCAGCAAATCACTGTGCGGCTCCCCAATTTCTACATCTTATCTGCTTGACTATAATCCCCATTTTCATCAAACGCCAATCTCCCAGTCCCATTAAAAGTAAAGCGACTGAATCTCCTTCAGGCAAAAACTCATCGCCAACGTTAGCGCTTGATCAAAAACTATCAAAAAACTATACGATTGAAAATAGTTATGCCCCAGACAAGAAGAAGACGACAACTCCGTATAATCACCAATTTTCTTTACAAAACTGTTGATTGCCCAGCCTAAGGGTGTCTTTTCTTCTGGATCGATTTCTTAGGCTTTGCCTATCTTCCCGAGGTTAGTAGCATTTCCTATCGCCGTAAATGTAATGATAGCTAATCACTGGCTACAGGTTGTTCCCTCGTATACTTGATTTCATCGGATGTACTGTCTTTATAAAAACAGATTAATTATTCACCGTATAATGATTCGTCACACCGAAAAACATTGGATTGAACCATTTTCCATTCTTGCATGCGATAGCCAGTTCCTTCTTCTACATCAGGCTATCACGATACTAGCTCCTCGCCTCTAACCTCCTGAATTCGCCATGCGAATTACATACCAGACGGGTTGGTAAGATCTTTCAACTTTCCAGGCGCATTTCTGCTTCTGGATTCCTAACAAGAAATACCCTGCCACCAGACAAGTCGCGAAAGCCATTAAAAATCCCATCGTCCTTTCACTTATAAATAAATGGAAGGACGTCCCAATAGCAGAAAACTCATTGTTCTTGGCGATACTTTTACCGCACCAAAAACCACTTCTTTCTGTAGGCTAACTGTGTTATCCCATAATTTTTCATGATTGCAAGTACTGCTTATCTGTTAACCCTTTAATATTGAAGTTATTCGGAACATAGAAATATTTTGCAGAAGAAAAAAATCCAAAGGATGACAGGGTTTTAATCTTAGTGAAAATTCTCCAAAACTTTGGCCTTATTTATGTATCAAGCAATTGCCTTATAAGTTACCAACTGCAACTGTTATACCAACTGATCCGTATGTGTTTGATATGCTGAACTGCAATGGCTGTCTTTCCTTCCAGCCTTGCTCAAGCAGCACTTTTTACATTAGCGATTCTCTTTTCTTATTCCATTTCATCGGAAATTGTACTTCCAGTCTTGTAATATGTTCCTGTATCTGCCTTAATTCTTTCTTCAAATGAAACTTTCCAACTCATTGCCATATTTCACATGAACTGTTAAATTTTACCGATTAATTGATTTTCATGATTTCTGTTTGAATTATGGCAAGAGTTGGAAGCTTATTGAAGAAAGAATTAAAGCAGATACAGCGAACAATTACAAGGACGGAAGTACATCCTATTCTGATGGAAAATGTAACTAAAGAAATATCCTAAATGATAAAAGTGCCTGCTTGAAGCAAGCTGAAGGAAGACAAGCCACTTGCAAGTTTCAGCAATCATCAAAACCACATACGATCAACTGTAAACATCAGTTGTAAGCTTAATGGCATTGCTTGATACCATCATGGGAAAGTGAAGATTTCCATAAGGATTAAAAACCCTGTCATCCTTGGATTTTTTTCTTCTGCCAAATAATTTCTTATGTCTCCGAATAACTTCAAATATTAAAGTTAACAATAAGGCAGGTACTTGAATCAAGGAAAAATTTGGGGATAAACAGTTAGCCTACAAGAAAGAAAGTGGTTTTTTTGTCGGAAAAAGTATCGCCCAAAGAACCAATGGTTATTTCTGCTATTGGCACGTCTTCCATTTATTTTATTAAGTGAAAAACGGACGATGGGATTTTTATGGCTTCGCGATTGTGCTTGGTGCGGTATTTCCTTGTATAGGATTCCGAAGCAAAATGCGCTGGAAGTATGAAAATCTTACCCCAACCCGTCTTAATTTAATTCGGCATGGCTAAAATCAAGAGTATTAAGAGCGAGGAGAGTACTCTTGATAGGCCTATATAGAAGAAGAACTGCGTATCGCTCAATGGAAAAAAATGTCAATTCCAAGACTTTTCGGTTTGACGAATCCATTCTCAACAGTGAATCTATTATCTGTTATATAAAGACATACATCCGATGAAAAATCAATATACAGAGGAAACAACTGTATCCAGTGCTGATTAGCTATCATCTACTATACGCGATAGGAAATGCTAACTAACCTCGGAGATAGGCAAAAGGCTAGAAACATCCAAGAAAGAAAAAAGAACCCTTTAGAGCTGCAAATCAACATTTTGAAAGAAAGATGGTATTGATATAGGAGTTGTCTATCTTCTCATTTCTGGGCATAAAACTTATTCAATCGTATTTAGTTTGTTGATAGTTGATCAAAGCGCTAACGTTGGCATGAGATTTGCCTGAGAAGATTCCAGTCGCCTTACCACTTTATGCAACTGGTGGGAGCTTGCGTCTGAGAAAATGGGATTATAGTCAAGCAGATGAAGACTGTAAAACCTGGGGAGCGCACAGATTTGCATGATAAAACTGTACAATCACAGAAATAGAATGAGTCTGGCGAAGATTTCACCCTGAATCAGGTAAAATTTCCAAACCTGAAAATATCGTCCAATGAACAAGAGAAAGAAACTATCAAAAATAGCGGATGTGGCCAGTTGAGCCTATTTCCTTTTGACCCGTGAAAATACGCTTTTCACCTTGTTTATGGGAAACATATTTGGAATCAGATGAAAATGAAACAAATTTTAAATTGCTGTTCATGAATATCCTTTAGGAAGGTAAAAACCTCCTATTGGATTGACCCTCTGTCTTCGAAGGACTCCGCCGGTAACGAATCATTCCGCCAAAGGTGCTCCAGAACGATGATCAATGTGCCTGAACATGTCTGAAATCTCAAAAAAAAGGAAGTAGAAGACTCCTACCGAATTGACAATGAATGCTACCGGTATTGGCGTTGGAAAGCCATTTTAACCAACTGATTACCCAATAAGAGCAACAGATTTTCGATTACTTTCAAAGGTTATTCTCCATTTTACACCCTCCAGAAAAAATATCGCAAATTCTGAAGAACTTTATACAGCTGGAATGCCGTAAAGATAATACATGAATAATTTCCACTACCACGACCTCAATAGCCAAGGCAAGTAGATTTAAAGTGTTTGAGAAAAAGCCATTTCCGAGATGAATGATGAAATTACTGATACCAAATTCTGAAAAACGTTCGAGATTTTCAGTTTTACAAGAATGTTCCGGATGCAAATAAGACATAATCAATGCTCTTAGCCAATAACGAAATTTCGCCATGATGGTGATGGTTGTAAATGACGGACCTGCACTTAAATTCAGCCCATATTTGGGGTACAATGGGAAGCAAAGGAAACAGAGATTGCCAAACAGGCGGCTTCCCTATTCTCAAGAAATAGTTGTCTAAGCTGGTTGATCGGTAGCAATGGCCAAAAATTTACGCTAATCTGAAAAAAGCGATCCCAATACATCACTCCACTCACATTCCCCATTAATTAACTGTATTTCTTCCTTGCTTAGCTGGATCTTTCCCAATATATTTCGCCAGGCATATTAATTTCTAAGTTGGTCATGGGACCTACCTGTTCTTAATATTTATGAAATGAAGCCCAATAGAAACAGAAATAGTATGTCTCAGAAACCCTTCGGGCATTTACAGTACTTTTTCAATTTAAAAGAACTGCTACCAGCATCATACAATTTGGTAATTACGCAGGCACCTTATTATTACCAATACGCAGTGCACCAAGCCTAAATGACCAATCACCAGAAACCATGGTTTACGGTTCCTTATTGCTGCTAATATAGCTTTAACCTTAGTGAACCGGTTCCTTACTATTCCCAATTCTTACTTACCGTGAGTACAAAAACAATCTGGTATATTGTCATCAGCTCACATTTTTATCACCGGCTATGTTGATTTTATGTGGAAACCTATCCAGCTTTTGATTTTGAAGCGCTGAATTATCAACACCATTGCCGAGCCACAGGTTTTGTCAGTCATTTGTATGAAGGGTGAAATGGGCAAGAGAATAACGGGAGCTAAGAAAATCCTTCAGAAACATAACCCTTATCAAAAATAGACATGCTAAACTTTTTCAGCTACGGTAGATCTTTACGACTTTGCTTTTTTTTTCCAGATCGATTACGTAAGTCTGAATTCCAATTAAAGAAGGCACCCCTGCTAGGATGCAACAATCCATACTAGGAGAGAGTACATTCAGCTTAAGGACCAAGCGCAGCTCAGCACCATAAAAAACCAATGCTAACAAACCAACACAAAGCAGCAAGGCAAACCATATAAATTTGTTGTTTTTAATTCGTTTACAACAATTTTGAAATGAAGCGAAGACATATTGAATACATGAAAGAAGCTCGCAAATTCAAGGTGATAAAAGCCAATATTATTAAACAATCTCCCTTCAGTTATAAATACTTGTAACAAAACAGCCACTTAACACAAGGACAGGTAAGGTTAAGCGTAGGCTGAATAACGAACCCAGCTCCCTATTCGAGGATTAATTGTTTTCTTGAAACCCTCTCGGAGGGCGTGCACAACCGTGACATCTCCCCTGCCCACCCCAATGCCAGTCGGGAAATACACAGACTATGTTCAGGAAGAAAAGAATTTTGCCAAGGTATCAAGTAGCAGCAGGCACCAAACACACCAAGTGCAGTCCACAATCAGGATCTCACTCAAACAGGACACCAAAAGATACAAAACTTTGGATTGGTTTGAAAAAATTCCACGCCATGGCCTATTGCTGCTTGATCGAAATGATTATGAATCATCTTGAAACAATGCTGGCAGTTTCTGTGGCAATTGCCAGTACCTTCTTAATCCCATGCAATGCCAACATCTGCTTCTTGATTCGGAGCATCTTTACGCCATCTTCCAGTCATTTGCCACAATTTACCTGCCTTTTGATAGACATCTTCATTTTCTAGTTTTTGCTTCGGAGTAGTTCTTGCCAAATACAGAATTTCAAGATTTTTTATCTTCCATTTCGTAAGCTTATCCATAGCAGGAAGTCTTTGCCTAGTAATTACTTTCTCTCGTCCTGCTCTACCAAGCTGTCCTCTGCGATATGAGTCCAGTGAAGGGATGCTCCTGGATCATCACGACCCGATCCCCGCCTTTCTGCAACTAAGGATCGTCTCTTTAATATCTATCGGGCGATCCAAAAATCCAATCAACCCACGTAAAATCAAATCGGATAAAATAGTTCGTCTTGAAATGTCCCCTCTTTATAGGCGAAGGCCAATACGCGAAAACCATTGCAGACATCTTTTCGGATTCACGAGTATGTAACTTTTTTCAGGGAGGTAAGATCCGAATGGATGTTGCCGCGAGCACCTGTACATTTGATAAGCATGTCTTCTACTTGACTTTCGCAAGCAACAAAATTTTATCAGGGTCCTTGATGCAAACGTGCCCATGTTTCAGTGACTGAATTAAAGGGCACCCTCGATTCAGGCTCTCGTTATTCATTTTTAATGTTTCTGCATTTGCTTCGATGGCAAGCAGTAAGCATGAAGAAGCGCAATTTTCCATCGGATCACCCGTTGTCTTTCTTTTTTTCAGTTTCAGCGGAAGCCATCATACATAAGTTCGATTAGTAATCAGCTTTTCAAAATTTTCGTACTCAGTTCAATTTGTCCATTCTTGAAGCGCAGACAATTTGTTTCATCTTTACTGCACCTGCTCTTCGGAAGAAAGCATTCCACAGAAATCTTATATTCTCTTTTTAAGTTCCTGTTTTACGGTAGAATCACACTCGTGCTACCCAGCGTTTCATCAGAGGAAAGTTTTACAATAGCATTACGTTGGCCATCAGGCAAACATTCCATAGCAAGCGCCAATAGTAGGCCACGAAGGTAGTCCTTCTGGAATACGGCCACTGCCAGTGCAAATGAGCTCCAAAAATCGATTTCCATCCTTCCCTTGAAAAATTCCGGAGTCTCAAAAGATCAATTTCATCCCCAAGTTGATCCAAAATCAGCTGTGCTAGCGCGTGAGTTTCTTATCCAGAGGCGGGCTGTAGAAAGCTGAGCTTTCTACTAATGGAATTATCGTTCCACCAATTTGTATGTTGCTATATGCTGGTGAAGACGGCTTTGCCATTCGCCAATTATCATTACAATTGCTCCTTTGAAAACCATATATGATCCATCTCCCAATGGGACCATCCTGTAAAGCTCATCGGTATCTTACGTAGAGGGACTCCTCCGGTAAGGAAGATTCAATCATCACTGCAATGATTTGCTTCGATAAGTCTGCCATCTGCAGTAATGACGTCACCTGGCCTCCAACATCATGATATCTCCGGAGCGTTAACTTCTCTGCAGGAATATCCCATGACTTGCCTCCGTATCACTTTAGATTGATGAACATCCCATCTCTCGCAAGCATGCATAAAACTTCTGCCTGCATTTCCATCAAAATCATAAGCGCATTTATGAAAAATACTGCCCCAATTGCAATAGCATCCAATAATCTTTTAAAGGAAAAAAGAAACGCGGGCAGCGAAAAATCAGCCAGGTAGACATTAGGCTTACAAAAAATGTTGCCAAAAGTATATTGCAAATTCTCTTTTCTTTTGAACTCATAAATTGTTCAAATACTTCGTTTCCTTCTTGTTGCTTCGACATGTATCCAATTATCGGAATCTGTGAAAAAGGATTTACAATTTCCCTTGACAAGAACCCAATGCTTGAATATTTCAAGCGATATTTATATTTCATCGCTTAGGCTGGACTGCTCGGGAAGTGTATGCGTTAAATTTCCATTTCAAACATTACGTGTCTTGTTCGAACCCAAAACAGTTTGGTTTTAAAGAGACGCCACTAAACAACGAGGATTAAGATGGGTACATAATAACTTTAATGTAACAAATAATTTATCCCACTCAATTAGGATGATTGTGTGATCACATTAAAACCGCCCCCTCGGAAATATTATTTGAAAAACCCTATAATCTGAGCTTAGTTAAAGCTACTTTAAAATTCCTACCAATAAAAAAAAATCAACTAGAAAAAAAGTGCCTTGATTTCAAATTAGAGCTTAGTCGAATCTGAATCTTTCAAAAATTGTGTGATAGATATAAGTTCCTAACGTAATTATATAACACGTTGGATTCCGTTTTTAACCTCAAACTTTATACCTTTCAACATGGACTTGGGAATTATAAAAAATTATTAAGCTTCCCTTAAATGGAAAAAAAAAAACCCAAACCCTGGGAGGTTCCCAATTAAAAAAAACCTCAATTTAAATCCCAGGGGGGGCAAAAAGATTAATCCCCATCATTAGGCTTCCAAAACCCTTTATTAAACTTTATCCAGGTGATTCTTCATTCCATTTAGCCCTTTCCGTTTATTCCTCTTTTCTTTG
>Ga0163217_1023568_pt1 | contig 12084 bp, 9 predicted proteins | sample SynspAceP_FD_185933 | JGI IMG/M metagenome (GOLD analysis project Ga0163217, IMG submission 185933) | Saline lake microbial communities from Ace Lake in Antarctica - Synechococcus sp. Ace-P (PacBio error correction) | ecosystem: Environmental > Aquatic > Non-marine Saline and Alkaline > Saline ... | reverse complement strand
ATCGGTTGGAGCTATGCTAGAAGATCTTTTCTTTTATTAGCGCCGGAATAGCTTGAACTTGAATCGGGTAGGGTTAGGCGTAATTGCCCTTTCGGTGCAAGGACTATCTTTGGTAGACCTAAATCGGAAAATTTCCATGGATCAGGTTTCCACAAGGTAGGCAAATGGAAATAGGATGGAAAATAAAGTTGATTGAATGATTGCAAGATTGCCTTTGGGCAGATGAAAAAATAAAATAGGTTTAAAGACATCGCCACGACATTTTCTAGTACCGAAGCTATGCTACGAAGCTTATCTTAGCAAAACATTCTCAGGAGCCTTTCTCACGAAGTTTATTTTGGGAATTCTATTCAAGAGCTTATCTCTCGAAGGGTATCAAGAAAGCATATCGTATTTGTTTTTTCCAACCAAAGCCCTATTTTTTTATATCATTCATCCCAAAACCAGCTTTCTAAAAACCGCTTTAACTTTTTACCTTTTTTTTTGTCAATCAAGTTGGATTAAATGGCCAATTTGGAAAGTGCTTGATTAGTTGATGATTATCATTCGGCTCCTCAGGTTCTCAAAAGCCAAATATTCTATTGCAAATCACTTCATCGCATTATTCATTAAGTCTTCTGATTAAGTTCTTTTTGGCCTTTTTACAAAAAAGGCCAATCCAGAACTTCTGGAGTTCTCGGCTAGGATGCAGTCTGAAGAGTTGGGAGACTTTTCAAATTGAACTGGATTCAAAGTTTCCAAGTTGGTAGCTTCTGAGCTTTGATGAAGATCCTTTTGATCAGTTTGTGAAAATTGGAGACTTTGGTCGGTTGAAGCGGCTGGCTACTATGACTTGATATCGATGGGAAGTTGAAGAGGATCAGACCGATTGGTCGAATTTTATTTTAGAAGGATGAAATGGGGATGGGGAAATGGTAATGGCACCCATCTATATCGCATTTGGTGATGCGAGAGGCTTGATTGATAAAAGGAGGAGCATTAATCGCAGAACAATTTCACTTTGGGTTACTCAGGATTTAGATGGGGAGTTAAAGCTGACACAAAGTTTACCTTGGACTCACTATGCTCAATGGATTCCTGAGGCATTCGATAATGGATTCGTGAGGAAGTGGACAAGATGGATTTATGTGCAAAATCCGCTTCATACAAAATTAGATCAGGGGCGAATGGAGTCGGGAATAGCCGAGTTTCAGTGGCAATGGGGATTCCAGATGATCAAGGTCGTCTGATTTAACAATTATATTGGCACAGCTTCATGGAAGATTTGGTGCCGAAAATTACCTTTCCGAAATCCAAATCATGAGCCATCAACAGGAATCGTCATGGTTGACGATCGATTCGGCAAGATTTCCTATCCGAACGTAAACCAGCATCAATCGAGATACATTCCAACTTTGACCTGAAGTGAAAACTCTTAGAATTCACTCTGCTTGCTCAGCAACAGTCATCGAAAGTCATCTTTTTCCTGCTGCAACTACTTTGGGAATATTTTTGATTGATGGCAAAATGCGGGATATGTCAAACGTAATGTGGTGAAGCAAAATGGGTTATTTTAGAGCGATGAATCCAATTTCAGGAAGGGAGTTTAATGGCTTCTACGACGAACGAAACGGCAGTTACATGAGTAATGGGGAGATGGAAGCATATATACATTGCAGATAGTACCATGGAATCGTGCAGCACGGTTCTATATGGACGCCTTATTTGGACGGAACAAAACGTGGAAAGAAGGATTGGATCTTGCCTGTGACTTGGGGAGATTGGCGATAGTTCGAGATTGGAAACCTAACCTTTCCCTAAGCTCGCCGAAGAAGAACAGGAATTGATACGCAACTTTCCCTCCAGCATGGGAGATAGCTCGCGACATGGCGCAGCGGCTATTTGCGAGACGAACGTATCCGAATCGATGGAGGATCTTAGGTAGTTCTTGCTAAAGTGGAAGCTAGTTGAAATGGGAAGATTTCATGCCTCTGGAACTGAGGGAATGAATGCGCTAAAATCAGATTTGATTTTTGAGGCGCTGGGAGATAAAATTCTTTAGTAAGAATAAATCCTTCGACTCTTGAGATTTTGCTAAAAGGCAATCAGAAACCCTGAAATAAGCTAGAACAATGGCTAGAGCTTTTCAAACCAGTTGACGGATGAGAAGGGCTTGCAGTTAGGCCTTGAGCCACGCAGTCGTCAGTGAGGGAGCATCGCTGAGGTGTTGACAGGTGTTTTAAATTTTTTGAGAGATCAAGCCTTGATTTTCAAGATGCGTATGAGCAGTCTGCTGCTCGAAGAGTTTATGGTTTCTTAATCGATTTGGGATGGTTCGCGAACTTGGAAAAAGGCAGATCAAACAAAGAGATTTTTCTGGAGACTTGCGGAGCTAGTCATGAAAGAGGGGATATCAGGAAATTAAATCTGTGGCATTGGTGTTGGGTGAGGGATTCTGAATTGAATGGAGCAGAAACCGTTTTGGTAGGAATGCATTCAGCTGGAATGGCCCAATCAAGCGCAGTGTTTGTTTGGTAGGAGAGCGATTTTTTGTCGAACTGATTTACTAATTATCAAAATGAATTAACGGGTAAAGGGGATTTAGCTGGGCGGGTTATGTTCCAGAAGCGGTGCTGTTCGGCCAGTTCGCTGGATGAAAAAACTTCAGATTCATTTTGCCGATGGTCGTAAAATACTTGTCAGTTAATGCGGATGTCATGGTTCCATGGAAAAGGAGATGCAGAGCATTGGCTCGCCTTTAGTGGCATCTGATTTGGGTCTAGCATGAGCGTGCTTGCATTAATATTTTTTGCATGGATTGAAGGTCTATCAGTTGGCGGGAAAGAAATATGTGCTCCGGAGATGTTCCAGTGTTGCTTCATTTACGAGGATGATGCAAGCATTGCTGCGATCTGAACTTATGTGCAAGAGGGCGGAATCAGTCGGAGCCGATAAACGTGGTTGTAGGGTACAAGAATCTCTCAGGCCGATGTGTATCATGGAGTCAGGCCGAAAAATTGAATAGGCATATTGAAGTCACTAAGCTGAGCTAAAACTGAATATTACACTTAAAACGTAACATTTTGAAAGCAATCCAATTTTATTCGCTCAGCGGAGACATTCCTTAAAGACCTTAGTCTCGGGTTGCGCAATTGCGTTTCCTTTTCCCGGAGATTCCAGGTTTATGAGGATTCCAAATGGGAATAGTGGTTCATTTCATATGGAGTAGGTGCATTCTAAAGTGGAGCAAACCCATCCAGATTTAATGCGCTTGATTCTCATAACCATTGTCATAAATCGTGCAGAGGAATCCAAGTCGGAGTGACGATGTGTTGCAAGTGACTTTGCTTAAATGGCCGAGTCAGCGTGGAAGCTGGGATGTATTTAGAAGGGCATGGTTTGCCAACAACAAATGAAGTCGCTGCCTTTGAATTGAGTAAGCAGCAGGAGCTGGAGACAGGTCCTTCGCGGTTATTGCTTAAGTGGACGTCGATATGAAACTTCCATTCTGCTCAGAATTTCAGCATTCAAAAGCGAACCGATGAATCCCTTCATTTGGCTTTCCTTATTGAAAAGTATAATCAATGCAATTGGAATCATAAGAGACTGGAAAGCAGCAGAGATAGCAGCGTATCTATACGAGATTTGACAATGAATGGATTGGAGTAGCTGATTTGGGGATAATGTTTCCTTGATTCGAGATCCGAATGGAAGTATTAGACGCTCTGTCCGCCTGGCTTTTTCTACGCCATATAAGGATATGGGGTGAAAAAGTCGCCGATGGGATTTTGCTTTCGGGAAAGTTCATTGGCGAGGGAGATTTAGATGTGAAAGTAGGTGTAAATTCTCTGCGGAAATTATATCAAACATACTTTCAGCTTTGGAAATGATCACGCGTGTCCTTTGAAAATACCCATGTTTGACGATGCAAATACTGGAGTACTTTTTGAGGAGGACGAAGGGCAGTTGAGAAAGTGATGGCTGATGATTGAAACAGAAACGATTCAATTTCAACTTCAAGTTACAAGTAATTGGATTCAGTAAGGGAGAATTAAGCGTTCGAAGAGCAGATGTGTTGGAATGTATTATTTATATAATTTAGGAGGTAATTGGAGTGGTTGTCATGGAGATATTAAGAACATTAGAGCCAAGAAACTAAAGGGAGATTTTTAGATCAGATTTGAGCCAGATTAAAAACGTTTAAAACATCAAAAATTTAACTATCTGATTTTAGATTCTAACTTTAAACTTCTACATATATCACTATCAAAATCAACACCAAAATGGCATTCAAAGCGATTTCCCAATTACAGGTGTTTAAACTTTTTTGATCTCAGCGGACAGCGTGCATTATCACCGGAGGTTCGAAAGGCCTTGGTATTGGCGATGGCTGCAGTTTAGCCCGGTGGATCCAATATTATGTGGTGAGTAGAATGGAAGAAAGAGCGCTTGAATCTGCTGAAGGTTGGAAAAGGAATATGAGTAGAAAGCATTTCTTTTGCCGGAGATGTGACGATGGGGCCAAATGAGAAATGGCAAAGTTGCTTTTGGATTATTTTTCGGAAGAAATAGATACGCTGTCAATTTGCTGGATCATATCAGGGGGGAATAGATGAAGTACTTGAAGATTTTGCACAAAGTGATGAAGATCAATGTCATGGAACATTGGCTTGGAGGTCCCGAGCGGTTACCGCTTACATGAGAAGCTAAAAATGCACAGATGTATTCATTGGGCGGTACGTCGGATTAGTGGTTTGGCTATCGAAACTCCTACACTTCCAGCAAGGAAGCGGTAGTTCAGATTGCAGAGGTTAGCTTGGAGTTGTCTCCTTTTGGATCATGAAATGCGATGCTGTCAGGACCATTTTTGACAAGAGAGATCTTCCATTGCCGATACAGAAGAAGGGTAAGAAAATTTATCGTGGTGCTACAGCTTAGGTCGTGGGTGACTCTCAGAATCAGGGTGCTGCAATTCTTTTTTGGCTTTCTGCTGCAACCTATATGTAGTCATGTCACAGTGGAGGAGGACTGGACAGCAGAGATAATTGTAATCAGGAAAGTCCCCAAGGTTAAAATCCCTTGATTTGAAGTTCTTCTTCATTGGCAGGGGATTACTTTTTAAGTATTTTAAAAAAACACGCTTCTTTATGCTATTACACCCAAACCAAACTCAGAACACCAAAGATGCGGTTACCCAGCGATTCTGGTTCTATGCTATGAGATAGATCTTCCTGCTTCGTAACTATGCATGATAGTTGCGTTACCACAGAGACTCCACTGTCATTGCATGGGAAATTCACCCAAGCGCCAGCTCGATGCGAGTGTGGTAAAAACTTTCATCGTCTCCGTATCCAACCCATGGTCCCTAAATCCGGGCAGATGATGGAGCAGTATGTTGGTACGTAGTGGACCGTGCGCAGTCTTCAATCCAAAGCAATAGGAAGGGAAGGAATTCCCAATTGGCATTCGCTATCGTGGGGGGGGGAAAACCTAAGGGGTTCCCGCAATCCCAGAATTCTGAGCATTTTCCCAAAACTGCCTCCTGCTCCTTTATTAAATTTTACGGCGCTGCGAAGTAAAATGCTCTCCAACCAACTGAAAGCGGAAGTAATTTCTCGATAAATTTTTTCGGTAAGTGATGACAAATTGCCCCAATCAAAAGAGCATCACCGGAGTTTCCGGGAATGAATAGTTTATAGCACTTTACTCCAATGGTTTTGGTTTAGGTAATTGGCTGGGGCGATATATCAGCGTAGTGACTAAAATTCGGAACCAGTGAACTGATGAATTTTGGACGGTTTTTATTGTCCTTATCGTTGCTACAAGTAAGGTTTTTAAGGAATTTTGGTGACCCACTTTTGGACAAAATGTTAATGGAATCAAGGTTATAACCGACAACTCATAGAAGATTGACCTGTCGAGATAGCCCTAAAATCCCAGCAGTTGCTATTGACCTGAGTGGGAGGACAGCGAGGATGATGGCATGACGACCTAGGCGACACGTCTACATCGTTGCAGCTTGAAATCCAACTTTTCGAAGGGAAACGACTTTTGCACGGATTAGCTAATGATCGGGCTATCTCAGAACAAGGGGATAGAGGAGGATCTCACTAAGCGGCTCAGCGATGATCACGGATTTTTGCAACCGCGATTTCAGTTTTCTCTCGAAATTCCCATCGCTCCCGTTTTTTCTAAATGTGCGCTAGAGTCATCCAAGCAGAAATCAACCATCCACACTTTCCCAAGACTCCCCCCAATCATCAGAATCGACTTACGATTCAAATCGGCGGACTCGCGATCATCATCAAAGATAATAGTCGACAAAAGTGTAGAAATGGAGGTGTAACACTGATGATGCCGACTCGCCCCGCTAAGCAATGCCGTTCGAAGGGTGGAATTTGGGTTGGTTTTTGGAGTTTGAACTCCGTAGGGAAAAATTGTTTTCGACTGCTCTTTAGATCCAAATCTAAGAAAAAAGTCCCGTAAAGCCACGACAGTTTATCAAGTTTCCTGACAATTGGGCTTGTTTATTTTGGTGAACGGAACATAGAATGGGGCCAAGCTTATGGAAGTAGAAGTTGAAACTTATATTTTAAGCATTAGAACACGCTTGATAAATATGACAGCAAACCCGGACTTTTAAGAGAATAACGCAACTTGCGTACATGAGATATCATCATAACTTTATTTTGGCTTTTGCCTTTTGTAGTTGTTGCAGTAAAATACCCAGAGAGTAATTGCTCTTTTACCGCAACCAAAAGTCCATTAGCGTTTCCTGTCGCATTCCTAAATCTGCTTCGGCGTGATCTCAGCCCTGAATTTAGAGAAGCTAAACCGTTTATATCTGGGCAAGCCTGTTGGACTTAGAAGTTAAAAATCATCCGTTTGAGGCTTGTACAACTATCGAAGAAATGAGGAGTATTAAATTGATATGTTCGAAATGAGATTCCTGGAAAAAGCCGCGATCAATGCTGGATTTTGAATGTATGTGCGCGGGTCAGCTGATCAGATGCAGGACGGGGAATAATCGCCTGGGCTAGGATTATTGATAGGGCCTGCGCTTGCTTACCGAGAGTACTTTGGATGTTAAGAATCATTTGGAGAAAGGAATATTATTTTGACTCATTGATGTCTGGTGCTTTGAATCAACGGAATATCGTGAAATTAGATAACTTGCTACGTTGATGCCCTAGTGGGTTCTTCGTGCATTTACATTGAGAATGGAAGGAATCAGCGATCTGCATGGCTCGAAATATCGCATGAGCCAAGTTGGTTCAGTTTAGGCCAGCTTTTCTTTTTCTGAGCATCCGGAATTTCAGTCAACTCAGAGACGATTCTCGAAGTATTGCGCCATATTGTATCCTTTTGTACGAAGACCTCAGGAAGTGCATTTGATCTGATTTGATGCTTTGGAAGCGGTTTTTCATGCAAATTCCTTGCTACTGAGTTGCATCGGATTATTCTATACTCACTCAGAGCTCGGGTTGGGAAATCTGGCATAACTCCCATTATGTCTCATGCCTAGTTACTCATCATAGTCGGCAATCAAAGTCTTGGACTCCTATTCTTTTTGGCGATTTGATATGCCACTAGAAAATTGCTTGATTGTTCCGCGTGACAGTTATATCCTCTCTCAGTTAACCAATCGCTGTCAGCGATCTCTCAGATAGCGCGAAGAGCGTTACGATGCTCGTGCTGACCACACTACAGATTACCAGTCTTTCATTATGTGTTCACTATAACGTGCCCTAGTACGCTCGCTCTATTGTATTACCGAGTCACGCCGGTAATTCTAAGGCATCAAGCAATGGTTTATCAACATGGATTGTTTCATATATGGAATAACGGCAGGTCAAACGCTGGAACCCTGATGCACCAGATCAAAGTAATGCCAATATAGTGACTTTGCCAAAAGTACCTGAAGTAAACCTTCGGCTTTTGTACACTTTGGGAACGTGACTTCCGCATTTTCGATATGTATCGCGTGTCATGGCATTGCCACTTTGTGCCCGAATAGACTTGGAGGAAGATCAACGAACAATTCCCGAAATTAAGGGGCATTCCGAACAGCTTTACTTTTGGGCGTGAGTGATTTCAGAGGAATTGGATTGTCGATTTACTTGGATAACCAGTAGCTTTCTGGACAAATGCACTCTGGGATGGCGAAGATAGAAATCGTATTAGAGAGTTAGCATCGTTGGCAAGAGGTTTAATTTCATGCCAAATTCCGTTTTCCGCGAAGAATGGACCATTTAATGCGGCGATGTGTGTAACGAGGTCTCACTTTCAAGTCATCTGAGTTTGCGCTACGTGTATATTGCTCGTGAATCTCGCACTCTCGCCGTAACGGCTCGCTAATTTTTAGTGGACAGGTGCTAATGAGCAGCAGTAGAGGCGTTGCAGTTTTCCAATTCGGGCATTGATGACTGGCAGTGTTGGATGATCATAGGAGATAAGCCATTCTCTGCATGGGCGCGCAGTGCAATAGCTTGTAGCTTGATGGCAGTCGAATGGGCGAGCATTCAACGAAACTCTTAGAGGAGTCTATGAAAAGACCAGGCAGCTAAATAGCTGCGGGCAAGTTACATTGTGTGTAAGTCTGTATTCAAACACATCATTCTATATACAAATTCAAGCAGGACTTGTAGTGATTGGCAGTTTATGTGAGAGGCTCTGTTTTATTCAAAATAAAATAAGGGATTCGGAATTCTACTCCAGGAGGCATTGCCTTGCTAACTCACCTAGTTAAATTTATGGAGCGTCAGTAAGTATGAAACTCTCTGTAGATGTTGATCTTGGCGATGCTTTTATTTGGTTGGATACTTTTTCAAGCATGAACTGGCTGAATGTTCTTGTTCATAATTTGGCTCTTTTTTTTATGCAGGATTGAATTTAACATATAAGAGCAAGCGACACAAATAAGAGGTAAATTCAATCTCGGAGATCTCCTGCAAATGTAATCTTTCAGTTCTGAAATTCATTTTGGTACCGTATATCTCAGGTTCTGAAGTCTATCTTCGCGACACCGACTTTCAACTCCACCACATTTTTCCTCTCAACCAACCTTCTCGTGTGTGAGGTCTTATTCGCAGCTCTTCTAGATATAATCGCTACCCTAAATTGGAACGACGGCACCGTAGAGTACATGCAGTAACCGCTAAGCTGCCAAGAAAAACAGCTGGACATTTGGGCCGCATGACTTAGCCTCTGTAAATGCCCGCAAAAGGCACCTCTAGCTTCCGTGACTTGACCGGGGAAGATTGCCAGTTGCTCTTGCGGCATTACAACAGTCTTCTTTCTTGCATAACCGTACTGCTCTTCTTATCTGCCTTTTTGACTTTTTGTCCTAGTGCGATTTCTGCAAGCAGCCCGGATCATCTTGGTTTCTGGACACCCTATACCTCGCTTGAGGTGCCGAGAAATCTATGAATTATTCTATTCCTACGAGCATTTTGCGACAGGTGACCTCGAGTAAAGACTTGACGGTGGATGAAGAGGTTTCAAAGCGCTGAGAAAATGAGAATATTATAGTATCCTAACGAATAACTCTATTAGTCGCCTATCTGTAGGAATCGTGATTATGGTTGGACAGATCTCGGATAAGCCAATTACACAGAATAGGTGGAGTGGTTCAATATGCCATTTTGCAATGTTGGAGTTTTGGTTTGGAATAGGCGTTGATTGTTTCGGCAAATGACGAGTTTGCGTGAAATGATCAAGTCACAGAGAAGAAAATAGCTTTTCTGACAAGATTTGGAAGACATTTTTAGTCAGTGCTTTATCCAAAGGATTATTAAGTATGAGTGTCGATCGGAACGAATTTGCTTTGATTTTTAGGTTTCGGGCGGGATTTTTTTTCATAAATAGAATTTTTCATCATTATTCCAATGGCCTTCGTTATTCAAGGATTTTACTCGGGTCGGAGTCGGAGTTGTCTTGCTTCTTGGGATTCAATTGATCAAGATTCTCAAGAAGGGCAATTAATCTTGTGCACAGGAAAATCGATCGGTGAGCATATAAGGTGAAAATTGGGGACATGAGACAATTTAAGATCAGGAAATGATTCTAATTTATGAAATGCATCAAAGTAGTTTGATCAGATGTTTATGTTTGTGTCTTTTGTTATTCCTTAGAGACCTTGGCGCGTGTGAAAAGTCCAGAGTGCCGGTTCAAAATCATCATTGAAAAAGCTTTCATTTATTCGTGGTATTTTCGTCGATTAGTTCCTATTCAAACGCATTCGCACTTATTTTGGCAAATGTTTTTCTGAACGGGTTTTTCACACTCGACTTCCACTTGCTTAGGTGCGCCTTTCTCATCCCACAGCCACAAGTGATGAGTGCAGTGGGTTTTTTTGAAAAATGCTCCGAGAAAGGTCCCTTGGGAATATACTTTCAACCATGTGATGTTGTATACTATATAGATCTCTGTTTATATACTGGCTTAATTCAAACTTTGATGATCTCGCCGTGACTTGATTGGTTGTAAAAACTGATTCACCCACATAAACGTCACACATAGTTTTGCCAGTCGAGACAGTAAGTCATAGATCTGCGATTGGTCAATCCATTTCATCACTGATCCACCGGTGTACTTTTCCTCCATTTGATGTCTGATTGGTTCTGATAAAACTGAATGTGGTTTTGTGGGGATGTCCATGGGAATTTGGTTTTTGATTTTTAGGGAATTGCCTTTTTATATACAAATCACTTAAATTGATAGTGATAAAATCTTTACCCACTTCTCTTAATGTGATTCCAAAAAAATATATTATTTGGTCAAAAAATGGTTAAATCTCATCTTGTAGGAAGTATAGCTTCATTCCATGATTTCATTTCATGAGTTGTGCAGACTTATTTGTTTCCGACCAAGTGTCAGATCGATATCGGAATAGAGCTTACAGTACATTGCTCGGGAACCATACAAACATGATTTTTTAATATAGTGCGCAAGCAATACTGAATTGATTTTTGATATTTACAGTTTTGTGGTCCCGTATCAGTATTAATCTGTAGTATCTCTTGTTCACCGCTTTCTTTTTTATCCATGTGTTTTGATTCATAGAAAACCGGATAGTTATTCTTTAGGATCATTTCCTAGATTCGTTCTGCAGTACTTTTCATATAGGGTCTGAGGTTTTTATTCGATTCCAATCATATCTTCATACTTTCCATTAGAAATTAGGTGTAAGTTGAAATTTTGCCTTCCTGGTTCGCATCTCTACTGCAGCTATGTCAGACTTTCCTCTGTGATAAGCAGCGTTAATCTTTCATTACGTTCCATGCTAAAACTCAGGTGTGTATTCAACGCTGATCAATCTCTTTGATGTATTTATCTTACACAAACCTAATTTCAGAAGAAATCACTTCATAGCTGTCATTTTGATCCAAAAAATTTTTGTTGTATAATCCAACAGCTTGGATCATTTTTTTAGATGCTTTATGAAATTGGTAAAAACGCTGCTTCCCATTCTTATATTCTTTTCCATGTTTTCTAAACTTTACCTTTTCGCATATTATTTTCAGAATAGGCAAGTAATATTATCCAAGAGCTAACAAGATAGAAATCAAAATTCACAATCGTCCGAGTCAAATGATCTCGGTGATTGACTTTGGTGGTGGGAAGGAAGGCGATTGAAGCCAATGGTTGACAAGTTCTGCCATTTTCAAGTAAACTCCATGACTCCATAGTGGATTCCCTATTTCCGCAGTTTCCTTATGCTAAAAAGTTATAAAAAAAAAATTTTCGAACAGCAACCAAAACCTCATTGATGCATTTGGAACCATTCTTTTTTCCAGAGATCTTTCTTTCTCCGTCGCTATTGCAGCCCCATTTCTTCCGCCGACCCCGTTCATGGATAAGATGGGATTTAGAGAAAAGGAGTTGTATGTTTCTCGGTATGTTCTTCACAGATTAGTTTCAAGGATTTTTTAAGTCACGGTCATGGTGAGGCCTTGTTTTGGTGATTTTGGGAAAATTTAGGGGGGGGGTTTTGTATTCCCCAAAAAGGGGGGGGATATTTTTGTGGCCCATTACAAACCAAACTGTTTTCGTTTTTTTTAGGTGCCAGTTGTGTTTCTCGATGAGTTTTTATCTCTCTTCTTT
>Ga0163217_1099843_pt1 | contig 12085 bp, 6 predicted proteins | sample SynspAceP_FD_185933 | JGI IMG/M metagenome (GOLD analysis project Ga0163217, IMG submission 185933) | Saline lake microbial communities from Ace Lake in Antarctica - Synechococcus sp. Ace-P (PacBio error correction) | ecosystem: Environmental > Aquatic > Non-marine Saline and Alkaline > Saline ... | reverse complement strand
CTCTCTATTCTTTTGAACACGAATATTTTATTTATGTGTAGCCAGTTCTTAATAGTATCTTCATACATCGCTTTTCTGACAGCTAGCATAATTTCAAATTATCATGTCGATTGGAGACACTCTGTCTTTTTATCTGATAAATGTCATTCAATATTTATTTGGTGTTTTACCTGTGCGCCCATTCCATCGACTGGATTATTGTTCTAGTTAGATTATGTTTGTTTTTCACTTTTTCGCAGTTGAAGGTAATATGCTCGCTGCAGGATGGCATTAAACGGGTTCTATATGCGCTAACAATCTATTACAAAAGCTCAAGTTATTTCATTGTTCAATATATTGTTTGAAGTATTCGATACATGTTTTGCTGGTCTTTCGCTCCTACACACCATTCCGCCACAACCGAATTATTTTTTTATCTGACATTTTGATTAAATAATCAAATATTGTTTTCCTTTTCCTATTCGGATTTTTCTTCCATAATAAGTGTTGTGAATTGGTTAGGTAAATCAATATTATCTTCGTCAATTGGATGGTTTAAATCTTCATGTTTATGGAATTAAAGGCATCATCAAATGTTTTTCAATTACCTTTAATTTGATTATTTAAATGGAAGATTTAACTTCCGAATATGTTAGCCTCTCAATGAATTAAGGTTTATTTAATGGCAGTTGAAATTGTATTATTCTCAATTAAATTGTTCCACAGTCTGTGGTGTACTTTTTTCTTGCTCTGTTCGAACTTCTGAGTAGTGTGATGAATGCGTCGCGGGTCTGTCGTACTTGTTCTTCAAGTGATGTGGCCCTCTTGTCGGGTCGCTCTCCTATACATTCTAATAGAAAGTGTAAAATCGACTTGTTGGTAAATATTTTTCTTTTTTCCTTAATACCAAATTAACAAGTCCAGGGTGATATTAATGCATTACTTCAAAGCTTTTTTTCTAATTTCATCTTCTAAACTTACCATTATTAACTATTTTCTAGAGCTGATTGGACCACTCTTGTAACTATGTTTCGCGCAATACTTATTAAAATACCCTCATTCATTAATTTATGGTTTTGCTGAGGTGGAATGATGCAATTCTTTTTTTGCAAATTTGGTTTTGTTGAGTCAGCCTGTTGCGATTTGCAAATGTGTGCAATGTGCGTTTAGGCTTCCCTTACTGTCCCCGTTTTCAGTGGCAGAAGCGGCGGTTGCAAAACCTAATTTTTCTGGTGTCATCGCTTTGTTTGTAGCGCGTGATGTTCGCAGGTGCATGAGCTTAAATATATTCTATCGTTTTTTCCAAATTTATAATCTGGTGATTCTGTGTTGGTGGGGCGGTGGTGGTTCTCTTAGAATACAACGGCATCTTTGTTATGGTGTCGTGGCGATTTTAGGAGACCACTAAGGGTTAAACTAAACAGGCAAAAACTTAAATACAGGGTGGATTTGTAGAATAAAGTAAACTTTGAAACTACGCCATTGCACTATACAAATGTTGTGCTTAGTGTTTTTGAGAGTTATTTCTTTGATTTCTACAATTAGAATGTAAGAGAAACGCTTTATTAGAGGTTGGAAATATCGGCTGCAAGTGATAGGCTTAGGAGTTGTGGAAATTATGTTAAATTCTATTCTATCGTATTTACCCGGGAGTGTGTGACATTTATGCTTCGATACGTGTGTGTTGCCGTGGTCGTTACGCGTTTGGTCAGCTGCCCGATGTGGACAAAGGTATATGCACCTTTTGTACTGTGTGATCTGGCTTTGTTACCCAAGTAAAAATTTTTAACTAGCTATTTTCTGTCAAATTCACTCCTAATTAAAAAGTCGTGCGGCCACTCCTGCACTTCCTCAAAAACCTTGATAACATACAGTCACTTGCTTGACGTTTTTCAAATCTCCAAAATGCTTAAGGGCCATTAAGGGAGTGGTTCCAAGAATGATCAGGAATATAGGACTTTGAATCAATCAAATCCTGAGGTTTCGTTGAGATTTCCTGATCCATACACATGATTTAGGGCTTGTGAGATGGAATCATGGATTGAGATCAAGATCAAATCTCGGCTTTCTAATGGAGTGTTCGTGCTTTCTTCAGCTTGTAGCCCTTATCTTCTTTGTCTCCAAATTCTTTTAGTGATAGTCGTTGTTGGCTCTTGTGTCGATGATAGAGTACGAGTGTGTGCCAAAGCTTCTTCGCTAGCAGAGTGGTTTGAGTCGTAGCAGGCTCGAAGACTTCCAGAAAGGATCTGAATGTTACTCCTTGGCAAGTTTGGTTTTGGACTTGGCTATGTCCTCCAAGTCGGAAAGTGGGAATTGCCAATTCGACTACAAGCTCGAGGGAAGTTACCAATTGCTTTTCCTTCTTGGGCATATGATTTTTGTTCCTGCATCTATTTTTTTGCTGTGTTCCGTGTATGATCGGGAAGAGAGCAAGTGCTGTCCGAGGTTTCTCGCTCGCTTTGAAGGCCTCAATTCCAACTTTCCTGGCTGGATAGTGGCCTTGTTCCAGCTTTCATATTCAAGGCATTCAGAGGATTGTGACGGAAGCCTTTGAACCCAGTGCCCCTTTACCATAGGTCGGTTTGATGATTTCGCGTTCGAATACTAGCTGTGCCTATGTTTTTCCACGGGTAAGGCGTGGGAACTGCCAAATGTTACCATAACCTATCGTAAGTGTTCGACCATGATCATCGGGTCCATTATTGAAATGGAATGTATGTGTTCTGCTTTAGATCAAGCTGGTGCTTGTGTGTGTTGTGGATTGATGGGTAAACCCCAGATCGTGAATCTTACGGCAGTGTTCTCATGTCGGGGAAAATGCTTTGAAACAAGCGCCAATGCCCGCCTTCTCTTGATGTGCAGTTCCAGTTGGTAATTGGGCATAAGTGTCTCTGTTTGTTTGGCTTTACTCTTCTCGGGATTCTCTGTTTGCTTGAATGGATCGCGCGGAGATGTTGTAACCAATGAGCATGTGGGTTGAGTCTGGTTGATTTGGTATTAATGTCTTGCGCGAGGGTGGGGAAAATTTTATATATGAATTATATTTGTCACATTTTTATTTCATGTCTTGGTAGTGGCCATTCGATAGCCTACTTCTTCCACCAGATTCGTCTCTCGGCGGGCGGTTGTGTGTGGATGGTCTTCAGAGTAGATAAGAAAGTAGTTGAGGTTGTATTTTCGATTTCGCATAGCCAAGCCATATTCCCCATCTTGCTCATCAAAAGTTGGGATTTTGGAGCGCCTGATTTACGCGATTGGGTTCAAAGCCAATCATTTTTCAAGTGTACCCGCTAACGTCGGCGGAAGATTTTTCTTGCACGCTTTTCAAAGTTGGCAAGCGCTGAATGTTGCTATGAAAAAGCACTCCACTTATTCCTTCGTCCCGATCAATTATTTTCAAGAATCTTTGTTATGATTCGCTGCTGTGCGTGGTGTGTGAGGTGGTACGGAATAGAGGGCTGCCGAAGAAAGAATTGAGTGTTTTTCTGGGATGGTTGATTGGGTTGGTAAGTAGCAGTGGAGTTTGAAAGTTATTAGTTTGGTTCAAGTGTTTTTTTATTCTTCGATTTTTTTCGGTCTCTCAATATAAGTTTAAGCTTGTTATAGTCATCATTTCTAATTTCAGGATTTTCTCGTAGGATGTGCGTCGAGCTGTGTGGTAAATTGGTGATTTTAGCTGCTTTTTCCCAAAATCCCAGGATTACTGTCACGCTTGCCTCGTGCGCAAGGTGGTAAAGGTGCACGACGATCATGGCCAAGCCAACCCAAACAAAGAATTCCAGTATAGCCAGGCCATTTCCTGGATATAGCGGGGAGTGTAGTTCTCAGGGAAACATTCATTCCAATGGCCATAAAGGGCCTGTGCGATCGCATAATGAGAAGTTTGAAAGATGGCCTTGCCAAATAAATCAAGGACGATCATGTAAGCCTGCGAGCCTTGAACTCCATGGCTTACTGCTCTATAATACGACATTCGCATCCCGGAGATATATAGAGCCCCTCTCTCGTGGATGATAGGGCAGCGCGTGATAATTAAGGTGAATTGGGAAGTTGATAAGAAAGCGCCATCGGGAATCATCCACTTGCCAAGTCCATCCTCCGAGGGGAATACTTGGCATTCCACAAAATTCCCCCTAGCTCAAAGAGCGATAACTTCCCACTGTTCCGTAAATCAAGCCATAATCAGAAGTGCTGATTGCCAATCCTCCATCGACCTTTTTCATGAGAAGGAAAGGTGAATCAGGGGCCATTCTTGACCAATTGTTGATTTCTCCAAGTCGATAGATCAGACACTCTGATTGCTAGAGATAGCAGGATATTTTTCTTTGTAAATAAAAGGTTCTCAAATACCTTTAAGAAATTTGTGCTCGTTCTTCAGCTTTGTTTCTCGCTTTGTCAGTAGAATAGTTCTCGTTTTCTCGACCACTGGTGTTGTGATGATAATAATTGAGACTATGGGCTGTGTGAGGACAGTGGGTAAGGCATCAGAGAGGCCCGCCACAATGATCATCGTCCAAGACCAGGCTTGGCTTTATCTAGGCGGAGAAGTTGGATCCTCGAGAATATCCTGCAATATTAGACTCGATGAGACCATTTCCGTGATCATTCTATCGATGATAAATTTTACGCGTAGTCGACAAAAAAATTTGTTGCTCGGGCTTCAAAGCAATCAATACATGCCATCAGATGAGATATCGTTGGTGGCTGACGCAAAAGCCCCCATCAAAAGAGGCCAAAGTCATCAAAGAAATGTTTTGCCGGAGAACGTACCCCTGTCCATAGCTCCTAGGAAAACAAGAGCGGGAATAATTGATGCTAGGAAACCATTTCCGCTTTGTGCCGATCCAGATCAATGATTGGACTCCAGATCGGTTTGATTCACCATACAGGTGGTAAATACAGTTGAAAACTGGCTAAAGAGGACCCAATATCGTGGCCATTGGTAGACGGCCGAGTTTTGTACTCCACCACGGAGACATTTACGATGATCATATATAGTATTGCTCTTTCTGGTTGATATGGTAGCGAGAATCCCGCGCGAATAGAGGCCATGGATTTGTGCTAGGTTTCTGGGTCATGATTTGCGGATTAGATTTTTCGTAGTACTTGACCTTCTGAGCCTTCGATGATTTTTGGCAACCTTACCGCTTTTTCGTAGAATTCGCTGGGCCAACACCACCTTATCTGATGGCATAGCCGTAGCCAATTTCCCGGAGAGATTCTTAGGATTTGATCAGGAGAATTTTGGGTCGGCAAGTTTTATTTCCTCGCTTGATTCCAAAGTACCAGTCCGGTCCAAAGGAAATTCCGAGCGTGGATTCATAAGGCATCAGCTCGCTGCATACCAAAGATGCCGAAACTCAAAACCACAAATGGTCAAAGACGCGTTTTAGGGCAAGCGACTATGCTATGAATATCCACCGCTCGGAATCTTCTTTGGACCCGACTGGGTATTTGGGAATCAGGAGCGAGGAAAAAGAAGAATTGGGAAAAATTCTTCTATTCAAATCCTTTAGGAATCTCTCCGGGAAATGCGTGGTCTACTGTTTCGTTTATGCCATTCAAGGTTTGCCGTGTTGTTCTTCCAGGGCTGTGGATTTGTGTGCTGTCGAGAGAAGCGGGTGTGGGTCAGTAGGTGCCAAAATGCATTCGAAGGCTCAGAGGTCAGTATCTACGAAATCTAATCCGCAACTGATCGATGAGCCCTTCAGAAAACTCTATTAAAATCCGGCCAGTGGCTTTGGATGTTCCCTCGTATTCACTGCAAGGTCATCACCTTTATATAGTGATCAATCGTATGTCTTCCGTGTGATGTACAAAAACTCGGCCGTCTCAATGCCGATATTTGGTCTTTTATACCAGTTTACTGTATTTTTACTCTGTGTGATGCGGAAAACCGATTCTGGAGTCCAATCATTGATCTGTCGGCACAAAGCGGTATAATGGTTTCTTCATGGCATATGCAATTTATATTGTAGCTCTTGTTTTTTCTAGGAGCTGGACTGACGCGTTCCGGCAAACAATTTCTTTTTTGATGACTTTGGCCTTCTTTTGGATGGGCGGCTTTTGCTGTCAGCCACCAACGATATTCATCTGAGGGATGTATTTGCATTGCTTTGAAGCCCGAGCAAACAAAGTTTTTTTGTCGGACTACGCCTGGTACTTTCTTGCTGGTTTGGCCGGCATCGTATATGGAATGTATCACGGTTGTTATTATGTGTTCTCATCGTCTATATTGTCAGGTTATATCTCTCGTGTTCACTTTGGGTGATTAAACAGCAAGCCTGGTCTTGACGGGATGTCTTTGGCTTGGGGTGTTGATGTTGATTCTCACAGCAGTAATTATGTTTTCACCACACCAAGTGGTGGAGGAAACGAGGCTATTCTACATGGAAAAGCGAAGCAAAGCTGATAGAACGAGCAAATTTTCTTTAAGGTATTTTGAGGACGCTTTTTTACATATATAATATAGATGTAGAAAAGGTGATAGTCGGTGCTGCTATCTCTGGACATTCGTGCTGATAGCTTAATGCGACTTGGGAGAATTCACAAATTTGGTCAAGATGCTTCACTTTCCTTCTCGATTTGAACAGGTCGATGGAGGCATTGGCAATCAGCACTTCTGATTATGGGCTTGATCTTACGGAACAGTGGGGAAGTTATCGCTCTTTTGCTAGGGGGAATTTTGCTGTGGAAGCGGCATTTCTCTCGAGATGAGCTTGGCAAGCTTGGATGATGGCGCCGATGGCCGCTTTCTTTTAAACATTCAAATTTGCTTTATATCGCGCTGGCCTTATCTCTATAACCGGAGGGGCCTTATTTTTCTCGGGTGTCTGTCGTTGGATGTTTTGAGTGCAGTTAGGGCTCATTGGTTTCGGCTTCGCAGCTTACATGATCTTCTTGATTTATTTGGCAGAGGGCCTCTTCAAACTTTTTCTTCATTATTGCGATCGCAACAGGCTTTATGGCCATGGGAATGATGTTCCTTTGGAATGCTCTCGGGCTATATCAACAGAATGGCTTGGCTATACTGGATTTCTTTGTTTGGGTTGGCCTTAAGGCATGATCCCTGCCATTACCATTGCAGAAGCGTGATAGTTATCCTAGGGAACTTTTTGGAGAAAAAAGCAAGCTAAATGAAGATTTACGGATGGTTCGGCTGGGAGTTAGCGGAATCTTCGTTGAAGACTTTATGAAACATGATAATTGAACTTCAGGCCTTAAACTATTGAGACCAAAATCCGATGAGAGCAAGGAAAGAGGAAATTCCTTGAATACCAATGAATAACCTTTAAATTTCCAGAGGCACTTTGTTCACTTTACTAACTCCTCTTTAACCTCTCCAGAAAACAGCTCAATTCTTTCTTCCTGCAGCCTTTTGTCCGGTATGTTATACAAAGAAATTATCAAGATTCTTGAAAATTTGATTTCGGGAAGAAGGAGGATAGTGTGGAGGACGTTGTCTCTCGTGGTGGCATAGCATGACATTTCAGCGGTGCAACTTTTTTGAAAAGCTTGTGTCAGGAAGTCTGGACGTTAGCGTTACACTTTGAAAAAAAATTGATTGGCTTGATCAATTCCGCTATCAGGCGTGCCTGTTCAAATCCATTTTTGGGATGGAGGCATACGAAATGGGGAATATGGCTGGCTATGCTGAATTCTCTCTTGTAATACATCTGTCACGTGATCTTTTGCGTATTTCTGTTGGGACATGCCGCATAAGACGACTGGAGTGGATAACGTGGTGTGAAAGAAGTAGCTTAATCCGTGAATCCGAAGGGCCCTAGGGCATGAAATTGCTCTATTGTGTAATTTCATTTGGAATTTTGGCACGTTTTTGCTAAGAGGGTTGAATGTTACGGTGAGTGCCCAATAATCTTGTTCATTTGGTTATCGATCCTTTGGAACAGATTCCTAGAGAGGTATGTGAGGAAGTCTCCTTTGCCAGACTTACCCACGGGTGGAATTGATATATATATTGTCGTGGTGGTTATGGCGCTATGTTTTCGATGCTCGAGTTTTTCTCGCTGACTGTGGAGCGGCTGCGCTCGTGGGTTAGATGGAGATCTGGGGTGGTTACCCTCTTATTCTCATCTCTCAAATACTAATAAGCTGATTTTGTTTCAGGATGTTACTACTTCATTTCAATATGGAATTGAAGTGCAGAGAGTGTGTGCTGGTGGGTCATGGGTGGCGTGGTGTTCTTGATATTTTTATCCTATTTTTGTGCATGTGAGCAATGTTGTCAGGGCTTCACTCGCCTTTGTTAGCCCGTGGAAATAAAGAGTTGGCGCTTTGTTTTTTTTTACTCTGCGTAAATGTAGTTTTCTTTAGTCAGGACTGTAGCCTAGTGTATAGAGGTGAGAGTGGATGGGGCTTTTCACAGCTTGTCATCTCTTGATGCCTTGGGTCTGAATGCTGTTTTTTTCATTAAGCATCTTTCCAGGCCTCCAGATGGTTTGGAATGGAGGCTTTTCAAAGGGGGGGTGAAAAAGGTAGTCTGCTGTTGTTTGGTCCGTGTGTCGAGTGTCATAAGGAAGGTTAGCGCCAGGATTTCTTCGATGAATACTTTGCTTAGAAGTCACGGTTAATTTATGCGGGTTGTTGATATCATGGAAAGAGGCATTGCCTGTGGGGGCTGAGATTGAAAGGGCTTGGGTGTGGCTTTGAGTTTTTGTGTTCTGATTATTGCAATCTTCCTATCTTTCGATTGGAGGTTTGATGGAACATAGCCAAGTCAAAGCGAATGACGGAGAGTAGACTGCGAGGATCCTTTGTCTGGAGGTTCTGTACTCGAGGGGCTCTGCTCGTGTATCTCATAATAAAGGCTATTTTGTGTGTGGTGCGAAGAGATATGAGCGTGGTTGGCACATACGTACATTTTTTGAATGAATTAGGATAATCGACCCTTCACTAAAGAAATTGGACTCGAAGAGAAGTGTGTGGTTGTGGCTACAAGCTGAGAAAGCTTACCATTAGAAAAGCTCGGATTTGATCTTAGATCTAAACAATCACATGTTCCAATCTCACAAGCCCTTAATCAATTTGGTATGGATCATTGGATATTCGCAATCGAATTATCATAGGATTTTGATTGATTTCATCTATTTCTGGTCTAGTTGGAAAATTCCTTTGGCCTTAAGCAGTGGGAAGGATTGATAACCATAAGCACCTGCTCAAGCAGTGATGTTGTTATCAAGGTTTTGACGTGGAAGTGCAGAGAGGGGTAGGCGGCGCCACGACTTTTTTGGAATTAATTGGACATTGGATTTTGACAGAATAGCTAGTTACCAAATTTTTTTAAAATTGGTAAAAAAAATAAACAGTACCAAAGGTGCATATTACTTGTCCACATTCGGGCCAGCAGAATGCCAAAAGGTAAAAGCAATAAACAAGGGTGTGCTTAATGTCTACACTCAGGTTTTACGATTAGAATATTTCATTTTCCCACACTCCTTAAGCCTATCATTGCAGCCGATATTTCAACCTTCTAATAAGCGTTCTTCTTCTTCTATTTTATGATCAGAATAAATTCTCAAAAAACACTAAGCACAACATTTTGTATAGTTGCATGCTTAGTTTCAGTTTTCTTTATTATCGTTATCTGTTATTTAAGGTTTTTGTCTGTTTAGTTTAATTACGTGTCTTTAAATCGCCACGACACCATACAATGAGTGCCGTTGATATTGCAAGGCAAGAGCACCGAATAACACAGAATCACCAGATTATATAAATTTTGGAAAAAAAGGAATAGAAATATTATTAGCTCATTGATTGGAAGGTTGGTGCAAGAAAAAATTAGGTTTTTGGGGCCGGGCCCGCTTCTGCCCTTCGGGACATTGGGAGCCTAGCACATTGCACCACATTAATGCAATCGCCACAGGCTGAATCACAAAACAAACTTTGCAAAAGAATGCAATCATTTCCACCTCACACAATTAACCATGAAAATTATGATTGAGGGTTATTTTAATTAAGTTATTGCGTCAAACATAGTTACTAGGGAGTTGGTCAATCAGCTCTTAAGAAAACATAGTTAATAATTGGTAGTTTTTAGAAGATGGAAATTAGAAAAGCTTTGTAATGCTTTAAACCAATGGTGGGACTTGTTAATTATGGTATTAAGGAAAAAAGAAAAATATTTACCAAAGTCGATTTTCACTTCTATTAGAATGTATTAGAGAGCCTGATGAGATTAATATTTCACTTTGAAAAAAGTTACGGCTGAGGATTATAACATTTTAAGTTGGAATTGCAGTGAAAAGTACACAAGCTTGGAACTTTTATTGAGGAGTATACCATTTCAAAACTGCATGTAAATAAACTAATTCATTAGAAGCTACATTATATACGGTAGTTAAAATTCTTCATTTAATAAATCAAATTAACGGTTGTTGTGAGGGTGGGGTGTATAGGTCTGTGGAACTAGCGTTTTGATGATGGGTGTGTGTTCTCCACCTACATTGAAGGCATTTAAACATCAATTAGAGAGGCGAGATATAATTTGATACTTCTTACTCTAATTTCGATCAACACTTTATTGGAAGAAAATTCCGACCTAGACAATATTGTTATTTAATCAAAATGTCAGATAAAAAAATTAATTTCGGTTGTGGCGGTTCGATGGTGGGTATGGAAAAAACCAGAACATGTATTTGAATACTTTTCAAAACAATATATGACAATGAAGATAACGTATTGTAGGTGTGCGATGTTATGTAATAGATTGTGTGTGAGGGGCGCATATAGAAGTTTGGTGAATTTTTGCTTGAACCAAAGGGTTTGGAGAAGTGAAAACACATAAATTGTATTAGTCGAGGGATGATGCGGGGCATAACATACCAATTATACTTGTAATGATATTTTTTATCAATGTCACGGGGCTTAATTCGTATCCATGTGATATATAATGTGTATAAATTATGCTTCACTGTCAGAAAAGGATGTATGAAGATACTATTTAAAAGGAACTGGCCTACACATAACAGATAATATTTTTGGTGTTCAAAAGATAGAGAGGCTAACCTATGAAGAATACACAAGACGTTTTCAAATCGCAATTTACCAGGATTAAAAAGAAATAGAAATAAAAAAAATTTTCAGAGGAGTCAAAAGTATTCCGATTGTGCTGGCTTGGTCCTGTGTCCAAGTAACTTTAAGTGGAATTTATTTAATTTTGACCTTGGCTGGAGGAAGCTAATTTCAAAACCCTTTTTGGTCAGGAATTAAAAAAATCCAAGTGATAAATGGTTTGTGTGGGAGTATTCATCATGTGAGAAAGTGAGTGTAGCTAGTGAGACAAGGTGAGTAAGATAGGATAAAGGAGGGCGATATATCTCTCTCTCGTTCACTTTGTTTTCTTCTCCTATTAAAAATCTCAAGAAGAGGATATCTGAATTTCATTAATTGAAAAGTGATATTGGGATGTTGACGCAAACTAATTTTGATATTGAGTGATCTAGGAGAGGAATATGTTGTGCATGTGCATGCTCGGCAAGAAATTCAGAAATCTATATAAACCAGGACCCCTACAGTGGACACTGAGTGACTGGTTTAAGATCAAGTCGTACAAGAATCAAATATTGGGCTTTTAAAAAGGCAATCACAGAAATTTTTATTTGCCGGATCTCTTTTTATTCTTGCCTACATTTCCTGTTGAAGGTTCGAAACAATCGGAAAGGCTAGATTTAAGTATGAGTTGGCTTTTGATGAGGATGTGTTGGTATGCTTCTTTTGAAAAAGAAGAAACTGATAATGAAAGAACGGTATAAGTGTCTTTAGTGTGCGGAGACCTTGGTAAACTCAACTAGGAATCGAGTGTGTTCACTTATATAAAAAACCGTTCTTGGAATTGTTTTTCTTTTGCATATAACGGACCTCAGTTTAATAAGCAAGGGCAAGCTTTCTTGATGATTCTGGCTTATTAAGGAAAGAAGTTGTCATATTTTCTTATTTTATAATCCTTTAAGGAGGGACATGAAAATATTGAAACAATACTATCTATAAGCAGCATTTTAAAAAATCTCTTAAAGTTACAAGGAACTTGATGATAATATTTGATAGTGTTGCTATTGGAGTTTATAAAAAACTAAAATTGGTAGGAAGA
>Ga0163217_1019599_pt1 | contig 12085 bp, 17 predicted proteins | sample SynspAceP_FD_185933 | JGI IMG/M metagenome (GOLD analysis project Ga0163217, IMG submission 185933) | Saline lake microbial communities from Ace Lake in Antarctica - Synechococcus sp. Ace-P (PacBio error correction) | ecosystem: Environmental > Aquatic > Non-marine Saline and Alkaline > Saline ... | reverse complement strand
CTTGGCGCCGCCGAATGGGGTCCTCTTCATTGCGCATTCGGCGGTGTTTTCAGGGTGTGTTGGTCGCAGAGGAAACATGCCGCTTGGAGCAGCGCTGAACCTATATGACGATATGCGCGTTGCCACTGTGTGCCTTGTCGGCTTACGCCATGTTCCGCCAAGGGACACTCGCGGTGAAATGGTGGATGAACTGTAATGGGCACGATCAACCAGTTTTCCCATCTAGGCAAGGCCTACAAGAAAGTATACCCACCGGCTGGGTCGGCTGGCGAGTGGAATCAGTCCATTCCATCCCAGCGTCGCCACCACCTGCACTGGGTGTTGCAAGACATGGACTTTCACAGTGAATCCGGGCGAGGCGGTGGGGATCATCGGCATCAACGGCGGGGGAAAAGCACCCTGCTCAGATGATCACTGAGTACCACCCAGCCCCACCACTGGCGGAGGCACATACGGTCGTGTTGCGGCGATGACTTGAGCTCGGCATGTGGCTTCCATCCCGGATCTTCACCGGCCGTTCAGGAATGCCTTCATGGCGGGCCCAAGCTCCTTGGCTACGGGGATCGATGAGAATCGCCCATCTGATGCCGGAAAATGAGGCCTTTGCCGAAATCGGAGACTACTCGACAGCCGGTGCGCCGTTTACTCCAGCCGTATTTCTGGCCAAAATGCGCACTTTTCGGCCTTCAGATCTGTCACGCGCCAACAGCCCACTCGCCCTGATGTGTTGATCGTCGACGAAGCGCTGTCAGTGGGAAGATGCCTATTTCCAACATAAAGAGTTTTCTGCCCTCGCATTCGTGAGTTCTGTGAGCGGGGCACACCTTTGTTACTTGTCAGTCACGATAAAGGAAGCTATTCAGCTATTTGTGACCGAGCTAATTACTACTCAACTTCTGGTAGATTGCCGTCAGGGAAGGGGAGCCGGAAGAAGTCATGGATTACTATAATGCCTTGCTGCTCAGCGCGTTGAGCTCAGCACGCCAAAATTCCAGCAGGCCTGGAAAGATAAACAAAGATACAAAATCATTTCGGGGACCGCAGGCTGAAGTTACGGATATTGCCATTGTTCGGACAGGTGAGGCTTTGCGAGGTTGGAGCCTCTATGATTCCCATGAACAATGCCCGTACTGTTCAGCGGCCCACCACGAAACCCCCGTCGGACAGCCGGTCTTACTTCGCCAGTGTGCAGTGAGTCCTCTAGCGTGTTCGGCGAATGAGCAATCTGTGAGCGCCGTCTCGGTCACGGCTTTTATAACGAAAGGTATCAAAGACAGCACCGGCCTAATATCTACGGAACCACAAAGTACTTGATTGGCTACTAAGCGGTTCAAGCTGTTGTGAAAGCATTGATCACCCGATGTGGGCATCTGTTACTTCCGAAAATCAGCTTTTAATGCTTTCTTGGACCTGGTTACTTTACTCTATTCACACGGCGCTTACCCAGTCAGGCACACACTTGTTGACAACCATGGGAATGGCGTGAGGCAAGCATTGCCAACTTTAGTGTCCTCGTAGTCAATTGTTGGAAAAACCCCTTTATTTGCAGGTGTACCTGGCTAGATGCACAATTTGTTGTCTCATTCACACAAGCACACTGAGCACCCGTGTGAGCCTTTCTTTACAAGTAAACTTAATTGAGACACCATACTAGGCCCTACTGAGCGATCGGTAATTGCGCCACGTAGTCGCTATCAAGAAACTGCCTGTGTGCAGAGACATTCCAAGTTTCGCTAGGCCTTAGCCAGTGTGTTGAGAGTGCAATGGCGTTGCGGGCGTTTGGTTTTGGGTGGGAAGGGAAAAAAAAATTTTTTTTTTCCCCCCCCCAGAAAAGCCCCCCACCGCGGGCCTTCCCTAAACGGCAGGTCAAATGATAGCTGCCAAGGGATATATGGTTCAGTTCGTCTGTAAGGTCAACCAGTTTGAGAGCTGTTAGGAGGAGAAAACTCAGGACAGTCGTAACAAGAGGGGCTGTCCGTGTCCGAATGAGACGGATTTTCACGACGTCAGAGCACAACACTTTGCAAACTAAGTTCTATCGATTTGGTTGACCATGATCTGGTACTTTTTGTACTGAGAGTCGGAATTAGGTAAATCATGGCCCTGCATGCGAATTGTACACCATGAGTCGGCACGAGACAAGAGTGTCTGGCTTTTACGCTGAGCTTGACTACGCACTGTTATCCAATGCGCATATGAATGGCCTGATAATATTCGAAGCGTTCAACGTATCACTATGGAATGCGGAGCGACTGGCGACTGAGCGTGCAGCTACGGGCGTTTTTTGCCACTCAATCCCAGACAAACGCTGGAGACGCGGATTTATCTGGGTAATTAGTGGAGTGCGCTATGCGCAAGTGTTGCGTCCCGGCACTGTCCGAAGGAATTAACCGTATGCCATCTATAAGGTGTCTTCGACCGTAGATCTCTGTATTCATGACACGCCTAGCTGCGCCGTCCATATCTCTGCCACTCAAGCAGTGCTCCTATACCCGTGCGAGAGAGATGGTGTTTTGATCGGAGTGGCGTCATCCGAAACTTCAGCCGCGTGCATTCAAACTGATGGAAAGCCTCCATATTCTCAGGAAGCAATAGCAAAACTCATGTATGCACGGCCTCACGGCGAATCTCGTTTGATTACGACACTATGAGTCGTCGCTGTATCGTGCGCAGGCCAATGTCAGAGCGCACGAACCATGAGCTCAGTGTATGTATGCACGAGGCGTATGATGGAATACGCTCGCCTTACATTTAGAAGCGCTGGCCGAGCCAGCACACGAGGCAACCCCACTGTATAGCCTGATTATATGGAAATTGCGGTTGCCAAAAGTAGCGCTGCGCGCATATGACCCTGAGTCATCTAGCAGTCCTACACTATTACCCAACATATTCTTCACCGGAAATAAAATCAAAGAAGATCTCTATGCATACTGGCTAATCTACAGCTGTGGAGGATATTGATCGATGGAGACTTTTCATCTGTCTCTCTATGAAGTCGTTACGTCTCGACACGGGTCTGAGTTCATGCGCCTATAGGCCTGCATTTTGATGATTCTGTCCCCTGCTGCTAGCCCGCTTCGTATGTATATTCTCCTGCCCGAAGAACATTTCTTACCCGCACCAGCTACCTTCTACGGACACCGGACACCAGACTTGGAGGCCAACGTATGCCAAAGCGCTAGCCAGCGCCCACCTGACTCACGAGCGCCGAGAGGAAAAGCCCAATTATCCGCGCAGCGACCGGTTGTCGATTGCTAGATCACCGGATGCAACGGCCGGCACGCCTGTCCCGCTTTGGCGGTTCATGTCGACACACATCAATCTGCTGGAAACCATCCGGTAAAAAACCGTGGCCGCGGGCTTCGAGATGAAACCAGCTCGACCCGTCCGCGCTTCCCGGACATCGCGCCACGCGGGCCAGTTTCGGGTCGGCCTTATGATCTGTTCGATCTCTGTCAGCGGGGTTGCCAAACCCAGCCGCAGCGTAGTGAGTTAGTTCGAATTTTCCAACGAACCCACGAACAATCTTGCCCTGCCAGTTCAGGCCACAGATCGCCAATAAGCGTATAGTAGACGCAGTCTCATGCACCCTCGAAAAGCTCTGGGGCCATGGACGGCGTCCAGTAGAGCCTTTCGGTTGCTCCATCACCACTGCGTGCGCTTGCTAGTGTCCAGCACAAGTGCTTCAGCCAGAGTGTTATATCGTGCGCGCCGACCTATAGCTGGCCTTTCGGGGCACCATCAATGATTAAACCGCCATGTGGCCGATGTCCTCGTGTAAGGTTAGCGAGACTCCGCAGCCCATTGGCCTCACCTGAACACGTTCGAGCTCGTTCAATTCGTCGCCACCGTCGCGCACAGCCATCTATCGTCGACAAAGACTCTAGCAAGTTTGCCTTGCGACGTGTCTCCAAGGCTGCGTGAGCGGCACAACAGTGCGCGCGAGTCTGCACCACTAGCTATCATTGGCCGGTGGACCGTAAGACCAGATTCCGGCAAGGCACCCGACCGGTCCACGAACGAATTTGTCGCTTTGGCACCGCATCCGTCACGGGTTCAGCCGGATCACCGCACCATTTGTGGCGGGCCCAGATCCTGTGCGCTGTCATCGCGCCACGATCCCCGATGGGTCAGGAAAACAGCATGCCATCGTGCCCTTCCACGATGCGAGCGCCGAAATGTCGCCCGCCAGATTTTGATCCCGGGGGCCATCTCAAACAACAGACGACATCTGCGCACGCGTTGCCGATCATCGACAGGCGCGCCACCGGCCAGCGCGGTGCCTTCGCCCTGGCCTTGCGGTTTGGAGAAGGCTGAAAGAACACCTCGCTTTGCTTGTCGAAGGCGCGCCGGAATCATCAGATCAAGCAGACCACCCTGCCCGCCCACGCGCCATCTGTGGCAGTCCTGCGATCTGCTGGCGCTGCCCGTCCAGCCGCCAACATTGCACACCGGCCCTCACGTTCAGTCACCACATCGTACGCTAGCTCTATCCTTTTTGCGCTAGTAATAACCCACTGCCAGCCGAGTAACACGCATTCAGTGCAAAACATCGACATGCGTGCGCTATCGACAATGAAGCCGCCTTATCGGTCCCTACACTGGCGTGACAGCAAGTGCCCGCGAGTGAGTCGTATCGATTTCACGCTCTGGGCTTATCCAGCGCATGGCAGGCCCGCTGCGTCGCGGCCTCGCTCATTTCTGACACTTAGGGCAGCTTGGCACAGGCTGCGGCTCAGCCAAGAGCCTTCTTGAATAGCAAATGCTTTGGGATCTTGCCCTTGTAAGTGCCACTCGCGCGGTGAGATCGAGGCGTTCCTGCCCTTCTCACGAACTAACACGTTTTAACGATTGTATAGCTGTCACCCAACTGCAGCTAATCCCACCCCTGTGGAACCGTGTCTGGAGCCCAAGAGGTGGCCGTCCATTAAGTAGTCGCAGCGAGTGACCAACCAAAAAATGAAGCTCTTTCGATTATTCTTGACGAAAGCTTGTGGCTGGCTGCTGGAGCTCAGCGAATTGTGGACTATCTGTTATCTTTTGTCTATGTGAATACAGATGACAACATAGAATATGCGCTTTATGAGTGCGAACGCCACCCTTAGCTCCGGGGACGAAGACCCGGAGTGGTCGCACATGCCCATTGGTAAAGCACTATTGAACGATGAGCTGTCTGGCGCGTATCGCTCGTATGTTATCTCTCTGAGCTGATGATATCCACTCTCGATTCTCCGCAAAAGGAAGAATCCTACACTGTGCGGACTTACCCCAATAGGTCGTGCTCGCACCACGTTCTGATGGAGGCAGCTGTATATGCTATCTGGCGTGCGCGCTAAAGCTAGTTCTTGCACAGCCAGCATTGCACCTTCTGTGAGATGCTCATCAGCGGTGTGATCCACACCGGACCATATGCTAGTATGCGTGATATTAACGCCCGTTCGCAAGTTGTGTACGATTGAGCGTATGGCTGGGGCCGACTGAGCCTTACAGGTACCAATGTCACGAGCAGCACTTCACGGCAAAGGTCGCGCCGAAAGGGCATTTGCCGCGCCCATGTCCGAAGACTTAGCGTCCACAGGGCTTCTTACCAGAAGAGCCTAGTCCCAACTCCTCCATGAAAACGGCAAAAGCCGGACTATTCTCCGGAAGTTTGTGCGTGGTCGCCCAGAGGAAATTGGAAGCACCTCGACCTTGCGCGGCGCTGTGGACTTGGCAAACGGCTAATTCTTTGGGTCTAGCCTGTAGAAATCTATGAGTTTGCAGAGACCGGCTGTTATATTCGTCTCAGACCGCGCTCCGGCACCTGAGCTCTCAGCAGCTCTGTAATCCGGTGCACATAGTGAACACCTGTATACGTTCTTTCTGCGACGGGGCTATCATGAAACATTGGATTTGGTTGCGCCCCCACAGTGATATCTCACGGTGTGACAGATTATTGAGTGGTCGCCCTGGTGCTTCAGCGATGGATATTCATTCTTGGGATTACGAGGAGATATCTCGGGACCCGTGTACCGCGCAGAGTCGGAGCGGCCTGTTTTTTGGAGAGCACCCGGAACCAGACGGAGGCCGATCGTCTGAAACTGATTCCCTAGCCGCGTTGGTCTGTCGTTCAATCTGATAGCGGGAGGCAGCTGTGTTCTGAGCGCGAAAGCCGATCAGCGTCATTATATCGAGTGGGAGCTATGACCCACCTCATCGTCACAAGCCCATAGTGCATGCGTGCGGCGCGCTGATCCTGACTAAGCTATGTGAAGCGTGACCCAGATATACGACGAACCGGCCGAGTTCGTGAACTCGCGATTCTTATCTGAAGCTGCTCACGTGTTATATGGAACATGTATCGCCTAATTATGACGCTCCTATGCTGAGAGAGATTCCCTATCCCTCAGGTTCGCCCGACACCAATAGACCGATAAGTGGCGATTGAAATCGCGTATGATAAGTTTCTTGATGTGGGAGTGCCTCGCCACCCTTTCTGGCGGATGGCGAAATGATATGTCGGCCTTTCGGCCACGGGACGAATATCATGAGAGGAACTGATCCCAGAGCCACACGCCGTGAAGATCCAAGCAAAGCGCGCAGTCAAACCGTGCGGAAGAGTGCAAGAGAGGCCCTGCAGAGAGTACGGTTGCAGCCACTAGAGCATCTCGAGACGTGAAACTTTCGGTGATCTGACCTGACGTAAACGCGCGGTCGACGTAGGCCCTCCTCCGAGTGCCCCTGCTATAGCTCATAGAGCTGACTAAAGGCACGGCACAAAACAGTGCCGGGGGAAAATGCGTATTGTATAAAAAGTCGACAACGTCTGTGAAGCACGTTTGGTGGCGATATCCGCACCTCTTGGCAATTGCCGCGTTTTGAACACCGCAACCACTGCGTTGTCGACTGGGCACTTCCGGATTCCCACAGCATTGAAATGTGACCGGCACGCAGGAAACTGTTCGCTCAATCACGTCACGGAATTGCAGTCGAAGGACCGAACGGTGTTCTTTGCTCAAGGGATACTGTAAACTCCACGGCTTCCAATGTCCGATTCGCTCAATAAGGTCACGCGTCGCGTACGCTCCCAAAAGCGCGGCGACAAGTCGACCACATGATCAACTTGTGCGAGCGATCTCACCACGAGGCCTGGGCGCCGCGCTAACAAATTGGAGAGTTATGGTGAATTATTTCTGCTCACCTGACGAAGTCCATGCGCTCTTGTCTGGGGAATCCTTCACGATCGCGAGCTATTTATTCGAGCCTTCACACCCGCATGTGAGCCTGAGCCTCCGTCCTTAGACGCACAACCGTAGAAATCGCTCTCTAGGCGCGAGACAGCTCGTGATGCTGTACCCAATCTAGGAAGGCAGAGCGCCTGTGGTAAATATCTATCTCTGCGTTCGCGGTGTATATATTCACGCTATGGCGCATATCGCGGATGAGGAACGCGCCCTGAGCGCGCCAAGGCGGGGACGAGGCAACTGCTGATGCGGGGTCTGGAATACTGTTCACTGTACAGATCACTCGACATAGCTCCGCGTGCATCACAGAGCCCGCTCATGACGAGATATGACATGCGTGCGGAGGTACTATGGAGACAACCGCTGCTGGAAATATTAGCGACCCCACACCCCTCTGCGAGTCGAATGTCAAAATCGTGTGTAGCAAGAGTTCTGGACGGCGGTACGGCGCGGGCGTCTTTAACCGCACGCTGCTGAACATATATATCGGACGAGGACGCGATCATCCAGTTTTCTAACAAGGAAACGCTATTTGGGCCGATGGCGCATACGTTCGTACTGTGATCGCACACGCATGAACATGGAGACATTCTTTCATCCGGTCGGCCTCCTGACTTCCTTTCTGCTCTGCACTCTGTCTCGTTGTGTTAGGCTGAGAGGAGGACCAAGGTGCTGCACAAGGGATACGCCTGGCCAGAGATCAGGCCAATGTAACAGGTTATGAGTGCGAACGGTTTCTCCTATTCTGGGTACAGGTCTGAAGGAACAAGAACAAGAGTTGTGGCGCGCCATTTCAAATGGTACCACACAAGCAGGACTAATCAATTCACCGCTATTCAGGCACGATCGCGGCAACAAGGACCGCTCGATCACCAACCCTGCCGGTCAGGGTTCGGCCCATCGCGCGCAGCAAAAGCGGCAAGGTGACCTCTGCCCCCCGGTGGCCCCTGATCGGCGAGGCCCGATGACCGGCGGCGTCAGTGGCAAGGGTCCCCGATATCCTTGCTATGAATTGCACTGATCCGCACGGCGCAGGAAAACGGGGCGACAAATACGCCGCAGCGTGAATCGTCTTATAGCGGGTCCCCAAACGGTCGCGACTCCGGCCAAACATGCCCAACCCTGCGATTGTAAGGCTGTTTTCGGATTGCTGGATGTCCGTTCCGGCCGTTGTGCTGGCTGGACGGCGAGGACTATCACCGCAGTCTGACCCCGCAGACCGCGGTGTCAAAAGGCGCATGGGCGTTTTCGTGCCGCAAAACTAGCAATTATTCCTTCCGAGACCTCGCCCTCCTATCCGGAGTATCGGGGAACCTGTGAAAACGGGCATCATCCGCACCTCATATGACGTTCCGTGATTACGATGACGCAGGTTTGATCTGCTTCCCGATCCTTCTAAGGAAGACAGCGCCCGTCCAGCCTGCGGCGCGAACTTGTCATGGCGGACAGCGCCAGCAATGTCTGCTTGCCGGTGGGCCGTGCGCTATTTTGGGATGAGACCTTATATGCCTCAAAGGTTCGACTGGCCTGGGCACGAACCCACAGCAGGCGTCAGCCCCATCGTTGATGTTGGACGAATTGTTCGACCGCATCATCGAAGTGGCGCGCCACCGGTCTCGATTTCCTCTATGTGGAAACAGAACGCGCGTCAGGCGGCTCGAGATTGCCGACAAGGCGCTTATGTTGCTTGTGCAAGGGTCGCAACGCATTCACCGGACACGGCAAGGCATGATTAACTAGTCATCACAGATCCCGAATCCGCAAATCATTGTCTGGGGGGCTGAGGTATGATCTTTCTTCAACGTCGAGAGTCTATCACGCGTCTGTCGAGGGCGTCGTTAATATCGTTCCATGGTCTATCCCCGCGAGATCTTCGCTCTAGGCGCTTATATGGCGAAGCCATCTGGCGCCTTGGCGGCGCTGGTAGAAAGGTACACGAGTCGTGGCTGGAATGATCTATGTATTTCTCTGCGGTCTTCTAGCGAGAAGCTTTGCGCCCGCCATGGCCGACACCTGGATCTCGCCAATTCTAGGAACACTACGAAAGCTTCTGTTACCATCTTGTTTACATGGCCCTATATTCGTGAAACTGTCCCTTCATGGTCTGGATGTGCCTTGGCAGTGATCAGATATTCTATCGCCGAGGACAGCGCAAGTTGAAAAGCCCTTTGCAGATCAACTGATCTTGGACGGGTTCATCCGTGTGTACTGGATGAGCGCAGACAGGCCCGACACGCTCTTGCTTGCGGGCGGTGCAATGGTCACAAGGTGCGCGATAAGCTGGAAGCCAGAAAATCTCGCGCCCCTCCACGGCGCGGAACAGTGACCTTGATACTTTTAGCTGACAACCCCTGACTATGCCTCACGCCAGCTCGTCCCGTTCACCGGTTAATCATTGGTGAAGAGGGCCGAGTTGGACGGCGGTCAGAAGCGTAATGGCCTCGGCTTTTGCGCGTTTTGCAGGTGTGTCGCAGCGCCGAAGGGTTGTATAGGCCCAACTCTCTCGCTGTTTCGGCGGCGACCCCGTGCTAGTCTTTCCGGCCCTGATAGCGGACATGGCTTGCAGAGGACGGATGAGAGGTCCTTCTGAAAAATCTCACTACCCGTGCCATGGGTAGAGTTGAGATGAGTTCACTATCGTACTGGGCACCGGCGAGCTCACCATCACGCCCGTCCGCCAATTGTGCAATCATTCGGTTCGGGTGTCTGCCACGGCTTTGGCGTTCCAGCAAAAAGTTTCATGTCGGTGGCCCACGGCTCTTTCTCAATCACGATCAGCGCTTTGAGTTCGCGAAGATGGATGGGCATTGCACAAGGCGTGTTGGACACCTTCCATCTTGAAAATACGGGGGCCCCACGTGGATCGTGCACGACAAGCCGCAGACCCCGGTCAGAAGATCGCCTCTGCGGGACGAGACGCGCGGAGTGGTCAGGAGGGGCGAACAGTTCAACATGTAGCCACAATGTGTTTGCCAGCACAGCGAAAGCCAGCGTCACATCTCGCAGATGCTTGACCGCCACTGCGCCCAACAGCCCTTTGCATATAGCCTTCGCGAAGGTGAAGGGCGTCAAGCTGTGCGCCCGCATAAAGTCGGGCCAAGTTGGCTGGAACACTGAAAAAGGCAAACAGATCAACAACACAAAGCGAAGACGTTCCTCCGGATGCATGATTTAGGTTTGCAACGTAGCTGGCGATACCGGCGATCCGAGGGCCGTATTGAATGGCCCCGCCAAACACCCTCAGGGAAGCCCCCGCGCGTGGACAGCATCACACTGGCCACCACCGACAAGATGTACCGGGCCTGCGTTACCTTTTGACGGCGGCGGAACTGGGCAAATCAACCACCTGACGCACCACAGTTTCTCAATGCCATTTGCTGGTGAGAGTGCCGCGCCGGCAAAGCGTTCACAACTGTGGGAGTATGGATGATATGTCAGGCGTCTCGACGACGTGTCGCCAACGTCTTCCCCTTATGGCCGGCTGACCGCCGGTTTGCGGTCGGATTTTACCCCTAAGCTTTGCGTTCCGCTCTGGGCAGGTGGCTTCTTCAAAGCCGTCACCTGACGGGGGCTGGCTGCTGGTCTTTACTGTTGAGAGCGCTTGCCGTCTCCAGCGCGATGATCCCGGGCTGTCAAGGCCTTGTTCACTTCGAGCTGCTTCAAATACGCAGCCTCAAAGTATGCGGCGCGCGGCCTGGCAGCGGTCCGCAAAGGGTAGAAATGGAGTTTTGAACCTTCAGACATGTATCCGTTGATTCACGCTTTGAGCCGTTCAGTCAACAAATATTCCTTCAACCCAACATGCGGGCCAGTTACGCTTTTTCCAAGCTGGGGATCAGGCTGGGCCATGCCCACGCCCTGCTGCCCTGCCCCTTGGGGATGCGGGCTGTGCGCTGTTCGTGCCTTGCATGACCGACCGCGCCGTGACCGCTTTTACCGCGCGCAAAAGCCAAGCCCGTGATCCTTGTTGAATCGTGCGTGATGGTGTGATGTTCATCATGAAACGGCGTTGTGCGCTTCATCATCGGCCCGAATGATCATGCGTTGGCGCGATGCGAGCGGTTCAATCATGCTCGGCCGGCACTTTTCCGCGGAGATGGACGGGGCCTTGCAGAACGGTGTCGTGCGATACGGGTGCCCTACATCGAACGGGGATCACGGTGTGCTCACAGAACGAATTATCGTCAGCAGCAAGGGTGGCGGTTCTGTTCTGGTTCTGAACAAAGACAGCACCGGAAAAATCCATTGCGCGCCTTAGTCTGATTAACGAGGATCTTGTCGGCTGCTGCTCTGGCAATCAAACCCTGAGACGCGTATTGTGGGTCAATGGTGACATGGATCCATTCGTGCAGCTTTATTGCTGAGTCGGTGTGGCGCGCATCACGCGATGTACGGCGTCGGCCTGGCACAAGCTCAGAGCGCTGTTCACCTATTTTCCAGCTTTTGGCCGATTTTTGCCAAAGCGCCATCGTGGGCGGCCTGGGCAGCCCGTGGGCGCGATCTGGGCTGGTTTCGTGATCGCCTTTTCCGACGGTGACGATACTATGCGTGGAAAAAAGGTGCTGCGTCTATGCCGTCGCTCCCTCAGGCTGGCATGGGACGCGGAAGCGCTGTTGTTCTCGGCTTGTGGACTTTTGTTCTGCGGAGCTTGAGCAAAGCTCTCTTGTTCAGCACATGATTACCAAATCTTGCGGATCAGTTCATCATTCCTGCAGTCGTTCTGCTGTCCGGACCCGACGGGCCTGTCAAGGGGAAAATCGGTTGTGATGAACGAGATGCGTCAAAAACACAGGCTTCGCCATCTGTCGCCCTGTATCCATCACGGGAGATGATGCAAACTGAACACGGCGGCCTGATCTGAA
>Ga0163217_1062651_pt1 | contig 12086 bp, 18 predicted proteins | sample SynspAceP_FD_185933 | JGI IMG/M metagenome (GOLD analysis project Ga0163217, IMG submission 185933) | Saline lake microbial communities from Ace Lake in Antarctica - Synechococcus sp. Ace-P (PacBio error correction) | ecosystem: Environmental > Aquatic > Non-marine Saline and Alkaline > Saline ... | reverse complement strand
CTTTACCCACAACAGGGAAGGCTGGAAGGACTGCATGCCTCACCGCCAGCACAGCGCCAAGGCGCAAAGCCAAGCGGATCGTGAGCAGGCAGGCACAAGAAAGCGCATCCGCCAGTTGGGAGCGTGAGCTTCCACCGCAAGAGAAGGCGCTGGCTGAGCAGCCAGCACTGCTGGTTACTGCGAAAAAAAGCTTCAGCCACGGGGCGACGACAGCCGAGGAGAGCTGACCTGCGCTGCCAGGATCAGGCAAAACTATGTCGAGTGGAACTCAATGAAGCCATTACCAACGGTGACGAAAGAAAGCCGGGGTGTGACGATGGGTAGTTAGCTTGCGTACCTTCCCAGCGCTGGACCCTAGAGGATGTGATTGAAGCCGACGGCCCCACTATGCCATACGCCCAAGCCGCTAACGCACGACGAGACTGAGCGTGGGGCCATAGTTGAGCTGTGTTGGAAACAGCGAGGTTTGCCCACCTCCCGCCCGAGTCAGATCGTGCGCGCGTGGGCTGATCGAGGCCGCTATATTGGCTCTGAAAGCAGCTTTTCTACCGTGTCTGATGCGCGGCAGCAGTACCGTCGGGGCGTAGCCAGCGGCCTCGTCAGATTCCGCGCCCACAAACACATATAGCCAGGAAAAGGCCCATCATGTTGTCTGGGACGATTACCCTATCTGCCATCGCCCGCGTGCGCGAGTCCAGTATTACTACTCATATGTATCGATTGAAGGAATATTTACACCGCAAACGGTGGCTGGGAAGTCACCACAGCGCCGAATCTGAGGAAGACGCAGCGGCCTTGTATGCAACCGCAGCATACTCAGTTGAAAATGCCCTGCGATGAGCCAGCTGTGCTGCACATTCTGTAAACGGGTGGCAACCCATGAAGTCTCGGGACCTTGCTAACCCAAAATGTGCGATTTGAACCTTGGCGCTCACGCCTTCGCGCGCAGGCCCCGCGTAAGTAATGACAAACGGCCTTCTCGAATCGACTGTTCAGAACATTGAGAGTATTGCCCCTCAATGCCGCAGAAACGGCTTGCCAGCCTGGATGGACGCCGGGCCGGGTCAGGGACTTCGGTACTGCTACAACACGAGCACGCAATAGGCCGGATCCGCTTCGTGACGCCAGCGGAGCCCATCTGGCGCCTGGATGTGGATATCTTGGCAAAGCGATGCATTCGCTGTATCAACAGCACGCTCAGCGCACCCCGGGAACGATGGTCAAGAATACAGCGAAACTGGGACGCGTGGGGACAGTTAACACTCATCCAGAGAAGCAGCAAAACCTGCAAAGAAACCGCAGCTTACAGGGCTGCATAAAAGTAATGGTCTACGGCGGACAACTTACGTTGACAAAACACCGGAAACCGTGAACAGGTGCCAGCCTGGGGACGAACAGGAGCTATCTATCAACGGGTCGTCAATGGCCAATCAATAGGGTCAGGATGTTTGATTGTAAAAAAACAATTAACATCGACCAATCGTTCCAAGTAGTCCAGGACGTTTTGTAGCTCAGGAAAGAAACTATGAATGCTGGAGTGTTGCTCAAAACTCAATTACGCCTTCAGGAAATTGGCGGCGGCAGTTGCTATTTTTGTTTTATCACTTTCAGGTTCGTCCGGCTGCGTGGTTCTTTCCAGCTATTGGTCTGTTGTGGTTGATTGTGAAATCCATTTCTTAGCCCTTACTTTTTCTAGACTTTTTAACGTTCTCTATCCAACTGTATTGGGTTGGGGGAACCTTTGGAGGCAGGCTAGGCGTTTGCACGACCTAGGTAAGAGTGGCTTTTCAATTTCATATGGGGCCTCTGCTTTTGTATGGGCCAGGACAGAAGCAGGACAATAAATATCTCTCTCATCCCTATCGGGCGGATGGGGCTGTCGTTGCTGTTGTGGCCTTCTTCTTATTTGGCTACAGGTTTTCTCTCATGAGTTTGGGTGTGAATCGCCCTATTGCTCAAACCGCTTCATACCATAAACGCTCATCTGGTTTCCGTTGCGACTCAGCCGAAATCCAAGGACCTCAAGAAAACCACTACGAAAACCAATGTCCCAATGAGAGCAGAAGGCCTGGATAGATACTGCCGTCTCCGCTGAAAAACGATTTTATAATTTCGGAGCAGGTTCAGGTTCAGATTGCTCGAGAAGACAGAAAAAACGCTTATATTGGCATAGCTGCAACGATCACACTTCGCCGTCACGCGGGAATAAATGGATTAGATCTTCCAAACTTCAGGAGCGACTTAGGGTCCCTTTCAAAACCTTCCCTGATTTTTCTCGCCACCTCGGGGCTGTTGGCAGCCTGCGACAATTTCATCCATCCCAGGTAACCCGGAACGCCCCCTCACCTTCGCAACACTGAGGTGGCCCCGGCTGAATCGGCGTTCTGCTGCTGCGGATACAGACTCAGTAAGCTTATGCGGAAAGCTGCAGGGTGAGACGGGATCTTACTGCTCGGTATGCCTTTTTCCACTTACCGAGGTCCCACACGTTCGCAGCACCTTGGCTAGACATTCCTGCCTGACGGCCGACTTTCTGGTAACAGAGATGGCGGGCAAACCTGCGTTTTGCATGATCTGGAAGCGGGCGAAAAAACCGGGCGTTATTCGAGAGGTGTGGCTGAAGGTCGATTCATGCCGGCAGGGTGGGCTGCGGTGATGTGTTGTGCATCCCGCAATTCCGACGACACTAACCAGCAGATCTATCTTCAGGCTATGTTGAGGCGGAGACGGCGGGTCTGAGTTGATGCGGTAGCCAAGCGCGCTGTATTGTGACGACGGAGGCGGCGCGAGCTTGAGGTCTAGAGTGATCTGCGGACAAACCGCCCGAAGATGTCTTGGCAATGGCCATTTCGGCCAGCGTCTTGCGTTTCGAGGATGACGGAATGCTTGTGGTCAGCTCCAGCGAGCGACAGGAATTTGATCCGAGCCCAGGACATGAACCGGCAATCTGGGCAAGATAGGCAGGCGAACGCGGATGGTGCTAGTGCGCCTGAGGATAACCCTTTTACCGAAATCAGGGCGAGGGGCAGCACAGTCTGGTCGTTGGGGCACCGTAATTCTTGCTGGCATTCGATCTGACGGCAGGTTGTGGGGCCATGAAATGGGGCCCAAGGGGCGATTGAGCCTGAATCTAGATCGAAAAGCGGAATTATGGTTAATCCCGCTGGTATCCCAGGCGAAGCACTATGGATGGCAAGGCGATTCCGATCACGATACCCGCCCCTGAATTCAAACGCCCCCGTGATTACTGGACTCCGGCTGATTTCACGGCTGGCTTCATTATTTGACGGCGAGCTATTTCCCGGACTGGAAAGCAGCGGGTTTTATTGCAGGCCTCTACGTCCAGTCTTGGGGCGCGTCGAGTTCGGACGGGGAAAGCGCTCAGGAGGCAGAACGTTTGATCTCCAGCGCCGCAGTGCGTGAGGTCGAGCAAGGTCCGGACGGATGCAATACGGGCGTTGGAAGACGGTATGCGTGAGGGTACCGGCCACGCTGCTGGAAGTTGACGCGCAGGAGTAGCTTTGCAAGCAGAGCGCCGGGTGCTTGGCTCTGCTGGATGTGTTCCAGCGTCGGTCAGGTGTTCCTCTACCCGGCTATCCCGATTGTCCTTCGAGAGTAGCTTCAAGCGTACCGGGGTTATCTCATGGATAAGCAGCTTGGCCTCGGGGCTCGGAAACAATCCGCTGGCCAGCCCAGCCGAAGCATCTGGAACCTCCACCCCCTGCCGGTTACACTAAGCCCACTGACTGCATTTCCCGCAGAAAAGCGACTGGAGGTTGCCGACATGAAATCTTGAAAAGTGGACATCGTTCGAACATTGCATGCCTTGGTGCGCCAATTGGTATGCGCGGCTGGAAAAGGCCATAGGCAACAGCTGGCGGACGAATTGGACGGTGTCGCTAGCAGTGGCGGCGGCTTTGAACTCACAATCCCGATCCTGCGTCTGAACACTCAGCCGGATTATTGGCAGGCGCTGAGCAAGAAGTACGGCCCGCAGCGCTGCGGCCGATCGATGGAGGCGGACACAGCCCAACATGTGGGCATCGCCAAGGAATCTGGCGGGCGTGATTTTACACCGAGATGCAAGGAGCGGCTAATTTTTTTTTACCCGCCGGGGGGCCCAAAAAAAATTAACCCTCGACGCTTCATCGTTGGTGAAATGGGCGGGGAGGCGGGGCGTCAGACCGAACTGAAGCATGGCGTGTGAGGCTTATTTCGAGAACGGGCCGAGAATGCGCGGCCCCGAGGTACTTGCCTCGGCTTCTGTGCTCGAGGTCGGCGGGTTGGAATCGCGAGCAGGCTCGCGCGTGCTGGGAAATTCCGTGATTACGGCAAGACGTTGTTTCGCGAGGAGAAGTCGCGGTGTCATCAGCAGAGCAGGCGTCTCGGCCTGTACCCGCCTTTATCATCAATGGCAGCAGTATCTGATTCAGGGGCGCAGGAGCCTGAGAGTCTGCGTCTCCGCGTGCGCAGAATCGCGGCTGGAACCGCGGTATGTTATGAGGACCGCCATGTCAGCCCCGAGCAGTATCGCCGCAGGGACGCGCAAGAGCACGCTGATAGTAGCGGTGGTCTTTGCTGTGGCTGGCAAGATGTCCTTGTCGACGCTGCGGTGCCCTGTTCGCAGGCGAGGAAGCGAGCAATTTCGTGGAATCTGGCGGGACGTACTGGTGGGCGGCTGGCGCTTCACTATCTGCTGGTGCGCAGGTCTTCTGGACCCAACCGGAGATGGCGTCGGCCGGGTATAGGCTGGCAGCATCAAGCGTGGCCTGATGAGTAATCAACAGATGTCATGCACCAGGTGGAGCGCGTAAAGGGCCGGCTCACCAGTGGCCATGAAGACATTACGCTCTATCATCTTGGGAACTCGGCGAATGCATAAAACTCGATGGCAACCCCCAGAGCCATTGATGATCTTGGTGGGGAGGTCGACAGGGCATCGGGAGGGGCCATTGGCTGGAGAGGGGGCTGGCTGTTGATCAGTACCAGCTTGATCCGTGTCTGCCTCGGCAATTTGCAAACGCCCCGGCCCCTTCAAGCGTAGGCGGGCAAAGCGATGCTAGCATTTGCCCACGCGGGTAGGTGCCGCAGAGGTGCGAGCTTACCACTTGTTCGCGTGTTGGGGGAGATGCGCATAAGCGGGGACATCTGCTGAATCATTAAACGAACAATGCTCTGCCAGCGGGCGCTTCCACCAGACGGATGAAGGCTCTCAGGTCATTGTTATCCACCCTGCCCTTATCACTTCTTCACCAGGTGATTGCGCGGGATATACGCAGGGTTCAGGCGCAGCATGCGCTGCTGCCGCTCATGGGCATCGGCGGGATCCGGGCTCAGTCGCTCTTGCCACTGTTTACAATCAGCCAGTCAGGCTGTCCGGCAGCTTCCACCAGCTCGGCTACGCTGTCGCCCTCGTACTTGCCTTTTTAGTTCGCGCTAGCCGGCCAGGCGCGGACGTCAGCGTGTAGAGTCGGCATTTGCCGCGCCATCAAGCTGCAGTAACTACTTCTATCACGCTTTGCTTATCTGCATCTGCTGGCTCGGCCGATCTTCCGGCCATTGATGTGGTCATAGGCGTGCTGATATGTGCGGACTAATCATCAGGGCTTGTTGCGCCTCCTGCCACAGCAAGATTTCATCCTTGGTCTATCAGGGGAAGTAAGGCGCGGGCCAGGCCGGCCAGTTCCATGCCGATACGGCGTGATGGCGTTACGCCATAGCGTCCGCCGGCAGTCGATCGACTGTAGACCGTCGGATGATAATTTGTCATGAAAGGCGCAGGGCCCGTAATCGATGGTCTCGCCACACACCAGCAGATTGTTCAGGTGTTCATCACCCCGTTGGATAAGCCAAGTTGTTGCCACTGCGCTATCAGCCTGCCTGCACGGCCATCACTGCGCGCAGCAGGCGGGCATAAGGCCGTTCGGCCTCGGCTGCGGCGAGGGGTAATGGCGGGCAATGACATGTCGGCCAAGGTCTTGACGCCTTCCAGGTCGTTCTGCCAGCGAGAACTGAAAAACAGTTGCCAATACGATTGTGGCGCTGGAGATTGGCAGGGGGCCCAGAATGCCGCCCGTGGTAGCAACCCCTCGCGCATGACGGTTCCACCCGTAGTCACGGCGGCGGCGCGCGTGAGGTGGGGCACACCCAGCGTCGCATCGCTTCGCTTACAACGTACTCGCGCCAACACCGGCCGAGGGTGCGGCTGGCCATCACCGCGCGGGCATAGGCGCGTGCGCCGCACGCTTTGAGCTGGAAGTTCGTAGCGCTTGCCGGTCTTTACCTATCACTTTCACCAAAAGCGTTAGCGCGCCGTCACCCAGGCGCGGGTTCCAGCCGGCCGAACTTGGCCGGCATAGGCTTGCGATGGTTCGGACCACGGGCGCACTTCATTACCTGCCAGTACCTGCAGGCCCTGATATTCTGATGCAAGCCCTCGCTGATATGCCCAGCTGTGCGGCGAGTGGCCTTCATTGAATGCGTATCAATCCGAGCCTCTAACTGGCGCGAGCGTCTGCTTGCTGTAAAAAATGCGCTGCAACAACAGAAGCTATTGTCGGAATTGGCGGGCTGCTGGATCCTGAGTCATGGGTCTCCAGGGGGAAGTATTGCGCCAAGGTCACGGCGTTTCAGTATAGCGCAGGGAGTCACTTAAGATCTGAGACCTGGTGTTGCCGCAGCCGGTTCATAACTTAACAGGGCAAGGAAGGCCAACTTTCTGCCGCAGCTTGACCGCCAGGGCTACACCGGCGTTCCATTCATCGTGCTTTACCATTCCTAACCCATGTAGCGCTTTTATGTAACCTATTGTCATTGATTGTCATAGTCGCCGGTCAGCAGAAGCGCTGTTTGTGGCCTTTGGTAGTTCGCACTTGTCTGCGCTCTCGAGGATGTTGCTGAACAGCCGTTATCATTTCTGCGGTAATCCATGACCCTCATCAACAACTCAGGCGCTGCTGAATATCCGTTCCAGAACGGAGCGGATAACGGTTCTCCTTCAACCATAGTGTCCATGTTGCAACGCGTAATGTCGCTCGAGGCGCTCAGCCGTGGGCCATCCAATAGCGCACTTCACTCACCCTCTGACATTGTATCGCCACGGCGCGCCAGTGCGGTTTATTGGACTGAGCTGGAAATGCTTTGCCGGCGCAAGGCAGTGAGGCCTTCAGCAGTTTGCAGCTTCCTGGCCAGCTATTTCTCAACGTTCGCCGAAAGCCTGCTGAAAAACGAGCATTACCGGGCCGTACGCTGCCATGTTGAAGCAGCAGCCTGACCGATCAGGTGGTGATAAGAGCTGACTGAACAGCGCGATGACCAACTTTGGCCTGCTGCCACAGGCGCGTTGGGCATCTGATCGAGGAAATGGGTTTCCCGCATGCCTGGATGATCATGGAGAGCGGATATTCCGCTTGGTCTATGTCGGAATTGCGCCCCGACTTCGTCAAAGTAGACCGACCACTTTATCGACGGTATCATTTGATTGCCTTGAAGCGCGAGTTTGTTGGGTATCCATGCTCAACCCCCCCTGGCCAAGCGCATTCCCAGGCGCACATCATTGCTGAAGCATAAGACACCCCGAGGAGCTGCAGGGTACTGCGAAGAAAAATGGCGGTGGATTGGTGCAGGGCTTACTTGGCTGGGCGCCCGGGAATGAAGCCAGCTCCTAGTCGAAGCCAATGCAGGCGCTCTACGCACCCAGCGCGCAGCAAGCCTTTACGCTGAACAGAGCAGGGCATTGGATCGCTGCTGATGCACGTGCCCGGCGGTTGATCAGAACGATACGGTCAAATCAGAGTACTGCGCGTTTTCTCAAACAGGCCAGTCTCAACAGTCTGCGGATGCTCCAATTGAAGCGTTGACCGGTAGGCACCGTCCATGCACAGTCTCAGCCAGTCATGCTCAACCCTTTGCCGTCGAGCTGGCATGGTCGGCAAAGCCCAATTTATATCTGATGGAATCGGATTGTCTGGCGTGGCATGATACAGCAGAGTTCTGGAACGCGATCAGTCGCCTGCTGCACCAGCGCGCCCGCAGCGTATGAAGAAGACTTTATTCCTGCGCGATGGCAAGTATGCGGGGCTGGGGCGGGAATACGACCGATACTCCGGCACAATTTACCGAGCTGAAGAAATCATTCAGGCGCGCATGCCAAAACCCATGACCCTGCTGCCGGCAATATTCCTATCCAGAGTGTCTGGCGGCGCTGTGTGGCGAATGGCCAGGCGGCGCATTGTGCTATGTCGATTCTGGAGGACCGTTTCAAGCGTTTCAATGATATCTTACGGATACGGCAAGGGGACATGAGTTTCTTGGGCTGCCAGTTCTACGCAGCCTGTGCGACCCGCGATGCGACTTGTAGGCAGATTGCCGGTGACGATTTCATGCTGGTATTGCGCGCCCCGGAATGCGTCGGCGGCTGCACTATTGGACGCGCTTCCAGCAGTTGTGCGAGCAGCTTCTATCGTCCGGAGCCATATTGAAGGCAGCCGGCTTTAGCGCGCGCGACAGCATGGCGAGTGGCTCCTCACGCGTTCTTTTGGCAACTCTCGATCGGGGATATTGGCTGCTACCGACAGGGCACGGGGTAAAGATCCAGCTCAAGCTGGGCTCGATTAGCCTCGCATGCCAAGCATCAGGCAAAAGGCTGTCGGGATTTCTAGCTGGTGGTGAAAACCTGCCAGCGGCGGACGATGCTCAGAGGAAGCAATTCAGGCTGTATTCAGCAGGCGGTAGCGAGAATAAAAACCCTGCGGCAGGGCGCGGCAGGGTTCAATTTGCCAGATCGGCTACTCAGTTAAGTACATGGCTACCGAGTTGGGTAGGCGTCATCATGAAGTCTCGACGGTGGCGGATTGAGCCATGCGGCCGGTGTAGGTGCTATTGTCAGCACGCGGCTGGTTCTCGCCCGATGCTGGTCAGGCGCATGCGCTTGCGCTGACACCACGAGCATCAGGGATGCTGGCAACGGCACTGGGGCGCTCCATCGCTTCAGTTGCTCGTTCTGCGCTTCTTCACGGTGCTGTCGCTAATGCCGATAGGCCATAATGGGCTGTCTGTATCTCCTTGGAAGCGCCAGCAATCTTGCTCAATGGCACAACCCGATGCACAACAAGAGGTGCGCTTGGGATGGAAGTGCCTTCTGACCGGGAATAATTCAGACGAAATCTGCTTCAACCATTTCGCGTTAACACTTCCAAAGCCGTTCTTTCTCGGCAATGGCAGTTAATGGCTCACGCGAGATTTCAGCCCAAGGAAGCGGTGGCGTGGCGGAGGTGTGGGCTCTAGGGCTTGGAAGCACAGGGCGCGAGTTGCGAGAGACAAGCAACGAGCGGAGAGAGTTTTTTTAAGTAATCATCTGATGCCCGAGTACGAGTTAGAGTTGGTGTCAAGGCTATCCCTCTTGAATATGTGAGAGGTACCATCAGTTGTGAATTTGTGATCAGTACAAAGCCCTTTATTATAGGTTTTCTGCCCAAAGGGTGCTTATGTCGATCAAGTGTCGTCGAATTTATCCCGGTTGCGCGTTATCGTTTTCGCCTGGCCGGCTGAATGCGGTTTTTCCCGTGATGGCGGGAGGAAACCCGGCGAGGTGTAGCGGGCCAACCTGGCATGCAAGGCATCAGCTTTCTGCGACCCCTGTAGTGGCAAAGCCTCTTGCCGTGTCGATGAGGTGCGTATTTCAACAGTTGTTCGAGCAGGTAGCGGACTCTCGGAGCAGGTGTTATTTGTCGATATGACGGTGCGCAGGAGCTCACGGACGGCGCAGTGCCGCCGGTAGAGATCGATTGTCTGCCAAAGGAGCTCGACGGCTTGGCTGACAGTCAAGCAGAAACGTTAGCCAGTGGACGGTGGTGGCAGGGCTTGAGTGGCCGCAGGTGCGACGGGCCCATAACGGCATGCAATGGCTGGATCAGGGCTGGGACAAACCGTAGCCCCCGGTACCGTTATCACGAGAGGTGCCCGGCAAGCGCTATTCAGCTTTCAATCGTTACGCGGGGATCCGCAGGAACTTCTCGAGATACCCAACGCCTGTTTCGAGCCAAAGCGCGTGGACTATTATCACCGCACCGCCGTCTTTGTGCGTGAGGTAAAACCCTGGACAGGCATTCGCTATCAGGGTTGGTGCCCTGATCTTCAGCCGCCCAGGTAGGCCGGCTGCGGACCTGGGGGCTTGGAGAGCGCGCTTCACCCGGGTCCTGCATGACGAGTTGCCCTGTTCCATCCATAGCGCGTCTGCAACTTGAGCGCCTGATTGGACTTCTGCTCGACCAGAAAGATGGTTACACCTGCTACCGCCAGTTGCTTCGATGATGTCGAAGATCTGCTGATGATGATCGGCGCCGAGTCTAGTGAAGGTTCACTCAAGCAGCAGCAGGGTGCGGTTTGCTATTGAGTGCCGCCCAATCGCCAGCATCTGCGCTCACCGCCGGACATAGTGCCTGCGCGTGCTGATAACGTTCCTTCAGACGAGGAAAAGGCCCAGCGTATGGTTATCGAGCTGGGCTGCTGGAAATCAGTCCTTTGAGTTGAAGATCCCCCCCACTGCTCAGGTCTTTCTTTCGCACGGTCAGGCGCGAAAAACACCCGGCGGCTTCAGGCACTATGGCGATATCCTTGCGCATGATCTCGGCCGTGGTCAGGCCGGTCAGCTCTTCACCCTCATAGCGATGCTCCGGTGGTGGCGCGTGGATCGCCGCACAGCGGTCATCAGCAGGGTGGTCTTGCCGCGCCTTGCGCCGATCAGGGTGGATGACAATTCCCCCCGTTCCACGTCCAGGCCTCACATTTCATGGCAGCGCCCTGGATCTTGCCGTAGGGGTAGAGACGTTTTTCAATGTACAGCATGGTGTCTTGACCTCAGGTTTCGCCCAGGTAGGCCTTGATCCACATCGGCGGTTATGCGCACCTGTTGTCCGGCGTGCATCGGAGCCAAGCGGGCTTTTGCCCTGGTGTTAGATCCGACGATAGTCGGAGTATCCATCACAGGTTTCATAATGTGCTCGATCAGCAGTACGTCAGGTTCATGCGTATCGCGCAGCTCGGAAATCAGCTCTTTAAAGGTCATGCGTTTCGCGGTGGGTTGCAGGACCCGCCGCAGGCTATTCATCCAGGCATTTCACAGCTGGGGTGGTGACCATGCAGCGGCAATTTCCAGCGGCGTTGCTTGGACCGTAGGCCAGGGTACTTGCGGTGCGGTTGGCAAACTTCGTGCAGATTGACCCGCTCCAGCCCAATAGGCCGCGCGTTCCATTCGCTTCTTTCTCGCTGCGCCGGATAGGCGGCGTCTATGAACCAGACCGGCGAGCATTGTTGGTGTTCATGCTCTGGTGCTGCGGCAACCAGCATTCCACGGAAACGGTCCATTCTTGAAAACCAGGCGCACATCTGGAAAGGTACGGATCATGCCCTTGCGGGCGACCTTGAAGCCGGGCAGGCCTGAATCTTCTTCACCGCGAAAGACAATCTTATGCCGTCGCTCGGCTCTGATAGAAGCCGGTCAGGCCGTTGCATACAGTGGTCTTGCCCGCACCCCGTTGGCCGAATCATCGTGACGATCTGTTTTTCGGTGTACCTGCAGTGCGACCGCCGTTGACTGCCAGGGGCAGGCCGCCAAAAGCGGCCATGCGTCAGGCTCCGGAGTACATCGCAGCAAGGGGTGGGTCATCGGCCGTTCAATTGTCCGGGAAGCTCCATGTGGGGGCGTTTCAATGAGTAGCAGGGGACCTGCGGCCGCCAGAATCATTGCATTCAGCACCCATTTTCATGCCAAGCCGAACCAAGCAACAGTGCGGTTACTCGTTTAAAATTCACGCGGCAAAGCTCCGGCCAGAATGGTCATGAGATCGCCGCCAGGAATCACGCCCAGTTTGGCGAAAAGCCCATGCCGCCCAGTTACCCCACATTTTATCGCGCGGGGGATTTGATCGCCGGACTCGGGATAAAGTTGAAAGGATTTTCCGGCTGATAAAAAAAGGCCTTGGCGGCGCGGCGGGAAAGGAAAGCCAAAAAACCAGCGGGAAGCGGGCCAAAAAGGTTCGGGGCGCCCTTAATTAAAAATCTTCTTTTCTTTTCCCTTTTTTTTCGGC
>Ga0163217_1032994_pt1 | contig 12086 bp, 7 predicted proteins | sample SynspAceP_FD_185933 | JGI IMG/M metagenome (GOLD analysis project Ga0163217, IMG submission 185933) | Saline lake microbial communities from Ace Lake in Antarctica - Synechococcus sp. Ace-P (PacBio error correction) | ecosystem: Environmental > Aquatic > Non-marine Saline and Alkaline > Saline ... | reverse complement strand
TTTGAGCAAGGAAAATGGCATTAAAGTTGACACAACAGCTCTTTAGGGGTGTCCATTATGGGAAAAGATTATCGGACATGGACTGTTGAGCGAAATGAATGGATGTTACATTTCAACCAAGGAAAGCGGAAGTTGGAGCGAAGTCGGCTGTACTTTTGAGCCTGAAGATATACACGTTATGCGTTTTGGAGAATCAGAGCAAGACTTTATGCACGTCTGGAAAGTTACGAAGAGGAGTAAGGAGGATAATTTAAAGTGACGGAACAATCAAAATTGTTTTATTTTATACCTAATAGTTGTGGCTACTATTTTTTTTGTTCGCAAGCTTCTTACTTTGATTTTGTTATCAGTTCATTTTTTTACAGTGGAGGTCAGTTCAACGTTAACAAATTACCAAAACTTTTTTTGATCTGGGCACTTACTGGGTGACGTGAATTTCAGTTATGGTACGCTTTTTGTTAATAACCATTTTAAACATTGCTTATTAGCTACCCGACAGCTTATTACTAAATAAAAACGAAGCACAAAGCAAAATTATGCTCTTGTTAATATTTTGCAACATGGAGAATTTTGTTGCAAAAGCTTATGCTTTCATTGTTATCTTTAAGTATTTAATGTCGTAAAATGATTTTTTAAGTTTATTGGAATTTGGTAGGCAAACAAATCTTATTACGGATGTTAGTTTTCTGTAGTGGGCGACTATATTGAAATTCCATTATGATTTTGCCCATACATTTTAATGCATTTGGAAAAAAATTAAAATCCTTCGTATGAGCGTGCAATTCGTGATTTAGGGGCAAATAGTATCGAAACTTTCCGAGATGATTTCCCTTTTAACATTAAATGCGTGTAAAAGTGGCGGTTCAAAGGCAGTATTTATTCCATCGTTATCGTTATTTATGTTAACCGTTAATTGGTGGATCGAGTGATTACTTTAGGAAACAGGCTATTCGGAACACATTTTCTTGTCACGCAAGATTGGGGTATGGGTTAAACCAATCGGCAGTTGTTACTTATTGTAGCCATGGTTCTTATAATGTGGCTGACAGTGAAAAGAAAAAGAAAAGTGGAGGGTACATTAAATGAAAAAGAAGCGCTTTTAAATGCGTTCTAATCTTTATTTTGATAGCGGTTCTTTATTGATTGTCTGTACGCCCCTATTTTTATTCTTATTTTCTAATTCATTTAATGCAGGAGGAACAATACTTGTTTTTGAGGGTTTACGTGGGACCAATTATCTAGCTGTAATTTAAAGACACGCGTTTTAATTTACGATGTTTGAAATACCTTGTTAGTTTGCGGTACTTTCTTCATTGGTGGCAACGGAGTATTGGGAACATTGGTGGGCGTTCTTAGCTATTATTATACAAAAGAAAAAGACAAACCCGCACGACATATTAGTTTAAACAACATTTGGAATGGTATCACCAGATGTTATTATCGGTTGGCTAGTTTTCTAATTTTTTATTACTTTTATTGGTTTCAGTTTTTAGGATTTTGCCCAGTTTTTTTGCTTTCGCAGTATCGCGTTTAGTATTCCCAAATGTTGTCATTGATGATCTTAACCTAAGTTGAAAGAAAATGAATGTACATGATTATGGGAGCTCGTGATTTGGGAGGGCAAGTAACTGGCAAGTACTGAGCAAAGTTATTTTACAAGTATTACTCCGGGTATCCTAGCTGGCTTTTTTCATGGCGTTTACCTATTCGCTAGGACGATTTTTCAGTACTTTTTTCGTAAAACAGGGGAAATGGATTTACAACCTTACCGTCGAGTATACTCTAGAGCTCGTCAAGGGGTCAGTTTTAGAAATTCAATTGCCTTAAGTGCTTTGATGTTTCTTTTCTCTCTGATATTGGTTGTCGGCTATTACTTTATTCAAACAACACAATTTGTATCAAAAAAAACAAAAAAAATAAAAAGCGACCTTTAACTGAGGCGGTGACGATAAGATGAAAAAGAGTTCTAGCTATCATCGTTTTATTTAGTAGTCAGCGTTAGGTTTATCTATTTCGATTGATCAGTTTAAGCAAATCCGCAAGGTATTTAACATTCAGAGATACCCTAAATCTTTCAATTTGGGGAGTTTATATAGATCCTGATTTTGATAACAAATTTTGAAAAAGAAACGGATTATCGTGGTATCGTATGAAAAGTTTGATTCTTAACGAAGCGATGTATACTAAAATTGAGAGGGTGGAAACGGCCTATGATTTGGCTGTTCGAGTGGAAATACATGATCCAACGATGATAAAGGAAGACATGGTTTTTAAATTAGATCACAGTAAAAATTAAGGCTTAGAAATATAACGACTTATTTTTAAAATTCAATCCTTCGATCCAAAATAATGCTTATTCTATTCCGTATTTTGGGGGACATCTAGAAATTATTTACATGACAAGTTTGTAAACGAAAAAGACATCAGGACATTGGGATGATCTTGGAATCCGGAAGTAAAAAATAATGTGTGTTAATTGATGGAGCTTAGAGAAGTAATGGCTTATCTTTAAATAGTTTAGGAATTCATTGAATGTTCAAAAACATTAGTGGGAATCGAAGAGCGTAAAAATTAAATTGTTAACGCCTAACGTAAGGCTATTGTGGCAGATGAAAACAAGAATGTACATTGATTCAAGAAGAAAGCTCCGTATGCGTAACTTTTTTCAGGGAGAAGCTGCAGAAAATGTTAAGATGAAAAACGAAAATCTTCATTATGTTATTCCAGAAGAAAGGTTCAAAATCTATGGTTTGTTAATTTTGTGATTCCCCAAAACGCAAAAAATAAAGAATCAGCGTATGCCTTTACAACTTCATGCTTAAACCTGAAAATTGCCGCTCAAAAATTGCTGAATAACATTGGTTATTCGACACCAAATGAAGGAAGTTAAAAAACAATTGCCGGAAGAAATAATAAGAGATAAGCAATTTTTATCGCTGGGACCTCACAAACGTTAAAAAATCTTGAAGTTATGACGATTTAGGCAAAAAACTATATCGGTATCTACAATGATTTGTTTTTAGAATTTAAAATGCATCGTTAAATAAAAAGGATTAAAAAAAAAGAGGGGATTCTAAACATTTTATATTTGCTATGGTACACTTCCATTTTTTGATGTTACTAACTATCCAAATAAAATTCATAAATAAATGAAAAAAGGTATTTAATAAAACAGAATGTTGGGCTTATTCAGAATAGGCGGAACAGGAGTAAAGGTGAAGAAATGATAAATGAGTCCGTAGAAAAAATTATGGAGAATTTTAAACTTCAAAAATCCGTACTGACAGATTGTATGAGTTGATGACTTTTGGAGGAACTTCAAGATAGAGCCGATCAATCTGCAAGGCACTAGTTTTAGAAGGCTTAAAAAAACTGTGAAGACGACCTTGTTATTAGAATAATCAAAGAAAAAGAGAAATATTTGCCTCAAGAAGGAAGCTTACTCGATTATTTTTAGATGTCAACAATTCAGCCATTGGAATAGGTACAACTATTAAAAGTATTATTGTTGCCGATTGATGAAGTGACAGATGAGTTGCTTATCATGGAAGGCGAAGGAGAACCGGACCGACTATCTGGTTGGCTGAAGAAATAGGACCAAACTTATTTTTCAAGAAACAATGTAAAAAGGCAACATTTGGAATTTTTCTGTGAAAACTGAAGTGGTGTGTATTCATTTGAAGTTGTTTATGCAGCACGTAAAACATTCTGGTTAAGAAGGGTAAGAGGATTTGAAAAAATTGTAAAATAGAAAAAGTTTTTAAGTGAACAGAGCGTGGGCTTAACTGATAGTATTAAAAACAATAAAATATCGGTACCTTTTAAAAATCAGTCAGAGAGGCTGACAAGGTTGCATGTCTTTAGAAGACAGTGTTTGTTACTGCTGTTACGTTATGCGCAGAACTCCTTGTCGTTTTTGACAAGGGGTTCTTTTTGTATGTACAGGTACTGATGTGAATAATAAGGAGGGTAACAATGGAAAACACTCAGCAAGATTAAGGATTTATTCAATGCAATAGTAAAGGATGAGGATAAAAAAGGTTTTTGGGTCCATGCTTTTATTATGTAGGCTTCACATTTTTTTTTCTGCTAGTATGCTAACAGGTGGGCTCTTGAGCCGGATTATCATTTAAAGATTTTTGCTATAGCGTATATCGGAAATCTTATCCTAGGTATTTACCACAGGTTTTTCTTGCTTTCATCAGTTTCAGGTTACAGGGATTATCAACACAATTTGCTTGCAAAATATTCTTTTGGAGAAAAAGGTTCTTACCTGGTTTCCTTTCTTTTAGGGAGTCACACAAGTGGCTGGTTTGGAGTAGGGATTGCTTATGATTGCTCTTCAGTCCATTAAGTGACAGGCATTAGCATACCTCTTTAGTTGTTATTGCTGGGGATCCGCTTATTGACAACCTCAGCCTTTTTTGGAATGGAAAAAACTCTTGCGATGAGTAGTTTCATTCCGTAACCAGCCATCGCTTTATTAGGTGGAAAACGACGTCTTAGAGGCCATTCAATCTGCAGGTGGATGAAAGAAATTGTTAGCTTTACACCAACCGCTCCGATAACAAATGGGACAGCTATATCACTAAACAATTGGGGTCATTATTAGTGGGGCTCCACAACAGGCAGATTATCACTTCGTTTTGCAAAAATCTCAAAAAAAATCAGTGTTTTTTTACAACGGTCTTAGCTTTCTTTTGTCGGGAAACTCACTCATGTTTTTATTCGGTGCAGTTGGAGCAATGGTTACAGTTTATCAGATATTTCAGAAGTGATGTTTTTCACCAAGGCGTTGATTGATCCCAGCCATTGGCTGTATTATTGATTAAACATCTGGACAAACAAATGATTAATGCCATACACAGCAAGTCTTAGGTTTTTCTAATATCACAAAGCACCCTAAGAAGAAAATTGTTCTTTATCTTAGGTCTTCTTGGAACTCTATGCTTCTCGTATTCTTGTTACCAAAACTTTCAAAGTTTTTCTAGGGTCTCTTGGAACTTTTATTTCCGCCAGTGGAGGTATTTTAATTGCAGACTACTTCCTTTATGATAAAGAGGAGATACAAGGCACTTCGGATTACACAAAAATTTAAAAGCATAAAATCATGTCGATGCATTGCTTGCAACTGGCTATGCGGTTCACTTAGCAGCTCTTTATGTACCCGGTATGCAGCTATTAACGGAATTATCATACAATAAGCGAGCTATGTACAGTCTTAGTTAAAGTTATGAAAAACCATCTCAGGTTTGTATTGAAAATGGGGGGGGGGGGGAAAAACCCAAAAATTTAAACAAATGAAACGATTTAAAAAAAAGGAGGAATAACTAGTTAATAAAAAATGGATTACTTTACGATCAAAAGGAAACAGCAAAGATATTTTAATTGAAGAAGGAATGATTACACGTATCGAGAAGTTATTTGATGATAGCCAAGCTGAAGGGCACGATGTAGTGGATGCCAAAGGCAAACTTATTCAGCTCCATTTATTGAACCACCACATTCATTAGATTCAGTTTTAACAGCGGGGAGAGCCTCGTGGAATGAAAGCTGGAACATTATTTGAGGGCATCCAAACGGTGGTCAGAAAAGGAAAAACAATTTTCTTCCGATTGAAGACGGAAAAACCAGAGCACGTAAGCAGTTAAAAGATGCAAATTTTGGCCAACGGGATTCAGATTCGTACGAACGCATGTAGATGTAACGATTCCTTCGTTGACAGCACTGAAAGCACTGATTGAACTCGTGAAGAAATGAACAGGAATATGTTGACAATCCAGCTTGTAGCCTTTCCAACAAGAAGGGAATTTTATCTTATTCCTAATGACTTGGTTTACTAGAAGAAGCATTTAAAATTAGAGCTGACGTCGTAGGTGGGGATCCACATTATGAATTTACCCGTGAATATGGTCTTGTCGAGTCTAATCAATCAATTTTGTACTAGCTTAAAAAATATAATGTCTTATCGATGTTCAACTGTGTTTTTTTTTTCTGATGACAAATTGATGGACGAAGCAATCCTCGTTTTCTTGAAGTTCTAGCTACACGGCCTATGAATGATCGCGTATTGGAGATAAAGTTACTGCTAGCCATACAACCTGCGATGGGCTCGTATAACTGATTGCGTATAACCTCAAAAGTTATTTCATATTTTGAAACTATCCGGTATCCATGTTCATCTCAAATCCACTAGTGAACGATTCATTTCTTCTAAGGACGAATTTTGATATTATCCGAAAAGAAAGAAGGACTAACTCGTGTGAAAGAATTTACTAGCTGCTGGAATGAATGTCGCTTTTGGGACATGATGATTATTTTTGACCCTTGGTATCCTTTAGGAACTGGCAATATGTTACAAAGTAGTTGCACGATGGGTCTGGCCATGTTAAGGTCAAATGATGGGTATGATGAAATTTAATGACTCGCTCAATTTGATTAGTACAAATAGTGCCCAAAGCCATGCATATACAAGATAATACGGATATTGAAGTTGGCAAACCAGAAATTTAATTATTTAGATGCAGATAGTGTGTTATGAAGGCAGTAGAAGACAGGCTGTTTGTCTTGCATTTTCTATTTCGTTAACGGAAATGTTATTTCCCAACTGACACCAGCTGTTTCGTTGTGGATATTGAAGGACTTAGAGAAATTCACTTTTTTCAAATAAAAGGAAAACAAACTAGATTAGCATACTAAAGATAAAGCAATTTAGAGCTCTACTATATTCTTTGATGGGTAAGAAGGTTTGCTAATGCTATAGCCAGAAATCAAAGAATAAAAAACTACAAGAAACGACTTCAGTGTTTTTCTTGTAGGTTTTTAAATTTTAACTTGAATGATTTGATTAGATTGTATCGGAATCTAGAACAATCAATTAGGACCTTACTTTTCGTGTCTCAATGGAGAAACTTGTAACACGGTACGCCCTTCTTTTAAATGGACAAGTTCAGAGGAAGAAAAAAAAGAGTGGGTGAACATCTATTTTATGAATTTGCACGCTAAACATTTTGTTTCCTTCACAGTGAAGGAAATGCTTCTAAAAAAAAATACTATGAAAATTCAGGTTTATGAAATAAAAGGATTAAATGAGAAATAATTGAGGAAGATCAGTTCAAAGAAAAATAAACGGGATTGACATTTGCATTCTAACTAAAAAAAATGTAAAAATAACATAGAAGGTTTTTCTATAAATAACTATTTCTTCTAATTAAAAATGCCTCTTTTCAAAAACAAAGTTGGACACAGTATTTTAAAAAAAATTGAGGGCAGAAAAGTGAAAAAAAAAGTGAAAAAAAGAGTAAAAAAAGTTACTGTTCGTTAGGAAATCGATGCAACTCGGTTTAGCTACCCAATTATGTTCTGGCAACAGAATAGGCGCTTAATAGCCATCTTAATTGGAACGATGATCGTTTACCGTATGTTTACTTTTAGGAATTTTATCTACAAAAAATAAAACGCATTAGAAAAGAGTATAATGGTTGAAACTCGCTAAAAGAAGATGATTGGCTAGCGTGAGTATTATAAGGGACTATTAGCTAGGTTCTCTAGTATAGTTTCTATGAAAGCAATGAAACAATTGAGCAATTGAAAGCAATTGAAAAGCAATAATTTTGAATAAATAAAGAGTCTACTAAATTTTTTCAGATTAGTTTAATTTTTTTGCAGAAAGAAATGACGAAATTGAGGAGGAAATAGAATGAATTTTAAAACCAAATTGGTTGCGAGAAAAAGCTGCAGAGTACTGTTAAAGACGGAATGGATTGTTGGGGTTGGGGACAGGATCGACAGGCTTACTAAATCTAGTTGGAAGACTTTGGCAAAAGAGTTGAAAAAGGATTGACATCACAGGAGTGACAAACTACTGTACTAAGAGCAAGCAGAGGACATGAAATATTACCGTTGGTCGACTTAAAATGACGTTACTAAAAATTGATTACGATTGATGGGTTCAGATTGAAGTAAGTGAAAAATTACCAGGTATCAAAGGTGGCGGTGGAGCCTATTATTTAAAACGAAAAAGTTAGTCGCCAAAATAAAGCGGAAAAAGTTATCTGGAATTGTTAGATGATAGTAAAATGGTGAAAACACTTGGCACTTTCCTTTACCGGTTGAAAATTGTAGCGTTTGGTTACAAGCAACATTTTTTCGTTTGTTTTGAAATCAAAAAATCTTCATCCAGAATTTGCGTATTGAACGAATCAAAAAAAAAATTATGTTTAACAGACGGTGGAACATTTACATTATTGACTTACCATTTAGAACGCATTGAAAATCCCCATGAGTTAGCTACATGGTTAGATGGACTGACAAGCGTTGTGAACACGGTTTATTTTTAGATATGGTCAATACCAGTTTGTAAGGACATGAAAATGCTGTAGAAGTTTAGATGTTAGGTAAGGATTAGTTAAGGATTTGATGGTAAATTCCTGAGTGAGTTTGTTCATTTTAGATTATTGAAACCTGTTAACAAGGTAAAGTGGTGTAAAAATAATAGAATAAAACGAATTAAAAGGAGACAGACAGATATGCGGATAGTGATTTTAATCGCTAAGAAACAATGGTAAATCATTAAAACAACAGAAGAAATTAAACTTTATATAGAAGGATGTTCACACGGGTGAATTCCTGATTACCAAAGGAGTGCTATGGCTATGGCCATTTATTTCCAAAGGATGGATGACATGAACGAAGTGATTTAACGATGGAGTATTGGTAATTCAGGTGAAAAAAATCTGATTTTATCTGCTATTCATGGTGTAAAAGTGGGATAAGCATTTCAACAGCGGAGTGGGTTGATACAACAACGTAGTATTAGCCACCGGTTAGTAGCTTAGTTTTAGGAGTACCTATGCGAAAAATGAGTGGGCCGGCGGGTTGGACATACTGGGTGGGAACAATTGATAAATTAGAAGCTATCAGGTGTTACTGTTGAATTGACACAAGAGGAAATTTATTGATTAGTAAACAAATAAAGTAGCAGTAGTGGGTCAACTCTGGCAATTTTAACCCCAGGCAAAAAATTAATATGCTTTTACGTGCTGATTACAGGACGGTGGAATCTATCCGTTGATAGCAAGTTCAATTGATGGCAGTAAAAAAATAGCAGCCGGAGCAGATGCGATTTGTTTTTAGACGTGAAAATCGGTTGCTGGTGCATTATATGAAACAGAAGGAAGATGCAAGAGATTAGCGCATTTGCCATGGTTAAAAATCGGAATTTGTTGGGCGTCAACGATGGCTGCTTATTTCTGATATGAGCCAACCTTTAGGATACGCTATCGGAATGCATTAGAGGTAAAAAGAAGCTATGAAACATTAGAAGGGACATGACCAGAAGATTTTAATTGACTTGTGTTTGAACATAGGAAGCCAAATGGTTCATTTTAGCGGAATTAGGAAATTAACTTGGCTGAAGCAAGATTATTATTAGAGAAACTTAAATAATGGTAAAGCATTGGAAAATTTCAAAACTTTTTGTGCTTTCACCAGAAGGTGGAGATACTTCAGTCATTGATCACCCGTGAACGCCTGTCCGCAAAGCGGCTTATTCAGAAAGAAGTTAACAGCTAGCGCGTGATGTGTGTTCTCAGAAATCAATGCAGATGAAATTGGGATAGCAGCGATGATGTTAGGAGCTGGCAGAGCGAAACAAAGAAAAGCAAAATTGATTTAGCCGTTGGTTCTAATGTGCGCAAGAAAGGAAAGTTGGAGAAAAAAGTTTAAAAAAAGGGAGGACACAATTAAGTCACCATTTACAGTAATTTCCAATCAGCAGAAAAACGACCCCAGTAGAAAATAAAATCCAAGAAAATATTACAATTTCAGATAAAGCTGAAACCTTATTCAACTGATTCATGCAAGTCATTCTTGATTTTAGAAACGTTGACTGTGAATTAGGATGTTAGAATAAAAGACCAGTGTTAAACCATTTTTAAATGGTTTAACCCAAACTGGTCTTTTTACCTTCTATTCAAACAAATAAAGTACGGAAGAACTTAAAACAGTAAATAAAAATAAACCTGTAAATTAAAATAATGCTCATGGAAAACATGAAAAGTAGGCCCAAATTCCACCACTTTAAAACAACTAAAACGAAACGTAGACGAAACGAAGATAAATTTATTTAAAATAAAGACCAAACTAGTAAAAAAAACACCAAATGTAAACCAGTGTTTATCATTGATTGGGTCTAACCCGCTTTTTAGTTTGAACTGTTTTATTACACTAAGCATAGCAAAAATAAGATTTAACATACAATTATAATCTGTCAGATAACAAAAAAATTTTATCGTTAAATTAAAAATAGAGGATAGAACGATGAGGTCTTGATGGTATAATGCCCTTTACTATTTTTGAATTAAGGGGGATACAATATGAGAAGAAAAAGATTTGGCAAGATGATTCAAAAATCATTTTCTTGTTATGTTAGATACATACTTTAGGATTAGCTTGTGGCATACTATTATTTGATTCAGGTTTTAGCATTCCAGCTCTAGTGTTAATAAGTTGGTTCGTATTTTGCACGGTGCCGCTCAAGTCATGGCAGCTTCAATGATGGTAAGGGTGCAACAGCATCAACATTCACATAATGGTTTTTTTTCCTTGAACTTGAGACACTTATTAATGAGCCTAGCTAGCTAATTTTTAATAAAGTTCCATTCCTTGTATTTGATTTTTAGTCATACCTCTAGCAGATGAAGCCATTTAGGCTATAAATTATAAATCAATTTAAAAATCATGAGTTAGTCAGAGTATTCAAGCACTGCAACAAAGTATTAGGCTTACTTAACATGCGATGAGTACCCTCATTTGGAGGATGGCTAGGTAGCACCTAGCAAATCGATACAACGATTATGAATGATGTATTAATTTGCACTTATTTATTAGCTTTGTTAATTGAATCAATTTGTCCAAAACTTTTTTATTTTTGGTCGGATTTAGTAGCTGGAATTTTTATCCGTGGGTTTTTAATGGGAATTTTGCACCACAATAGTGCATTAGCATTGCTGCCATATTAGCATCATTTTTTGCGTTACCGGGGAGATATTATAGGATGGACGAAAAAATAAAGAGGGGTAGGAATAAAAGGAAATTAATCCGTGGATGTTAAATTTTTTGGGTGGCCGGTTGTGACTTAAACATACCGAGAATGCTTGCCAATGCTTGTTTTAAGTACACGAAAACGATTCCAGAAAACTTGCCAAAGGGATTGCATTTATCCCTGTCTTCTATTTTCTCAGCTTTTAATCTCTTTTGGAATGGGAACTTAAAACCCTATCCCCTTATCAAGTTTAAAAATTAGTACATCTATTCAAAACAGCACTTGTTGCCTATTAGAACTAAAAAGCTTGCTATTGTCGGTGATCATAGGGGAATTTTAAAGCCTGACTTTTTTTTATCTATCTTAGCTAAAATATTCCTGCATGTTTCACCTAAAAGAAACATGTATAATGAGATGCCAATGGAGTCTAAATAAATAAAAAACAGTTTATTGGAGGAAAGATATGTCTGAATTAAAAAAATCGTGTAACTAAAAATGCATGAATTCAAAAGTAATCCAAAAACACAATCGGGTATTTGCCATTGACTTGAATTCATCCATAAAACCTTATTTGGGAGGAATCTGATGAGTGGATTGATAATACAGCGGTCTATTTCAAGCTGCTCGGTCATTTCCACGAGGGATAACAGTGACAGCATTCGTGATTCCCTAGATTTTTGCATTCGCACTGCCAAAAACAATCATTTCGGTTTGGCATTGAAAGCTATTGTATCAGGTGTTAGGGAAATTCATCTATGGAGGTTTCTTTGTAAAAAATTATGGGAGAAGATTTCCTTTATTTGACCGGTGAAACCTGTTTATATTTTAGCAGCAACAAAGTTTTTAGTTTTACGTTTGTTTCAATGAAAAGTGAAAAAAACCAAAAACCCTACTGTTGGTGGTCCACTTTTATCCGGAACCCCAGACAAAACTTAAAGGAAGGAAAAAAAAATTGGTATTTGTTAGTGGGGATTACGGAAAAAAAAAAAAGCCCGGGGTTTTTTTTTTCAATTTTTTTTTTAAAATTTTTTTTTCTTCTTCT
>Ga0163217_1090749_pt1 | contig 12088 bp, 7 predicted proteins | sample SynspAceP_FD_185933 | JGI IMG/M metagenome (GOLD analysis project Ga0163217, IMG submission 185933) | Saline lake microbial communities from Ace Lake in Antarctica - Synechococcus sp. Ace-P (PacBio error correction) | ecosystem: Environmental > Aquatic > Non-marine Saline and Alkaline > Saline ... | reverse complement strand
ATTGACCGGGCCCTGGCTCGCGCACAGTTGGCCAGCCCCTGGCGGGGCCGATGGCCGGCAGCCAGGCGAGCTCCAGGTGCGATGCCAATGGGGCTGGGACCTGGCCCACGCCTGTCAGCTTGATTCCCTGCGCTGGCCGAGCAGGGGTGTGTGCTGGAGCGAGCAGCCGCTGCCGCCCTGCCGATCGGACGCTGAACCACTGCCGACTTCCCCGCCCTTGTACACCCACTGCCCGATCCCCGCTGGTGGCCGATAGAAGCTGCTGGACCTGGCCGATTTCTTGCGGCTGGTCCCCATGTGGCATGGTGAACATTCAAGTTGGCTCAAAAACCGCGGGCTGCGTGAGGCCGTGCTGATGGCCCAGACGCGCCCGCAGCTCGGTCTCTCGATCTGATGCTGGGCTGCCTAATTCGACAGCGCCCTTCCAATGGCGCCGCGGCCCAGTGCTGCCCCTGGTGCGCTGGCCGGATCTCACAGCCATCTCAACTTGATCAAACGACCGCTTCGAGAACCCGATTCGCTGCGGCGACCTGTGCAGCCCTCGCTGCGCCCGGGCCTGGGCGTGATCGCCTCCCAGCGCGATGCTGAGGCGCCCACAGCGCCGATCGTGCTTGCTGCTGCACGGCCGGGGGCTCGACAACCTCTCGCAAGACCGGCCTTGCCCTGTGCAGCTACCGGCCGGGGACCAATTCGTGGCGGTGGTGATTCCGGCCATGCCGGCGGCAGCCTGGAGGCGATCACCGGCATCCGGCGGTCGGTGCCCGGCGGGGCGATTTGCGCTCTCCCTCGCCTATGGCCCCAGGTGGCGGGGTGGGCCTGGCCCCCTTCCGGTTAACACTTGCCAGCCGGGCTCCGCAACGACCTGCTGGTCGCCCCTCGACGCCGCCTGTCGGTGGCCAGCGCCTGCACACCCCGCCTTGGCGCACGACCCTGAGCTGCCGGCACAATGCCAGCCGGGGATTCGTGGATCTGGGATCTGCCAAGAAACCGCCGGGGTCTGGAGGTGGCCACGCGCCAGGCCGCTTGTCCTGGGCGGCCAGCGGATCCTCACGCTGCGGGAACCACATGGGCCGTTGGCAAAATGGCAGCGCCTAGCCTTGAGCTGGTGGCCGCCAGCGAGCGCCAGGGTTGCGCAGCCCGCTCGTCGGCACAGGCAAGCAGGCATCCTCGATCCAGCGGAGCCGGCGTGCCCTCGATGCGGCCGGCCTACGCCTCTGGCGCCGTGGAAGCAGCCGGTGCTGGCCAGCCGCCGCAGGGGCCGGCCCAACGCCACCTTGTTTCGTGGAAGCGCCAGGTTCGCTCCTTGCCATCCCGGCTCCAGCCCAGCCTGCCCCTTGATCCGCCGGCTGCCCAGGCCCACCGGTTCCTGCTGGTGGCCACCGGTCGCCGGGCCAGGACCCATGTCAAAGAACCATCCGAGCATTCCCTGCCGCCCTTAGCCGACGCTGATCGCCACACATCGAGCAGGCTGCCACCTCGGCCGATCGGGACCCAAGCCAGCCCGGGCTCCGCAGGATGCGCGCCGTGGCACCTGAACACGGCGCTGCTCAGCGAACGCGGAACAGCCCAGAGCCAGGCCGCCGCCACGAGGACGGGAAACCGGACTGACTGCGCCGATCCGGTGCAGAAGCTCCGCAGGCCAGCCGCAATCGGACTACGGAAAGCGATTGCAAGCGAAAGGTCTCGAGGCCAGAGGAAATTGGGGAATTCGATCACAACCCCCTAAGATAGGACAAGGGCACCTCGAAACAAAGCGGTCGATTGTAAAGCAGCTTTATCAGTCTTTTCGCGGCACAGATCACACCAGACCGTGAGTCTTTTGCCAATGTATTCAAGCACGCCCTGCCCCCCCCTGACCTTGCCCCGTTGCGCCATTCGCCATGACGATCCGATGGAGAACGTGGCCATACTGCGCTGCGGCGTTCCGGCGGTGGCGCCTTGGCCCTGGGCCCTTCCCACGATCCCCCGTTCCAGGTCCGCCCGAATTTGAGACTTTGCTTCCGAACAGCTGGTCCGAGAGGTGCGATTCGGATGTGCTGCGGGCCCGATGGCCTATCACCGGCACGCTAAGGCCTTGTGACAAGAATTGCCCGGAGCTGATCCGTGGCCAGCGCCAGATGCTCGGAAAGCCTGGCTGGCAGAGCAGCGGCGCCAGAACTTCGGGGCCTGTTCAGCCTTTTCTACGCACAGCGATTGTGGCGGCCCGTCCGTGCCTGGCCCTTCCTCAGCCTTTCCCAGGCCTACACGCCTCATTCACCTTTATATGCGGGGTGCACGCACAATTTCGGTGATTCCACCCTTGTGACCACATGCCCTAGTGACGCTAACGGATCTCCTCCCCCGGCATATCCCTAATCAGGGCTTGGCAGGCCTCAGCGGCACGAAATGACGGGACCCGACAGCTTGGATCTCTCAGAGTGTGTGTGCGCAAGTGACTCTACGTGCCGACGCCTGCCGCTCCATGGCATTCCAAAAAGCGACGCGCAGCCGCTGGAGCTCGACCCCGCCCTGGCGCATATGCAGAACCGACCCTGCCCCTTCGCCGATGCGAGACAGGACTCGGTTGAGGCGTTGTGCGAACTTCGCTGCCATTCAGCCGCTCGTGAATCATCCGAATGATCAGCTTCCTACAGCCTTTCCCAGCCCGGGTGAGCTGTTTGCCGCTGGAGCGCTCACGCTCCACTACTTGAGCCCGATAGCCAACTCCGACAAGGCCTTCACCTGAGGAGGCGCCACCCCAATGGCTTACGGCACCATGGCCGGCGCTCTGGAGGCCAAGACCGACATACACCAAACAGTGGATGTCCCTCCCAGGCTCACAGAGCAATAACATCATCATGCGTAGGTGCGAACAGGGGCCCTGCCAGCAGTGTATGAGTGGCCAGCGCTCCCGGGCCATGCGCGCATGTGTGACAAGCGCCGGCGGCCTGCTGCGGAGGCCAGACTGGGAGCCTGCTGGACCTGCCAACAGCGCTGGGCCAGCAGCGGCTGAACCCTGCAACTGGTGGCACGTAATCAGGTCCAGGTCGGCGGAGCACTTGCAACGACCGCAGGCGGGCCGGCGTGTGCCAGACGGTCCTGTTGGCCAGCCGAGCGCCTAATTACGGCTCGGCACGGAGACGCCACGCAACGTGGGATGGAGACTCTCGTCGCCGAATTCTGCTCGTGAGGTGGTTTCTCTCTCTCACGGCCCCTCACCTGCCGGCCGAGTTTGCTCTCGTGATCCAGAGGCAGAACGCGGAATTTGACAGGCATCATGGCCTGTGTTACAAATTGAACTGACCGAAGGCTTGGCTGCTCTCGGAGATGAGTTTGTGTCCGTCGCTGCGCACGTCGATGACAATAGTCCTATGTCGCGAAGGCGGCCAGAGACCCGCAAGTGTGGAGGAGGAGCAGACGTTTCGACCTGGCGTTGGCCCGCGTATCGTATTGAAGGGAAATAGAGGAGTAGCAAGCTGAACTCGGCTACGATTACCCGTGACCTGGCGTGACCACATGCGGGCAAGCATAGTGATTCCCAGAGCTAACGATCTTCCCCGATTACGGCATGCGCTTAGACGACCTATAGTCCTATCCGATCTGTTGAGAGTTCCGACGAGGCGCGCCGTTGCGCTGGGCGCGGTACGCGAACGGCCCATGAAACCTATCCCCACAGACCACACTCTGCTGAGCTTGGCAAGGCAGCGTTCCAACACACGGAGAGACACGCCGAAACGTATCGCGCACAAATGTTGGCCTGCCTCGATCCGCAACCTTCAGGTCGTGAATGCCAGGCAACGTTGATTCACGTGACTCTTGTCTCAGCCCAATTGCGTGGGAGAAGCATAACGCCAGAGCGCAACGTTCCCTGGTTTCAGGACTGTGATTTCAGATCGGCATCGAACGTTCGTGCAGTGGCTGTCGAAAGAGAAGTGTGACAGTAACTCACCGTTCGCCACAACTCGTAGCCCCATGGCTAAGAAACTCCAGAGTCTTGCATTCGCCTGTACTTCACACCACCGCTTGTCGGCCAGGCTGAGGGGTGCGCCGTCCTTTGAGGAAACGGGGATATAAGTGTAGCTAGACGTCCGAAGGTGTCGAGCCGCCACTCTAGAACCTGATCCTCGCTACATTGTGCCGTCCAGTGCATACTAAACTGGTAATGGCAGCCATACGCTTGCCTAAGGCCAAGCTGCACTACTCTCTGTCCGAGGCGCAAAGGCGTGGTCATGTGTGCGCCGAGGGGCAGGATATATGGCTTGCCCAACCACTTGCGGTAAGCAAGGCCCCCCGGCGCCCCAAGTCTGAATAAGCCGATAAGCTTACCAGGCAATTAACACACCCTGCCTCCCTCTGGACTCCACACAGGCCGGTTCAGGGTCACCATGCCAGACAAAAAGGCACACCCAACAGCGGTCCGCCCTCTTTTGATCCATGCCAACCGCCGACTAGACCGTCAAAGCGCACAACCCTCCCCCTGTAGAGGCACCCTCAAGAAGCTGGCGGCCAAACCCTGCTCAAGAAATGCCGTTTCTGACGTCTCACGATGCGGCAGGGGCCCATGCTTAGAGACGGGCGTACGATCGAAACCGAGACTCAGCAGGAGGCAGCCGGGTGCCACGCTGAGAGCACTCGTAGAGAGTGGCGTCCGAGAGCACTGAGACTATAGCAAGTGTTAACGAATGGCCCAGTGCGAAGCGTGAGTGTCAGCCGCTCGCTCTCTGTGCGCTGCTGTTATCGCAGCTAATCTTCGAGCCATTGTCTGCATGTGTGTTCCAGCCGTGCTGTGCAACCCTTACGAGCGCGAACAGTGTAACAAGTATACTGAACACAAACTGACGCCACTCGCTATAGAAGTGAGAGCTCGCCGAGGCTGAGGCGTACAAAAGCGAGCCGCCTCTGAAAGGAAGTGCTGGCCGTGGCCAAGGCGCTGCAGCCGCAGGTTGTTCCGTGACCTTCGAGACGCGGCAAAAGCACTAGGCGACCACCTCGTGAGTCAATAATTTTTACGGTGTCAAGGTTCGAGTGTGACGTAGCTCCGCATCAGCAGAACGGGATGAGCAAAGTCTTAAATGATATGGTCATATATAGAGTAGCTACGGCGATTCAAGTGGGTCTCGTATGACGCGTGGCTAAAGAGGAAATAAGCAGCATTAGTGGGCTAGCGTCAAGAGTGATTATGTGGCCGAGCATCATAGCGATACGTCGACGGCCGGAGCCTGCTATGGTCAAACGCGGTTGCCGGGCGACCTTCGACGCAACTGTCGGTTATCAGGCGCTCACTTGCGCGCCTCGGCCCCAGCCACTTGGAACGCGACAAATGAGCGCACCGATGCTTGAGGTCATGTCGTCTGGGCTCGGTACAACCGCTCGGACTGTTGGTCATTCGTGCTCCTGCGCTGCGGATATGCCGCCCGGTACAGAATCTAGGCCGCCTTGATTCATAGAGAGGACTATATACTGATCAGCCTGTAGTTTCCTCTGCGTGACCCTGCGGGAGCCGGAACCACCGCCCATGCTCCAAGCTCGTGCATAGGCAAGAAGCAAGAGCGAGCCGAATCTATCGCCACCGTGCCTACCCGAATACTACCAAATATATCGGACGATTACATCACGGACGGGTCCGCCTAGACCTCCACTCGACACCGCGAGCCGCTCGTTGGAAAGGCGGGCCAGCCAAATACTGTGTGGTGAGTGTCAGCCGCGACTGAGTGTGCATTCAAGAAGTGCGCGCTCTAGCTCGAAAGCATCATCGGCTTCCCAAAGCCTAGGATGTGAGGCCTGGCGACAGGCCCTGCTCGCCTCACGACCGCCCTACCGACTAGCGTGCAGCAGAGGATATTGGTGGCGCGATATAAGTGCTGGAATGCCAGCCATCGCTGAGTGCCCATACGGTTAGCTTACTGGAGCGTGAGAAGCTAAACCAGCGAGCGGCCGCTGTAAGGCCATCGGCGACTGACTTTGCGTCGTATAGGTATAACTGAGCCGCGCACTCTTACAGCTCAAACATAATCAGCACACCACTCCTATACAGCTTAAGCTAGCGGAATTAGTCGCGGGACCATCGAGTTCTTCAGCACGCACAGCTGAAAAGTACGTAGACAAGGCGCTCAGTCGCGCAGTGGTCTTTCTCGGCCTCAGCTCTTCTATGGTTGCATTTATCACTCTGCCCGCTAAACTCTCACCTGACCATCCACTGCATTGCGAGATATGGCCATTGATGAAGTACGCGGAGACCTAACACATAGAGCATCATCGAGACAGTATGCAGTATATCTACACTAAATAATGGCAACGCTGACCTAAGCTCAAGACTTACCTTAGAGCATGACGCCCACTCTCTCTCTTCTCCCGAACTGAAAAATAGCACCTATATATCCACTTCTCTTACGCCTCTCCTAAAACGAGAGTCCATCACAAGAGCCGCGTGGTAGTCGATGTGATATCTGCTCTCTCATTGTTACTTGTATCACTATGTCATGTGCGTGCAGGAGAATAACTAGCTCGTGGTGCATCTATGCAAGCGAGACCAGTCAGCGAGGCTATATGAGGCGCTCCTCATAACTCTCTCAGAGCATTGATATCAGTCTTCAGCGATGGTCACTGGCCGCGAGTATCCATTTAAGCTAATCTCAGTCTTGAGATACCTTACAGTCCATAGATCAGTTCTTGTCTGCGATGAATTGAGCGAAATTTACTCGCACCTCTAACACACAGAGTGTACGTGCGAAAGACCTACCGTGCTGCGTATCTGTCACACCCATTCGTTGGCTTAAGTCAGACAAGCGTAACTGTTGAGGTGGACGTTCGAATGCAGCGCAATATTCTCCTCCCACTGTGTCTTGTTCCGTGAACAACTGGTTACAAAGCAAGACAAGCTGCAACTGAGTATATATATGGTAAATTAATAAAAACCAACTTCAGGGAACGAAGCTGAGGTTTTCATCTACAAGTGCGAGTGCTAGTAAATTCTTATATATTTATTCTTCCATTATGTCCCATTGTCAGCCACCTATATTATTTAGTAGCTCGTCGAAAAATAATACTTACCTTTCTACACTATAGCACACCCACTGCAGGTCGCCTACGACATATTGCTCAGCGCTTGTGAGTGAGTGAGAGAGTCAGCTCTACACCCAATCCGAATGAAGTCCAGTTACCGGGGCTGGCTCTCTCGCGATAACATGCTCACAGAGCAGCATCCAGAAGCGAACGGTAACTCTCTCTGACTTTCTCTTAAAAGACTCAGACTCGCCGTGGAAGCAGTTAGTGCTACTCACGTATGTCAGTTGCGTTTAATCGCAATTTCTCTTTCGGTCCCATCTAGTCTTCAAACAGCTTGTGCGAGAGTGCCCAAATTCAGTCCATGTGGTCTTAAACCGATGTTCTTACTTGGCGTGTGAGTAAGCGACCATAGAGGAATATTTATCGGTAAATCGATCACCCGGAAGTCTCTCTCTCGAGTGTCATTTGTTAGCTATTATATTGGGCAATTTAATGGCTGGTGTCTGGCAGTATATCTTGAGAGCTCGTCGTTGCTTTTGTCTTTATATGCAGTATAACAGAGTATATCGCGTCGCCGTTTCATTGAATACTGCGTCTGCATAGTATAATCAGCTATAAACGACCTGCAGTTGAAGAGCATGCTCAGCCTTGAGGATATTTGATCCTCTATTGAGTCTTATAGCGTACTCTTATACTAAGTTTGCTTAACTCTCTCACATGTGAAGTTATTTCGATTCAGTCACACGAGACTCCCACACGCAATTCGTTCTACACGTGCGCTGCAGTCTTCCTTGACACGGACGTCCGTGCTAATTTTTCTGCGCCGTCGCCTTGAGGAGTTCTGAATCTCCGCACAGCAATGGATTTCTCTCACTATTATGTTATCCCGATTGCTGGAGGCAAGCAAGCTGCGATTGTGCCAAGGCTTGGAGGCAGTTTGGAGGAATGTCTTCATTATCTTGAATGTTGCTCTCAGCTTGTACTTTATCATTCGAAATTGCTGCTTCTCTTACTCCTAGGAGGAGACAATACTATTAACGTGCTCAGTTGTGATGACGCATCAGAATGACCGCTAGAGACAACAGGATGTAGCTGCCGGGTGTACACCAAAGGACGAGAAGACGTATGAAGAGGCATCGACGCAACGGTATAGGATACTGCACTCTCAAGGCCAATACACAACGTAGGAAAACCATTCACAGCAGGAGTGTGAGAAACCAAGTTGAAGAACATAAATTGGATAAAGAATTGAAAATTTGCAATATAAAAAGGGTGACACAATCAAAAAATGGAGTTGGGATTTTGTCCCGCTTCCCACTTTTTTTTGTAGGGCTGATTCTTATTAATGAATAAGAAATTAAAAATGCTTATTTTATTATTTGATGAAGAGACAAGCGAGAATTTAGAAATATGAATTGCAAAATAAGAAATCAAAAATTAGGACTACGGTATAATCTTATCTATTTTTATTCATTATCCATTATCAGCGCATAGTCATCTCTTTTTTCGAACAACCCTATTTAATCGAAAGGCAAAGATTTGCGAACCACAAATCATGCAGATACTTTGGTACATCGTTTGGGAACAATTGCTATTGTGTCATTATGCCAATTTGGAGTTCCGAACAACTATGGAAACTAGCGGCAATTGCTTTATGGAATGGCTTATTTGCTGTTGCGTTTTTAGTTCTGTTTTTTATGATCGGACCCACAGCAGCCTTTTACAGGAAGCTAAAAGTTTGGTTCAAATTTGGACGCTCACGTTTCAGCCTGCAGAGATAATTGTAAAATTGCCTTTATTCTTATTGCTCGCGCGAGTAGTAACCAAACACAACAGCGAATACAATGAGCATTTTTGTGAAGCAGACTTTTTTATTGTTTGGTAAAATTTTGCTCACGTCTATTGGTCCCACTAGTATGATTTTATTTACAAATGACTTTGGGGACGACGTTTTAGTTTTTATGGCTATACTGGCGGTATTAATTCTTAATGTCATGTATAACAGTGGCGAAAACTTATCTTTCCAATATTTGCAGTTGTAGCAGGCATCGGTAGTTGGTTTATTGTTTATTGTGGCCTTACAACCGTGATATTTTGTTGAACTTTGGTTTTAAAAAAAACCAATCAGTTTGCTTCGGATTGATTTCTTGGCTTAATCCTTATCAAGATTTCCGCTGATGCCAGCCTATCAGCTGATTCAAAGATGAAAAGCCATTGGTTCTTGAAAAGGTATTGTGGTAAAAGGGACTTTGGTGTTTCAGAAGGATATGTACTGTCGAGGAGTCTGATATGATTTTTTCGACGATTGGGAAAAACTTTGGCTTTTACGGAAGCAACAGCTTTAATCTTTATTTCTTATTGATTTACCAAATTGATCCCGGCATTTGTTTTGATACAAAAAAATGGAGGTTTTACACCTATATTTCCACTGGTGTAATCATGATGATTTTTATTCCACGATGTTTGGAAAACATTGAATGGGTATTGCGAATGTTGCCACGTTAACGGGGATTCCTCTTCCTTTCATCTCCCAAGCGTGGATCGGCTTATTTAGGGAATTATTGATGCGGTGTCGGCTTAGTTTTGATGGTCGATGAGGTATCATTACGGGGCTACATGTCTCAGGAAGATGAAAGTCAGTTTTAGATGCAACTCAAATAAAAAAATGTGAAAAACGAAAATTGCATAGGGAGAAGGGAATATGCTTAACTTTATAACACACAACTTGTTCAAGTTGTCGTTAAAGGCAGACAATGGTTGCGAGAACAATACAATGGAGTACCAAGTAATCGATATGATTGCGCAACCTCCTTTCAAAAAAACAATTGATGGAATGGATGGCAGGCATCTAATTTACCAATTAAGCGTTTTTTTTTAATTACGAGCGGCAATCGTTAACCGTGAACTAAATTTTGAAAGACAAAACACTACCAGAAATGACGGCAGAAGAAAGCCGCCAGAACTACTTCAACGGATGGGATGCTGATTAAACGACCACTTGGTAAGGCAATGGGGAAAAAATCACGCTTGGGTTCAAGAGACGTTTTTGAATAAAAGAATGGCCAAGTAGAGGAGAGAAATTGAAATGACTGAAGTGCAAAAAGTAAAGTTTACAGTGTTGAAAATGGCTTTATGAATTTTAAAAAAACGAAAAAAAACTATCGGATTGTTTGTCTGAAAAAGGACAAGATGATTTAGGTGAAGTGATGTTTATTTGATATCCCTTCTTGATGTGACTAAAAAGTAGAACTTGATTGACGAGTTTAATTGGTGCTAGAAGGTGCCAAGGCAGTAACAGAACTGACTACGCGCCGCTTGCACGGGAATGTGGTTTCTTACCATGTAGGCACTAGCTGAGGAAACCTTGAAAAATTAAAATAGTGTAGCTAAAGAAAATAAATTGGATTCGTCGAATAAGCCGATGTGGTTGAAGTTGCCCTGTTCAATGCCTCTTCAAGATACGATTAAATTTACAAATGATTCTTGTTGACAGAGGAAAAAAACCATCTGTTAAAATATTGACAAATTCATAACCAAAGCGATGATAAGAAGAGTACGTTTCTTACAAAACATTTTTAGAGAGGCCTTGTTTGCTGAAAAGAGGTAAGGTAGTTGAACCGAAAATGGTTCTTTTGAGCAAGAACGAGTGAATGCACGCATAAGCCCTTTCCGTAGCACCCGAATAACGTGCCACAGTATACAAGTTGCAACGAGCTTAGTACTGGATGAGGTTGATTTAGTATAAATCAACAAATTAAGGTGGTAAACGAAAGCAAATGACTTTCGTCCTTATATAAGTAGGTGACTTTAATTATAAGGACGAAGGTTTTTTTATTTACCTGTTAAGTAGAGAGAGGGGGGAAAACGCTGGTTGAATTGAGTTAAAGAATATAAAAAAAGTTTCAAAAAAAAAAGAAGGCATTCAACGGCCAGTCAGCAATTGATGTTCAATTGAAGATGGGAGATATATGGCAATCGTTGGAGTACTCTTGGAAAGCAGGGAAAAGGTACGGTTGGTTCGTATGTTAATGGACTTGAAAATTCCGACGGAATGGTACTTCACCATTAATGGTCATTTGATTTCATTAAATTAAAAGGCCAAAGACTTAAGAAAAGAACGCCAAAAGATTGGGGATGAATTTTTCAACATTTTAACTTATGTTGGTCTAGGGGACAGTATTTGGAAAAATTTTTTTTGTTTCATTTAGGGAAATCGCTGGGTACCTAAAGGCGAAAGCGTTGACGATTTAGCGGCGAAAGAATTGTTGGGTTAGTAGGACTTGAAGGAAGAGAACAAGCTTATCCAGCACAGTTGTCAGTGTTCAAAAAAAACGTGTGGGGATTCACAGAGGCATTAGCCAATGAACCAACCTTATTGCTTTGTGATGGAAGCCAGCGAGTGCACTAGACCCTCAAGACGACCGATGGAAGTCTTGGAACTTATTGTTAGGCATATCAACAAACGATTTAAACTTAACGATTGTATGATTACTCATGAGGATGCCATGTTGTTCAGGAAATTTGCAACAAGGTAGCAGTTATGGATGATGGAAAAAAGTTGGCGGTCCGAAGTCAAGGGAGATGTTTGCTAGAAGGTCTTCCAAAAAAAACCTACAAACAAAGACATTTTACGAAACGTTTTTATTCGCCCCAAGTACCAATCCAGATAAGGTGGAGAAAACAGATGAAGTCTTAGAAAGAAAATGTTGGTAGAAAGTAACCCAGAAGGCAAAATTTTAATTCATCTCGTGTCGAAAGGAGGAACAAGTTGAAAAATGGCCGGTTATTTCAAGGAAAATTGTACGTTGAATTGACGTCGAAGTTTAAACCATTATTTCAAGGGAATATTCCAAACAAGCCAGAAAAAAAAGTTCGGATTTGGTTCCCCTTATTTTTAACGTTCAGTTTAAAACGGGGATTTTGCAGTTTAAAATATTGCGCAAAGCGATTGAGCAAAATGAATTCAGATGAAAGTAGGAGTTAAGAGGTGATTTGAAAACATGTTGGTCGAAAATCTGAAACTAGGTGGCTAATTTTCTGATTTTACCTTTTCCCCAAATTAAATTTTTTTGTATTTTTTTTAAAAACTTTCCCTCTTCGCCCC
>Ga0163217_1013097_pt1 | contig 12089 bp, 13 predicted proteins | sample SynspAceP_FD_185933 | JGI IMG/M metagenome (GOLD analysis project Ga0163217, IMG submission 185933) | Saline lake microbial communities from Ace Lake in Antarctica - Synechococcus sp. Ace-P (PacBio error correction) | ecosystem: Environmental > Aquatic > Non-marine Saline and Alkaline > Saline ... | reverse complement strand
CAGGCCTTTGAGGTTCTCGCGCCGCGTCGGTAAGTGCGACCTATCAGGTGCCGGTTGAGGTGCGTTCGAGCGTCGCAGGCTCTGGCAGTTCCGTGGGCTGACTTCGGCTGCACGCGGACCGTCCGGAGAGACAGCTCAGTTGATAGGTTGCGCTTTTCGCGCGAACGCTCTCAGCGATACGGCCTATAAATCGCTTTTATTGCAGTGAGAGCGGAGGAAACACCCCCGGATGCGCAGAGGCCAACAATTCCATTACCGTTTGGTAGCTATCCTTACGAATGATCCAAAGATTGAGTGCTGAAATGTAGGCAGGATGGACGCGAAACACCGATGGAAATACCGACAATATTGGCATGTAATGGCCTATATTGCGGCGGTAAGACGACGACGCCGAGCGTATCTTTTCTATACGGGTTTCGTTCGTACAGATGGTGAGATCCATGAATGGCGCAGCCGATTATTATATCGCGTAATTACGGCATCAGCGCTGCGACGGACCGCGTATCTGGATGACCTCGGCGGTGAACAGTCATTGATGACCCGGGCATGTGGGATTCACTATGCAGTGGAGCGCTCGATACGAGTTCCGGATTCGGCGCGGTGCTCTTATCAGCTGCCGATGTCGAGCCGTATTCGGAGACGTTCTTGGCTCCAAGCGTATAATTAGGTTACAACGGTTCTCCGGTATCTGGTTTTTTATTTATTTTTCGTACGTGCTTATTTTTTTTTTCAACTGCGTGGCGAGATTGTCACCGATCGCTTAGTGCGAAATCGGATTGTTCTCAGTTGCGATCTGGTGGTACCCGAAGCTGTTGGTTGTGTGTGTGGCGTGTTTGTTGTCTTGTCCATGCAAGGGAATCGTCGATGAAGAACGAGATCTCGGTGTGGCAGGGTCGAATATATCGGACATCCCTTTGACGATCTGGTCGAGGGCCGCAGCGAATGGCGCGAGAAAGCCTTATCGAGGCCGCGGTCAGAGCCATGACGCCGCCCATGGAAGCTTATCTGGTAGCAGTGTTGTCGTGCGCGATGAAGCGATTCAAGGCCTGCATCGGCAGGGCACGTTGTCTCTAGTTTTGTTGCCGGTTCTTTTTGTGGTTCGCGTTCAAGAACAAGGGCGTGCAGCCGTTGCTGACGCGCTGTGTCGTTATCTGCCGTCCGCGCTCGGACGTGCCGCGATCAAGGGTTCTGCTGCCCGCAGTGACGAGGCGGTGTGCGTAGGAAGTTCCGCACGATGAGCCGTTTGGTTTCTTCCGCGCTTGCCTTCAAGATTCATGTTGTGCATCCGTTTGTGGGGAGTCCCTGACCTTCGCACGGATTTATTCAGGGCTTCGTTGAGTGCCGGGCAGTCGGTTCTCAACACGGTCAAGGACCAATCGCGAGCGTGTTGGCCGCATTGTTGCTCTTGTTTTTGCAATGGACCGCGAAGACTATTCAAGATTTGCGCTGCGAGCGACATTCGTGCGGTGCTGGCATGAAGGCGACGACCAAGCGACACGCTGTTGTGACCGGATCACCCTTGTCGTGCTTGAGCGGTTATTCTTCCTGTTCATCGAATTGCGGTTAGATGTCCCGAAAACCAAAGGACTGACCAAGGAGAAAATGGGCCAGGGTTGCAGGTGCGTCGTTGCCGCGGAAGATCCTTCGTTCGGGTTTCCAGGATGATGGGAAAGCGGACAGACATTCTCAAGGAATGGCGATTGCATTTTATTCTGTCGACCGCATGGAGAAAGCGTGAATTCAAGGTCGAGGCCAATGCGGTGCGCCGCAGGTGACATACCGCGAGAAGATTTGACCCAGCGCCTTATATAATATAGCAGGGGGACGGTGGTCGGGCATGTTGCGCGCGTGAGATCAATTCGAGCAGTGAGGCGGGTGAGGGTTTCCAAGTTCGAGGAGGAAGTGTTGTTGTGATGTCGCTGTTGCGGGAATTCATTCTGGCGTCGAGAAAATGGCATCAATTCGACGTGACGCGGGCAGTATTTCCGTTCGGTGATTTCGCTTCAAGGCCTCGCTGGTTTGGACGGTGGTCGCATGCACGTTGTGACTCATCGGGTCATGGCGTTTGAATCGCAGCCGTGCTCCGTCCGTTTAAGGGGCTCGGCGTTTTGCTGGAGCCGGTGATGAATATGGAAATATGGGCGATATCATCGGTGACCTGAACTCCGTGGTCAGGTGTTCCATGGATACACGCGGAAACGCCGCTCTCAGCGCCATGGGTCCCGCTCGCAATATGTTTGGCTACTGTGAACACGCTGCGTTCCATGAGTCAGGGGCGTGCCACCTTTACAATGTCTTTCGATCACTCGAGAGGGCCGCAGGCAGTTGCGAAAGGGTCGGTCTCGAAATGGCTTAACCGCCATAAACCGATTACACAGATTATTTTCTGGGCCGATTGGTCGGTTGTGCGCAGCAGCAGACGGAGAACAGGTCAGTGTCGAAGGAAGTTTTGAGCAGTAAACAGCCTGATTTTTCCACGTTGGCACGTTGGTCCGTTGACATGGTAGACGGACGTGACGGCCGGCGATCACGAAGGTGATGGCGGAGGCTTCTGGAGGGCTGCAGGTCGCGTTTGACCAGATTGACAAGGGCTCCTGAGGGGCGCGAGCGCGGGGATTACGTTTCGGAAGCGCATGTTGAGTATGAGACGGGCAGCCCGTCACTACGCGCATGTGATTTGCCCGAGCCATGACCATTATGTGAAGAACCATGATTCACGGGCGACGGCGCAGATGAGGGAGCGATTCTTGTGTGAACGCAGCGGACGGTCCCGATCCGCAGAGCGGAGCATATCTTCTGGGGCGGCGCCAGGTTGGTGTGCCTGCGCTTGTGGTTTACCTGAACAAGATTGATCAGTGTTGATGACGAGGAGCTTCTCCGAGTGGTGAGAATGAAGTGCGCGAAGTGCTTTCGTCCTACGACTTCCCGGGCGAACGATATTCCGTCGTGAAGGGTCGGCACTTGCCGCCTGAGGGTCGTGATAGAAGAGATGTGCGAAACTCGTCAAGGAGCTGATGGACGCGGTTGATGCGTTATATTCCGCAGCCTGATCGTCGCGTGACCAGCCTTCCTGGTGCGATCGAGGATGTGTTTCTCGATTTCGGCACGTGGGCACGGTTGGTTGACGGGTGTATTGAGCGCGTATCGTGATGTTGGCTGACGGCGAGATCGAGATTGTCGGCATCAAGGACACGCGAAGACGACGTGCAGGGCGTTGAGATGTCGCAAGCTGCTGATCAGGGGAAAGCGGGGGACAATGTTGGGTTTCTGCTTAGATGGCACGAAGCGAGAGGATGTGGAGCCCGTGGCCAGGTACTGGCGGGCCCCGGGTTCGATCACGCCGCATACGCGTTTCAACTGTGAGGCGTATTATATTCTGACGAGGGAAGAGGTGCGTCACACCCGTTCTTCACGATACTACCGTCCGCAGTTCTACTTCCGCACGACGGATGTGGATTTTATTGTTGATCTGCGCTGAGTGGGCACGAGAGGTGATGCCGGGGCGACAATTATTCACGGATGGTTTGTTAAACCTGATGCGCCGATTGCGTATGGGGATGAAGGCCTGGCGCTTTGCCATTCGCGAGGCGGTCGCACCGTCGGTGCCGGCCGTTCGTCATTCATTCATCCGAATAAGTAAAAAACTATTGTGCGGCTGTCCATGGTGGAACCGCCGGCTATTTTTTTGATTACGCAATGGACAGTCAACATATTGGATAGGCTGGAAAGCTGTGTCGTATCGCGTTGCTCGCCAGTCGGCGAGCGATATTTTGGGAACTGCCAAAGAACCGGTGCGAGCGTTCGCGTGACTATCCCCTCCACGGGTATCGGAGAAATTCACCGTTCTTGCGTTTCACCATAAGAAGGCGCTTTTGTTGTGGAAACAGTTCGAGTCCGCACCATAAACGTTCTTGCTCGATATAATCGATCCGACCCGCCGAAAAACTGGGTCGATGCTCTTATGAAAGCTCGACCTTGCGGCCGGCGCGTCGACGTAGAAATCAAGCTGTAAGAGGCCCAAGATTTATCTTTCGTCATAGCTCAAAAACATGGAATGACTTCGTGTCTTCGACGACAGGGCAAGTCATATTCCGGGTCACCAGTACTTCAAACTCGACGGCTGCGATGTTGTTATCAGCGCACCGATTGAGCGCGATCTACAACGCGTGCAGGCTTGGCACCGGGGGCTGCAATTCTAGATTCGAGTCAGCAAGGCCATGCGTGGACATTCGCAAGGCGGTATTGTCGACCGCGGGCAAGATGTCGAATTTCGCGTCAGCGAAGTGCTATGGCCACGCGTCTCGTCTTCATGTATCTATTTGTCGATGTGACAGCACTCAATCGTAAGGTTTTGCCTGGGGTGCCTGAAGCGCCATAATTTTCGGCGGTCCTTCGGGCATCGCGGTTTTTTTCTTAGTCACGGTTCGACCGGCCGTGCCAGGATCAGTGCAAGGTGTTCAAGGGTAAGAAAAATGGCCGCCCATATGGGCGCTGAAGCGGCGGTTATTTTTATACTCGGGTTGTTGACCACGGATGGTTGCGACGGCCTTTCCGATCCTGATCGAGGTGCGGTCGGGTTCTCTTTCGGCTAGTGATTGGTTCGCTTATCTGCGCATCAAGGAAGGCGCTTCCTGAGGTGTCCCTTATTTCTGCAGAACAGCACCGGCCGAGGTAGATGGAGCACCTGCGGACAGACCAAGCAGGCAGGACAACACGGCCGACGAAGCTTCGATTCCGAAGCGACGGATTCGAAGGATGAGCGATTTTTTTATCATCTGATAACAAGACGTCGGCGAGATTCGATCTCGACGATGGCGTCTATGCTGCGCCGATCCGCAAGGATCTGCTCTGTGTATTGGTTTCAATTTCAGCTCGCAAGCGGGCGTTCAGGGTACGCACGAAGAGACAAGACGCGGTAGCGAAATCAATGGGCTCCACGGCTTCGTCCCTGGCGTAAAGAGGAACGGCCGCGCACGTGCTTCGGAGCGAGGCATTGGCGTCTTTGTGTGGTCAGACGACGTTTGGACCCGTTCGCGGGATCACTCGACGAGCTGCCGAAAAAAGGTTCGCAGCCGCGCTGAAGATCGGCCTGTTGTCGTCCGAAAGCAGGCCAGGGCAAGCTTTTCGATATTCGCTGCGGCATCCGTGGCCGAAGGAGCCCAAAGCGTTTGCCGCTCAGCTCAGGCAATGGGGTCTGTCGTCGTTTGAATCGTTGATGGTGTGTGGATATTCATCGGATAGTTCCAGCTGGCTGCCCGTATATCCGGCGTGGATGTTACTTGCGCAACAGGTGCGAATGTGCGATATCCTCTCCTTACAATTCGGCAGTGAGCAGTTGCAGGAGCGCTACGAATGGCAGCATCGCAAGCCGTGTTCGTATCGACGTCTCCGAGAAAGCATGTACGAATGTACGCTTCCGTGATTACGGAAAAGGGAACGAGGGTTTCGGAGCAGCAATCAGGGTGGTTTCGGGTTCGGTCGATGCGACCAAGCTTTCGCGGTTCGAAGCGCTGTCAAGGTCCGTCAAGGGTCGGTGCGGCGTGGAACCTCGTGCAAAAGGGAAAGACGAAGGCGTTTGAAAGCCATCCGGGCCGGGCGCAGGCGGATGTCAAAAAGGCCGTGGTTCGTCTCGTTCTTTGACGCGGATTCTTCGATTCACGACTGTTGATAGAGTGTGTGTGTTGAAGCAATTCAAACGAATAACCTGCCAGGTGGAACTCGTCCTCGTCGACGGCTGAGCTTGGAAGGGTGACCCTGAAAGTCGCTTGAACGAAGGGCTTGACCAAACAAGGGTGGACGGAACAATACAGGTCGAATCACGGCGCGTCGTCCGTGTGGCGGGCAACAAGCGCTTTACCGTTTTTGGATTTAGCGTCGCAGTTTTGACGTTCCGGCGCGACGGTTGAGCGGATTCGAAATTAATGATTCCGAACGACGGGCTTCATGCGCTTCTGTGTATGAGATGTGTGAGAAAAGCTATATTCTTGTTGAATGTGGGCGATGCCGTGAATCGCTGCCGAGCGCGCTGACGTGAAGCTGGCAATGCATGCGAGTGTGTGTGGATTCCGCATTGCACGATATTCACAATGTTGAGCTCAGCTGGCGCCGGCGGCAGATGGCGCGTGCGGCTGTATATTGTGCAGACTGTTGGTCGTGACCGTGGTTTACGGGCTGTTGAAAGTTGCATCGGTGGAGTTCGTTATGTTCGTAAGGAGGCAATGGCACGATGTGGTGCGTGTCCAACCGGAGATCAAGCAATATCAAATTGGCAAGGCCGGCCGCAAACGTTGCGGGCAAGGTCCGGCCGTACGTGCGTCGCCATGAACCCGATTGATTATCCGCATGGCGGTGGTTGAAGGCGGACATCGGTGGTCGCCATCCTGTCACCCTGGGGCAAGCGACGAAGGGTAAGCGTACCGGTCTAACAAGAAGACCGACTCGCTGATCTTTCGCGGCGCCGAGTAGGGGAACGGCCGTGGCACGTGTCTGTATGGAAAAGGTCCTTTTGTCGACGCTATTGCTCAGGAAAGAGAGGTTGCGCGCCGCATCCGGAGTAATGATTGTGACAAGACCTGGTCGCGCCGCCGACAATCCTCCAGTTTCGGTTACTTCGGTGTCTACAACGGTCAAAATTTGTTCCGTATCTGGTACGAAATTGTCGCAGAAGTTGGTTGGAGTTCTCACCGGTACCCGTTCCTATTTCGGGCCACGCGGCGGTCGCAAGGCGAGGCGGAGGTTAGTCATGGGCAAGAAATCTGCAGTCCGCGATCTGCTGATACCGAAGCACGTGCGATCATTCGCATCTTCGCATCAGCGCAGAAACTCCAATCTGGTTGGCCGAGCAATTGTGTCAACGTTTGCAGCGCTCTGTGGACTGGGTTCTCGCGGCGTCGCAGCTCTGGTGCGGTCAAGGCGGGCCTTGAAACCATTGCGATTGCGAAACATCAGCAGCCGACGTCGATCGTCTCGTCGTCGCTTGAAGCTACTGTCGGAGAATATGGTGATGAAGCGCTGGCGTGCACGTGCACGTGGCCGCGTTACGCCCGTATTCAGAAACCGTTCAGCCAGATCAGCTCTTCGTTCGGCGAGCAGGAAGAGGCTTTAGTATGGGTCAGAATCCATCCGATTCGGTTTTCGTCTCGGTGATTCAATCTCGACTTGGGGAGTTCCCCGCTGGTGTCGCTTGATGGGTTCAGCAGACGGCGACTGCTCTTGAGGATCTCCGCTTCGCAAGCTGCTGGAGAGCGGCTTGCCGGTGACGTGGTATCAGTCGGCATCATATCGAACGCCCCGCAAGAGCACGGACCGATCACTCGGCTTGTTTTGGTGTCGGCGAAAGAGGCGCGGATTATCGAAAAGCTACGCTAGCGAATTGTCGAAGGTGACCGTTGCTGAGTCAGCTTGGAAATCGTTGAGTGCGTAAAGCCTGAAATTGATGCGAAACCTAAGGTGGCCTCGAGAACTCCGACCAGCAGTCGAGCTTCGCGCCATGAAGCGTGCGGTCAGAGCCATGGCGTCTGGGAGGCACAGGGTTGTCCGCGATTGGATGTAGGCGTCGTTCTGCTGCGCGGAATCGCGCAGAACGAGCAGTATCCACGAGGCAAGTGTGCCGTCACACCTTGCCGCAGATGTGCAGTACAGGCCACTGACAGCCCTCACTATGCGTTGTGCGTAAGGTTGGAATTTATGCTGTGGATATTTATGGAACACGACCGATGGGACAGGATCGTCGATCGAGAACAGCAAATCGGCGGTAATTGCCGGCGCTAGCGCCGACTCGGAGTAGAATATTGCTCAGTCGAAAGACAAAATATGTCGGCAGCAGATAAGGGTCGCTGCCGGTGTTGCCAGTCGGAAACATCGCTGAATTTCGGGCTCCTATGCATGAAAGTCGTGTAGCACGGCGCGTGTTACAGCCGGCAGATCGGAGGCGTTGCTCGTGCTATGACGCGTCTATGCGTTCGAGCCGGTCGTGTCTCTGAATCCGTATTTTTCCCGATGTGCCGGTCAGCCAGAAAGCCGCTGAAGTGCGAAGGGTAAGGGTAAGGGTACACCGAATACTGGAGGTCCGGGTCAACGCGGTGGTGATGTTCGAATCGGATTGGTGTTCCCTTAAGTGGCGACGCGAGGCTTTTTTTAATTCCGCTTCAGGGGACGCGCGTTGTCTCGCGCGAAGTGAGCTAAGACCATTGAAGGCCGGTAGAGAGATGTCGAGCCAAGAGCGAAGACGAGACTGCAGCGACCATATTTGCGGCCCATTGTGAAATGGAAGAGACGGTTTTTCATTTTCGGGCAAGCGGGACAGACTGAGATTACCGCACGTGTTGAGCGACGTTTCGTGGTGACATTGCGGCGGTTCAGGACGTCTCAGCGAGCGCCGTACGGCGCAAATAAGAGCGTTACAGGAGTTACAGGATGCCGCGCGGGTTAGTCATCGCACAGTGAGTGAGCAACAAGATGGAGAAGTTCGGTGACCGTTTACAGGTCGATTCGCGGTGAAACATCCGCTCTACCAAGAAGTTTCATGACCCAATCGAAGAGTTGCGGCGGCATTGGACGAAACAAAAAAAACCCCAACCCGGGGTTCGAGAAAATTGGGGCCCGGGGAAAAATTTTTCAAAGGGGTTTTCCGGCCATTCGTGGGAAAATTTTTGGGGTCCGCCGATTTCAAGAGCAAGCGTTTCGAAAGTTATCGAAAAAGGTCGAAGCTAAGGCTTTCGCGCCCTGAGGTATTTGAAGGACAAAAGACAATGATTCAGATGAGACAACTGGAATCGCTGACAACAGCGGCGCGCGACGGGTGCAGTGCAATTCAAGGTGCGCGGTGTTCCAAGCGCATGAGGCCGGTGTTGGCACGTCATCGTAGTTTCGTGGAAGGAAGCAATTCCGCGTTGGCCGAGCCAGAAGGGTGAAATTCATCGTGCCGTTATCTTGCAGCACGAGAAGGACATCTACGCGCGCGCGGACGGAGCACGATCCGCTTTGACAGCAAGCAGCAGTTTTAGGATCACCGCAGGGTGAGCGAATCTGGAGCTTCGGCGGTTACACGTGAATTGCGGGCGCCGGTTCATGAAGAATTATCTACGCTGGCGCCGGAGGTTCTCTAATGGGACAAACACAAAATGAAAAATGCATGGATCAAGAAGGGCGACCAGTTGTCGTTCTGACGGGACGCGAGAAGGCAAATCGGGCGAAGTGTTTGCGCGTTGCCTGGAACGCAATCGTTTGCTCTCCAGGCGTGACTGATAGAAAACTCACGAAGCGTGCGGACCAGGACATCACCCCGTGTATCCAATCAGTTCGAAAGCGCCGTTGCATGCTTCCATGTTCATGATGATCCGACAAAGACCGGACGCGCGTTGGTTACAAGACATCGATGACGGCCGCAGGTCGCTTGCAAGCGGTCCGGCGAAGTTCATCGATTAGTAGTGGAGACGATGGCCTCGATTGTGAACATTACAATAATGTCGTGAGACGAAAGCTCAAGGAGCATTTTCGGCTACACGAATGACAAGCGATTCCGCGTTGGACAAGTCTTTAAACATGGGGTTGGCGGAGGCTCAGGATTAAAAAGGTCGATTACTGCGGTGAGACAGATGGCGGTATCGCAGGTAGGCGCCGCTCATTACGCGCGCCAAGACCTCGTGGGCGAATTCAAGCTGCGTGAAGGTATAGCCCATCGGCTGAGGTGCTTGCAGTCGGAAGGGTTATGTATGAATTTTTTGATGCTCGTGCAACGATCGCCTGCCGCGTGTTCGCGATTTTCGCGGTCTGACGTCCGACGCGGTGTCGACGTCGACGGTTCGCAAGGTAAACTACTCAAATGGGGCTGCGCGACAGATCGTGTTCCCGGGAGATCAACTACGACGCAAATCGACCGACATCCGCGGCATGGATGTGATCATTTGCCGACGCGAATACGGATGACCAGGCGCGCGGTTTTGCTGACGCGGCTGAATTTCCGGTCGCGAATTAAACGTCGTTCAGTGAAGACAGGACGAAATGGCAAAACAGAGTTCGATCCGGGAAGAGACAAGGCGCGAGAGAGCTGTGAAGCAGTACGCTGGAAAGCGCGCGGAACTGAAGGGCATGCACGGATAAGTCCCGACCAGCCTGAGGAACGCTTTCGCGCCGGTGAAGCTGGCCAAGCTTGCCCCGCAATTCTCGCGACGGTTGCGCAAACGTTGTGAGTGACGGGTCGGCCGGCGGGCTACTATCGGAAGTTCGGATGTCGCGCCTTGCGATTCGTGAACTGTTCCAATGCTGTTCAGTCTCGTTAAGTCGAGTGGTAGGGGACGCGGGGATATGAGGCATGAACGATCATCGGAGATTGTGACACGATCGTACGGACAGCGTGGGACATTCTTCCGTATTTCACCGGCTTCCAAGTTGCGTGAACGCAGTTCTTGATGTTTTGCAGCAGAAGTTTTACGCTGTTCAGTGAACGGAGTTACGCCCGGCACTTTCCCAATCCAATTGAGCTGAAGTATTTTCAGGAAGGCGTAACCGGATTTCGCGCAAAAATCAAGCTCGTTTCGTCCGGGACGCCGGTTTAAATCGAAAATCCGCGACCCTGGTCAGAGTCTATGGCGGGTTGGGGTTCGATCTTGACACCCAGGGCGTGTGCGGATCCGACGGCCGCGCGGAAAATGTTGGCGGCGAGGTTCTGTGCACGTCTTCGAGGCTGCGGTTACGGTTTTGAGGGCATAGACATGTCAACGTGTAGGCAGAGTCAGTAGCCAGTCCCCGAGGGGAGCAGATGTCCAGATTACGGGCAGCATGATTTCCGCGAAGGGCAAGCTGGGCGAGATGTCAGGTCAATATTCGACGATATCGAGATTACGCAGGAAGACGGTGCTATCGTTTTCAAGGCCGCTTCAACAACAAGCGTACCCGGATGGCCTGGGACGTCGCGTTCGTTGTGAAGCAATCCGTGACGTGTACAGAGGGTTTTACCAAGCGGTGGAGAATTACCGGTGTTGTTTATTCGTGCCGGCGGTGCAGGGGCGCAGTCCCTCGGAACCTCACTTGGTTATTCCCAACGATGTGAATTTTCCGATCCACGATGGATCGACATCAAGTGTGAAACTCCGAACAGCAATCGTGATTTCGGGTAGCGGAAAGCAGGCTTGTTGGGTCAGTTGCAGGCCAAGATCTCGCTTCCGAAAGCCGGAGACCCTTACAAGGCAAGGGGCGCCGTTATCATTTGACGAACATGTTTTGTCGTCCGTAAGGAAGGTAAGAAGAAATGACGTCGGGAATTTGCGCAATCTGGAGGCGCGCTCCGCCGCAATCGTGTGCGGTCGAAAGGCTGCGTCGTGTATCAAAGGGGCAGATCGCTCCCGGCTGAGCGTGTTACCGTTCCTGGTCCGGCACATCATGCCCAGGATCGACGACGGCAGGGTGTCATCTGGCGTCCGCGTCCTTGCCGAAAAGGGGAATTCAAGCCGGGAAAAAGGCTGGAATGTTCCGAAGGGGCGAGCGAGAGTGGGCAAACTGAATGCCACAGCGCGCCAAAAGGAGCCGGTTGTATGAAAAAGGTGTGTTCGATCGTGGCCGCTATTCTTTTCATGGCCGGGTGAAAGCCTTGCGGAGGGCCGCCGTGAGAGCAGCCTGAAACTTTCTTAGGGAAAAAAACTGGCATTAGGCACAGGGCACCAGCACGCCAATTCAGGCGAGATGGCGGTGCGGACGCCGCGACGGAGGTCGGGTCGTGATGCGGTCGACGCGAGGAACGCGAAGAGAGCGAATTTCATCAGCGTTTCTCTCAGATCAAAAACCGTTGTTGCAAGAAGGTTTTTGTTGAAAGGGCGAACGTCGCCTTTGGGTGTTTTGCCGCGCATATGTCGTCGTCGGCGACCAGGCGTGGGGGGTTGGGTCACGATAGGCAAGCACGTGAAAGGTTTGCCCGAGGGCCATCGCAAAGGCCACCGAGGGGGGGCGCAAAGCGCGAAAGGATCGTTTTTCGTATTTTCCGCTTTTCGTGGGAGGACGGGGGGGGGGGACCGGTTTTACTCTGCAAAAATTTTTTTCATTTGGACGTGAGGGTTCCACTTTTGGCGGCGGGCGGTGGTTCGCTCTCTCTCTAT
>Ga0163217_1070598_pt1 | contig 12090 bp, 9 predicted proteins | sample SynspAceP_FD_185933 | JGI IMG/M metagenome (GOLD analysis project Ga0163217, IMG submission 185933) | Saline lake microbial communities from Ace Lake in Antarctica - Synechococcus sp. Ace-P (PacBio error correction) | ecosystem: Environmental > Aquatic > Non-marine Saline and Alkaline > Saline ... | reverse complement strand
ATGGGCATTGCATTGAAGCGTTAAAACTAGTATTGCGATGAGACGCTAGAAAATCGTTTTGCTCGCCATTTACGTTGTTCAAAGAAGCACTTCAATCCGGTATTGAAGGATGGGTGGAATTGTTTATCCCCCAGCTTCTCGTTTGATTCCGTTGTGGGTATTAATATTTCCCAATGGGCCTAACAGCAGGGCAAATTCTGTCGGACACATTTTTCGGATGTCTACCGTGTTGAAATTGCAGGGTCATTGGGGTCACCGATTGTTGTATTGGCAAATGGGTGAGCCAATTGCCGGGAAAACACAACTTGTCCCGTTACCTTGCATGTCCGTTTTGTAGCACCATGCGCGATCTGGGTGTGAGAGTAGATCAACCAAGATGGCATGGCGGGAAATGGAAATCTTACTTGCAGCGTGTTTCCTCGCACGGCTTTATTTCAAGTGGCCTAACTAAATGTTAGTTGAAGATGGAGTTAGATTCTTCTTAATGTTTAAAAAAATGATATTATTGCCCGGTTTTTATTGGAAGCCAAGGCATTTTTTGTTTTTTAAAAATTTAGGCGTGGCATTAAAAACTCGCAAAACAGTGCACTGCGGTTATTAATAGGCAGCGATGATATGACCTGTGGTGAGTTGCGTGTTTCAGTTAAGAGGCCAAAGCCCAAGCGTAGAAAGCGCTTGGTGCAGTATAGACAGCACGCAAGCAGTGATAAGTTGGGCCTTTTCTTGACGCCATGTCCCAGCCAGAAAAACGCCACGCCCACAGGCCAAGACCAGGGCCTAAATCGCCATTCCACGTTGTTATTGAGAAAAAAGAACCAGTTAGGATCTTCAAGCGATAAGTGCGGACACGCCTGCTTAAATAACGTGGTATATAGGCAATACCAAAAGTACGGCGCTAGAAGGAACTAGTTTGAAAGCGCGGTTTCGCGACGGAATTAACTTTGACCCAAATTCAACGCGCAGGAAACGCAAGCGGCGTTAACCAGTCCAATGAAAATTTGTACTGTCTAGGTTGATCGCTTGGTCCTTTGGATTGCAGCATGATGCCAGTGCCTGCAAACGCGTAATCGCACCAACCAAATGTGTTCCATGACCAGCGAGTTGCCTTTTGTCATTCCCCGCCATTTAATACGATAAGTAAAGGGCCAAAGGTAGCGATCAAGCCTGCTTCAAACCGGTGGCGCATGCTGAATGCATAAAAATAGAAAAAGTGATAAAAAATAAAACCTAGCCCACCATGAACATGGCGCTCTTTGGTGTTTGCTGCCAAGACGTTTCAATTCATTTTTTACAAAAATACACCAATAAAAACAGTTAGGCCTCCACCCCAAGGTCAAGGTGAGTAACAGCATTTTGGTGGTACCAGCTTGGCTTGCTGGTGAAAAGAGCAAGGCGCTCCAGAGGTAAAATGGCCGGATGTTCCCAAATAAGAGTGGCTTGCAGATTGCTTGTTGTATCTTGTTTGTTTCGAAAACCTGTCCTAGTCTTGATTAGGCAACAGTTACCTTGTCCGCTGTGTGAAGAGACTTGTCCAAAAATGCGTTGATTTGTTTGTCAGAAGTAGTGGCCTTTGTTGTCAGAAAGTAGTGGCTTTATTTATTCAGAACTTAGTGCTTTGTTTATCAGGAATTAGCGGGTGATTTGGCGTAAATAACTTTTTATCGCAATTAAGTAAGAAAAGTTGATGGGTGACAGGGGTAGTGACAGTTTTGAGGGGTAAGGTTTGGTGATTCAAGTTTTTACTGAAAAACATATTTTTAGAGCTTGATTTGGGTAACAAAAAAAAAATAACAAGCAGGAGATAACTATGCTTAATACCATTTCTTTAAGTTCGTTCTTATTTGTGGTGCCGCCGGCACTTACATCGCTGGACAGGCTTTACGCCTATGAAACCAGCTCGAAGTGCAGAATGTATTTGCACCCAGCTAACCCAAGGGTGGTGGATGGGACTTTACTTGCCGTGCGTTTGTAAAGTATTAGTCGACGAAGGTTACTTTAAGGGGTATGTTCAGACGGTTTAACATGTTCTGGCGCTTGGTTTGGTGGTGTTGCTTTTGCCCAGCACAATCAGTAAACGCGCACGGACGATAATTTAAATCGGCGCTAGTACAGCGGACAAACCACTTCGCCTTGCTCAAGGCCCAATTCCCAGGTATGAATTCAGACCAAGTTAATGGGTTGGTACATTGCGGCGCTGGACTACGGCATCATTTGCGGTAGGCAAAGATTTCAAAATATTACCTTCTTAATCAAATTCTTGATGCCCTTAGAAAGACCCAGTGCAGTTTAATTTGCCGGTGGTAGTGCTTCTGTGGTTGGATCATTAAAAGTATTGATGACAGCGCAAAAAGGCAAACGTGGAAATTGCCAAAAAAAATTTCGTTTACTTAGGCCATTTAGCGGTGGCTCAGAAGCCTTGGTTCAAGTTGTTGGTGGTCACGTAGATGGCGTCAACTTGGGCGATATTTCTGAAGTTAAAGGTTTCATGGAGTCTGGTGACTTACGTGTTTTAGCGTCTTTCTGAAGGAACGCTTACCAGCACCGTTTGATTTCTATTTCCAACAGCAATGAGCAGGGTATGATCTGTGCTCCAAACTGGCGTGCGGATTTTTACGTGCCTGGTAAAGCGAGCGCAGAATCTTATGATTGGTGGGTAGATACCATGGAATGAGCTATTACACAACGCAAGAAATGGAAAGGACATTCATTGACTAAAAACGGTTTGGAATGCCATTCCACAAATCTGTGCTTGATTTTTACGCAAATTCGTAAAAATCAAAACAACTCGATATTTAAAATCTCTTATCTCAGGATATTCGGTCTAAATTAAAATAACCTCAGACCGCTTTTAGAGGCGGGACATTTGTTCTAACACAGTGGCCCCTTTCCTGTTTTTTACCTTAACTTCCACCCTATGATTCACTGACACGAGCCAGAGACATGCGTATTAACATCGTGTTGTTTGGGCATGCATGATGCTTATCTTTGCCGTAGTATACGGCTGGGAAGAACAAATCCCCATCCTTTTGGCGGGCACGAAAGTGTCGGACCTGGAAACTTTCCTATTATTTTAGCCATCATTTTAGGTATTAGTTTCTATCTATTTTGATTGTTCGCCCCGCATCCAGATGGGAGAAATGGTCACCGATGCCATTGTTGATTGACTTGGGTTGTGGTTCTTTCTTATGCTTGCTTGCATGGGCAATTGAACCGATTGTTTTATGCCTGCCTGCAGCGCTTGTTGTGAGCTTTTTTAAGTTGCGGCGTATGGGGGCAAGTATATCGAAGAGTCTTATCACTGGTTGGGACGAGCTCCGGTTATTATCTTTTCCCTATTCAATAATGTGCTTAACTAGCACTGCCTCTAGGTCTATTGGAGTTTTAATATGGATACTATTTGAGCTTATAATGCAGGGCTTGCGTCGCATTAACGCCAGAAAGTATTAGGTTTGCCGGTTATTGTGCCATATTAGGTACCCTAATTGGTTGCTTTAGACCCGTCTTGGCCCCGCAAATTGGTGTGGGCCTATTTTGATTCCCTTGGCGTTTAGCTTAGGTTTATCGCCAACATCGTCTTCTTATTCTATTAACGGTCTTTTATGCGCGGTTGCCATGTAATGCGTGTCGTATATCTTCTATCTATTGCCTTAAACATTCCAGGTGATGAACCTGCCACTTGATGACCTGTTTAGACGGTTTAATCCTATGGCACTTAAAGGGAAGCAGCTGAAGCCTTAGCGATCTCTGCCGATTGCGTCCTTTATGGTAGCCTTATTGCGACGATTTGGTTCTGGTTATTTTGCTCCGATTCTGGGCGAAGTTTGCGCTGGAAATTTGGCCCATTCTGAATACTTTGGCTTTATTCGCACTTGCCTTTGCGACCTAGGTGGCATTACGGGCAAAAAAACCAGCTTCAAACGCTTGATGGCGTGCCATTGGTCTGATGGATTGCGGACAATTGTTATCGACAGTTCTACTGGTTGTACAGCGTTTTACTTATAACACGCTTGAACTGTTCGAAAGGTGTTGATTCATTATTGCCATTGTCGGCTTGTTTGCGATCAGTGAATTGTGTTCTTCTGAGGAGCGTCACGGGCGGGTATGGGCTAAAACAGTCGCGATTAACAAACTTAAACTGACGCCAAGAGACAATTCATTCAGAGTATTGCCAGGCCGTCTATCCGTGGCGGCCGTACTGGGTTTCGTTGCCGTTGTATTACCGGGCGGCTGGTGCGGTCTTTAGGTAAGTTTTATTAGTTACACGTTAGAAAAAAAGGTATCAAGATAAAGACGCACATTTTTGGAAGGGCGACCTGCCGGTGTTGCTGGCACCAGAAGCGGTAATCAATGGCGCGGCTCTGGTTGCGCTGGTTCCAATAGTTAACGCTTTGGGGTTACCGGGCAGTGGCTTACAACCGCTGGCTATTGGCGATGTTGATCTCGTTGATATCTCTCCGGTCCAATGTTGTTCCAACAAAATGCGGATCTTGTTTTGGGGTGTTATTTGCTGCGATGTTCATTGGTAAACCTTGTGTTGCTGTTTATGAACATCCTTATGTAGGGTATTTTTGTTTTAAATTACTAAGTATTCCACCCAAATACTTGATGCCAGTGGTGGACCTTGATTGCGTCTGTAGGTTGGTACTCTGCAGCCACAGCCCTTAAGATTTGTACTTCATGGTTGTTTTGGTGTTGCTGGGCTATATCTTCCGTAAGTCGATATTCCATTGTTCCTATCATTTTTGGGCCATGTTGGCGTTGGGCCTGAAATGGAGAAGAGTCTTCGTCATGCATTAGTTACTTTGATGGTGATGGGAGTGTGCTTCTTAACAGTGGGTTGGAGCATGGGTCTTTTGGACCCGTTGCTGTCTTGGGTTTGATACTCCCTGTCAATTTGATCGCCCGATTGTTCGCGCTAGATTGAAGAGATCCAAAAGAAGCTGTTTAAAGACGTGTAAGGCCCTGCATACTAACGGTATTGCCGACAAAAAATTCGAGCAACTCACGTTTGTCGAATTTTTGTTGTTTTTTATGATGAAAAAATAAAAAAACATTAATGGCTAAATACTGGTATGCGATCTGGGGTAGAAGATACTCAGGGCTTAGGGGCAAGCGATCTTGTGGAACGATTAAACAAGCCTAGGGACATGCCGAGATTTGATCGGAGATGGTAAGCGTGCGGATGAGCTTCTTAAAATTATCAAGCTGTGGATTTGATTACTGCTTAGACCTTAATCTGCCTGGCTTATCAGGATGCAATCTGTTGGCAAAAGCTGCGCAGCGTGATGACGATTTAACTCCCGTGGCTGATTTTTAACAGCGCGCGATCAAATAGAAGATCGAATACGGCTGTTAGACGAAAGGCGCTGACGATATTTTAACCAAGCCATTTGATTTTTGGTGAGTTTGGAAAGCCACGCTGTAGAAGCGTTATTGCGCCGCCAAACAAGGCTACGCCACGAATGTCCACTGAACACGGAAAACATCACGGTTAAATTCGTGACAAGCCGACAGGTGTTATTGAGGGCGAAGCTGACCCGTATTACCAATCGAGAATTTCGTTTGCTGGAAATATTTCTCGGCCATTTTAGGTCGTGTATTGAGCAAAGACGAAAAATCACCGATCACTTATTTAAATTTTAATGAAAACACCGGGCCCTAATGCGATTGAACTGTATGTTTGGCCGTTTTACGAAAAAAAATGGTCAAGGGTGATTTGGCGAATCAGCACCCTAAGAGGAATGGCTATGTGGCAGAAATGCCACTAAATTCATCGAAATCAGTGAAGAGAAGAAAGGAAACTGCCTTAAGAAAAAAGCGCCGTCACTGCGTGTTCGTTTTATCGTCGGCGGGTGTGTGTGATTCGGTATTATTGCCAGTTTTGGCCATTCAATTGATTTTTGATTACAGGCAGAAAAGCTGGCCGATTTATCCTATGACCGCTTATTTACGCAGCGCTTTGCTGCAAATGGACGAAGAATTCGGCCTAATACGTAACGAAGTGAGTATCGATATCCGTGGGTCGGCGTTGCCACCTTTGGCGCAAGCAGAAGAAGACCGAGTTTTTTATAAAGTCGAAAGTTTAGAGCAGGGGTTTTATTACTGGTTATCAAGACCTTGATTGGCATGCCGCCTTAAACCACGGTGCTTAGATTCAAATACAATTCTATAACCAAGAATATTCTGCGTGAATTGCGTGCGTTTTGCTTGGGTTGAACGATAATCTTACTGATCCAGAAACGGCGCAAATGTGCTGTATCGTGTTGGTAAAACGCGGTTATCAGAGAAGGAAATGGCGTCCGCTGAAATAACGCCAAAAAGCCGTGGAGTGTCTGGGTGTTTATGCCTTGGTTGCGATCACCTTGATTCATCATTGGTAGTCATCTTTACTACGGACCTTTTGCATCGAATCGAGCGGGGGTTAGAAGAGGAGCCATGGGGGATTTAACCGCCAATAGACATTAATACCCCGAAAGAAACTTCATCACCTTAAAGTTTGCTATTTAATCACTTTCATGGCACGACTTCAAACCAACTTAGAGGCCAATCGAAAACTATACCGCCGGACGCGGGCTCATCAATTGCGCACACCATTTGGCGAGTCTGAGCAGCGTTAGCGGAAAAATCACGAGACAATACATCAGGCAGACAATACGTCGCCACGAAAACGACAATATCAGGAACGCTAGAAAAACATCCGTTAAACAAGTGTGATACCTTGAGTCAAACGGTGACCTTGTGCTTAATCAAGCGGTGGTCGTCTTTCATCGTTTGCAAACACACGATTGGAGGCCTATTGAACTGGCTGGAAGCCGATCAAAGCGTCGTTGTCGAGAGCAGGCTGTGGACAGCCTTGCATCCAAGGCGTGCATTTTCTTAGATTTGTGAGTTGCAACAACCTTGAATGGGCGACAGCTTTTCAATTCAGCAAATGATTGCAAAATTTAATCGAAAAATTGCCGTGCGCTATAGTGGGCTAGGTGTGAACACGCAACCGAAAGTGATTGGTCCAAGTAAACGAAATTTGAAGCGTTTTTTTATTCGCATTTAAATGGATGGATCGGACTACGCGGCGGTATTCCAGACATAGAAGAGAGCGGGTATTTGAGCGTTTACGAGGTCGCTTATGACATCGCCGGCAGCGGTGTTTGGCTGGCGATTGGTTAAAAAACATGTTGACCATCACTGCTGCCAGGAATTCAAAAATACTGGACACAAGAGCCAAAAGGCACCAAACGTTTTCAAGGGGACTTTTGCTTTATAATTTACGTTTTCATGAAGGGCGCAACATGGAACGGTTTTTTTTCTGCATGAGCCTTAATGCTAAGTGTAAGCGGCGCTAAACTATGGCTGAGGAGCCGTGTGGTTTGGAAAGAGGACGCGTTGCGAGTTTTTATTATATTAATCTGCGATGGATTTGGCGTCCTTTTGAAAACCCATTTTAACCAGTTTGTTGCCCTTCCACCCTGATGTAAGGAGTGGCCTATCAGGACGTCAATACATTGGAGTTGTATTACCAGACGATCAAGGAACAAAAAAGCCGCAAGCCAGTTTAGTTTGTCAGCAGTGCGATGGATTTTAACACCTAAATAGTCACGATGGTTATTGCACAAACCTACCAGTCTAGTTTTACCGATCGGCTTGCTGGAAAGATTTTAAATGGCGAAACCAAGCTGTCGCATTTTCGCTGGAACCATTGATGTTAGTCAATAAAAAAGCCTTTTCCGGGCAATTTACCAGAAGATCGGCAGTCGTTATTGCAAACCGATTCGACAGAATGAAAAAGCCGTGACTAACTATTTGGTACTTACGAATTATCGAAAAAGTGGTGTTGGGCTACTTTACTCGCAAAGCCCAAGCGCGCGCCAAGGCCGATGAACATGGGGTCGTTTACTTGGGAGGCTTTTGGCAGTCCCACGATGTTCCAAACCTATTGCTGCACTCATGAGATTATCGACGGATGTTGCGTCAGGTAAATTGGTTATTGGGTTATAACCTGGCTTGCGTTTCTACGCATTCCACAAAGAGCGCGAGATGATGATAGGCTAAAAAAAATGATTTCTGCCCAAAGGATTAACACCCTAATGCTGCATGCGTGTTGGCGTTGATTCCTAAATGCGCCCAAACGCAGGAAGATGCTGGTTTTATTTTTTAGATTATTTAATTATCCGACAAAAGCGCAGGAATTGATGCAAACGCAAGGCGCTTGTTGTTTCCAATTTCGTCCCGATTTAAACAACCCTAATGATTTCCTTATGTTGTTAATGCACCAGGGCCAACGGGTGTGATTGAAATTGGATCAGCAGCTTTTGGTTTGGCGCGATTGTATGGCAAGCAAAAAACGCTTTATTTCGTAAACTGGGAAAAATGGCGCTGGAAATTCAAGCGAGGAACGCGATTAGCTCGATAGTACCCAGGCGTGATCTGATATGTTGGCTGAAAAAACGCACAAGGGCGCTTGGCGTTGCTGTATGCCCGGACTTTTTGGGGCGATTTCTTCCAAGCTTTTATTGCTTGATGATAGTCCATAATTTGCTTCACGAAGGCGGCGCTTGTAATACGTATTGCTTTGGAGTCATACCTAAATGACGCCTTAAACAAAAACGGCCCAATTGGCTGGCGCCTTAAATTGACCGTCTGGACGCCAAACTTCGCTAAGTGCCATGATTTCCTTCAAAGTGGTTGGTCGCAGCGAGCTGTTTTGCTTTTGCTAACGAGCGTCGGCTTTGACCAATTTTTTCTTGAGGAATTGGCAATAAATGTTCGAGTAAGTTAGAGCGTTGATGTGTTTGTTAAACGGCTACTTGTCGCTTTACCAAGCTGATAAAAAAAGGCAAATACGCCTGAAGCTTTGCGGTGTTAAAATCGATAAAACTGAATTCGCTTTTCAATCTTGCTGTCCATTTGCAGGGCGTTAAGCACCAAACAGCGATTATTCTTTCTTGCGCTAAATGGGTATTGTGCTTGGCTAGTGGAAATAAAACAGGCTTGGCCACATTTGCCACGGTTTTTGTGGTTTTTCTTCAACGTCTAAAAATCAGACGCCCAGAAAGTGGCCATATACAATTTGAGGTTATGATTATGTAAATGCGCGTTTAGCGGTGTTTTTGATAGGAAAATTACTTCGATAGAGGTTCGCGCCGGCCATTGTTCCTGTCATCTATTTATCGTATTTAATAGATAATCGCTGCTTACAGAAAGTATTCATGATTTTTATAACTACTTTGCTGTCATTATGACTTAAAACAAATTGAATTTTGAAATCAAAGGAAATATGATGCGTTTATTTGATTGCTCTTGAATTGTTTTTTTTAACCTTGCAAAATGTCTATGTCTTGACATGACATTAACCATCATGGATCAAGATTAATAAACCGGTCCTGAGCGGTCATTACTGTTATCTAAAAGAATCCGTGAAGTTACTCCTGACCGCCGTCGCGATTAATGGATCAAATTGATGAATCCTTTGTACCACGCGTTCTGGCTATACAAAAAAAGGTCAATATTGTTTAACTTCCCCAATAGGGTTGATGACATTTCGGACACCACGTCTACAGCTTTTCTAAGCCAAAAAGCCTTTGAATTTAAAGGCTCTACAAAGGGGTCAGAGATTCCACCGATAGCAATTCGATAAACCGGGTTGGTGTGTTGGGCGTAACATACATGACGATATGATTGGTTATATTATTTCGTTTCGCTGACAATGTTATGTGATTAAAAAACCGATAAAGATGGCAACGCCAGCTTACCTTGTTTAAACAAGGTGACTAGTAACGCTATGGAGGTGAAAGATTTATCGGAGGGTGTTAAATACGACAAAAGAAATCAACATCACCAATGACAACAAGAGCAAAACCCTCTTCTTTAGAGCTTTTGCCATATTGAAAATAATGGATCACTTCAATGGGTTTACGGTTTTGGAAAAAACAATGGTAAATCAGCGGGCGTCTTGTATAAAAGAAATCATTAAAAAGGACGTTAAAAGCAATATGAAAGAATCGCTAAGCAAGGAAACGCTAAGCAAGAAACCTTATAAAAGTAGGAAACGTTGATGAATAAAGTAATGATCAATGTGCTAGGCGTCAGTTCGGATTTGCTTGTTCGCACTTCTGTACAGGCCTCCGACGGCAAACTTTCCGCTACAGCTGGGCTCACAACTAGAAGGCAGCGGTGTTGGTGGACTTTGTCCTTGGCCACATTGGCGGATATGACAGCAAGGGACGGATTATTGCAGCGGTCGGCATTTATGACCGATGTAAACGTCACCGATTATCGATTAACGTCCATGGTGGGTGGCCGCCAGTTTTTATGATCGAGTAGAGCTCGCCTAGTTTACGCTCAACAAAACATTTGATTGCCTGTTGGTTTAGGTAAAAGGCATTGGATACTTGGTTGAAATCAAAACAAGACGTATCGGCGTAAAAGGTTCCGCTTATACGTGATGGCGGTGTATTCAGCTTACCCTTCAAGTCAGTGTGGGCTTGCAGCACAAACAATTAGACAGCGATGTTGTTGCGTCTTACCTTGCGTGCAAAAAAACGACAGTGGTACGGATTTCTATGTTGCCGCGACCAAAGTGCATTTAGCCCGCTGTGCTGGTTATAACCCGTGTGGGAACCTACCGCTGCGGCTACCAAGGCCAACGAAATGGGCTTGTTGGGTTAGTTGGTGGTCCAGATACAACGACTTACCATCATGTTAGAAGGCAGTGTATGGCGGTGCTATTATCACCTAAATGGGGTGGTTGGCATGGAGTTATCGTCAAAAACCGAACAATCTATCGAGTGTGGAAGGAAGACGATTGGACAGGACGTTTTTGTAGCTACTTTCCAAATAAAGAATTTCAAACATTCCCGCTGTTATGGCGTGACTTTGGGCACAGTTGCTACGAAGGAAAGATCCAAAAAGGCATCTATTTATCAATTGACGTGGTACTTATGGTAACGCTAATTAAAACATCTTTATTTTACCCTGTGCGTTTTTCTTGGTTGCCTGGCGGCAACGCCAATCGAAAGCGCCAGAACAGTCTGTTACGAAGAAATCGGCGGGACAAGCAACGATAGAAGCCATTACCAACTATTTCATTTAAAGAGATCAGCTTTTAATTGAAACCATTTATCGTTACTTTGAAAAATCCAACATCAAACGCTTTCGTGAAAAATTCAAACGAGCACCTTTGGCGTTCAAGCACCGGCGGCCCTTGTACTTAAACACCTGGCGATACCATTGTTGAAAGTTCATTCAAGGCCAAAAAAATCAACGAAAAACCGACTTCAATACCACGGTTGATTTATGGTCAGCGCCATGGCAAAAGCCGGATTAACTACCGCCAGGCAAAAAAAACCGAGTGCTAAAAGTGCTCGCGCCAATTGCGCGATGACATTGCTTTTTAAGGTAAGTGAATTTAGAACGAAATAGCATTCTTTTTAAAAAAACGACCTTCGGGTCGTTTTTTTTTTATTTGATCCTGGTCAGCTTTTCATTCAAGCATACATAGTGTTTGCTGAATGCATAGGCGTAGGTGTGATAAGTGATCTTTTGATCATTCATTACTAGATGACATCAAATAAGAGGAATAAAAATGCTGCTTTATTTACTGAATTTGGCGACTGGCTACGTTTGTATTAAATTTGGCTTACAACCGGAATTCTAAAAACTTTGGTGATTTTTTTGCGGCTTTCAAAATTTCTTTTATTGAAGGGGACCATACGGAAAATCCTTGTTTTTGTCTCTTGATCATTATTTGGAATCTACTTTATCGCGTTGCTTCGTGCCTCTATTGAAACATTCGAAAAAAAGTTTTTCGTGATTATCTCGCTAGTAAAAAAAACAGATTCAATCGGTTATATCACCGGGACCGTTATTTGGGTTGCATTACCCCGGTTTTGCTTTTTCCTTTGTTTCCAAGTATTTCCAGTAATTTTCTTGGGGGTTTTTACCCTCGGCCGGGGGCATTTCCTTGTTTGGCCCATTTTTTTTTCACCCATGTCGTTTTCTGTTTTGAACCTCGCCCCGCTGATCAACGGGGAAAGGTTGGCGGTGGTTAAAACCTTTTTGGAAAAATTTCTTTTCTCCCCTTTTTTCCCGTTG
>Ga0163217_1030068_pt1 | contig 12090 bp, 17 predicted proteins | sample SynspAceP_FD_185933 | JGI IMG/M metagenome (GOLD analysis project Ga0163217, IMG submission 185933) | Saline lake microbial communities from Ace Lake in Antarctica - Synechococcus sp. Ace-P (PacBio error correction) | ecosystem: Environmental > Aquatic > Non-marine Saline and Alkaline > Saline ... | reverse complement strand
CCATAGCACAAATCTCCAAGCAAACAACTCCGTAATGTACAAATTGCCCCAAAATGGCCTCGTTTCAGCGTGAAACCTCTCTCTCCGCCAAGACAGACGTTTCATCTGCCATAGGAGGTTATGGTCATGCGAAATACGATACTAACAGGACCGTTTTGGCGGCTTAACAACACTCCCCGCGCTGCTTTTCGCGGACGGATGTTTGCCATCGAGGCAAGAGCGTCGCATCAAATACGTCATCGGAAACCGATATCTGACCCGGAAACCATATGACGTCAAAGCCGTGGCGACCGGGAATGCCTCGCGCAGCGAAGTCTATGACGAAGCCGCTCTATAAGGCCGGCCCGCAGACTCGGAGGAAAGATTATGGACTGGTTCCGAGTCATCGGAGAGTGACATTGAGCGTGACAGACGAAGGATCGGAAAAATGACACGGCGTTTTGGCTGCTATGAAGGGTGTTCCCTATCGCTCCTGCGGCCTGCTGACCTGCCGGACCGAATAACGAACCGAGAAAAGAAACCAGCGTGTACGCTCGACTTCGATGATCGTGAAGAGACGCGTATACGGTCGAAACTTGAATTTCAAAAGTGGGTTGGGGCCCAATGCCCGTTTGACGGCGAAGTCTTGACGCTCGGCAGGCGGGCGGACTTACGTTTAAAGACCCCACCAAATCCAATGAAAGAGCCCTTCACCAGCGTGGAGGGGCTTTTTTTCTAAAGCGCCTTTGATGATCCTCCTCGACCTTCTTCTTCGCGTCGGCGAGCAGCCATCATCGTGTTGTCCCGGTAGAACAGGATCATTTGTCGATGCCCGACATAGCCGGGTTGAAAGAGACCGTTTTCACGAAGAGCACCGTTGCGGCTTTATCGACGTCCGAGATGCATCCTGCGATGGCGAGGTCGCATTCCGGTCTGGCGGCTGGTGTTGGTGACCATCGTTCGCACCGATGACGAAGGCAACATCCGTATTGGCGGAATTTCACTTGTGATAGTTCTTCGAGTTCAAACACTTCATCATAGGGGACGTTGGCTTTCGCCAGGCAGGACATCATGTGCCCCGGCATCCGGCCCGCGACGGGTGGATGGCGTGGACACGTCGACGCCCTCTGTCCTTGAGCTTGTCGACCATTTCCGAATGGCGTGTTGCGCCTGCGCCACGGCAAGGCCCGTAACCCGGCCACGATGAGACTTTGGAGCGTTCTTCAGTGAAGGCGGCGTTCTTCGGCAGAACCGCGCTTAACCGAGACGTTTCCGCTGGTCGCCCGACTGCTGAACTGCCTGCATTCACCACCAAAGCCGCTAGGATGACCGAGATTTGAAGCTTACCGGTTTCATTAGCCACACATGATGTAGGACAGGATCGCGCCGTAGGAACCGACCAGTGCCGCCGAGTGATGATCAGCGCCAGATTACCGAGCGGTGACAACCTAAGAGCGGCGGCGGCCAACCCGAATAGCTGTTTAGCATCGACACGACGACGGGCATATCTGCGCCGCCCAATCGGGATGATCAGGGTAAAGCCGAGGATCAGCGTTGATGCCGATTCAACGCCCCATTCATCACGGCTCAGAGCCGGCCCGTGCTCATCAACAGGCCGACAAGGAAGAAGAAACCAACGCCACGCGATATTAATCAAGTGCCGCCCGCAGCAGATCGGCGAGCCGGGGACATATTTGCCGTTTGAGCTTGGCAAACGCGATCAGCGAGCCGGTAAAGGTAATCGCCCCCAATGCCGCGCCGAGCGAGAGCTCCAGCAGGGAGGCCGGGCTTGATGAGTTTCGGCAAACTCTGGCACCGCTTGTAAGCAATGACGCCGAAAATGTTCGTGATCTCTTCCAGAGTGGAGACCTGTAGAATGCCGAAACTCTTCCGCGGAGGAGAAGCCGCACGGAGCGCGGACAAGCACCGCCGCCAGACCGACAAGGACTGCTGAAAGGCTGCCGACCAGCTGCGGCATATCCGGTTCATTCGCGGCATTATTCCGCCGCGATAATTGCGCCGATAGTGCCGCCAACCGCAGAGACCGCCGCCCGCGAGCAAGAGACCTTTACCGCCGAGGACCCGCGTACTAAAACCGGTCGTGACCGAAGCAATCGCGATACCGGACCATTGCCGTAAGTGTTTGCCGCGCCGGGAGGTCTCTGGCGAGGCTAAGCCCCCGCCAGAGCGAGAGATGAAGAGAACAGCTTGAGGACGTTATAGAGAACGGCGGCTGTTGTTGGGCGGACCCCAAAAAAGGTAAGGATCTAGCGTCCTTCTTCTTAACATAGCGAGCATACGCGATGACGAGAAGCCACCAAAAGATATGTTCACGGACGCAGAGCGCGACCGCGACAACGCCGGTCGCAAGCCGATAGCGAGCCGCTGCGTCCCTGCCGCCGAACAGCAACGAGCGCTCCGACGATGAGACTGGAGAGATGGCATTGGTCACAAGCCCATGAGCGCGTGTGGCAAAGCCGGCGGTCACCGACAGACACATAATAGCCATCGAAAATCGCGGCGAGGCGCATAAATTTGCGGAGTGAAAACGAGCGGGCAACCGGCCTGCTCCACCGCCATGATGAGCATGCAGTCAACCCTACCCTTCAGCGGCGGTTTCACGATGGCCCCGCGGTCGCGCGTCAGAGCGGCCCCTTTGAAGACTTCATCGTCCCAATCCGGGGGCGAAGCTACCACCTCTTTTGCCGTCGACCAGAGGCAAGAACGCTTTGAGGTTGCGCGCGAACATGGTTGGACGCATCGACGCCAGCGCAGACGGCCAATGTGAGCATGGCCAACGATCTGAAACACCGTTTTTCGTCGTGGACGCATTTCGCGGGCTAGCGCCTTCGACAGCCGCCGCCGCTCAACGCCAAGGCGAGACGGAGGAACTGATCCGGGGCCGCATCGTATCGTGGAGGGTCATTTTTTTTGGTCACAAGGGATTCGGCGCATCGCGGCCGGGGGAATTCAGCAGCCGTCGTGACGACAATGTCCTGCTTTTTGCGATGTGGGGTGGCGGTGAGTTTCAGCCTGAAGTTTTTGATACTCCGGAAATAAGGGCTCATCTGCTTGGGTAGCCGGCCAGCCGTTTCCGCCGCTTTGAAATTCATCATTTTCAACCGCAATGAACTTCGCGCCCATTTGAGGCGAAACCTGTTCTTTCGTGGCGGGCGCCACATCGGTCGCCCGTGGTGACAGCACGAGGCGGCGCGCCGTCGCAATGGGCCTGCAGGGACCCGCCACACCGACACCCATAATGAAGATTTTCGCAGGCGCTTTATGGTGCCCGCCGCCGTCATCATCATCGGGCAAAACGCGCGGCCATAAATGCCGGCCCCTTCAACAACAGATCGGTAGCCAGACAGGTTGACTGCGACGAACAGCCACCATCCATTGCATTGCGCGCGACTGAATGGCGGAATTCCATTCCAGCGGCAAACGCCCGTCACGCCCGCTTTGCGGCGGCGGCCACATATTTTTAGGAATTGCTGTGGGGGTTCAGCAGACCCCGTAATCGCCGCGGCCTTTTTTCATAGCGGCGAGGAGTTTGACGTCACCCCCCGTGGACCTAACAGAAACAATGTCGGCGGTCTTGACGGCGGTCGCAATTGCGTTGCTCGCGATGTCGCGCCAGCGTTCTTTAATTACAGCGCGATCGGCGAAAGTGCTTTGTTCCCCCGCCCCCTTGACCACCACGACGTTCATGGGCCCGCCGCAAACATAGGTTTTCACCGTTCCGGCTGTTGCCGCCACGCGCGCCTCAGCGCCAGGGCGACGTCCTTCAAGACCAGCAATTTCACGCAGATCCCCCTCAGCGAACTCATCGATTCGATAAAGCCAAAATTATCCCGTCAGGCCGCAATTGAAAGGCGACGCATACGGAAAAATCTTTCGCGCAAATGCGCGAACAACGAAAAGCCTGTTGCGTGCGCTTTCGAAAAGCACGAAGCTTAACGTGGCCTTAACAATAGCATCAGTAGGAGCGCGATGACGACGCCCAAGAAACACAGAACATTGCCGATCAACACGGCAAACCATTGTGCCTTTTTAAAATTGAGGGCCATGCCGATCACGATCCGATCACCGGACCCTGAGATTATCAGCCGCTGTCGGCCATGCTAGCATCGCGCCGAATGTCAGGATCGGGAAACAACAGGCGTCACGATGATCGCAGCCCCCGCCATATTTTGGAAACCTCATGAAGCCACCGAATGTCCCGGAATGGTCCTCGATGCTCATTTCGCCGCGTGTGTAGTTTGTGCCGCCATTGATCCGCCGGTCCGGTCTAGATAAAAGCGGGGGCATCGGAGCGGGCTCCCAATGGCTTAGATTCTACTGCCGCCTATCAAACGAACCCGCACCTATTCAACCATTGCCGGGAACACGGCATTCGGTCTTTCATTACCCCCTTACCCTATTTCTTGGGCTCGCCTTCATCCCTTTTTTTGCACAGATGGTCGAAAATCGAGACGCGCCGTCAGGAGGGCGCCGCCCACAGGTGAAAAGTGGAAGGCCCATGTCCAAGACCTAAACTCATTGTCGATGGACGATCGCACCCCCTATCGCCGATGCAGCTGCTAGCAGCGGCGCCGCTTGCTCGACGACCCAGAGAACGCGAGTGCGTCTGTCTCCACGGTCTCTGCTCAGAGTCTGCGCAGTCGAAGCAGGTGCCCGGCTGCGTCACCGCATCGCGCCGAGCGCTCGGCTGGCCCGGCATGCGGGCTCCCCGAGTAGGTCCATGATGCGCTTGCATCCTGAGTGTAGCGGATTCTGAGCGTGGCATGCCGGTGCACTCCATCGGGCCCAGTGTCTGCTGACTCTACCGCGCAAAACGCGCCCCTCCCGAAATCTCGCGCGATCAGTCTCCACTGCTCTCTCAAAAGCCCAGCTAAAGCAGGGTGCTCCATCGTCAAGAGGCCGTTTGTGCTCTCTCGAGTGGAAGGCGGGCGCAGGCGAAAAGCGGCGGTGCCGCCGTGGACTGTGTGCGCCAGCGGGCCGGCCCCGATCTGACGCTCTCCGCATTGGTCCTGGCGAACCCACTCCATTCCGCGACCAAACCGTACGCTCCGAAATGTGAACCAACACGATTCTCCTACGCCAGCGATGCGCAATGACCGCGACCGGTGCTCTCATGTGAACAAAGAATATCCACCAGTGCTCAAACGTCCAGCCGTCAGCCGTCTCGACGTGGTCTGGGCTCGCCCTTATGCGGCGAGAGCTCCTGCGGCGGTATGCGGACTAGCCTCTCGATGGGTGGGGCGCCTCGCGGCGATCGGCTGTGCGCGGGCTAAAAGCCGCTCCGCTTAGTTCCCCATGACTCGCTCCTCCCCGGCTCAGTCAGAGCTGGCCCAGTCCGAGAGCCGCAACGCGCTCGATGTGCGACAGAAGTCATGGTCCGTCGCGGCTCACGTGTCGAAGGCCCGGCGGTCGGGCAGAGACCGCAGCGTGCCCGGTATGAAAGGCCGAAAGCCTGGTCAGTGGTCGGTCATACCATGCGGCGCCAAAGACTCCAGCTCGGAGACTCTTCTGAGCCGTTCGAAGAGCATCCAGAGCATTCTGTTCCTACGCGCGTACCACACGATAGAAGGGGCGTCCACTGCGGCTCTCGCATCGCCGGGCGCCCCAATGGGCGCAGTGCACCTACCGGCAAATTCCGAAGAAAGAGGCGCCGAATGGACGTGCAGGGTACGAACATCGTTCTTTAGAACGAAACTCGGGGAGATTGCCTGCGCTCGGAGAGGATTGGCAGGTGGTCCACAATTATGCTGAGTCGTGCGTCCGCGGCATGGGCGAAGAAAGGGCGAAGTCATCCATCGCGTGATGTGTGGATCCAAACGGCCGAATGCCCGTTTTTCCGTTGATGTTACGGCACTCCTATCTCTCGGCGACGGGCGCACCAGTCCGCCGAGCCTCTATAGCGCCATACGCAAATGGCCGCTCGCTGAGACCGAGGACATGGGCTGCGGCGAAGACCACGCTGGACTCCTCTCGCATATGCGGCCTCTAGAAAAGTCTGTGAATTTCCCATTGCGTGGCTAGCCGTGTCCCTTTGCTGACGGGGATCGGACAGAGGACATTCCAGCGCTCGTTTGAACATTTCATCGCCCGCTTTAACGCTGCAGCGGAACAAGATGAGTGTTGGCGGCTGGGACCACGGTTTTCTACGGAAGCCCAGGCGGACCTCGGCTTACATTGAGTGGAGACATCGCTGCCTATTCCGGCGCCAGCAGAAAAACACTCGGGCGTCCAGTACGGCGATGTGGCTTGGCGCCTCAACACACTCCGTCCCGAAACTCGCCGAAACAGAGCGCACTGTCTACACCAGCATCCGAATGACTGTCCTGTGCGCACGGTCAATCAAAGCTCGCGTGTCCACTCAGGACTTCACACGCAAAGGATTCTTCGCGCTGCGCTTCACACGCCAGCGGCATCGGTCACGCGAAACCGTAGGAGAGTGCAACGACGACGGTCAGACCGGGCTGCTATCGGCGTAGCAGACGCTCCCAGCCTGAGATGAGCGAGTAGAACCCACGAGAGATATGAGGGGTACTTGATGCTGCAGTTCGCTCGGTGGACCCGCGCCAGCTCCACCTGCCGAACACTTGGAAAGACAATGTATTTCAATCTCCGCCAGCACATGGATCTGGCGGCCAGGCTAGTCGCCAGTCCCCGAGGAGCGCGTCCATCAGCCCAACTGGAGTCCGACAATGTCCGGAGGGCTCGGCGCGGAGTGCTCCATATCGCTCACCTGCGGAGTCGTGGTGAACTTCAAGCGCAATGTCACTCTCGGCTGACCGTCGTGCCGCTGGGAGCGACGGCGCCTCAGATTGGCCTCACGAGACAACTTCAGGTGGAGACGTCCCTGGGGCTGCCAGCGGGTGGGAAGGCGCACCGATGTGCTTAGAGCCTTGGTCAAACTATAAGTTGGTCTCGGCTAAAGTTTCACGGGTGGCGGCAGACAACGGTCCTGGACTCAAGCACCCGGTTCAAGACGAGAGCACGGTCCTTACTTGGCTTGCGCAGCCGGAGTGTGGAGACCGCGGGTCGGTGCCAGGGCGCCACTGTGCTCGCCGAGGAATGCAAAAGAGCTACAGCCTCAACAGGGCGGCGAGCCGCGGTGTTCACGTGCGGCGCGCCGCACGCCCTCTATCCTATGTCGCTCCTGGCGGCAGAGCAAGGCTGCGTCAAACTCCTTTGAGCCCCGCAAATTAGCTCGGCCAGTGAACAACCCCCTGCGGGCAAGAACAGCCCAGGTTACAGGCGCGCCGCGGCGAGCCGCGTCATGCGAGCGAGACCTACGTTCCAAATGCGCACGCGAAGGCACTCATTACCCGGCAGGCCCTATACGAAACCCGCCAATATGCGTACTCCGCCTGACACGCAATGATAGCAACTTGAGCGCCGCGGACCCTCACGCGCGGGGCACGCCGTGTCAGATATGCATCGGACGGAGAGCCAAGCATCGGGCCTGCAACAATACAGAACCGTCTCTCCTCCTCTGCGCAGCGTCTGGCATCAGCGTGTAGGTGACCCGGAGTTGGCCCGCGCCACCAGTTTGGTGCCTACTCGCCTTGAGGAGAGGCCCTGCATTCAAAGGCCGCGTTTCACATATCCCGCGCACCGATGAGTCTTACTGACATCTGCGCGTGGCGCTAGGCCCGGTGCTGCGTCCGGCCGACGGATAGTCAACTGTTCGCAAACAGCCCGACGCCGACATCGTCCTAGTAGCTTCCTATGTTGCTCAAAGGAACATCAACCGGACGCACCACGGTGTGTGTGGGCTCAAACGCGCTCCCACCTGGCCCCATCGTGCCCTCCGTCGCACATCCGCAGCATATATGCCGGCGTGTGTAGCAAGGGGCGCTATAACCGCATCAGATGCCCATGGCGCAGTCGGCACCCGAGTCGGTCCTACCATGGCGCCGGGCTCTATAGGGTGGTGCTCCTAGTCGCGCTATGGTGTGCGACACCGGACCGAGATTTCCCGCTCTGCTTTGTCAGTTGCTCGCAGTCTTCACCTGCTCGTTCGATCACACACAGTGCACACAGACACTCATGTGGCCACGCGTGCTCTATTTCAGCGTCTATCAGTAGATCTCCGGCGCGGCCCTGTCTCTTCTCAGCCAGACACTATCTCTGCCTCTCGCTAACTGTAGCCGAGCTCTCGCCTGGAGGGGGTATTATTCAGAGCCGGCCGACTCTATATCTGCATATATACTTCCGTGATGATCTTGGATGAGCTCTCTCGGCAGGTAGGCCGGTGCGCACGATGGCCACCTGCGGGCCACTGGCGAGAGCTTGGTGTCGGATCGCCGCGGTGGGTGCGATCGGATCGGAAACCAGAGAACCTTTGTTCATTATCGGGCGAATCGGCGCCGTGGTGGGATCAGGCCTGGAAAGTATCCAGGGACATCGCAGGGGGTGGAGGTAGTAGCTGTCGCCACGGGGTCCCCGCGGCGCCAGGCGGTTGAGGAATCGGAGAGTGTGGGGGCCTTGTCGCGGTGCTTGACTTGTGTGCGGGGTGGGTGCGGTGCTGGAGGATCGCAGCCAGCTGAACGATTACGGATCAGCTGACTGTCAGCTCGCCCTGCCCCGAGGAGCTAGTCGCGCGTTGGCAGGCGAAAACGTCGATGGGACGCCATCGAGCAGCTTCAACCCGCGATCGCACGCCGCAACGCGCCAGCAGGGGAAGTGTGCGTTGTTGATGCCGTTTGGGTTCTTGCCGGTCTGAGTTCAGCCTGATCACCAACCCTGCACACCTTTGGCCTTCGCCGGCTCCACTTGTGTTGAACCGCTGATCGGAGTCTGTGGGCATGGGCTCCGCTGGATGGGCAGCTACCGCCGCTTGCCGCCACTCCAGTTCCGAGACAGATGATCGAGGGTTGGCAGCCTGCGCCGAACCGGATCGATGAGCAACTGGGCTGCTGGCTGCTCGAATCGCGCTTCCGGGAAGGAGATCCCCTGGATCCTATTCAGAGCCAGGCCCAAGGCGGTGGGTGCGCGGGCTGACGGGAAAGGGCTGGAGCGCCGAGTGCGCCCCCCTCAGCCCCCCCTTCTGCTCGCCGCCGGCAGCCCTGCTGGCGAGCGAGCGCGAAAACCCCGCTGGTCTCGCCCGCATGCTGCCCTTGGCCAGCAGGCCTTACGCAACTGGGTAACCGGTGTGGGAGCCGAACTTTCTGAGACGCGGGCGATCCTCGAAGACGCCTACTGCGAACAGCTCGGCGGCCTCAGCGAGCTGACGCTTCAAGCGAGCTGGGCGGGCATTCCCAGCGGAGCGCTGCTGTCTTCGCGTGTTGAGCGCACGACACGCGCAAATTCCGAAGCGGCTCCGGCAGTGGGCAAGCCCGTCGAGGCAGGCCCCACTGCTGGCCTGGAGACTGCAGGGCAACTTCCTGTTCGATTGCCGGAGCCACCTTCCGGCTGATTTTCGCCAGGCTTGCTGCGGTGGCGCGCGCGCAGGGGGAACTCGGCGACCTTTGGGTGCGCGGCCGATCGCGGGCGTGCCCAGCTCATCACGGACCCAGCCACTGGCCCGCCAGGCTGGGCGGCCAGCAGGAATTGCAAGGGCGTCAGCGAGGGTGGCTGGTGGAATTGGAAGTGGTGCGCCGCTAGTGGCCGTGAAGGCCGGCGGCGGTCGGCCGCCAGCCCAGGGTGCTGCTCCACCGGGTGAGGCGCTCCGCTGCGGCTCGATGGCGGTGGCTTCGGCGGGTTTCGGCGGTCTCCCGCAGCCGCATGGCGACTGCGGATCCCCAGGGGTCGTGCGGATCAACTGGGAGGGTGGTGCGCAGCCCCAGCCGGGAAACTGGTTGAGCGTGATCGGGTGCAGCTGGCGACCGATCGCGGTGACTGACCGTTCAAAGGTGGAGCCACCAAGCGTGAGCGTTGGCGCCTGAAAACCTGAACCGAACCTGATTCCCGTGGACCAGCCGCATGAGAATCTGGGCGGCGGCATCAAACGCCGCAGAGCCGGCCTGGAGGGGCTTGCCTGCAAATTCCCGAAATGGTGTCAACACCCATTCCTGGGCGATTAGTCAAGGTAGAGCACTACCTTGACACGGTAGATCACTGGTCGATTCCAGTATCGCCCACTCTTTTTCAATCAACGGCTCCACAAAACAGCCAATTTGATCCAACAATTCAGGTAAGTGATCACAGTTCAGGAAATTATTGGCTACCCGAGAAAAAGGGCAGTATGGGACGCGACGGCTCACCTTTCAGTGGTGGTCATCCATGGCCGATCGGGGCGATTGTGCCGCCGGCGTGCTGGCTAGCCCGGGGCGGAGGCCGGGGTGTTTTGATGGAGAGCCGGCAGACGCTCTTGAACCTCGACCAGATCGCCCAAGAGCTTGCGCGCAGAGGGCATCGATGTTTCGCCCTTGCGTACGGCCCTACGGCTGGAAAGTTCTCGCTTGTTCCCTGTCGCTCACCGAAGAGCGTGCGGGTGGTCGGAGCCCGGGGTGATTCCGCTGGACCACTGCCGGTCCTGGCAGGTCAGCGGCAGCAGGGGCTTCCGGTCGTGGCGAACTGTTCGGGGGCGCCTGGAGTTCTCAGCCGCCCCACCCCTGGATCGAGTCACGCACCTAATTGGCAAGACCACCGTGGACCCACCTGGTCGCCCACCTGGCGGAGCGGGCGGTCTGCGACGCGCCGATGGGCGGGCAAAGCGTCTCTCTGCTCGTGCCGCGCGCTGAATTGGATGAGGCGGTTAGTGTCCGAGATTGCCCGGGGCGCGCTTGCTGTGCCCGATTGGTTGGTGGTGGAGGTTTGAGCAGCGTACCAGATCGGGAGCCTGACGAGCTGGCCCTCAAACATCGGCCTCTGGGACCGACCCTCACCCCCGACCACCTGGAACGCACGGAACGCTCGCCAACTACCCGCTCATCCAAGCGTGGTCTGCCTCTGAATCGCCTGCGAGAAGGCCGGCATGCCTTCAACGCCGACGATCCCGATCTCGCTGCCCACGCCGCCAGTTGGGACCGGCCCGACTGGGTCACTGCCGGCCGGCGCAACAGTTGCCTGCGCGTCTCACTGCCCCTGATCTGGGCGAAGAGGGCGTAGTGCAACGGCACGCCGGGCCCGGCTCTTCCGGCCGATTGGCCTGCAGATGCCTGGCCAGCCATAAAAACCGCCATAACAGCTGATGGTGCCGCGCCGTGTTGGCCTGAACACTCGGCATCTGAGGCCAGCGTGATGGAGGGCCGCCTTCGTTCTTTCCCGGGGTTCCCCACCGTTGAGAGGAGATCGGGATCTTAGCTGGTGCAGTTGTACAACGAACAAGGGTCGACCGGAAACTACGAACGCGGCGGAATGCCCTCGCCGCCCTGGCGCTCAGTGCCGGATGGTGTGGTGCTCGGCCGTGGCAGGTCAAACAGGAGGCGATCCCCAAGGCCTGGTTGAGGCCCTCGATCGCCAGGGCCGGGCCGTCGCTTCTCTGATGCGAAGCCCGCGAAACGTTGGCTGCCCTGCTGGCCCAGGCGGTTACTGCGGTGAAGTCCAGGCCTTGGGAGCGGCCTCAGCGAGGGCCGTTGCTGAAGCCGGGCGGCTTGTCGCAGCGGTGACTACGCGGGCACCGTGTGCTCTGCACCAGCCTGTGCCAGGCTGGATCAATACGGCGAGCTCGCAAGGCGCGCGCGGGAATCACTTCCGGCCCCTTGGTCACGGCACTCGAACCCAACTGATAGCCATGGACTCATTGGTGATGAAGAAGCGAGCCCGACGTTTATGGCATCGACCATCTGGCCCAAGAAGGCAGCACCGCTCTGGGACGGGCATCCGCCAATTACCAGGCGCGTAATTTCATTGCGACAGCATGGCGGTGGGTGATCAGGCGTTTTCTTCACTCAACAACCAAGCCCCCGGGCATCATCCGGTTATGATGGAGGTGATCGAAAAACAACCGGGTATTACCGACCCCCAGTCAGTTCTCGAGCCACACCGTTCTCCTTATTTCGAATCCGTCCTCCAAGCTCTGGAAGCTCTGTCCTTCGCTGGGATTGCGTTTCGCTGCGCTAATCTTGCGGCCGCTCAAGACCTTGCTGGAGCCTGATGCCGCGGCGCGGAGAACTTCAAGCACCGAGGAACTCACGGGTGTGCGGCGAGGAAAACCGT
>Ga0163217_1016484_pt1 | contig 12090 bp, 7 predicted proteins | sample SynspAceP_FD_185933 | JGI IMG/M metagenome (GOLD analysis project Ga0163217, IMG submission 185933) | Saline lake microbial communities from Ace Lake in Antarctica - Synechococcus sp. Ace-P (PacBio error correction) | ecosystem: Environmental > Aquatic > Non-marine Saline and Alkaline > Saline ... | reverse complement strand
GCTATGGTAGGCTCTCGAGGCATTGGGTTAATCCAATTTGACAAAAACAGAGGGTGAAATACAGAAATACACCAACAAAGATTCACTCCCAGCAATAATATTGTGGTAATTACGCAAGGTGTAATTTCTAATCAATTTTGGTAGGACAGAAGAGATGGAATTGTTTGTTTGATATTAAAAACAAACCATTTTACTTCATACAAATTCAAGCCTCTACATTCTTTATCTAATAATACAATTAAGTCTCTTATTTTATGACCCAAAGGATATTCTTATGGATCGGAACAACGGTGGTGTCTAAATGCCTCTTGGATTATTGAAGGAGCCTTTTTGCTTACAACTATTACTGATTGCAGAAAGGCTGTAGCCTAAACAATGTAATCTATTCCATACAGCCCGATAAAAAGGGCATATTTATGGTTAAGTTCGAATCAGGAATTACGAAGTATACTTCGCCAATAAATTAGAAAATCCGCCGCAGATACAAATTATTTGTATAATTTCGATGGTTGGCTTAACCGAGTTTAATACACGGCCGCCTATTTTTCAGATCCATCGGGACACTTTATTTCGGAGGGCTCGATGGATTTTACTTGTTTCAGCCAGAGTGAAATCAGGAGGGAAACATGACACTTCCCAAACTACCAATTACAGGTTTTGAAGTATTAGTATGAACACCAAACATTAAGCAGACATTACTTTAAACATTTAATCAAAATACCACTTAACCTTTACTTTTTCGCAGTTTACTCCAATATTCGATCCTGAAAAAGATATGTACCATACAAATTAGAATTTTTGACGACAATGGGTTTTCGCAGGGTAATAATAATTTTGCTCGTTATCTACAAATTCTCCTGGATTATATGAGTTTAAAGTTAAAATCCAGTAATTATTGATGGTGTTTGGAATGAATTTCCAGAAACGGTTCAAAGTTCTACTAATAGCTTCCCTTGTAGCTTAACCAACTTGCTAAAATAGTTTATGACTTTTAATTTTAAGCACAATTTTTGGCATATCTTCTTTTTAAAGTGGCGGCTCGGAGAATGCAACTAGACTTTACCAATTAAAAGAATAAGAAGCGGAAACGATTTTAAAAAAAACTCAATTGATTTAAATCAAAATTATTACACGATATTTCCATGAAGTTAGAACGCCGCTTACACTTATTGCCGGACCTATGATGCAAAATTAAGTGAAGGCAATATTCCAGATTCCGATTTCGCAAATTTCTCATTTGTAAAGGCGCAAACCAATAGATTATTATCATTGGCTAGAATCATTATTGGACCTTGCCAAAATTGGAATAAGGGAAGTTGAATTAAATATCTTTTCAAGGAGAACTTAGGCCTATCTTTCATATATTTGCACTTTCGTTGACTATTATGCAGACAAAAAAACATAAAATATATTTTCTAAGATAGAACCTGTATACTAAATTCTGGTATTGATGAAGATGTTATATTAAAGATAGTGACAAATTTATTTCAAATGGCATTTTAAATATTGTCCAAACTGGGTTCTGTGAATTTATATGTGACTAGGAAATAAAGATAAAAAGTATTCGATTACTTAAAAACAATACTACAGGAAAACGCTTTACTGAATACATATAGTATACATCTATTCACTCGTTTTTTCAAAAAGGTACGAATTTGCAGAAGGAAGGCAGGTTATATGGACTTTCTTTAGTAAGAGAGTTGGATACAACTTATTACAAGGTGTGAACTAATCGGATACATTTAATGAACCCAAAATAACATCATAATTTTGCTAGTTACGCTTCCCATAAACCAGACTCTTTTGGACAAGAGGACTTACAATAATTATAAGTAGTCAAATTTCACAAACCAGATGTTATATCAAGAATTTTCAGTAGAAACACAAGAAGATTCTTTTGATAGCTTCCATTCTTATTAGTGATAGTAAGATCACGAAGAGGTACGGGAGATTCATAATTTGGCATTAAAAGACATAAAAATATCAATTTTTTCAGGGCAGAATAAATGGAAAACAAGGTATTAAAAAAAGCGATGTGAAATAGTTCCAGATCATTCATAATTTCAGATTATAGCGAATTGCCTAATTCAATGTAGTGGTATTTGATATTATGGTATACAGCTAAAAAGCACGAAAACGGACTTAAGTCATATCCTAAATACGTGCTTACCTGCAGGTATAGGTGAAGAAAATGAATTTGAAGGGTTAAAGGCTGGGCAGATGATTTTATAACAAGAACCTTTCAAATTACAGAATCCTTGAAAAAAGAATAGCCAACCTATTATGCTATAGTCAAGTGAGTTAAAACGTAGCAAAAAGATATGTGCAATAACACGACCGATGATGTCATTTTTTGAAATAAAGGTGCAACAAATTCTAGATACCTATTTGTCAAACCCTGAGTTTAATGCCTATTTGTTTGGTTAAGGAAGTTTGCAATGAGTAGATGCCAATTACACGAAATTATTAGCCTATACAGGGCTCACTACTACTTCATTTAGTTCAGATGCTCAACGCTTAAAACAAGCACTCCATATTTTAAAAACTTCAGATGCCTCTATAAATGAAGTTGCCATTATTTTGCTGTTGGTGTTCCAACACTCCCCTTCCTACTTTAACATGTTTCAAAGGACAGTATATAAAAAAACACTACGATATTTTCAATACCTGATTTATGCACTTTAATTTTCGTGTTACATTTCTGCATACTTTGTTACATTACCTAGCATCTTCACAAAATACTTCAGATAGTTTTGATATCCACAATCAAATATTATGAAAGTAAATATCACCAACGAAAATTTATAGGATTACTTAATACTTGCTTTTGTTTGGCATGTTTTTTTTCAGCTCAAACAATAAGCACAAACGAAACAAAGATTGTTTGTTATCCCTAAGCCAAAAAAAAACGAAGTATTTTCTGGAATCACTTTTATTAGATACTGAAAATTTTCTAAAAATGTACTTCCAAATACCTATTCCAAATCACTATATTTTCGATTTAGGGATTTCTAAAAGGGAATTACGAAGTTAAATGACCAAGCTAGTTATTTTACCCCTTAACGGCAATCAACCATCACTATGTATACTGATAAGATACTTTTTCTGAAGATCAGTTTCGCAACTTGACCATAATAAATTTTCGGTAAGTTAGGACAAAAATTTAATCTCAAAAAAAAGGAGTAATAATTTCTAAAACGTATATAAATGAAATTCAAAAATTTTACTTGTATAATAGCTCTATTGATATTCATCACCAAACGATCTATGGCCAATTCTTAAAAAAGATTGGAGAGAACGCGCAGAAGATGCAGCAAAAGAAGCTTGTAATTAGAAAAACAGCAGAGGAAGTCAAGTCGAGAACGGAAAAAAACTATGGACACCATTTAATGGAAAAATAAGGCAAAAAAAAGAAAAGAAAAATTCTAAGTCTCCTGGAACAAAGATGACACATCAGAATGACGAAACTTCAGAATTCGAACGATGCTATAATGAAGTTTCCAAGACAAAACACGGTCCTAAGACCTTTTGGAATTTACAGCAACTTTTACATTCTCACCACGGGGAAATAAACTTTGTATTTACGAACCGATTTTTTGCAAGACTTGCCCATTGGCGATTTCCAGCAAATTGGGAACATTCGGTGGCTTGCGAGATAGTTGATAACACCACGCGACGTCCGAAACCCAAATGGGCTTTCCCTTGGTTAGACGTTCTGGATACATTGCGACTTTAGAAAATACACTCCCTTGAAAAATGTGACGGTAGTGGAATTTCTCTCCGATCGCCTGGTGGTTGCTCGGGGAAACCGAACGCTAGGGTAACAACTATGTTAAGATTTGGTTGGAGTTCTTCCATGTATACTAAAACAGAGTTTCGCCATTAACTTCCTAGTGTATTGGTGTAGACTGCGAAGTAGAAATTTTACTTTTCAGCCAATGGTTTTAATGCTAAGGAACGTCTCGCAAGATTTGGAGACGTGGTGAGTCGTTGATATTCCGCTCACACTCTTGAAGTTTTGTATAATAGTGGAATGTGTACCATTCGATTTCTACTTAAAACGAATACCGTTCATCTTTCTTATCGCCGTAAATAAAAAACGGGGATCTAATTAGTTGTGAGGGTTAACGAGAGAAATTGGTGGATTCTCCCCAATTAATACAAGCCAAGTACGGTTAAGTATGTATTATTATACAAAGGCGAGTTGCATATTACCTGAAAAAGGTCATTTTGTAGGATGTCTCAAACTTTAGGAATTTCCGAGCCAGCTGAAGACTTTACGCGCACTACTTTCTTTAAAAATGGAAAATTCAAGTACTTACAGGGATGTCTTTGCGGATAGTCGCCAAGCTATACTGTTAAAAAAAGACATCGTATAGGTGTGTTTTATCAGAAATAGCAAAAATGCTAAAGAAAATCCAGAAATCAAACTTGCAGGGATTCTATAGGACATACTATAATCAAGGACATGAAAGTTACAACCCAATTTTGGTGGGGTTATCACAAATGAGAAGCGCAAACGGTAAAAACATCTTTATGAGGAGTTTGAAATATGTATGATGACCGACTAGAATTTATAGGAAAAGGTGCACCGACCTGTTTGATAGATAATACCACCGAAAAAGGGCCAGAAGCCAATAATAGAAGATGTTGATTTTATAAAACTTTATTACGACGAAAATGGAAACAATAGGAAAACAAAACAACAGTAGTTAGCGAAGGAAAGAAACATAGCAGTATTAGCCTACATCAGCCATCATTGGTCTCATTTATCGCTTATATGTTATGAACATATGATAGAAAGATGCCTTTGCAGGCCTACCACAGTTTAAAACAGCCTTAGGTTTTAGCGCTACTGGATTGTAGCATTGGGCAGTTATTGGCTATCGGTACCCCTTGGGGCTGGAGGATAATCAACTATTCTGGATTTCATTCTCCGTTTATACTGTGGGATTATTGGAAATTATGAATGCTCATTAACGGAAAGAAAGGTTCAGCTGCCTTTTTTAGGGGGAAACTTACTTATAAAGAGTGGATTTAAGAATATTTAAACAAACACCACAGATCATGAAAACGATATTAAAGAGCTCGATCCCATGTAATTCTTTTAAGTTTAATTTTTTTCGTGCTAGTTTAAAAATGATGATAACAGCCCCCAAATCTCAGTTGTTTATAGGAAGAAACCCGCCTCAACCAGAGCCTGAGCCAGAACCAGAACCTATTAATTTCGATGTTTATGCTGTTGGTGATAGGAATCTGATCGGTGTCAAGAACCTTGCCAAATATCTGGAAAAACGGCTGTTGCTAACGCCCAATATAACCAATCGCCGCTGAATGATGCTTAAATGCGAACCTTATAAAGGGTTTATTGTTATCTCGCTGCTGAACGCATATCTTCCTATAGTAGTGGTGGATATGAACATAATGTCGAACATACCAAGCAGTATGCTCACCATTTGGAACAAAAACGTGTAGTAAACACACAAAGTGATGGGCTAAGGATGTTAGCCGTTTCCTTTTCATCCTGTTTCGTTTCTGATGATGCAGTCTATAGATACTACCCGGATCCGTGTGTGGAGCTTTACCCAGATTATCAATGGGTGAAGCTTCACGTTGCCTATGCCTAAGGATAACCACGGTAATCTGAATTTATGCGAGGGTACAGCAGCTACAAGAACAATGCTTTTCGAGCGAAAGGATAAAAATCATTCTAATGGAGGCGCCACATACTGGTATATGGTAGAAGGAAACTCAATTGGTTTATGGTTGGGCTGGGGTATGGAAGACGATCTGTTTGATAACTAATTTTTTGTCGCCACAAATTTGGAATAAATGGTGGTGCAACCTCCTTAACCTGATGATCTTTTAGGCTTAAGAGCTGAGAATTCTTATACTTTGTCTTCGGGACATGAATTGTATATAGTCACTTGGCTCGCAATTTCAAAAATCGGAAAATCGTAGTCCCGTTATATCTTGGCAATAAATGGTGTTTAGACTGAGCTCAAGCTCATAGTAGCTCGACTCTGATAACTCCTAGCGCCAGTGTTACGCTCTCGACTTACCGGGTATGAGCTAATGCCATTATAGCAACTCTATGTCTTCAAAATGCCAGTTGATTATACTATGTTTGTGGTTCAGGTCACATGACTTCTGAACAGGAACCAGGTTATTGTGCCACCCACTTTGGTAAAAATAATTTTCCTGTAGAGCCCTCTTTTCACGAAGGAATCGATGCTATGGCAAATTTCGGTTTTGTACTAGAAAAAACAAGATATATGTAGTGGCAGCGATGGTGAAATTGCAAACCATATGGAAAATTGTAGAGCCAATGTAATTGGAGCAGGACCGCGTTGCTTACTTCGGCACAAGTTAATAGTGTTTTTCGAACAAAAAATTTAAACAACATAAAAAAATAAATAATTCATGAAAAAATTTCAATTAAAACTTTTGAACTACATTGGCTATTCTAATTTCCTTTATTGTCCTTTTATAACAACAAGCACAAATACATGATTGGACTGGAAAATGGGAAAACGGACACTTTTTTAGGTAACAATTGGAATTAAATATTACAAAGAGAGTGAATGGTAGTTATACTGGAACCTTTTCCTAATGAACTTTAGTCGAAGTATGATTATGGAAATTTACTAGGCACCATATACTAGAACCAATGTTAAAATGGACTAAAACAGGAATTAAAATGGGCCAACTCCAAACGGGTGAACATATTTTGGTTTGTGTATTTCGGGCCATCAAAAAGCATTTGAAGGCTATTACAATGCCCGAAGTAGGATGATGGCCAAAGCTGAATAGAATTGGATGGCAAAAAGCCAGTAAACAAGCCACTGCTAAATCAATATACAAAAAATATAAACAGAAAATTAATCACTGAAAAAGTTTCAATATAAGAAGAATTTTAGTGTGCTTCCAGGTATATAGTTTTCTTGCTTGTCATTGCTCTAATCCTTATGACCCAGACAGATGAATTTTGGTATTGGTAAGTGGTAAAACAACGATTATCAGGAAAACGATTTTGGAAGTATTCTTTACAAGTCAGGAGATGTTTATCGGGTATCTTCCCTAATGGGATAACTAGATTGGTAAATTTAAAGCTAAGACGACATTTAGTAGCGGTATCGCGTATACAAAACTGTAATAGTTTTGAAATAGAACAGGCTCTGGGAAAAATGGGGTGGGAATTTAGATCTTGTAATGGCTCGCAAAATAAAACCTCTCATTTAGCTGGTATTTGATATCCGGTTCATTATTAAGCGCTACGAACGCTCACAAGTTACCTGGACACCTGATAATTTGGAAGGAAAGTTAGCGAACCAAACACTTCGCTACTCTATGGGAAATTCTATCTTTGGTTGAAGAACGACGACAGCCAAAAAATAAAGAATTCGCAACAAGATTCCGATAAACGCCTTAAAAGACTCTGAAATCGATACTTCTAATGATTCTCATGCACCCAATAAAATCGGGATAGAAGTCTGATCTTATTCTCTGGTAAACTGAAGATGATGATAAGAATAACAATGTGCTGATATGCTCTTCTTCGTTATTACTAGAAATGTGGCTCTACTAAATGAGACCTACAGGTAAAATCCTACCCGCGGCCCTCCGTCGCCCAAATTCAGGTATTTTTATAACGATAGTGCATGGTCAAATCGCGGTGAAATTTCCAAATTCAATATGGCGGAAGAGATATTACGGCCATCCTAGGTTCATTGAATCGTTCACCGGCGTATTCTTAACTGCTTATTAATTTCACACTCGAGAAGATACAAAATAAAATGAAGCATTCCTTAAAGAAAAACAATAGGCATATATAAAAGGACATAGAGTATCGTGCAGCAACAAATCCAAGTTTTGATTAACTATAACTCCAAGTAAACATGGCAAACTAATGCGTACATCCTATTCCCTTAATAATCGTTACACTTTTGCTGTTTTCGTGAACGACGAAATAAAAAGAATAAGATGAGTTTTGTGATAGCGACCTAGTCTTCTAGAGATTTTTTCAATAAATGCACGATCTCCATTTCTTGGCAGGCCTTTTGTAATATTGAAAATTCTCTCTGTGGAAATTCATTACTTCGGTAAGCACTTACAATGCTTATTAATAACAAGCTGCGCATGTCCGATACTAAGGTAAGTTGAAATTACAACTGGATGACAACACCATAAGCTTAGAATTCACGAGTGGTCTCATGAATGTTGCGTTCCATTTGGAAAAGGCAAATCATTAAAACTAAAGGTATTTCACAAGTATAAATTTCTAGCTTTGATGAATACATTCAGGGAAGATGATCGATGACTCCTCCCAATGTTGTTTAGTCTGCGCACGATGTCGATAACAGACAAGATAAAAAAGCTTTGTTTAGTTCCATATGAATGGAATATTGGGTTACTGATGATGATTTGCATTAGTTGCATATAAAAAGCTTAAAGGACCTCGAAATTACAAAGAGTAAGAGGTTACCTGTAACCGTGACTAAGTCAAAATAAACCTGAAAATCAGACACAGAAACATACTTCTTGCATGAGTTACGCATCTTTCGATACTTATGAATTTTATTCTTTTAGTCACACGGTTCTAAAACTTGTTATACTTCGAAAAGATGAAAATAGGAAATAAATAAGTGGTGGGTGCAAAAGCAAATATGCTTGTTATAACCTTTCTAAGTTCAAGGAGTTAAAATTTAAAAAGAAAGATACTTTTAGACTTTAAAGAACAACTAATAGCTAAAGGCTCTTCAGGTACGTTTAGGCTTTTCACCGTTTCTGAAAAAAAGGTCAAGGTGGTTTTGATGATGATTTACGACCAACAATTTTTATAAGAACTCAATATAGGGCTTCACTTCAAAATAAGTTAAATTATTTTTAAAGTGGCATGTGGACACTGGGTCAAAATAAGATATTACATAAATATCTAGTATTGAAGCGATTGCTCTCTCTCGCGCGAAATGGTCAAATGTTTCTGAATTGGCAAATCCCCGATTTTAAAACGATACTTCCCTACGAATCCGCTTTTACAAGTAGCGACGATTTGAAATTCATGTGTGTGCCGGTGAGTTAGTGGTACGATACGGGATGAAACAGCTCCAGTTTCTCTTTTAAATGCACGAACACATACCGAATCCAATTAGATGCAACCAACTCTTTCCTCTCTCACTCTTTTGCTTCACATCTCCCGTGAAAGAATAGAATAATAACGCTGTACTATAAACCACGATCTACTCGAGTTTCCTTGATTTGCGAGTCGTCAAAACAAGGAAACTCCCTTTGCACCCTTCTTATTAGAACCCATAAGCTTGTATAGACTGAAAAAACCAAAGACAGGAGCATGCAAGAATGTTCGATTCTACCCGTTGTTGAAGGGAGTTCTAGCAGGATGATCGAGCCTTGAAGAAGCTAGTTTTACTTTAGGAATTTTTGGGCTTTATACCGATCAAGAAATGGTTACGAACAAAACATGAGCTTTTCTCTAAAAGTTGATGCTGTTTCTACTCGTACTAGTCGATGTGGCTGTTTTGCCCTGGATATAGTTCCCAAGCGTATGACTATTGATCTATAACTGGATTTAGGTAAAACGACGGAAAAACCACTCTTGAGTTAGCTTTTAAAAGTACAAAGTATGAGAAAATGACACCTAAAAAAGAACCCTTAGCCAGTAAAAACTCGTGAAGGTTTAGTTTTCACATTCATTAGTGACGAAAATTATGGCTATTCAAAGGCATATGTGAGGGTTACGTAAAGGAAGCTTGATATGCGACATCGTGATCGCTCTCCGAGATGTATAGTCTCCTCCATTACCATGCTCGTATTTTCGATCGCGCGATATTTGGCATGAAACCCTCCTACGGTAACCTCAGAACAAAACCAAACCCTATACTCTCAGACGCGAACAATGGCTTACATATACTCCTGAATCGCCTCCTTATCTGACGAATTTTGGATAAAAACTAAAATGATTCAATTGTTTGCTGCTGTTGGCACCAACTCCGCCTTCATCCTACTAAACATATGATTTGTAGGTAAAGAACTGAATAAAGGCTCTGTAATGCATAAAATACCTGCTTCTTGAGCTGAATCACATTCCATTGCTGGAAAAAGGAACCATCAGCGCGTCTAAAAAATAAGTGGTCGCTCTCTCCTACACAGTAACATAGGTGTCTCATGTCACGAAGGGAAGGCTTTACCATCAACTTCTTGATAGTCAAAAATCAAGCACTAGGAATCTTAGTAGAAAGATGCTGGTGCCACCATCAAAATTTTAACTGACTACGAAGAACAAAATCATTAAGCTTTTACCTAGTGCACAAGTATTCACTTCACCCTCATTTACTGATGTTGAACTTAAAAGATTCAGTACTAAAAATGAAAAGAAATTATAATCGGTATTCGTGTTATTGCTATTTGGTACGATTGGAAACATCTCAGTCAGCAAAGTTAACCTAAGAAAATAAAGACTCTAACGGTTAACTATTCCTAAAATTCGCATGATCAATATGTATTAGAACAAAAGGTGTATTCGATAATAAACAAGCACAGGGCATCGGGCTTTATGGCTGTATTGGAACCAAGTTCCTATTTAATAAGATGCGGCATTGTAAGGCTATGTGTCACTTGTTATCAAGTGACAGTTAAAAGCTCTGACAAACGTGGCCAATAGAACTTTTTAAGTAAAATATAAGTAAACCCTTTATGGAGCGGGAGATATTGAAAATCAATTTTTCACTGGTGTTATGAAAGCATACTTTGTACTACAACGATGGTCGCCCAAACACAAACGAAACCAGAAATATTTCCACAGAAGTAAATAATTTCACATTATAAACATGTCAACTTTATATTACTAACATCTTTTCTTGCTTATCATTTCATTGTAAAGAAATAGTCCCGAAAGTTAAAAACCTCTTGAAACACAATCTCATGGCGTGTGGAGAAATCCTGTGCTGGGTAATAAACGCAATCTTCTTGTGAGGATGTGTGACAAGATGTGTAGGTTATACCAAGAGCCTTAAAACATCTAGCCCACAAAGAACTCCGTTTAGACCAGTCTAGCGCATGCTTCATTACATAGATAATATATACAACACTCGATCATAACGGTAATAATAAATAGGCGGAACATAGATTCTCGAGTTCTTAGTATCAAGTTGTGCAGGGAATTGTTAGGGCTCTTTTAATAGCCTTATAACATTTCGGGATTGAAGATGGATCAGATTAGGGCTATAGATCCGAAAACTTCTTTGATAGCTACAAGCTAAAAAAAAAGGTCCGGTAAGGACGGAATGATTGCTGGTAACAAGAACCATGATGGGTATAAAAAAGCATTGCATTTTTTACAGCCAAAAAAAATTTAAGCGAAATAAATCGGTTTATATTTACAATGGCAGATTCCGAATTTCAATAGAAGGGATCAGATTCTGTCGATGTTTTATTGGTCGTATATGTCGACTTTGAAAAATTTAAAAAAAATGTAGATTCAACCTTATAAACTTAAACCAGGGCCCAATGAAAGTTTAAAATGCATACTACCCATTCTGGTTATTTTACGCTGCTTTTTTTATTACCTTAAAAAAAAATGGAATCACAAACATTATAGGGGCCCCAATTTACTAGGGCTTAGAAACAATTGAACGATTGAAAACATTGCCCAATCATAAGTTCATGCGAACACGGGAATCATTTATTGGTTTTTATTTTCTGAAAAACTATTGATCTAATTATTTTTGAGGTGAAAAAAACGGTAGCCTATTCACAGGAAAATAATTTTTTTGGGACCAGGAGAAAAAAACAGAACCAATTCGGCAAACTTATAGACCAAAGGGGATGGAAATTTTAGTTAACCGATTTCCTTTAGGACCAAGACTATTTTTAATACGGGTTTTAAATAAAAGAAGATTTCGAATTTGGAGAGAACAATATGCCAAAAAAAAGGCGGAAAGGAAATTTACGTATACCCATTAGAGTAAAATTTACTTTGTTGTTGACTTGTGGTTCCTTGAACCAGGCTTGCGGGATATAAAAACATACTATAATACTAGGGTTAGAGAATAGTAACGACAGTACATCTCTCTC
>Ga0163217_1075958_pt1 | contig 12091 bp, 13 predicted proteins | sample SynspAceP_FD_185933 | JGI IMG/M metagenome (GOLD analysis project Ga0163217, IMG submission 185933) | Saline lake microbial communities from Ace Lake in Antarctica - Synechococcus sp. Ace-P (PacBio error correction) | ecosystem: Environmental > Aquatic > Non-marine Saline and Alkaline > Saline ... | reverse complement strand
AGGGGTCGATGGCGGCTGCCTTGCTCGGAAACGCCCAGCCTGGGTGGAGAAGAGCAGATGGCAGGAACCCTGGAAGAGATTGGGCTTGCCGCAGGCCATTCCCGCCAGGGCGGCCTGCTGCTGCTGGTCGGTGCAGCAGGTCGGAGGTGGAAGTGGATGGCGGCGGAAGCTGGCGCAGGGTGTGCTGCTGGTGAAGATCCAGATCGCGAGGTTGAGGGCTCAGGCTGAGCGATCGGAGCCGCTGGCCATGGCCTGCCCAGCGCTGATTGTTGCCTCGTCCACATGGGGCCCTGAGCTGGAGCGCCTTCAATGGCGTGTTGGCTCGGTGCGTGAAGCGGGGGCGGCGAGCCTGGGCTGGACAAATTGGTGGCCAGGCCCTGCCACCAGCGCTCTGAGGGGTGAGCAGTAGGCCATCAGCAGCTCGCAGGCTGCTGGCCGCTGGGCCTGTGCGGCGCTGTCGAAGGGAAAACCGCAGGTCGGGAGGTTGAGCGTGTTGGAGCAGAGGTTCGGCCACCAGTGCAGAAGAGCTTCCGGTTTGGTAGGGGAAGGTGGGGTTGAACTCCGAGGCCAGCCGTTGGCTCAGCTGGTCTTTGGCGCTGGGAGCTTCTCGACCACGTTCAGCCCGCTGAGGCCCCAGAAACATGTAACGCCCGCGCGTTGAGCGCCATGCGCTTGCCCGGCCATCGGTGGCCAGTCGGCGCGGTGTACTCCCAGCCATCGGTGTAGATTGGCACGGCTTACGCCGGCGTTGGGAGTGAGCAGGAAGTCGGCCCGGGAGTAGGACATCCACCCTTCGCTGGGTGAGAGGGGCAACATGTGAAATCAGCTTCACAGCTACACACACGTGAGTTACGGCGCTGAGCTGAGAAGGAAGCCCTTGCGACATGAATCAGGTCTCCTGCAGCGCACGGTACCCTCGTGGTGCCCCTTGCCCTCGCGCAGACTTGTTCGATGAACGCGCTCGAGTTCGCTTTCGGGCGCGGGTGTTGATCACCACCTCCGAGAGGCTGCGCTGGCTGGGCTGGAGATACGCCCCAGCGTTTGAGGATGGCCGGGAGCTGCTCGATGGCCGCGGCTGTTTGATCGTGGAGCCGATCGAAGCCGCTGGCGGTAGAGGAAAAGAATGCAGCGTGATAGCAGGCCAGTCACTGCAGGGTCAGGCCTGGAAGCGATTGCAGTGATCCTGCGAAAGACCAGCTTTGAGGTCTTGGCGCCGGTCCCCATCAGCTGGCGCCACGTAACCGGTACCGCGGGCACCGAATTCAACAGGTAGGGAAGGTTTTGCGTTGCTGGCTGCCGTGTGCTGTCTTGCTGGACCTCGCCGACTGGCAGGTGGGATCACCTTGCGCCAAAGCCGGTGGGCTCGCAGGCCCAGAAGTGTCAGGGCCGCCGACGTAAGGAGGGCTTGCCGCCTCATCAAAGTTGGCGGCGGGGTAGGAGAAGAAGGCGCAGCGCCTCTGAGTTGATCCTGTACATGAAACAGTTGCTGATTCACCTGAGCGGCGGCGTGCTTGGTCGCGGTAGCGGGCAGCCCCGGTGTGGTTGGCTGGCCTTGGCAGGCCGGCTGACTTGCCGCAGCTGCGCAGAGCTCGAGCCCGCACTGAGGGCCCTTGCGGGATGGTTGTGGGCTGGCCGACGGGGGTGGGCTCGCGAAGTTGATTCTCGCGGAAAGCTGCTGCTTGCCAGGATTCCGCGCGAAGGGAAAGTCTCGTCTCAATCGCCAGGGAGATTTCCCGCGGTTGTTCGGGAAGGATTCAGCAGCTGGCGGGTGAAGAATGGGGCGTTGCGCTCAATCGCTGTCGTCGCCGAAGGCGCTGCGGCATCTCGGTGTGGCTGCACCTGACGGAGGGGCCATCTCGCTTGACCTTGGCCCTGATCGGCATAGCACTGTGGCCGCCAGCGTGGGCACTCCTTGCGGCGAAGTAGTCATCGTTCCGCGGAGGTCGCAAGGGCAGGAGGGGCACGAAACGCCAGCGCTCGGGCCGTTGAGGCTGGTCGGGACCGTGATCGAGCCTTCACCCCGCCGGGCCTGGGATTAAAAGCTGACCATCGGGCCACAGCTCTCCGCGGATGAGGCGACAGCGGCAGGCGTTTTCTGTAGCTCAGTGTTGCGCGAGTTTCTCGCGGACATGCTGCGGCCATCGGTCTGAGCCACCCGGGGCTGGGGCAGCGTCGCCAGAGCACGGATTTGAGGGTGACGCCGCCTCTCGGACAGGCGTAGATTGGGCAGGAAGCCCTCATCGGTTGAGCATGGCCAGCAGGGGGCCGTATCTCCAGTCTTTGCGGAGCTGGTTGAGGGCCTTTGAGCTTCGGTTAGATCGGTCCGTTTTCGCCTCTCGTTCGGCTCGGTGAGGAGGCGTCGTCGCGGCCCGAGAGCTTTTGAGCCTTTCGCGCAACTTTCGCGCCTCAGCGCCAAGACGTTTGCGCTCGGCGATCAATTCTCAAAGCGCTGATCAGCTCGCTGGCGGTGGGAGCGCTCAACGCGCTTCTCCCTGGAGGCGAATTGATGCGCTGCAGCTCCTGTTGGTGGGAGTCAAGCCAGCTGGTCGGAAGAGCTGCCAAAAGGCCGCTCAGACAACTCGCCGGATGGGCCCTTGGACCACTGCAGCCAGGTGTAAGGGAAGCGTGTCTGGAAGTCCTGCGTTGCCGCTTCTCGACCGCATCGAGGGCGGGATTGAGCTGGCGAGGCAGCGGCGGGGCATCGATGCCGCTCTGCACCAGCGATCCAGGTGAAGGCGAGGCAGCTTGGCGCCGCAGGATGGCGCATGCATAGAGCAAGCAGCCCGGTGGGTGACGCGGCCTGCGACAGCATCGCCTCCGGCTCCGCGAAGAAGTTAGAGGTCGTGGGGGGTGCCGGTGACGATAGCGTGCCGAACCAGGGCGAATTGCCTATCCCGGCGCACGGGCGCGGCGATCGTGCAGGTCAGTTGGCGGCTCGGGCGCACCGAGGCGAGCAGCACGTGGAGAGATCGCCAATGTTGTGCCATCTCCAGGGTAGAGGTGGGCCGAGAGAAGGTTGATCTCGCGTGCGGTATTGGCCGCGATGAACTAGGGTTTCGAGGCGCTCGCGATCCGGCCGTGGCAACAAGGCCGGTGTGCTCACGGGGGCGACGATGCGATTACACGTCGGCCGCGGCTCCATAGAGGCGGCGGGGTAGAGGGGCAGGGCCGCCGCGGGGATCGGGGAGGTAATGGCCTGGAGTCAATTGGTGCGTACCTCACAGGCATCCATCCAGAGCGCAAGCTGCTGAGCCGCACCCGCTCTGGCCATCACCGCAGCAGGTGCGAGCGAGAGTGAGGGGTGGCGCTGACCTGACTGCGCGCGGCGGGGAATAGCCCAGATGCGCTCAGCGCCGCGCGGGTTTCCATGGCAGCAGGCCGCGTTCCAGGCAGGGCGCCACCACCGCGAGCAACACCTCTTTCTGCTGTCGCTGTGAGGCTCTGCTGGGCATGCAGGGTGCGGCTAGCCAGTGCTGGCCCAGGTGGGCGGCCCCCATCGCGCACCAGCTGCTCAGAAGGCCGCCCTTGCCGCGGTACTGGTGGGGAAGGTTGGGCGCGGGGCCGGAAAGACCCGAAAGCGACGGCGTGTAGGGTGCGGTTAGAAGGGTTAGGTGTTGGTTGGCCGCCGGAGTGGAGGTATTCGGTGCCCTGCTCGCTGCGGCCGAAGAGCTCAGTGTGTGACGAGGGCACCGCGCTGGCGCCAGTGGTGCAACAGCCCCACGATCAGCTGCTCGAGCTGGTTGCTGCGGGCATGGCGGAGAGGCTCGATTTCGTTCTGCAGGCGGTGAGCAGCCCGGCAGCAAGCGCGTTGTGGGCGGGATCCACCGCCGCGGACAGGGCACCGGCCTTGCTCACGAAAGCCCAAGGCGTGAAGCGGTAGCAGAATCGGCGGCCACCTCCAGCGCAGACGATCGCGCACCCAGCCAGATTGACTGCCTGGATTCAGCAGACGGGAATGTACCTGCTGCTGCGGGCGTCCCACTCGCGCAGCCATCCAGATTCAGGGGCAGAAGGTGGCGGCGGAAGTCGATTCTCTTGGGGAAGAGCTGCTGACCATCGGCGCATCAGCTGCTCCTTGCAAATGATCCAGACGCATCGCACTGCCAAAGTTGGTTGCTGTTGCTGTTGAACAGTGCGGGTCAGGCAGTGCGCAGGGTGGTTGCGATAGCCGCGGCGGCGATGAACCCGCCGGTGGGCGGCGTTCTGTACCGAATGCGCAGAAGGGCCAGCAGCTTTCTTATCTCGTTGAACGAGGAGGGACGAAACAGAAGCGGCGCATCCAGTGCTGGTGAGGCGTGGCGGCGGGAGGAACCGATCAGCCAGCAGGCCTGCTTGGCACTTGCAGTAGGGGCAGTCGCGGGCTGAGCGGGGGTGGTTGTTGAGTCATCAGGTGGTTTTGCAGTCAGGCAATCTCCACGGGCAGCAGCCGGGGCTCTGGCAGTTTGGGCAACCCCCCTGCCGCTGTCCGCGTGGGGTTGCTGCTGCTCTGCTAGGCCGTGGGATGTCCTGGCGCGCCGATGGACGGGAACAGGGCAGACTGGCGCAGAGCCGGTGCTCGCCTTGGCCCGTTGTGCGGAAAAGAGATAGCGCAGTTCCGGGGCGCCGGAGAAGTAGGCCTTGTTAGAAGGCTTGAGTTGGGTTGGCGCGATCGAGGCGCGTTGCTGCCCTGGTGCAGGAGGGGAGTCCAGCCGTGGCGCCGCAGGTCGCGGCAGTGCACCACGGAAGGTGGGCTGCTGTCACCACCGAGAGATCGTCGGAATTTGGACAGAGCTGGGGCTCGCAGGCACACCTGCCCAGAGGGCACCATGCGCTTGAGCTCCCGGCAGCCACACTGGCAGGCGCAGGTTGAGCCAGGGCACACCCACCTCGCGGCCATGAGGAGAGTGGTGGTGCGGCGGGCGTGCGGCCACCAGGGCGAGCAGGCTTTCCGCAGCAGCACGCGAGCCACGCGGGAACTGAGGCACCAGGCCCAGCTTGGCCGGGAGAAGCGCTCGAGGGCAGGGTTTCGATGGAGCAGGTGCGGCGGGCCTGGCGCACCAGTTGTGGATGGCCGGGAGGTGCTCGAGCCTCGGGCCCAGGGCCAGGCGCCAGCTCTCAGCCATGGACTTCACCGCCGGGGCGTGAGGCAGCAGAGGTTGTCTGCAAGCCAGAGCTGCGCCGTGCTGGGCCAGGGGAGGTCTGCGGCGTTTGGTGGCGTTGGCTGGATCGAGCTGCTGGATGGCCTCGACGCCGGGCAAGGGCAGGGCGAACAGGCCGCCGCTGTCTCATCCCCGTAGCGTGTGGCGGAAAAGAACTCCTCGGGCGTGAGCCGCTCCTCCTCGATCAGCGCCGGCCGCCTCGAAGGCTGCGCGAGAAAGATCTGGCCGGCGTATTGGAGCATCGCCTCGCGGATGCGAGGGCCACGAGGGGTGGCGGAGGTGCCGACGCACACCAACGCATCGCCGGGGCAGCTGGAGGCATCACGCAGGGCGGCGGATCAGACAGGCCAGATCGGATGCCCTGGGCGCCATCGAAGGTGTGGAACTCATCCACCACCAGATAGCGCAGGGGCTTGGTGCCATTCGCAATGGATGGTTGTGGGCCCAGAGGCCCTGGCACCATGCTGGATGAGGAGGTAGTCGAGCTGCTTGTAAATGGTGCAGCAGGATGTTCGGCGGCGCCTTGTGCAGGGCGCTTCTTGTCGGTGATGACGCTGGTGGCGTCTCGCCGCGGTGGGGCTTTCATCGGCAGCCCCGATGTAGAGACCTGCGCGCAGACCGCCAGGGCGGGATGGAGTGGATGAGACGCGATTGCCGCGGGCCTGTCGGTGGCCAGGGCATTCATCGGGTAGATTGAGGATCGCCTTTGATCCCCTGCGGCCCTGCGTGCTGCTGGCGGAGTGCCGAGGATCGCAGCAGGAAGGCACTCGGTTTTCCGGAGCCGTGCCGGGTGGCCACCAGGGGTGTTGCGGGGTGTGCGGGCAGCAGCCATCGAAGCGCTTCTCTCTCTCGGGTGGGCGGAAAGGGCAGGGGGGAGTTGTGCGCAAACCTGAAGTGGCTCATGCTGCTCCTCGCAGTGTCGGATGCGGTGCAGGCATATACAGGCCAGCATCGTTGCTCCGCAGAGAGAGAATCAAAGGCGATCCTCATACTACCTCGATGAATGGCCCTGTTGGCCACGCGACAGGCCGGGCGCGATTCTCTCACTCTCCATCCACTCCATCCGTCCCTTCTGGCCAGGTCTGCGCGCAGTCTCTTACATCGGGCTGCCGATGAAAGCCCCCACCGCGGCGGTCAGACCGCCACCAGCGTCATCACCGAACTAAGAACGCCCGGCACAAGGCGACCGCCCGACATCCTGCTCACCATTTACAAGCAGCTCCGACTACCTCCTCATCAGCCCCATGTGCCGGCTCTGGCGCCCCACAACGCACCCCATTTGCCGATCGCACCAGGCACCTGCCTATTGGTTGCGTGGATGAGTTTCACAACACCTTCGATGGTTGTGTGCCGATCTGGCCCTGTCTGATTCCTGGGCCGCCGCGTGTTGCGCCCACGTTTCCCGCGATGCGGTTGGTGTTTGCGTCGGCACCTCCCCACCTCGGGGTGCGCCGAATCCGCCAGAGGCCGCATCGCCCTCCATACGCCGGCCAGATCTTCTCGAGCAACGCTCGAGGCGGCGGCGCTGAATCGAGGCAAGAGCGGCTCCACGCCGAGAGTTCTCTTTCCGCCCACACCGCTACGGGGACTGGGACAGGGCGGCCTGTCCCTTGCCGCTTGCCGGAGGCGTCGAGGGCATTCGAGACCAGCTCGTCCAGCAACGCACCAACCCGGCAGGACCTACTGCCCAGGCAGGCGCAGCTCTGGCTGGCAGAGCACCCTGCTGCCCACGCCCGGCCTGGTTGATGATCCAGGCTGAAGGCTGGTCGCTGGCCTGGGCAGACGGCCGGCACCCTCCCGGACCATCCAACAACCTGGTGCGCCAGGCCGCCCGGCACATGGCTTCCATCGAAACCCTGCGTTCGCAGCGCTTCTCCCGGCCAGGCTGGGCCTGGGTTGATCAGTTCCGCGTGGCTTACGACGTGCTGCTGCTGGGGAAAGCCTGTGCGCCCTGGTGGCCCACGCCCGGCCGCACCCACCAAACTCTCACCGATGCCGCGACTGGTGGTGGGCCCTGGCTTCAACCTGCGCCTGCAGCTGTGGCTGCGGGAGATCAGCGCATGGCTGGCCTCGGTGGAGCCGAGCCCAAGCTCTGTACATTCGGACGATCTCTCCGGTTGGTGGACAGCGCCCCCACCTGCCGGTGGGGCACGCCGCGACTTGCGGCGCCACAGGGCTGGACCCTCCACCCCTGCAACCAGGGCAGCAACCGCCTCGATCGCGCCACCAAACCTCAAGGCCTTCTTACAAGCCTACTTCTCCCGGCGCCCGGAACTGCGTAATCTATTTCCGCAGGCAACGGCCAAGGCGAGCACCGGTCTCTGCGCCAGCTGCCGTCGTCCATCGGGCGCAGGACATCCCCACGCTAGCCAGAGCAGCAGCACCAGCGGGACAGCGGCCAGGGGGTCTGCCAAACGGCCAGAAGCCCGAGCTGCTGCCGTGGAGATGCCGTGACTGCAAAACCACCGATGACCACAACCACCCCCGCGTCAGCCGGACTTGCCCCTACTGCCATAGCCAAGCAGGCCTGCTGCTGATCGGTTTCCTCCGCCGCCAGCCTCACCAGCATTGGAGCGCCGCCTCTGTTCGCCTTCCTGTTCAACGGAGATAAGAAGCGCTGGCCTTCTGCGATTCGGTACAGAACGCCGCCCACCGGGCTGGGGTTCACGCCGCCCGACGGGCTATCGCCCACCCACCCTGGCACTGCCCTGACCCCGCACATGATTCAAACAGGCACAGCACACTTTGGCCAGTGCATGCTCTGGAATTCAGTTGCAGGAGCAGCTTGATCCCCGATGGTCAGCAGCTCTCCCCCAAAGGAAGTCGACTCGCCGCCACCTTCTTGCCCCTGATCTGGATGGGCGCTGCGCGATGGGAGGCCTGCAGCAGCAGGAATCCCGTCGCTGAATCCAAAGGCAAGTCTTCTGGGGCTGGGTGCGCGATCGTCTCGCGCGGGGAGGTGGCGCCGAATTCGGGCTACGCTCACGCCTGGGCTCTTCGGTGGAGCAGGCCGGTGCCCTGGCCGCGGCGTGATCCCGCCGCCATCAAACGCGCTGCGCCGGCGCTGCTCACCCGCCTGCCAGAACGAAATCGAGGCCTCTCGCCAGGCCCGCAGCAACAGGCTCGAATGCAGCTGATCGTGGGGGCTGTTGCACCCACTGCGCCAGCGCGGTTGCCCTCGTCGTTCCTGATCTCTTCGGCCGCAGCGCCAGGGCAGCGATTACCTCCACTCGGCGGCACCAACCACCTACCCTCAACCGCATCCCCTACACGCCCGCGCTTCGGGTTTTCGGCCCCGCGCCCCACCTTCCCACAGCTAACCGCGGCAAGGCGGCTTCGAGCAGCTGAGTGCGCGATGGGGCCGCCCACCTGGGCCAAGCACTGGCCAGCCGCACCCTGCAGGCCCAGCCAGAGCCTCAACAGCGAGCAGCAGAAGAGTGTTGCTCGCGGTGTGGCGGCCCTGCTGGACGCGGGCCGCTGCAGGAAACCGCGGCGGCGCTGAGACGATCTGGGCTGATTCCACCGCCCGCGTTCAGTCAGCGCCACCCCTCAGCTGCTGGCGCTGCACCTGTGCGGGTGATGGCCAGAGCGTGCTGGTCAGCAGCTGCCGCCTCTGGGATGGGATGGCCTGTTGAGGTAACGCCAGTGCTCAGGCCATTACCGCAACCGATCCCCGCGGCGGCCGGCCCTCTACCGCCCCTCTATGGCCGCGGCGAGTGTATCGCATCGTCGCCCGTGAGCACACCGGCCTGTTGCCCGGCCGGATCGCCGAGCGGCTCGAAAACCCAGTTCATCCGAGGCCCAAACCGCAGCGACCAACCTTCTCTCGGGCCACCTTCTACCCTGGAAGATGGGCATCAAACATTGGCGATCTCTCCACCGTGCTGCTCGCCTCGGTGCGCCGAGGCGCAACTACCTGCCAGCGAGATCGGCCGCGCGGCCGCCGGATGGCAATGGCCCTGGTCGGCACCATCGTTCACCGGCACCCCCCAGACCTCTACTTCTTCGCGGAGCGGAGCATGCTGCGCGGCCGCGTCAGCCCACCGGGCTGGCTATCTCGATGCTGCCGCCATCCTGCGGCGCCAGCTGCTCGCCTTTGTCACCCTGGAATCGCGGTTGCAGAGCGGGCATCGATGCCCAGGGCCCTGCCTCGCCAGCTCAAAACCCGCCCTCGATGCGGTCGAGAAGAGCGGCAAGCAGGACTTCCAGCGAGACACCCTTCCTTAAACCTGGCTGCAGTTGGTGCCAGGCCATCAGGGCGAGTTGTTGGAGGCTGTTTTGCAGCTCTTTCCCGGACCAGCTGGCTGACTCACCCCAACAGGGAGCTGCAGCGCATCATTCTGCTCCCAGGGAGAAGCGCCGTTGAGCGCTCCTACCGCCAGCGAGCTGATCCGCGCTATTGAGAATTGATCGCCGCGCAAAACGTCTTGGCGTGAGGCGCGAAAGTTGCCGCGAAAGGCTCCAAGAAGCTTCGGGCCGCGACGAACGCCTCCTCACCGAGGCCGAACGAGAGGCGAAACGGAGATCTTTTACCGAGAGCTCAAGGCCTTCAAACAGCTCCGCAAGACCGGAGAACCGGCCCCTGCTGGCCATGCTCACCGATGAGAGGCTTCCTTGCCAACTACGCTTCCCAGAGGCGGCGTCACCTCCAAATTTTCATGTGCTCTGGCGGCGGTGCCCGCCGCTCGGGTGGATCAGCGATGGGCCGCAAGCAGCGAGGAACTGCCAACACTGAGCTTACGAACGGCCTGCCCTGGTCCGCCATCCGCGAGCTGGTGCCCGATGGTCAGTTTATGCCCCAGGCGGCCGGCGGGTGAAGGTCGAATGCAAGTCGACCCAGCTCAACAGGCCCGAGCGCTGGCGTTTCTGCCCTCCTGCTCCTTCGCCTGCCGCGGAACCGGACGACGACTTCGCGCGGCAAGGAAGTGCCCAGCTGCGGCCACAGTGGCTTATGCGATCAGGGGCCAGGTCAAGGAGATGCCCGCTCCGTCAGGTGCAGCACCACAGGAAAGATGCACGCAGCCGCTTCGGCGACGGAAGCGGATGAGCGCAACCCCCAGTCTTCCACCGCCAGGCTGCTGATCTTCCACCTAAGCCGGCGGGAAATTTCCTGGCGATTGAGGACGAGGACTTTCCCTTCGGCGGGATACCTGGCCAGCAGCAGCTTCGCGAGATCAACTTCGGCGAGCCCACCCCGTCGGCCGACCACCATCGCCGGCAAGGGCCTCAATGGTGGGGGGCTATCGAGCTCTGCAGCAAGCTTTTGCGGCAAGGTGCAGCGCGCACCTGCCAAGGCCAGCAACACACCGTTGGGGCTGCGCTACCGCGAAAAGCCGCCGCACGCTCAGGTGAATCAGCAACTGGTTCACTGTACAGGGAGTTCAACTCAGAGGCGCTGACGTTGCTCCTACCCGGCGCCAACTTTGGATGAGGCGGCAACCTCCTTGTGGGGCCCTGCACTTGGGGCTGGCGCCACCGCTTTGGCGGCAAGGTGGATCCACCTGGCAGTCGCGGTGCAGAGGAGCCCCAACCCGGCCGCCAGCAACGCAAAACTTCCCTCTACCTGTTTGATTCGGTGGCCCGGCGGTACGGTTACGTGCGCCAGCTGATGGAGGCCGGCGGGCAAGACCTCAAAGCGGTCTTCGCAGGATCATGCAATCGCTTCCAGGCGCCCCTGCGTGATGGTGCTATCGCTGCATCTTTCTCTACCGCCAGCGCTTCGATCGGCTGCGCACGAGTAAACGCCGCCCATCGAGCAGCTCCAGGCCATCTCAAACGCTTGGGGCGGATCTCCAGCCCCAGCCAGCGCAGCCTCTCGGGTGGTGATTCAAACACCCCGCGCCGAAAGCGAACTCGAGCTGCTGTTCATTCGACAAGTTGCGCGAGGGCAAGGAGCACCCGAGGGGTGGACCGTGCGGCTTCCAGGACGACCTGATCATCGGTCGCAAGGGCTTCCTTTCCAGCTTCAGCCGCCGGTACCACGTGGTGAGGCTGGAAGCTGGAGCAGCAATTTGCTCCTTGTCCAGCGAATGGGAGTGGATGTCTACTCCCGGGCCGACTCCTGGCTCAACTCCCACCGCTTGCGGCTGGAAAGCCGATGCCGCCCATCTACCACCGATGGCTGGGAGTTACAACCGCGGCAGGACTGGCGCACCGATCCGGCAGTGTCGTGTATGCTCTTGAGCGAAGCGGGCGTTACTAGTGTTCTGGCGCTCAGCTGGGGGCTGACGGTGTTGCGAGAAGCTGTCCCCAGCGGCCAAGGCCAGCTGGAGCCCGTTAACGCCTGGCCCTCGGAGTTCCACCCCACTTCACTTACCAAACCGAGCTCTATGGCACTGGTGAGCCCGAAGCCTCTGCTCCAAACAGCTCAAGCCCTCCCCGACTGCTTTCCTTTCGACAGCGGCCGCCCAGGCCCAGGACGGCCAAAAGCAGCCGAGCAAGCTGCTGATGCCTTACCTGCTCAACCCCTTCAGAGCCGCTGGTGGCAGGGCTTGGCCCACCAAGTTGTCCAGGCCCAGGCTCGCCGCCACCCCGCTTTCACGCCACCGAGAGCTCAGCACGGCCATGAGGCGCTCCAAGCTTTCCAGGGGCCCATTGTGGACCGAGTGGGCAACAATCAGCGGTGGCAGGCCAATGGGCAGCGGCTCCGAATCGCGTCCAGGGCCTTGAGGCCCTCAACCTCGCGGGGATCTGGAATTTCTTTCCACCAGCAAGCACCCACCCTTGCCGCCCGCTTCCGCGCCATCCCCCACTTCCAGCCCGAGCCTGCTGGGCACGACCAGCAGGGCAGCAGGGGCCGCTTGGCGGGAATGGGCTGCGGGCAAAGGGCACCAATCTTCCTTTCCAGTTCCTGCCCATTCTTGCTGCTTTTCTCACCCAGGCCGGGGGCGGGTGGCCGGAGGGCAGGGGCCAAGGGCCGGCCATTTCGACCCTTATCTCTTCCTTCCCCGGAT
>Ga0163217_1067756_pt1 | contig 12091 bp, 6 predicted proteins | sample SynspAceP_FD_185933 | JGI IMG/M metagenome (GOLD analysis project Ga0163217, IMG submission 185933) | Saline lake microbial communities from Ace Lake in Antarctica - Synechococcus sp. Ace-P (PacBio error correction) | ecosystem: Environmental > Aquatic > Non-marine Saline and Alkaline > Saline ... | reverse complement strand
AAAAACATTAACATTGCTTATTGTTATCCGGTATTAGATGCAAGAAGGATGGAAGTTTATCGGGAGGGTTCTTGACTCGAAAGTTAAAGACGCTTTCAGCTAGATTCGAGCTGATAAGTAAAAACTCATTTAAGGCTTGGTTAGTCTTAATTAGAGTTTGTTTTGTAGGGAGATGGAGCTTGAGAAGTGAAGAAGTTTTAGGATACCCCAAAGCGATATCTTGGACATTGAAATCTTCCGCAAAAATTATGGGGATTAACTTTGATAATACAATTTTCAATTTTGAGGACTTGGCCTATTTTTCCCTAATTATTTTGAAGGAGTTTAAAAGCACTTACATCTTAAGAAAAAAACCATTGTTATCAGAATAGATTATAAATAGAGTGGTCAAAGCCCTATAATTACGATTACTAGAGGAGATTATGTACCTAAAGAAGAAAGGAATTACGTTGATCTTGCACCCACCCCCCCCCCCCCCCCCCCCCCCCCCCCCCCCCCCCCCCCCCTTTTTGGTTTCAAGGGCTAATGCTTCGGGAAAAAAATTCCGCTTGGCTTTGAAAGAGTAGACTGGATTTAACTATAAAAAATAAATGGATGCCATCAACATGTAGTGCTGATGTATTGTCCCTAATTGGGCTTTTATGCTTGTAGCTACATATTTACTGGAAGATCTCGAAAAGGATATGCCATTGGAAAGTTTGAGTGAATTAGAGATCATGATTGCGGATCAGCTAGGGCCAATTAGACCCAGAGGACACAACCGAAAAGCAAAGTGGTAGTTAAGGTGTAGTATATATCCAGTCCCTTTATTTGCGTATGGGAGTAGATCATATCCAAATTCAGGGCAAAGCTAAAAGCATAATGTATGGGGGACCATGTAAGTACTGCTGCCTCTTTTCCCAAAAAAAACAAATGAGCTGATTTTTAAAACAGTTTAGACCTCCAGAAGCAGATACCTCTACACTGTGTGCTGCATTTGAGAGATTTTGACTCCATTAGCTTGTGTATTTTGCTTAAGTCAGCTAAGTTTGCACTCCCAATCAGACAAAAGGTCTAAGGCCGGAAGCTAGAAATTAAAGGGAAAATTTTTATTGTTTTGGGCCTAAAGAAGGGGAAAATAAAAAAGAAATTTTTTTTTTTTTTCAATGTTTAAATTTTTAAAATCAATGTGTTATACAAAATACAAATCCCGATATTTGCACTCGCATTTGGAAAACGATCCTCTCACAAAACCTTGAGAAGATAAGGGAAAAAAGTTCTTTGAAATGATGTAAGGCGAAAAAAAATAATAAACCTGAATAAAAGAAAGAGAAGATTTTGGCTCTTCGGGTGCCAAGTCAAAAATATGTATTAGTAAACTTACAATGGAAGTTTGATTCCTGGCTCAGGATGAACGCTAGCGGCAGCCGTAATACATTGTCAAGGTCGAACGGCAAGAGTTTTAGCAATAGAGCTCACTAGGTGGCGAACGGCGTGGTAACGCTGTATGCAACCTACCCTATACAGGGGGAAGCCCGGAGAAATCGATTTAATACCCATGGTACTAAGTGAGCATTTTGTTTAGTTAAAGATTTCATCGGATAGGATGGCAGGGCGTCTGATTTAGCTAGTTGGCGGTGTTAACGGACCACCAAGGCGACGATCTAGGCGTCTGAGAAGGAAAGGTCCCCACACTTGGCACTGAGAACGGCCAGACTCCTACGGGAGGCAGCCAGTAGGAATATTGGGCAATGGACGAGAGTTCTGACCCAGCATGCCGCGTGCAGGAAAGACCGGCGTCTGCGTTTGGTAAAACTGGCTTTTATCTGGAAGAAAAAGTCCATGCGTTGGAAAATTTGCCGGTACCAGATGAATAAGCACCGGCTAACTCCGTGCCAGCAGCCGCGGAATACGGAGGGTGCAAGCGTTGTCCGGATTTGATTGGCGTTTAAAGGGTGCGCTTAGGCGGCTATTTAAGTCAGCGGTGAAAGTTTTGGCTCAACCCAGGAAATTGCCATGATACTGGATACTGGTATTTGGAGCGGGTACATGAATTGATCGGTGTAGCGGTGAAATGGCTTAGATACCATCAGAGAACACGATAGCGAAGCATTGTACTGGCCAATAACTGACGCTGATGCACGAAAAGGCAGGGTAGCGAACAGATTAGATTACCCTGGTAGTCCCATGCCGTAAACGATGATTACTCGCTGTTATGCCCTTGTGGTGTAGCGGCCAAGCGAAAGCTTAAGTTAATCACCTGGAGTACGCTCGCAAGGTGAAACTCGAAAGGAATTTGACGGGGTCCGCACAAAAGCGGTGGAGGATGTGTTTAATCGTATACGCGAGGAAAACCTACCTGGGTAAGAATGTGAGGGGAATGATTTAGAATAGATCAGTCAGCATTGCACCCGAAAACAAGGTGCTTTGCATGGCTGTCGTCAGGCTCGTGCCGTGAGGTGTTGGGTTAAGTCCCCAACGAGCGCAAACCCCTATGTTTAGTTGCCAGCACGTAATGGTGGACTCTAGGACATTACTGCCTGCGCAAGCAGAGAGGAAGAGGGGACGAACGTCAAGTTCATCATGGCCTTACGCCCAGGCGACACACGTTGCTTACAATGGCCGCATACAAGCGGCGTCCGCTACTCTAGCCAATAGGATTGCCAACCTCTAAAAGTGCGTCGTCAGTTCGGATCGGTCTGCAACTCGAACCCCGTGAAGCTTGGAATCGCTAGTCAATCGCGCATTCAGCCATGGCGCGGTTGGAAATACGTTCCCCGGGGACCTTGTACACACCCGCCCGTCAAAAGCCATTGGAAGTTGGGTAGAACCTGAAGGGCCAGTAACCGAAAGGAGCTGTTTATGGGTAGCAACCGGTTAACTGGGGCGAAGTTCGTAACAAGGTAAGGCCGTACGAAGGGCGGCTGGAACACCTCCTCTGAAAAACTCGAGTAGTTACGCAGGAGCCTTACACATTTCAAGATATTAGTTTGGCCTGCTAGCTCAGGTGGTTAGAGCGCTACACTGATAATTGTAGAGGTTCCGTGAGTTCGAGTCCACCAGGCCCACCACTAAATCTTAGGGGATTAGCTTCAGCTGGCTAGAGCACCTGCCTTGCACGAAGGGGTCACGGTTTTCGAATCCGTTATCCTCCACATTAGTATTAAAATAAGGCAATTATAAAACGCCTTCTTTTCTTCCGGATAGCGAGAAAAAGTTCATTGACATGTTGAGAGAAATTGTTAACAGATGCGATCCAGTAATGATTCCAAAAAGTTAGAAAGTAATGATAAGGGCGCACGGGGGATGCCTTCTAAAAAAAAAAAAAAAAAAAAAAAAACGCTCTCAGAGGCGCAAGAAGACGTGATAAGCTGCGAAAAGGCTACGGGTTGCCAATGCGAGTTGATCCTAGATATTCCGAATGGGCAGACCAGTCTTAGGGGGACTATTCGCAAGGAAAGCGAACGTGGGGAACTGAAACATCTTAAAGTACCCATAGGAGGAGAAAAATAATAATGATTCCGTAAGTAGTGCGAGCGAAAGCGGAACAGCCCAAACCGCACATGTTACCGGCATGTTCGGGTTGTAGACCTGTATAATCAAAGTCAATCCGACGAGGAATAGCGTGGGAAGCTAACCGAAAGGGGGTGAGAGTCCCGTATTGGAAGGATCGGTAATGAGACGGGTATCCTGAGTAGGTCGGGACCGGAGAAATCCCGATTGAAACTGCCGGCACATCCGTAAGGCTAAATACTCCTGACGAGACCGATAGAAAACTAGTACCGTGGAGGCGAAAAGGGAAAAGTACTCCGAAATAGGAGGGTGAAATAGAAACCCTGAATAACCGTGCGCTTACATTGAGCGGTCGGAGTGGCACGATTGCCAGTTGGACGGCGTGCCTTTTGCATAATGAAGCCTACGAGTTAACTCCTCCATCGGCAAGGGTAAGGTATTCAGTACCGTAACCCGGAGCGAAGCGAGTCTGAAAGGGCGATTGAGTCGGTGGGGGTAGACGCGAAACCTATGATCTACCCAGGCCAGGTTGAAGTTATTGTTGGTAACACACAATGGAGGACCGAACCCGATAAGGCGTTTGGAAAAAGCTCCGGTAATGAGTGTGGGTAGGGGTGTGATAAGGCTTAATCAAACTGGGAAAGTAGTCGTACTCTCCGAAATGTTTTTAGGAACAGCGTCGGGGAATTGTATGATGGAGGTTAAGCTACCGATAGGACTAGGGATCAAATCCTTTACCAAATCCTTGACGAACTCGAATGCCATCATATAGAACCCGGCAGTTGAGGCTGGGTGCTAAGGTCAAGGTCGGAGGGAAAGAACCCAGGACCCTCCGCCTAAGGGTCCCCAAACAAAAAAAAAAAAAAGATTAAAAAAAAAAAAAAAAAAAAAAAAACAAACAACAAAAAAAAAAAAAAAAAAAAAAAAAAAATAAAAAAATAAAAAAAAATCTAAAATAAAAAAAAAAAAAAAAAAAAAAAAGAAAAAAAAAAAAAATATAAAAAAAAAAAAAAAAAAAATAAAAAATCATAAATCATCGACAAACTGGGTCCGCATTCGCGCGTGAGTAATGCAACTGTCAATCGCCCAGACGTCTCCTATCGTATACTGACACTACCGAGGGCTCTATCGGACGCGCGTTCAGATGCCCTTCGGAGCACCCAAACCGTACATTTACCTAAGATGAACGCTCGCCCTCCTGAGCCACATCGCTGAAAATTGTACGCCTCTCGAACCAGTGACGCAGATAAAAGGATAGGCCGAAGCACAGAGCAGCTCAGATGACTAGCCCGCCACGACTCAGAGAAATCACGCGCCTGCCGTCCCATGGGCCAAGGAACTGTGCCGACATCCTATAAAAAGCTCAGTCGGGAGTCTCTACTACGACATTACGGCGCTACCAGCGAGCGGCGATGCGTCACGAGAGCAAACATCACTCCGCCAACCATTCATGCACCATGACACCGTGAGTCATCCCTTCTTAAACCAGATATACTCCACGAAAGTACCAGCTCCCATCACCCTGACGCCTTCCAGTAGTCCCTCGCCGCGTCTTCATCCGTGATACTCTCGCAAATCTCGAGCTAGTGAGCCTACGCTTCTGACGACGCAATAGCGAAATCAGTCATACTGCATCTTCAGACGGTACTCCGGACCTTCACTGAGCCCAAATTGATCATGACGACTGTACCACCGCCTAATACGTATTAGACAAAGCAATCACCCTGGAGTCACCAATTATATTAGCCCAATGCAAGTTCCGTACCTCGTCTACATCATCACGTCGATAGCTAATCTCCTACAAACAAGCATGCTATGCTCAGAGGACTTAAAGCATACTGCACATTGCGACGCAGCGGAAGCTTTTCAACGCCTTATCGGATTCGGGTCCTCCCCACTTAAAATGTGTGTGTCACCCCACAACTTCAACCTGGCCATGCGGGGTAGATCACTAGGTTCGCGTTCTACCCCCCCACCGCACTCAATCGCCCTTTCCAGCACTGCGCTTTCGCTCCGGTACGGTACTGAAATTACCTGTACCCTTGCCGGCATTGAGGAGTTAACTCGTAGCTCAATTATGCCAAAATAGGCCACGCCCGTCACTGCATCGTTTGCAAGCTCCGACCCGCTTTTGTAAGCGCACGGTTCTTCAGTTCTATTTCACCCGCTTCCTATTCGGAGTACTTTTCACCTTTCCTCACGGTACTAGTTCACTATACGGTCTTCTCAGGAGTATTTAGCCTATACCGGGATGGCTGCCGGGCAGTTTCAATTCGGGATTTCTTCCCGGTTCCCGACCTTACTCAGGCATACCCGTTCTCATTTACCAATTCCTTTCCAATACGGGGACTCCTCACCCCCTTCGGTTAGCTTTCCCACCTATCTTCGTCCGGATTGAACTTTGATTATACAAGGTCCTGACAAACCCCAAGAACATGCCGTAACATTTGTGCGGTTTGGGCTGTTCCGGCTTTGCTCGCCACTACTTACGGAATCATTGTATTATTTTTCTCCTTCCTATGGGTACTTAGATGTTTCAGTTTCCCCACGTTCGCCTTTCCTTGCGAATAGTCTTAAGACTGGGTTGCCCCATTCGATATCACGGGGATCAAACTCGCATTGGCCAATCCCCGTAGCTTTTTCGCAGCTTATCAACGTCCTTCTTCGCCTCTGAGAGGCCTAGGCATCCCCCGTGCGCCCTTATTTCACTTACTTCTACTTTTGAATCCATTACTGATCCACTCTGTTACAATTTCTGCTCAACATGTCAATTAACTTTATTCTTCGCCTATCGAAGAAAAAGAGGCGTTATAATCGCCTTATTTTAAAGTAATGTGGAGATAACGGATTCGAACCGTTGACCCCTGCGTGCAAGGCAGGTTGCTCTAGCCAGCTGAGCTAATCCCCCTAAGATTTAGTGGTGGGGCCTGGCGTGGACTCGAACCACGGACCTCTACTATTATCAGTGTAGCGCTCTAAACCCACCTGAGCTACAGGCCCAACTAAATATTCTTGAAATACTGTTGTAAAAAGGCTCCTGCGTAACTACTCGAGTTTTCCAGAAAAAGGAGGTGTTCCAGCCGCCACCTTCGGTACGGCTTACCTTGTTTACGACTTAAGCCCAAGTTACGGTTCTTACCCCTAAACAGCTCTACTATTCGGTTACTGCCTTCAGGTCTACCCAGAACTTCCATGGCTTGACGGGCGGTGAGTACAGGTCCGGACGTATTCACCGCGCCATGGCTCTTCATTGCGCGATTACTATGCGATTCCAGGCTTCCACGGGTCGGAGTTTGCAGGACCCCCCGATCCGGAACTGAGGACGCACTTTTTAGAGAGTTGGCATCCTATTGATAAGCGGGTAGCGACCCGCTGTTATGCGCCATTGTAGCACGTGTGTCGCCCTGGCGTAAGGGCCATGATGACTTTACGTCGTCCCCTTCCTTCCTCTCTGCTTGCGCAGGGCAGTCTGGTCTAGATCCCCGACCATTACCGTGCTGGCAACTAAACATAGGGGTTTTGCGGCTCGTGCGGGACTAACCCACCCCACAACCTCACGCGCACGAGCTGAGCGACAAGCAGGCCAGCACCTTGGTTTCGGAGGTCATTGCTGACTGATCTATCTCTAAATCATTCCTTCAACATTCTAGCCCAGGTAAGGTTCCTCGCGTATCATCGAATTAAACCACATTGCTCCACCGCTTCGTGCGGACCCCCGTCAATTTCCTTGAGTTTCACTCTTTGCGAGCGTACTCCCCAGGGTTGGGGATTACTTAACGCTTTCGCTTGGCCGCGTACACCCACAAGGGCATAACAGCGAGTAATTCATCGTTTAACGGCCAGGGGGGTAGCATGGACTACCAGGTATCTATCCTGTTCGCTACCCCATTGGCTTTCGTGCATCCGCGTTCAGTTATTGGCCAGTACAAATGCCTTCCGCTATCGGTGTTTCCTGATGGTTATCTATGCCATTGTCACCGCTACACCATCAATCCATGTATACCCCTCCAATACTCAAGACTATCCAGTATCAATGGCAATTCTGGGTTGAGCCCCAAACTTTCACCGCTGACTTTAAATAGCCGCCTACGCACCCTTTAAACCCAATAAATCCCGGACAACGCTTGCACCCTCCGATTACCCCGGCGGCTGCTGGCCCCACGGAGTTAGCCGCGTGCTTATTCATTCTGGTACCGGCAATTTTCCCACGCATCCGGACTTTTTTTCCCAGACTAAAAGCAGTTTACAACGCAGAACCGCCGTCTTCCTGCACGCGGCATGCTGGGTCAGACTCTCGTCCATTGCCCAATTATTCCCTACTGCTGCCATTTCCCGTAGTAGTCTGCGCCCGTATCTCAGTGCCAGTGTGGGGACCTTCCTCTCAGAAACCCCTTACTGATCGTCGCCTTGGTGGTCCGTTACACCGCCAAACTAGCCTAATCAGACGGCATGGCCCATCCATATACCGATGAATCTTTAACTAAAAACCAAAATGCCTCATCTTAGTACCATGGGTATTAATCCAGATTTCTCCGGGCTATCCCCCTGTATAGGGTAGTTGCATACGCGTTACGCACCCGGTTCCGCCACTCTAGGAAGGCTCTATTTGCTAAAACTCTTTGCCGGTTCGACTTGCATGTATTAGGGCCTGCCGCTAGCGTTCATCCTGAGCCAGATCAAACTTCTCCATTTAAGTTACTATATAACACTATTTTGACTTGGCAACCCCGAAGCCCAAATCTTCTCTTTCTTTATTTCAAGGTTATTATTTTTTTCGCCCTACATCATTTCAAAGAAAACTTTTTCCTTACTTTTCAAGGGTGTGAGGATCGTTTCCCAAATTGCGAGTGCAAATATCGGGATCTTTTATTTTGGTATCAAAAACATTGCATTAAAATAAATAAAATCTTTCTCTAGCACATAATTCTTAAATTTTCTACTCCGCTTTAGACCTTTGTCTGATTGGGAGTGCAAACTTAGGCTGACTTAAGCAAAATACACAAGCTAATGGAGTCAAAAATCTCTTCAAATGCAAAAAAATATGTCTACCTGTTTAAAATCAGCTCATTTGTTTTGAAAAAGAGGCCACAGTACTACATGGCTCCCCATTACATTTATGCTTTTAGCTTTTTGCCCTGAATTTGGGTATGAATCCTACCATACGAAATAAGGGACTGGATAATCACTACACCTTTAACTACACTGGCTTTCACAGTTGTAGTCCTCTGGGTCTAATTGGCCCCCAACCCACTAGCTGATTCCGCATCATGATCTCTAATTCACTCAAACTTCCAATGGCATATTCCTTTCGAGATTCCTCTCGTCAAATTATGTAGCTACAAGCATAAAAGCCCCAATTAGGGACAATAGCATCAGCAACTAACCATGTGATTGCAATCCATTTATTTTTATAGTTTTAATCCAGTTACCTCTTTCAAGCCAAGCGGAATTCTTTTTTCGCCGAAGCATTAGCCCTTGAAACAAAAATGGTGCAAGATCAAACAGTATTTCTTTCTTCTTTAGGATAAATCTCCTCTAGATTTTAATCGTAATTATAGGCTTTGAGCCACCTCTATTTATAATCTCAATTCATGATAACAATGGGTTTTTCTTAGAATGAAGTGCTTTAAACTCCTTTTAAATTTAATTAGGGGACAAATTAGGCCAAGTCCTCAAAATTTGAAATTTGGTATTTATCAAAGCTAAACTCCCCCATAAATTTTGCGAAATAATTCAATGTCAAGAAATACGCTTTCTGGTGTCATCTCAAAACTTTTCTTTCAACTTCTCAGCTCCATGCTCCTACAAAAATCAAAACTCTATTAAAGATCTAACCCAAGCCTTAAATTGAGTTTTTATCTAGTCAGCTCAGAATCTAGCCTGAAAAAAGCGTTCTTTAAACTTTGAGTTCAAAACCCCCGAAAAACTTCATCCTTCTTGCATCTAATTACCCGGAATAAACATAAAGCCAATGTCTCCAATTTTTGGACAGCGATAAGCTAAGAGCCTTCAAAGTAGGATTACTTATCAAAAGGCAGATCCATGCAATGCTAATCCTTTGGCAGTGACAACCCCTATTCGCAATCCTGTTATAGGATTCTGGTCTTCCGACACGGCAATCGCACCTAATTCTCTCGCACTTAAATTACATCGATTTAAGAGGACCCGAAATCATGCGCGAAATTAACAACTGTGAGTGGTGCTCCTTTCTCGTATTAACCTCTGAGTTGATTTCAAAATTGCCATTCTGGTGTTAGTGCGAAATTGAAACAAATCTGCGTGAAGTTTCTTATGGAAAGAATGTATGCCATAGAAACCCTTTATTTACCACTTGGCGATAGGGTTTCAGTCTCACTTTGTCAGGACTATTTAAGAATTCTCTGGCATTTATCACTTTTACAAACATCTTCTTTTCCAATCCTGCTGCAATCATTCCTTCTTGAAATAATATCGTGATACGATTTCTTCGGACAGAATTTTTTTAATCTCTTCTTTGATAGGTGATCCAAAAATCTTGCTCCCTTACTGTGTGTTTTACCCTATTTTTCAAGTACCTCAATTTTGAGCCTTGATCTCAGGATAACTATTTCTTACCTTCTCTGCATTTCTTTCGCATGTCCTCTACAGACTTTTCAAAGATAAGTGGTGTAAATCCATATTCTTTACCTTTCAACCAGTCAGAAAGTTCCTTGTATTCCTGAATCGAGATTGAGTTAGGAACTTGGCTCTTCCAATTTTTCGAATGCTTATCAAAAGTATTCAGTACAAAAATTCAAAAATATTGACTTCTAGCAACAAGGCTGTAAGATATAGGAGCATAGCTTTTATCGTTCTGTTCAATTGGTCAGGTTCAATTCATATATACTCCAGTATCGTGAGCAAATCAGACGATACTGGCGTGCACTATCGAAGGTGTATACATGGCATATCAGAAGCGACTAACCATATACTCACAGATGACTCGCCAGCCTTCGATATACTCTCTCATCACGCAGTAATAGCTTTGAATGCAACGACCACTCGGATGTATACTCGCCAGTAGTCCTTTCATTTTGTTGAATTATAGGTCAAAGGAAACTGTGTTTGCACAAATCCTTTTCCAAAAGATTTTCTCCCAACTTAAAAACAAGCCCCGATCGTAATCTTGTAAAGCTCCCGCTTACAATTCTCGGGATGCACTGGCGCTTGCCCGCTCATTGATCAAACAACCTTGGATATCCTTACACCAAAGGAGTTTTTTGTTGTTTTAATAGTATAGTAAAACATTCTCTAATTTGCAATTGTCTTTACCAACTTCTCTTCCTTTCGGAATAAACAAATTCACAATCTCCCACAGCTTCACTCAACTAGGCCTCCTGGATTATCTCTAAGATTCCAGTTTACCAAGCGATCCTTACTCCTGAGCTTTAGATTACCACTGCCATTCCTTACTTCCTTTAGCAGCATTGTAGTGAATTATCACTCATTTGATGTACCCGTTTTGGGAACAAGTTTTCCGTTAGTTAAGGGGGACATGTTTTAATAGAAATCTTCTTTCGAAACAACTTTAAATTCAAAGGTGTCGTGATTCGTTTTACTCTTAGCAAAAACCTCTGTATTCGCGAGGAACCTTTTAGCAAAGTAGCATACATCGGATGTCCCCAGTCCAGTTACGTTGGTTTGTAATCCACCGAAGGAGTTATAATCCTGCCGATCCTCAACCCAGCATTTTGAGGCGGGGAACCTGTATAAGGCATAATTAATCATTATTTCTCCCTCTCCTCGATTTTCCTATCAATGCACCCAATTCCAGGCATAGTTCGCTGTAGTGAAGCATCCTAAAAATCATCTGAATTCTCTTCTGGAATATCATTTCTGTATAGGCGATCCAACTCTTTCCAGCATTGCATTGCATCCCAAATGGTCACCAACTTATCCCGGATCTATCTCATCTACATAATAAGATCGGAAGCTCCCTAACCAAAAAGTGGCCAAAAATGTCAAATAATTTCTGTTAGCAATAGCGAAGAGTTTTGTCATTCTTTGCAGTAAATGCGAAAACTCCCACTAAAATGAAGAAACCTCCTATAAGCGAAAATAGTACTGGGTTTCTTAACTAGTTTTATCATTTTTTGGAAATTTTTCATTTTGGCTAAGTAGCGGGGAAAAGGCCTTTTTCAAGGAAAATTGGCAATTCCCATTTTTTGGGTTGAAGGTCTGCGGAATTCCATTAGGGATCGGGAAAAAAACTAAACATTAGATTTCAAACCCAAAAATGCGGAAATTTGTTTTTCCCATCTAATCCCTAGAGCGGATTTAATTCCAAATTCGAATTAGACTTTCTTTTTTCTTTAATTCCTCCCCTTATGACGAAGGCTAACCAAATTAAGGTTGCGACGTTGATCAAGAGGCAGAAGGCATACACGTCCTCTCTTTGTGATCTGTTCCGTTATGTCGTTGACAGAACAGAAACGGCACGTCAGAGAGCGGGACACCAGATCGTAACACAGGTGGTGCGTGGCGTCTACGGATACCGACATCACAATCTTGCGACTCTGCACCGGCGCTCATATCAGTGAAAAAAGGCACTTGCGATATACTGATACAAAGATCTCACTCT
>Ga0163217_1049208_pt1 | contig 12091 bp, 17 predicted proteins | sample SynspAceP_FD_185933 | JGI IMG/M metagenome (GOLD analysis project Ga0163217, IMG submission 185933) | Saline lake microbial communities from Ace Lake in Antarctica - Synechococcus sp. Ace-P (PacBio error correction) | ecosystem: Environmental > Aquatic > Non-marine Saline and Alkaline > Saline ... | reverse complement strand
TTTGGCGCAGAGCCGGATGGTTGGGCCGCATCAGGCCCAGAATTAGCGGAACATCCCCCGAGAATCATGGTGTGGCAGGGTCGCGAGGCTCCAGCAGGCTCTGAGGTCCGGGCAAGCGCTGTAGAAAAGAACGATCTTCAGGCAACGAGAATGCGAATACCGGCTCCGCCTTGAATAATATCGAGTTTGGCCAGCGGCCGGCCGCCCCCCCCCGCCCCCCGACCCTCCAGAGCCTGCAAAAAAAAAAAAAAAAAAAAAAAAAAAAAAAAAAAAAAAAAACGGGCGCGCTTTTCCCTTGCCGCCTTCTCGATCATACGGGTAGGCAAATCCGCACACCTCAGGAGTCTGCGTTCCGGCCAACGGGACAATTATACGGATCCTACGCGATGCCTTGACAGTAGCTTACTGCAAGATGGCATGAACCACACGCTCGGTCTATTGCCGCCAGATTGAACCGCCGAATTGAAAGCGTAAAGACTGAAGGCGCCAAGTTAGCGATCAGAGTACTTTTCGAAGCGAAGGGCATGGGAAGCTGCGCTGAAGGCTGGGTTAAGTGCTGAAGCACCGTGTTAATCCAACGGAAATTCTGGGTTAATTTCATCTGGGATGACGACCCTTTACGACCAACCAGGATGATGGAAGCAACCGACTCTTGCAACGGCGCGAAAAGCAAGCCAGCCCATCGGAGATCACTTCACAAGGCCTATCGGCCACGCTGAAATCTTGGCCCAATCAGCAATAGCGGCAAAATGAGGAACGTCGAGGTGGGCACGCGCCGGTGCAATTTTAATACCGGGGGGCCCGCCTCATCGACAGAGCACGGCTGCCAATCGACCGGGCGGCACCTTGTTCTCCGATCACGAACCAGGCTTTCCACCACCAGCTTCTCCGCCCAAAGGTAGGCATCACCAAACCTGCACCCCTTCTCCTGGAGGACATAGGCGCCATCCACGTTCTTTTCATTGCCCTCGCATTATCTTGTTCTGAAGCAACCATTTTGCCCGGTTCGGTTAGTTCACACCGAGATGACGCCTCAGAAGCTAGTGAGGAAGATTCCTGTCTTGGCTTGGCCGACGAGGGGGTAGAGGCAAGGAAACCATGGTGGTCAGAGTAAAACTTTTTGTTGCCTCCAAGATGGTACCGCCGTGAGGGTGCTTGATGAACGAAAGCTCCGGCAACTGATAGCGCTTGTGGCGCCTGCCAATTGATTGAGCCCGTACTCCTTGCCCTCAACAACGTGGGGCAACGGAAAACCATAGGCCAGCGCCGCCTGTCTTCCAGGCAAACTTCACATTTTTGCTCGGTTCCGTAGAGCTCAATAACTGGGGGCAGCGGACAGGCTGGCTTGGAACTGGATCCGATTTCATAGCCATGGCAGTGACGACTTGTAATGGCGTAACCAGCCTGTTCCCAAAAGGGCTGCCTGCCGGGAGCTTTGCTGCCCTAATTCAAGTCCGCCTTTGGAGAAAACACCAGCGGTTTGCTGGGCGTCTCCAAGACGCCAGCGGCCGATGTCATCGAATTCTGTTCGGCGCTGGGCGATCCAGATAGGTCTGACGCAGCTGATAGCTGCTGTCGGTGTGAGCAGGTCCACTGCCAGCGGCTGCTTGCGCTGGGCGGCGGGCAGATCCCCCCCGCCAGCTGGCCGGCAAGCGCCCAAGGGACCCTTGCGGCGAAGAGGCTCACGGCCCCCGCCACCACCCGCCACCATCTGCAGGCTTCAGATGGTTGGCTGGCGCCCCCTTGAGCACTGGGCTGCATCGTATCGGTGGTGAAACAGCAGCCCGGCCCGCCCGCCTGGCGCACGCTTGCGCGTACTGATAGCGCCCGCCAGGGCGTTCAGGTACGGCTTCGCAGGTAGGGGATCGAGAAGCGAAACGGCGACGGTCCCGCCGGTCAGGCCGCGCAACGGCCGAAATCACCCGGGCGCGGTGCGTCGGCTACGGCCACGTCTTCAAGCACCGCCTCGAACACCGCATCAGCGGTTAGGGCGATGCGTTCCCGGTAGCTTCGCCGTTTGCCCTGAGGAGGGTTCCGCCTGGGCTGGGGCCTGCAGCAGGCACCGCCGCGCAGGGATTCCGTCCAGCCAGCCGGGACGTGTCAGTTCTTTCATGGGCGAGGTCAGTTGTGTCATGTTGATTTCAGCCTGACACCCCCGCCTGGCCCTCTCGCCGGTGTTGGCCGTATAAACCGGAGAAAGAGGGGATCGAGGGGGATCGGAACTCACCAGCAGAGGCCAGCCCAACGCAGCTCGTTACGACTGTACAGTAGATTGCAGCAATTTGGAAACCTTCATGGCTGATTCCACTTCCCGCTTTCGGTTTTGTGCCTTCGCTGAAACCTGGAATGGGCCGGCTGCCATGCCTTGGTTTTCGTCATCGGCTCGGGCCACCGAAAACTGCTCACTGGGACAAGGGCATCCTCCACCCAAATCGGCTTGGTTGATCATGCATAATTGGTGATTACAGCCGCAAGCCCAATCGCCAGCATGGATCGGCCTTGTGTGCGTCCTCACCGTTCATGGTGGGCTACATCTTTTCGCCGCAACTGAGTCTCTCGCGTGACCCTCGCTGAAGGTCAAAACCAATGGGTGCATTCCATTCCAATCACTCCCCAGTCGCCCGAGAGTCGTCCGACTGCTTCGTAAAGATCGGTTGGACGTCTTCCGGTCTTGCTCTTCATTGCCAGATTCAGCTCTGACTAGGTTCAGATCCGCTCGATCAGGTCGGATCAATTCAAATTCTTTTTTTCTCAACTAAAATTGATGACAACCATCTAATCCGGCAATCGCAACTTCAACGACTACTCACCGAGCAGATCCATCTGGACCAAACTCAAAGAGCTGAACTCTTTAATGGCCGTTCCGCCATGGTTTGGACTCTTGATCGGTTTGTCGTGGAAGGGACTTACCGGAGCGGGCATCGTCCACCAAATTGGTCTTGGTCCCCTTGTCGATGGCTACGCCGCCTGTCACACCAAATTCTTGCCTTTCTGTTTCTGAGGATTTCGGTGCGTCGGCTAGGCGGATCCGGACGGCTCTGCCTTGAAAGTTCAGGTCCGTCACCATCAAAATGTCCCCCGCTCCATCGAGCTGCCATGAATCGGGTTCCCGATCCGCCGCTCACTGAAGAAGTCGCTCCGTGCCCTGTTCACCAAGCCCTTGGCGTTTGCCGGACCTGCTGCCGAGCAATGGCGAGCCGTTATATGACGAGTCGGTCTATTTCAGGGATCCAAACCCAGGAGAACGAGGCATGACGCCTACATCCAGGCTCAGGAGGGGCGGATGCGTCGCTGCGACGGACGTCTTCTTGAGCCCGTTGCAGTGCGCTCAGTGGCGACACCGCCTTGTGGGAGTGGGACGATGGGCCTGAAGATCAAAGGGGTTGGAGTTTGTTTATCCCGCACCACCAGCCTTTGCATCAGGTTGCCAAACGGAAAAAATCGTTGAGCATCGCGTCACTACTTCGATTCGTTGGACCCACCTTTGCCACCGGTGCCTGTGCTGGCTGTTTTGTGCGCTGCTCTACCCGACGGATTCGTGTCCTGAGGGCGGCCAAGGGCGTTGGGTACCACAAGCAACACAACTTGCATCTAGGAATGTGTTTGTCGTTCTCCGCACTGCCTTGCATTGGCGGCGAATGACCAGCCAGCCAGTGGGGACAGAAGAGCAGGAGGCATTTTCGATTGTGTACCAGACCATCTCGTTACTTGCCGCCACCTGTCTAGTGGGATTCGCGGCGTTGCAACTCTATTCCACGAATCGGTACGTAGGAGGCATCTTATCGGAAAAAGCCAGGCTCCTTGGGCCCATTGCCTTTCGTTCATTTCAACCTGAACTTCATTTTGCAGCTAATTCCGGAGCCGAATATTCAACGTGGTTTCGGTTTTCCGTAAGCCGAAGGCCGCTACGTAGCATGATCTCAACTCCCTTCAACGTGATCCTGTGCTGCAGGCTGGTCACTGATCCCCAATCGCCAAGCGTTTACCCCAAGGAATACTCGCTGGCCTCGTGGTCGCCCTGGGCTCATCCCCGAGGCCATCGCCTTCTCGATCGTGGCCGGGGTGGATCGCAGGCTGGGTCTGTTTGGCTCGATCTGCATTCTGATCGTGGGTAAGCCCTGCTGGCGGGAAGGCCAGCATGGTGTCGGCCTGCACGGCCCGGTGTGGCTCTGTTGATGGGCGGGTTAGTGGCAATTCCATGGCTCAGCTATCTGCTCGCCCCGTATTTTGGCGCGCCTGTTCTCAGATCGCCTGGTTACTTTGCGCCTTTCCAGCAGATGCGTTTCGTGCCCCGTTCGGTCCACGTTGGCCTTTTCTGAATTCAATCGGGGTGCTGGATTCTTTCTGGCCCAGTTTGCCTCAGCTCGGTTTGTGCCGCCCTGCGTGTTGGACCACCCCTTCACCGCTGGTGGGGTGGAGGCTGTGAGCTGGCCGATCGTGGGGCTCTGGTTGCTCTTGGGCTGGTGACATCTACGGCCTTCCCCGCCTCACCAAAACGGGTGCCCTCCACCTTGGTGCGATTGTGGTATCGCGTGATCGCCGAGGTGTTGGCAGTTGCCGGTCCGCGGGTGGAGATCGGGCAACTTTCCTTCGAACCTGCAGTCTTTGCTATTCCGGACGATCACCGCTTCTTTCGACAGCCTCGCCATCATCTGCCCACAGCGTGGCGATTCTCGTTTGTGGGCTGCCTTGCAGTCGTTTCTCACAGCCAATGTGTGAATGCCTGGTGGATGGAAGACTCGGATTTTGAAGCCGAAGCCAGGGCTCAGGGCATCGCCAACATTCGTTTGCCGGCCGTTTGGCGGGCATGCAGTGGCCGGCATGGATGGCCAGAGTGTGATTCAACATCGAATTCGGCGGTCGCTACCGCTCTCCAACCCTCACAGCAGGGTGTCTCTTTGATCCTTGTGATCTCACTGAGCGGCTGCTGGCGCGCATTCCCGATGGCGGCCCTGGGTCGCGTATGCTTGCATGGTGTCGTTCAGCACGGTGAACTGGCAGTCGTTTCCTTGAAGATGGGAAAGCTGCCCAAAGAGCGATAGTTCGAATCATGCACGTCACCACCTTGGTGCGGCTCTGCTGACGCGCAATCTGGCGATCGCTGTTGTGGTTGGCGTGCCCAGGCGGGATTTTTGTTCAGCCGCAAGGTGCGAAAGATGATTTTCGCTGGAAATCACCTGGTTGACGGATGACACATTCACTACACCGTGCGTGGTCAGTTGTTCTTTGTCAGGCCGTTTATTGTTCTGGCGCTTACAGTCAGCACGGTTCCCACCCTGCATTCACCATGATATGGCTGAGGCACGGATCTGGGATCAGGGACTGCACACGCGCCCTCGAATCAAAGGTTGATCCGCAAACGTCGCCAGGCCGGCTCCAGCCGTCTGAAAGTGTTGAATCTCAACCGAGAGAGCCTTTGTATCTGTTGAGCCGCATCAGCGAAAGCCCCGCCTGTAGTGATTCGGCGCGAGCTGTGATCTTCTCTTGAGCTTCAACTCCCAATGCTCTCGTTCTTTGCTGTGAATGAAGCCTTGGACTATTGGTTTGGGGGCTGCATCCCAGGGCAATCCACGATGGCTGCTGTGGAATTGAGCTTGGCAGTTTGACCATAAACCAGCCTTACCCCTGTGATGGAAGATAGTACAGTCCTGCCATATTCAAGGCGATACTGCCGAACTTTGGTGATTTCTTCGGAATATTCAGTAATAAGCTTGGCTTGTTTGCAAACCCAGCCAACAAACTTGCCTAAAAAATATAATAATGTGTAGCCCAGGGCATAGCTTGTCAATCGTTAGCACAAAGCGAGTGCTTTGAGAGCGCTTGCAGCGGCAGCGGCAAGCACTGCGAACAACACCGGAACTGGAGCAAGGAGAGCTGGACCAAGGCATAAATCCCAAACCCACGCCAAAAGGACCAACCGTTTGAACTACCAACATTGGACTGAGGAAGCGCACTTGATTCACTCCCAATAAGCTACATCCATTCAACAAGATGATCGCTCCAACGCAATATTGATAAAACGCCGATTATTCGATAATCACAGGCCCGCGAAGGAGGAGGCCAGGCCGAATAGGGCTTAAGATTACTACATTGCCAAGGGAACGAATAATCCCCGCTTTGTTGAAGGCGTCTTGCCGTGAGGTGATATTGCGTGTGCCGATATAGCTTCAGGTTGATTGGCCAGCATGTCGCCAGTATGCAGGGGAACACTGGCAATCAATCCTCCGGTAAAAGGCAAGAGGAAGCAGTACGAATGGATTGCCGCATCCTTGCTGGAGAACCATTCTTGGATAGTGATTCTCAACGATTGAAATCAGGCGGTAGACAGCTAAGCGATAGGGGGAAGTGGCCAGCAGGGTGATCAGTATAAGCCGGTTTAGGACCAGGGCGCCAAACAGTTTCCATTGTCTTGGCACTGAAGGGGGCTCCTTCGCGTTTCTGTGCGCGCGGTCCATGGTTGTCTGGCTCTGCGGTTTGGATTTCTAGAAGATTCATAGTTGATCACGGGGTGGAGTTGACCCTTCTTTGAGTTAGCGCTTCAGTGCTCTGGCTGATAGTTTCTTATGGGCGAAATCACAGCCAGGATGGCGGTGATTGCAGCAAAGCCATGCGTCAATGCGTTGCGATGGTGCTGCGGAGCTGAGCCGTGGCGCGTCAGGGGGCTTGCGCGAACAGGAAGTGGCTTCCCCAATTGAGGCTCAACAACGGAAGATAAAGGCCAGTGGGACTGTGGTCACTGGCGATTCAACACGCTGGGAATGGGCGATTGAAGGGCTTAAGCATGAACCCTATGGGCAGAAGAATCTGCTTTTTGGATGATGCTTAGGAGGTGATGCTTTATCCTGAGATTGCAGCGTCTCAAGAACTTTTTGTGTAGCTTGATTTGTTTGGGTTGTTGCGATGTTGCGCCAGATCTTGCCTGTTTGCAGGAATCAATGCAATGGTGAGGGGAACCTGTCTGGGTTTTGTGGCAGCAAAGAAATTGCTGAGCCCCAAGCTTCGGGCGGTTGCTCGATTTTGGCTGTAGAGGCCTATCTGAGACATCTTAAAACAACGAAGTTCACGGCTCCTGCATGATTCTTCTGCTTGAGCTGGGAGAGGGTTGGCAGCGATGTTTTACAGGCAGAGCACAGCTTGCATAGACGTCGACAACAAACTGGCTTGCCTTGCAGTTAGTTGCGCCAGCTTCCCCGTGGTTTGGGGCCTGGGCGGGATGGGAGATCGCCTCGGAGACGAACTTTGAAAACGCCTTGCGGGTTGCTGAAAGCCGTGGTGATGCCAACGCCGAGGATTGCGTATGGCCGCGAAACTTCGGAATCGACTGGCGTGACGATGGGAGCCATGATGAATTTGTATGGTGAAGAAGGGTAAAGCCTTGGGCCAAGCAACGGAGATCCCTCGCCCCCTTACTACGAGATGAACAGTCCGATCGGAATTGCGCCCCTCCAGATCCCGACCCACCGCTGAGATGCCGCCGCATCTTGCGCTGTTGTCTGGTGGGCTGGAAACACGGCCAGCAAAGGGCGGAGCTTGCCGTCGGACAAAACCCTTGATTGCCGATGGTCCCTGATTCCCCTGTTGGAGCTTCAGACCGATGAGGCAAAGGCGCTGACCAGCGGACTGTGGTTTCCGCTGGGCTGCTCGTTGCTGGTATTTGCTGGTGTTCAGGGCCTTCTTCCCTGGTGTTCTCGGGGCCTGGTGCTTGGTGGATCTGGAAGGCATCGCCAAATAGGCAACAACCCGATGCCCATCACGCCCAATCGCCCCACCAAAATCTGCCCGGTTTGCGGGCGCCCCTCCAGTGTCGAAAAAATGGGAAGAACGTTTGGACGAGGTGCCTTTTATTGCTCCGATCGACTGCCAGCAAAACAATCGCAAAGCGGCTGAATGCGACGGGGGTTCGACCTTCTGCTTGACCTGTGTTACGCGATCCCAGCCTGAACTCCAGGATTCCCATAGCCGAGATCATCAGTGATTGGCCGAAACGGATTGTTGTCCAGACTTGACCCAGACAATGTGGCCATCCCCGATTGCGAATGCAAACTGCGTTTCTATAAACCGGTTCGCGCCCCAATCTTTTCCGCAATCTGCCCCTGATGCCGCCCGCCACCGGATTCTCAACCGACGCCCTGCTCGCCTTGATCCCAGAAGATGGCAGCAGCTCAGGCAATGCGGAGTTGCGCGCTGATCTGTTAATCTGGCCATGGAACCCTTCAGCGATGAGGAGGAATTCGAAGCTTCTGCCAAGGATCATGTGGTGGCCATGGCGCCGCCGAGAAAGCCCGTGGCCCTGGTGGCGGCTTGAAGGCCGCCGGATCAGCCCACCGGCCCAGGCAGGCCTCTGCATCCGGAATGGCCCGCAGCGCGCCGCAATGGCAACGGTGCGGCCGCCCGCGCGCCCACCATTCGCCGCCGGAACCACCGCCGCCTCGGGCCGCTCACCGGCGAGCTGCGCAACCAGATCGATGGCAATCTGGAATTGCCTTCGGAGTGGCGGCATCGCCAACCCCCTGGAGTGCTGGAGCAGCTCACCTACCTTTGCTGTTCATCCGCCGCCTCGATGAGGCTGCGAAACCCTGTAGAGAGCGCAAGGCCCTGCGCAACCGCGCGCAGCGATGGTGCGGCGGCTTTATTCCCGAGGAATGACCCCCGCAGGAGCGCCTTACGAGCGGCTGCGCTGGAGCCCGCCTTCAAACAGCTGGCCGCCCCGAGATGTCGAGCTGGTGGGCGAGCGCGTGTTTCCCCTTACTGCGCACCCTTGGCGGCGATTGGCTCGGCTTTGCCAGCCACATTGAAGCACGCCGCGTTTCCCACGATTTCCCACTGCCGCCCTTCCCTGCAAGGTGGTCGATCTCCTGGATGCGGTGGCCGATTGGCGGATCGCGAACACCAAGGGACATCTACGAGTACATGCTGGGCAAAGCTGCGCCACCGCGGCACCAACGGCCAGTTCCGCACACGGCGCCACATCATCGAGCTGATGTGCGATGACGGAGCCCAAGCCCACCGACCGTGATGGCCGATCCGGCCTGCGCACCTGCGCTTTCCCGGTGGCGGTGGACGAATACCTGCGCGAGCACCACCCGGATCTATTCAGGCGGGACACCCAGCAGCGCGAAAGCACTTCAACCATGGCCTGTTCCATGGTTTTGATTCGACAGCACGATGCTGCGCATCGGCTCGATGAACATGCTCTTGCACGGGGTGGAGAACCCCGATGTGAGCTTTCGCGATTCCCTCTCTGAAAGGACGGCTGCGCTCGAGGGAATCGCACTCCTGATTTCTTGCCAATTCCGCCTTTTGCTGGCTCGCTGGATTTCGAAAGCACCAGCGCAAGCTGCAACGGTGTGGAAAACCAAGAAAACCGAGTTTGGCTGTTCATGGCCTTGTTCCTGCAGGCTGCTCAAACCGGTGCCCGGGCAGCGGGATCGTGCCCGATGGGTGCTGTTCGGCCTCCAGCAAGGCCCACAAGAAACTGGCGCCCGCAACTTGGTGGGACGATTCACTTTCTCGAAGGCGTTGGTGTCGCTGCCGAGGCGGGTGTTCCGCCCCTATGCAGGCTGACACGGCGATCCTGCTGTTCACCAAAAACCGGTCCGGGCGCTGGTACCGATCAGGTGTGGTTCTACGACATGAGCGCCGATGGGCTGGACCTCGACGACAAGCGCAATCCTCTTGCTGCCGCTCGAGAAGCTGGGGGGCCTTGCGCCGAAAGAGCCTTACAAAGAAGGCGACACGCCAAGAACCAGCCTGCCCGATGCAACCTGGCCCGCGTGGAAGGAACGCACAAGCTCAGAGCGCGAACGGCGCGCCGGAGCAGAGCTTCTGCGTGCCCAAGGCGGAAATCGTGGCCCAGGGCTATGACCTCGCCTCAACCGCTACAAGGAGCTGATCTACGAAGGAGGTGGAGCAAACCAACGGCCTCGATGGAAATCCTGGCAGAACTGGGTGCGATCGAGGCAGAATCCTGCAGGGGATCGAGGAGGCTGGAAGGGGATGCTCGATGAGGCCAATTCCCATCTCCACTCAGGCGGGCCAGGCCAAAGAAAACCACAGCAAACGATCGGTTGAGCGGATCACGTCGTCATCGTCAGGCGGCCGAATCTTCTGCCGAGGCGGTTCCTGGCCACGTGGTGACTTTGTCAACCCATTCAGGCGACTCGTTGCTTTCCAGGCCGTTCTCTGCTGTGGGTTCCACCCACACCGAAACACAGGGAGATCGGTGTTTGTCGGTGGTGATCAGACAGGACACGATTCGAGTCGCGCGGGCGCGGAAGGCGTCGTCCTGAAGATCACCACCAGGCCTGGGCTTGCTGGCATAGCCGGATCCTCCGGCCATGGTCCAAAGCTCACCACGCTCACTTGCTGTCTCGTCATCGGGCCACTCGACCACCGAAATCATGAGGCCTGGATCTCGGCCTCTTCCGGCTTTCGTTGGCCAATCGCGACTTGCGCCGCGCCCGGCTATGCAAAACCCAGGCGCATGCACAATCCGGTACCCAGATCTGGATCGGCCGCATCCCCTGCGGCCGCAGGCCGCTGGGCGTGCTCCGCACCTTGCGGCGGTGGCGGGCGCGGCCGCTCCTGGCGCTGTCCTCCGATCGGGAGCCTCCGGGGTTGGCTTCGGCTTCCATGACAGCGTCAGCGCTGGTTACATGTCGATGGTAACGGGGGTGGATCGCGACGGAGCTGCTTCAGCCGAGAATCAGCTCCAGGGCCCGAGATAAAGCGCAGGCCCGGCATCGATTGCTGGCCAGCTCCACCTCGCTCACCTGGCCGTAGCGGCGGCGGATGCGCTGCTATCGATCGAGCGCAGCTGATTCCACCAGGGCATAGGGAGGGCTTGGTAGACCGCTTCGCACCTGGGGGCAGGGGCGGATAAAAGGGCCCCGGGGTGGCCGGCGTTTCGGTGATTCGGAACACAAGCCAGCAGCGGAAACCTCTGGCTGGAATTTCACCGGCCGGAATCACTTACCACCAGGGCAGGGTCGGGTGCCGCGCTGCTTCATGGGCCGAGGGTTCGGCTCCAGATCCACCAGCACCAGGCTGCCCCGGGGCAGTTCATGCTGGACATCTGGTGAGCCGGGCAACCGCCAAACCGGATTCCGGCCCCAATGCAGCGGCACTCCGGCGCTGGGATCAAGCAGGTTCACTGTCCCTTCGGGCAGGCCTCGCCCAATCCGCCAGCCAAGGGCTGCGGTTTGCGAACGCTCGTCGGGGTGGGGAGCCTCCAGGGAACCAGCAGTCCAAGCCTTTGGGCGCCGCTGCAGTTCGTGGCGCCACGGGGCCTTCGGCACGAAGCGGCTGCGGTTGGCCTCGATGCGGTCGATTCCGGCGACCAGTCTGACCGACATGGTTCCACGGGGTCAACCCGTTTCGGCGGGGGGCTGGAGGGCGCGCCATGGACGGGAAAAGGTATGCAGGCCAGTATGATCATATCGAACTTTTCCCCAAATGGCCAGGGCCCTGTCCAGGTGCGACAGCAGCGAAAACAGGGGATGGTGCGGAGCTCACATAGCGCGTCGTGCTCTGATCAAAACCAACGAGCTTGTGCATGAAGAGGTGGAGACCCGCCCGGCCGTGGAGAACTTGCCGGAAACCCACGCGTTGATCGAGCTTGAGGGGATCCTGCAGAAAGGTCGCAGCGGAGCTGTGGAGGGGATGCTTTCGATGAGCTGGCCAGTGCTTATTCTCGGGCGAGACGCTAGTGCTGCTTTTCCTCTCAGCTGGGTTCGCCTCAAATTTTTCAGGACTACTTCCGACGAGCCTGATGGCCTGCCCAATAATACGAATCAGTGAAGATGTCCTTGCCTGGACCAGCAAGACTTTTACTACAGCGGCCCTATGCACGCAGACTATTTTGATCAACCAATGGAGACATTCTGATTTGGCATGGATGGAGAATTTTTAATCGAGGAGGCGCTGGAAAAGTTTCTGCCTTGCCCTGCTTAATTCCAAGAGTCTGCCAGACAATGCGAAGGAAGATGTCCTAAATAATGACACCTGTATCACGCCTCTTCCGACCCCATTCTGAAAGCGATCGAAGAGGGAAACACCCTTTTGTTACCGGTTAAAGCATCTTTCGGTGGCA
>Ga0163217_1015989_pt1 | contig 12091 bp, 14 predicted proteins | sample SynspAceP_FD_185933 | JGI IMG/M metagenome (GOLD analysis project Ga0163217, IMG submission 185933) | Saline lake microbial communities from Ace Lake in Antarctica - Synechococcus sp. Ace-P (PacBio error correction) | ecosystem: Environmental > Aquatic > Non-marine Saline and Alkaline > Saline ... | reverse complement strand
CGAAGATTGGCAGCTCTCTTTTCCTCTCCCAAGTCATTTTCTTCCTGTCTGCTGAGAAGGTTCGGTTGGTCTTTTGGCCGCCATGGACAACTCGACCATACTACCGTGGCATCCGAGTCACCTGGCCTTGGTCAGCTCGACTTGGTTCCCGGCTCGTCTGGCCACGCCAGGTGCCCGTGCTTCTGCGCGGTTGGAGCGGGAAGCGTCGATCGCCGATTCGCATCCGCCATGCCGACATATCTTCGGAGCGCAAAGGCGCAGGTGGTTGGTCCTCTTGCTCAGTCGATTCCGCTACGAATACGTGGCCCGCGTCCTCCATGCTCGAGACTGGGCCGATTACGGCCATTGGCCGCCGGGGTTCGCCTGGCCCTGCTCCAGGGCGCCAGCACGGAACGTGCCTGGCTGCGCAGCGCCCTTTGACTGCCCGAAGCCAACGCCGGGGTCCACTGGCTCCCTGTTGGGGCCCTTGCCTCGGGGAACTGCTCATGGCCTTGGAGAGCTGTCGGTCGTGACGGCCGTTTCTAGCAGTTGCAGGCCGGCCTGGGAGCGCTGGCGGTTGCTGGCCGGCTGGGTACGGCCCCTTTTCTGGTCGGCGATCAGTTGTCCTTGGCTGATCTGGCTGTGGCCGCCCACGCTCTCCCTGCTCCAAGTTCCCCGCCAGCGCCGGTGCGCCCTGGCCGGCCAGGAGCGTTCCTGCTTTGCCGACCATCCCCTGCTGGTTTCCCTGTTCGACTGGCGGGGACCGGCTCTAACCTTGAGCCCTTGGCCGCGGTTGGGGGTGGGCGTTCCAGATCAGGCCCCAGACTGAACGACACCCTGTGCAATGTCGATCCCCTGCTGCGCGAACTTGATCACTACGTGGTTTCTCGAGCCCCAGGTGGGCGAGCCGCACCCTGACGGCAGCCGAGACCCTCGATTGGCTGATCGAGCGAGCTGCGGCGCTGCGAGGCCTCCCGTGATCTGGATTGACCCTTCCTGACAAACCGGCCCGGGCCGAACGCTTGCTCGACACACGCCTGCGAACTGGAGCTTGGAGCCCGGCGTTTGCCGTGCAGTGTTCCGCCGTGCGTTCTGGAGTCCGCCCCGCCGTTAACGTCATTGAAGCACGCCGGCAACGCCTAAACAAGCACCTGTTGGCCCACCGCGCCAGCCGGCCGGCCGTCCTGCTGGAACTGCAGGTCCGCCTGGGCATAGAGCGGGGCTGTCGCGGCGCCATTAGCTCCGCCAGGCTCATTGGCCGGATCGGTGCTGGCTGCAATCAAGGGGCGCGGGTTTGGATCGGCGTCAGCCTTTCGAAGCACAGGGCAGCCGGTGCATCCAGCAGAGCCACCCCAACCCGTTGCAGCTGGCCCCAGTTTCTCGCGTCGCAAAAACACCAGACGCCGCCGCCGTGGCACAACCAGCGAAGCCAGGCGAATCCGCGCGAGTACGGGCCTCAAAGCACGAACCCGGCTCGCCATCGCTTCTGAAAAACACGTCTGGATCGGTCGTCCCGCGGCCTGCTCCAGAACCTGGTCGGCGTCAACGAAGCGATAGCCCAGAGGCGTCGGCCAGGGGCGGCCGACGGCGCTCTGCCGGCGCCATCATGCCGACCAAAAAATGTGATGCCGCCAAGACGTCGCTCAGGGCCTGCGGGGAAGTCTGCGCAGATGGTTGCGGCAAAGGCCTTTTCTTTTTTTTTCTTATGGCAATGGGCTGGGATCGGACAGCAGGACAAGGGCGGGGAGCGGCCTGATGAGGGACTGGCGTGGCGCTGGAGTTGATGGCCCAACCCAGCTTCTGCCCTGATACGCTCCTAGGATGACCAACCAAATGCCGGGACGATCAAGTATGAACCCACAACGTTGACCCCCACAACGCTGTGCGAGCCTCCCGGGCCGACGCTGGCTGGCGCCCATGCCAGTGGGACCCTGCGTGATCCAACCAGCCGGGCCACGTTCAGCTTCAAGCCATCTCTATCGGCTGCCGGAGTTAAGTGGATGCGCAGAACGAGGCCAGGTTCGGCCCGTTGCAGCCTGGCCCCGGGCCATGGCCACAACTATGAACTGATCGTGGTCGATGGCGGGTGGTCTCGACCAGGACGGGCATGGTGCTGAACCTTCTCGGATGTCAAGCCACGCCATCCGGCGTGAGGTGACCGAGCCCCTCGGACTTCCGCTTCCTCAACGACCAACTGCTGGCCGATTTGATCTCAGCCGCCCGAGGCGACTGCCCACCAGCCGAAGCCCTGCTCCAGGCGATTCTGGCCAGCGCCTGCGCCGCATTCTGCCCTGATCGTCTGCGGCCTCTACGAACAATACCCACCCTCTGGGCGCGACCTGCTTCCGACAAACACCATGGAAGCCTTCCTCGATTTCGCACTCACTTCGCTGCCCGCCCACCGGCTGGCCCGTCCCGAGCTCTCCCCAGCGAGAACGAGCAGATCTTCGGCAAGTGCGCCCGCCCCCACGGCCATGGCCACAACTACCTGCTCGATTGTCATCGGTGCGCTCGGCACGATCGATCCGCGTACCGCTATTGGTCTGCGACCTGGCCCGTGCTGCAGCAGCTTGGTGAACAATCTGGTGGTGGAGCCTTCGATATCACACCTTCCTCAACAAGGATGTGGCGCCATTTCGCCGCCCTGCGATGCCCCACCGCCGAAACATCGCCCTGCCACATCGCCGAACCTGCTGACGCACCGATTGCCGCCGCGGGGCGCAGCTATGCGCATAAGGTGCGCCTGCAGGAGACCGAACAAATTGCCGCCGAGGTCATTTGCCGAAGTCCGCTTCTGGAGATGCGGCCGCATCCGCTGGAAGCCCTTCGCGCCGTTTGAGGCCCACGGCCCTGGCCCTGGGCTTGTTCCCGGTTGCTGCCTTGGTTCCAGCCTCGACCCGGCCGACTGGCTCCCCCGAGTGGCGGCGCAGCCCAGCTGCGGAGGCCGAGGTGATCGCCCAGGGCGTGTTGGAAAGAGGCCCTGGCTGGCCGATGGGCTGCCTGGATGGCGGCAGGCAACCCTCAGGCAGCACGCGACAACCTGCCCTGATCCATTACGCCCCAACGCTGCTGAAGCCCGGCTGGGCAGCTGCCGCTCGCCACAGCGATTCGCGTGGTGGTCAGCCGTCAGCGGGCCTGCTGGATCCATGCCTCCCTTTTTCGATTCAGCCGCTGGAGGCGCTGGTTGCCTGCAGGCAGGCCCGTTCGCTCTGGTGTGTCCGCGCCGGCTTCCGCGCCTGTTGCGGCTGGAGCCTGGCCGGAGAAGCTTAGAAAGCGCCTTCAAACGGTTGGGGTTTGGAGCGGCCTGGTGCTCTCGTGGGCGCCGAAGCTGGGCATCCGCCCTTGCTGGCTGAGCAGGTGGATGGACGAGCTCCAGCTCACCGCTGCCGGTCCTGCTGGGTGGCCCACGGTGGGTGCCTATGGGCGGCGTCGATCCCCCGCAAAACTGGGACCTGCTGCAGCAACGCCCGCTCGGAGAGGAGAAAACTGCTGCTGCGCTACCGCCGGTTCGGCACCTAAGAACCGGTAGCCAAGATGGAGCAAGCCATCCAACCGCGTCACGCCTGACTTGAAGCATTGCTGACCCCGCTTGAAGCCTTTTTGACCGATTACCCTTAAGGGAATCCGGAAAGCGCCTTCTTGCAGCTTCGCTGCCAGATGAGCCACCTCCCTTGAAGGGTGTCGCTGGGAAGTCCGAAGCAGACGGGCGGCGCGCGTTTGATCACCCCATCGATGTCGTCGCCTCAACGGTCGCCAAGTGCCGCATGCTCCTTATCCTTATTCGCCTCAGAGCTCGTCCGCTCGCGATTCCGGTGTCTTCGCTCTTCGATCAACGGCATTGGCTGGCGCTCCCTCGGCCCTAGTCTTATGCTGAGGCCCTCGACTCCTCATTCAGTGTGCGGACCTGGCTAGGTTGACGCGTCCCAGCGATGCGAATTATCGCTGCTCTATGCGCACTTCTCCGTCGAAGTGCTGGTACCGCGCGTCTGCAGAGCACTGGCGCGGTGAGAGATAGTCGTCGCACGTGGTACGCAAGCCCTGTGCGCAACGTGTGCTCAGGGCTGCGGCACGACGCAGCGACGCCAGCCGGTGAGGCTGATCCGTCGACCAGGCGCTGCTACGTGCTTGGCCTCATCCGGTTTAGCTTTTGGCGCATAGCCGCCCTCTCGGGCTGCGTTATCCCCCTTTCGCACCATGTGTCTGAGTGCATAGGGCCGTCTGCTGCGCCAACACTCATGCCTTCCCACTTGATCGCGAAAGCGCTGATCCCGTGAAGCGCAATAGGCAGGACGTGCGTTGAAAGTCTCGCCCGGGCTCCCATGGGAGGAATCTCTAAGCCGTGGCTTCAGCAGCTCGGCGCTGGCTGCAAAGGGGCTAGTGGAATAGCCCCTTCTCGGCCAAGCTGCCCCGGCTTATCCGTAGACGTCGGCGAACCAGAGCCCCTGCCAGGCAACCGGTGCTGGATATCAAGCTGTGGGGGCAATCCGTGCCTCGAATATCCTTGATGGCCCTCGGTGCGCTCGCACTGTCACGGGCCAAGCTTTCATCTCGCCGTATCTCGCCGCCGGTTCTCTTCAGTTACTCTCTGAGAAGATGTAGGGCCACGGCAGCTTATGCTGCTCGTAGTCAATCGGGCTCATTCCGTCTCGGGCGTCATTCTCAGCATTTCGTCTGCTCGGACGACCTAAAAGGGGCGTTTGGGGATCGAGAAAACGGCTGGCTGATGCTCAGCGTGCAGGGCGCTGGCCACGGGCCTGGCTTACCCGTCGACTCAAAGACTCGTGAACTGGCCCAAGATTCCTTTGCGTACGGACTGAGCCCCGCGCTCGCTAGTACCCGACTGGCGGATAGCGCACCTAGCGCCGGGCCGCGCTAGCACGCTCCACTTACCAGACACACGTTCCGGCGAGGTCCTGGGATCGGTGGCGAGCCCCTGGGCTGAAGTTAAGCCGGATCACGTCACTGGTGCCGGCGCTGATGCTCGATGAGCCTCGTTAATCGCTCGCGACCCGATCTTCTGGCCGCGAGCATCACATCCTCAGTTGCAACTTCTCTACGTCGACCCCGCCTGCAGGGCCTGGCGGAAGCGGCGGGGCTGCGCCACCTGGCTGGCACAAACTCCGAAGAGGCCTTCTGGAGCAATTGGCAGACTTTCAAAAGACTTCGGACGACCATCCTCGCCAGCCCCTCACGACATGGCCAACCAGCGCCCCCGTGCAACAGCCGCCGTGAGCGGCGCTTCGATTCGGCGCTGCTGGTCTGACCGTCACACGCTGCGGGGGACACCGCCGGCCTCGATGGTGCGGGGCACATGCACGCTTGCTATGCCCGGCTTGTCAGCTGCTGTTCGCGGGCCTAGGGCAGTCGAGTACCTCACCGAGTGGTCCTTCTTTGTCTCTGTTCGCCCGGTGAGCCCCAACCTGCGCATCAGAGAAGAATCCTGGGCTCGTTCAGTGCCCACGTCGTGCGAGGCCCGAGTTGATGCCTCTTCATCCGGAGTGGCGAGTGTCGCTTCTGCGGTGTGACAGACTCATGGATCACCACATCTAGGCCGACAGCTACTGTAGTGGGGCTAGCCTACCAGCGCAGACATCTGAGCAATCCCCATTTTCGCAGGCGTACAGCTTCTGTTATTGTACGCCTCCATTTGAGTGGTGCGGGCGATCAGCAGGGGCTCGTTCTTCCCATTCCAGCGGTTCGCTCGGGGTCGGCTAGCCAACATCAGCGCCCGGGCGGCCGCTGTCTTTCTGGCCCACAGCGCCAGCCGCGCTCCACTGCAGCCGGCCGTGGTGGGAGTGACACCCCGTTTTTGCACCAGTCTCTCGGGCGCTTCGCGCGCTAGCGCTGCCGTCCTGGCCAAATCGCCCCTTAGCTTGGGGAGGCATTTGAGCGGAGAATGCCGAGGCTCTCCCTATCGAGCGCGCCCCGTGCACCTTGCCGTCTGCGGCCCCAGGGGGCCCGTGGACGGAAGCGTACGCAACCGGAAAGACCAATTCCCGCATTGGCCGAGGCGGAGACTTTAGACTGATGCCTCTAAGGAAAGGGGGCCTGTTCCTGCCGCCGTGCGCTTCACGTCACAGGTTGAATTTGAACCACACGTTACGTTCCGGTGATACTCAGTGTTGAAACCATCTGCCACAGAAAGGACACCGATCGACGGCGCCCCGGCGGAATTGGGCCCGCCCGCCAAGTTCCTCGTCCTGTGCGAATTGCGGCAGGCGGGGGCTCTGTTTGTGGGAAACAAAGCCTGCGCTCGTTTCCTTTAAGAGGCTCAGTACCTAAATCTCCGCCCTCGCGCCAAGCGAAATTGGCTTTAATTGACTCCAGCCGGTGGTGTGTGTCGTTGCAGGGTGTCCCGCCCTGGAGGGGCGCTGCCCGGGGCTTTTCGCGTGTGTCTATCTCGAGCTGGTGCGTTTCTCTGATTTCCAGCCGGACCGGCCCTGAAGGAAGTCGGTCTGGCATTTCTCGCCTCCAATTCTTCCTCAAGCAACTGGGGCATTGGCGTCTTCCGGCGGCAGCCGATGCCGGCGCGGAGGCTGTCATAACGGGGGTCACTCAGCGGTGCAGGAGGCCCTGGGCTTGGGCCAGAAAAGCGCGCCACGGTGCGAACATGTGGCTTGGCCGTCCCGCACATCTGTGGATCGCAAGAACGAGAGCCCGCTGGCTGGATCAGGGCCAACCCTACTCATGGGGGCCCGTAATAACAGACCTCGAAATTGTGAGAAATATTCGCAAATTCTTCTCCTCCTGCTGCCCCAATATAAAGCCCGCTCCGCCAGAGTGGGGGCTTCGCCACCGGAGTTGTCCCCGGATGGACCCCTGTACACGCAGAGCGACATCGCCACCGGATCGGGAACGGGGAGGTTTACCGCGCGGTGTTTTTGGGCACGCTGAACCAGCACCGAATTCTCGCGCAGTGCTCAGCGGGCGGAAAGCAAGGCGCCGGGCCTCCGGGTGTTGAGGCTTGCGCAGGGTTATGGACTGTGGCCCAGGCCCTCCCAGATTCGCCCGGGCGGTGGACAATTCCGCGGGCTTTAGAAAGCTGTGCATGTGGGCCAGACACCATAGGCGAAGGCCTGGCAGGTCGTTCCCGCGCCGAGCCGGATTTGCTAGCTACGGGTCAGACCAGCAGCGCCGATCGAGCGGCGGGCCTTTCCACGGCGCGGCTCCGGTGCGGCGCTGTGTTGGCACTCCTGAGCGGCGGCATTGATAGTCCGCTCGGAAGCTTTTAGTAAGTCTCTTGGCTTCCATGAGAGCCTACCGTTATTCTCGGGAGGTCTGCTGGATGCGAGCACGAAGGATGGCGCAGGCCCCGCCGCTTCCGCCCAGGCCCTGCCAGGCGGGGTCGACGTAGAGAAAGTTGCAACTGAGGATTGTGATGCTCGCGGCAGAAGTCGTCGATCAGCTCGAGCCATAGCGCCGTCAGTGGTCGGCGGCTTCGTTCACCAAGCTGGAGGCAATATTTGGAAGCGGTAGCCCTGGGCCGGCCTACATCCAGGGACTGAGACCGCTTCAGAACGGAAGTTTTCAGACCGAAGTTCAGACCAGCTGATCAACCGTTGACTCTTTGACGCTTGCGAGCGGCGGAGCTGGAGGCAGCTCTGAGCTGACCTTCGATTTTCCCATTGGTACCAACACCTGGCCGGTATTTTTCACCGGACTGTTTTCCGAGGGCTTCGATGCTCCCGCTAGCAGTTGCGGGTAGTAGCGGCCCGCGCCCAGCTTGGACCAGCCAACTGGCGAAGATATGCATCAAACGAAAACGACTCGACCAGGTAGCTGTGGCCACTTTGAGGGCATTTTCCGTAGCGGCGCCACAGGTGGCGATGAGATTGTGCGTCGGCATGTCCATGTTAGGCCCTCAGGGATGGCACGGTTCCGCTGCGCGGAATGGGCGCCACACTGCCGGAGGTTTCACGCCCGCAGCCAAGCGCCAGCTGTAGAAACGCGGACAAAGGGCCTGGGGCTGTCAGCGTTAGCCGGCTCATGAAGCCAGTTGCGCTTCGGTTGATTCTCCTCCATCGCCGGGGATGCCAGCGGGCCAGCAGCTCAGCCATGGTGCAAAGGGGACGTTCCGGCGAGGGGCGGGGTCTGCGCAAAAAACTAACCGGATTGAGGGCCTCTCATGACTGCCGTTAGGCAGTTCCTGTCGCTGGTCCCCCCCAGCGCTGCTGCGCGCCTCGTCGTGCCGGCAGCCAATGAAGCACCCGATTGTCCGCGCGCGGTGCGCGTCGCGAGGGCCTGGCTGTGTGGTTTCCGTGTTCATGACGACGTGTATGGTGCGCCCCCAGGCTTCTGTAGCGACGGGGCATTCGTGCCAGCGAGATCGCCTGGACGCGGGAAGCCGGCAACCCAGGCCGCCCATTGAAGAGATCTCAGGGGCCGTGCCGCCAGTAGCCGGGAGCGCAGGGCCTTAATGCTGACTGGAATTTACTTAAGTGGTTTGAAGCCGAATCCAGGGACGGCAGTTCGGGCAGCGCGGGGCGTGTATGACCGAGCTGCTGGCCTCGGCACGGTTGGGCGACGACAATCGACCGTTTCAAGTTGGTGATCAAACGCTGCGCCGCCCGTCTGCTCGGACTTCCCAGCGACACCCTGATAGGAGTACCACTTGTCAGAAGACTGCAATAAGACGGACTTCCGCGCATCCCTCTGCGTGCCGTTAAATCGGTTAAGGGGTCAGCGGGTAAGCTGCTCACTCAGTTTCCGAATCGTGTGGTGGGTGGCTTGCTCCTTCTTGGTACCGGTCTTATGGTGACGAAACCCGGCGTAGCGCGGGAAGCGAGGCCAAGTTCTACCCTGCTGCGCGGAGCGCCGGTGCCCGCCGACGTTTGCCTCCAAGCAGTCCCAGTTTTTGCGGCGGGGATCGAGCGGCCATTGGCACCCAGCCGTGGGGGCCACCCAGCAGGACCGGGGACGGTGGCTGGAGCTCGTCCACCAACTTGCTTCACGGCCTTAAGCCAGGGCGCGCCATGCCAGCTCGGCGCCACGAGCAGCCCGCCGCTCCACCCCAACCGTGAAGCGCTTCTAGCTCTCCGGCAGGCTTTCCAGCCAAACAGGGCGAGAAGCCGGCGCGGGACACCAGAGGCCCGAGCGGCCCTGCCTGGCAGCAACCAGCGCTCCAGCGGGGTTTTGATCGAGGAAAAGGGCAGGCCCCCATGGAGTCAAAGCAGGCCTCTCTGACCCGCGGCTGACCACCCGGCCGACTCCGGCTTGGCGAGCCTGGGACAGATTTCGGTGCGCCAGCCGGGCTTTCACAGCAAGCATGGGCCGGTTTTGGATTTCAGGCAGGGGGTGTTCCCCGCGTGCTGCCTGAGGGTGCCTGCCGCACCAATCAGGCAGAACCAGTCGGCCCTTGAAGGGGCCAGGGCCTCTTCCAAACACCTGGCGATCCCACCTCGGCCTCCGAGCTGGGCTGCCGGCCCGCCACTCGGTGGGAGCCACAGTCGGCCGTCGGCTGACGCCAACACCGAGAGGGCGCAGCCAGGGTCCGTGTGGGCGGTCTTTAAAACGGCCGTTGCGAGGGCCTTCGCAGTGCTCGCGATGGCCGGGCGCATCTCCTTATGGAAGCCCCGGCACTTCGGCAAAGCCTCGGCGGGATTGTTGCATTGTTCGGGGCTTCTCCTGCAGGCGCACCTTATGCACAGACTGGTGCGCCCGCCGGCGGACACTCGGTGCCGTCAGCACGCGTGCTCGGTCCTTCGCATGGTGCCCGGGCGATAGTTTCGGGCGCGGTGGCACGGTCAGACGGCAGAGGATGCCGTGGGCTCACATCCTGTTGAGGAAGGGTGCCCTGCATGCCGTGAAGGGTAGCGTCCCACCACCAGATTGGTTCACCAGCTGCTGCATTGCCACGCATGGCACAGGTCGCGCCACCATGCCGGTACGCGGATCGAATCGTGCCGCGCCACCGTGACATCGTGAGCAGTAGTTGTGGCCATGGCCGTGGGGGCGGGCGCCACTTGCCGATAGATCTGCTCGGTTCTCGGCCTGGAGAGCGTGGCGGGGACGGGCCAGCCGGTGGACGTTGGCACCCGCGCAAGTGGAGTGCGTAATCGAGGGAAGGCATTCCATGGTGTTGTCGAGCAGGTCGGCCCAGAGGGTGGGTTGTTCTAGAGGCGCAGGATTGCCGATCAGGGGGCAGTGCGGCGTAGGGCGCTGCAGATGCTGGAGCAGACCCGGGGACTTACGGTGTTCAGTGGGCAGCCCTGCGAGTTCCTGGCGTGGGCGCCCGGGCTGATTGACCTATAATCTTCCAGTGCCGCGCCGTCGATGAAAGCGCAGGCGGAAGTCGAGGGGGCTGGTCACCTCACGCCGAGATGTGCGTGTCTGTGACTTATTCCGAGAAGCATATCGACCGAACCATCGCCCCGGGGGTCCTGGTCTAGCGGCCACCAGCCCATCGGACACTTTGAATGGGCGAGTGATCATAGTTGTTGGCCATTGGCCGGGGCCGCTGGCAACGGCGAACCATGGCCTCGTTCTGCGCATCACTTAACTCTATGGGCCGGCCGATAGAGATTAGGTTCCTCGAGAAGACGGTATGTAACGCCTTTCCGGAGACCGAGCGGGGGGATCACGCAGGGTCGCCCCTGGTCATGGGCGCAGCCAGCGGTCGGGCCGGGAGGCTCGCACAGCGTTGGTGCTGCGCATGTTCTGGCAAGGCTTCTTGGCTTTTCTCAAGGGGTCAACGTTTTCCGTGGGTCATTCCCTTTTGATGTGGTCCCGGCGAGATTGGGTTTTCATTTCCTACGCGGTGGAGGCCGCGTCCATCAAAGCCAGATAAGCAGGCTGGCCTTGGGCCACTCCACCCTTCAGTGGCGCTCACGTCCCATCCGAGGGCTGTTGGCGCCCTCCCGCCCTTGATCCTTGACTCCCTGTACCCATTTCATTTCCCTGATGTCCCTCGCAGGAGCCCGTCCTGCCACAGGCCTGGTGGCCGCATACCCGATGGCTAGCGGCAGCAATAGCTTCCCCGCAGGCCTGAGCGCCGCGTCTTGGCCGGCATCAACACTTTAGGTGTCTTGGTCGCGACCTGATGAGGCGCCGCCTGAAGAGCGCCGTCGAAGCGCACCCCTGGGCGCGACGCTCTGGGCTAGTTCGACGTCGCTTGACGCCGATCCGAGGTTCTGGAGGCATGGCCGCGGTGCCAACTACCGATACCTCCCACTTTCAGAACGATCCGCGAAGCACGGTTCCGTGAAGCTTGGAGGCCTACACCGCATAACTACGCCTTTTGGGGCGGATCTCGGCGTTTCGGCGTTTTCCTGGTGCTAGCCTTCCGCTGGGCTGGAAGAGGTTGTTTTGTTCCGACCGGCGGCGGCGTTGAGTTGTTCTGAGGCCGACGGACGGTGAAATGTGGGCCAGGCGGGATGCACAGGTGGGATTAGGTCGGTCGTGGCTGGATGCACCGCTGCCCCTGGTGCTCGAAAGGCTGCACGCCGATTCCAACCGGCCCCTCTGGTGCAGAGCCCCAGGCCGGAGACTACCATCGCCTGCCAATGAGGCCGGGGCGGAAGTCTAATGTGCGCAAGGCTGACAAGCCGCTCCCCCACCAGTGGCATCTGGGCCGTTGGTATTGCCCAGGCGGACCTGCAGATTCAGCAGGACGGGCCGGCCGGCTGGCGCGGTGGCCCACAGGTGCTTGCAGGCGTGCCCGGCTGTGCTCAAGACCGTTAACGGCGGGGCGGCTCCAGACGCACGGCGACACTTGCACGGCACGCCGGGGGCTCCAGCTCCAGTTCGCAGGCGGCTGCGAGCAAGGCGGTTCGGCCCGGGCTCGGTTGTCAGGAAAGGGCAACCAGATCACTGGGGAGGTGCCCTGGCCCGGGCAAGCGCCGCCAGGTTCTGGCCGGCGTCGCCATCAGCCAATCGAGGTGTATCTCGGCTGCAAGAACAATTTATGTCGGCCGAACTGTCGCCGGGTGCGCCTCGCCACTAGTTTGGTGGCATACGAGAACCACGTAGGAGATCACAAACGCCTTTCCGCGCGCAAGCGGAGAGTGGGATCGGGACCCACATCGAGCACTTCAGCAGCATAGGGATCGGAGGCTCCCGGTGTCAGGTTCAGATCTGGAGTGGCCGGTGATTCTGGAACGCCAACACCACGCGG
>Ga0163217_1004966_pt1 | contig 12091 bp, 13 predicted proteins | sample SynspAceP_FD_185933 | JGI IMG/M metagenome (GOLD analysis project Ga0163217, IMG submission 185933) | Saline lake microbial communities from Ace Lake in Antarctica - Synechococcus sp. Ace-P (PacBio error correction) | ecosystem: Environmental > Aquatic > Non-marine Saline and Alkaline > Saline ... | reverse complement strand
TGTTGAGAGGATGCAGGCCGCGACAGGCACGTTAACGTTGGCATTTTACGATCAGCAAAATCAGTGCAGCAAAAATATCTGCAAACGTGCCCCGGAACGGTTGATGTGTCCCCGCCCGAAACCATTAGGTTGCTTGGGTGGCATAGCTCAATAACCACCTCGCTTCAATTATGGCGGCCCGGACGCTTCAAGGATCGAGTAAACTCGGCAAGAGAGCCGAAGGCTGATTGTCTTCAGAATCCGCCGCGGAGCTCTTCACCTGATATGTTTATTGTCGCCAGCAGAGTGCCGGATGCGTGTCTGTTAAAAAGTTTTTGAATAACTGCAAGTATTCCTGGAGGAAGTAATTTCGTTTCATGCGTCTCGATTCTGGACAGCTGTGAAGTAACACCGTTTATTTTCCATCAATATATCCATAACCGCTCGGCAGTTCGTCGGGCTTAAATATTTTGCCATAAAAATAGTCTGACACTTTCTGAACCATTGTCTTATATAACACTCGTAGGGACGTGGCGATTATAAACGTTCGGTGACAGGGATTTCTTTGCAGCGACGCAAACTAGTTATACCCGTCCATTTCAGGGCATTTCAGTCGAATTCATCATCGAATGATGATTCCTTGCCTTCGAACCGTCGGCGAGGTGATCTCTCCAATAATCCAACGTGCTGCCAGTATTAGGTGACAATCCAGCCTATCCGCTTTCAGCAACTCGATCTGCCGCCGGGCACACTGGAATCGATCCACCACCAACCGGAGATGACTTTGAAATCCGCGATTGCATTGCGGTGGAGAATTTCTTCACCAACGTTCTTCTTTTAACCGAGCCACTTCCGAAGAATTTTCATACATCAATTGCTCAATGAGTTTTTGTCATTTTGTGACGCTGTCAGGTATACAGCGCGCCTGGCTTTGGGCTGTGGCAGAATTATTTCCAGTTATGTTTACAATGCTTTCCACACACGTCCAGAAGCTTGGGTATTTGCGATTGTACTCGGTAGAATGATCATAAAACTGGTGGCCAGATTTTGAGGATGCCCCGCATTGCATCCATGCCCAGATCAATAATCAGGAATAGGCGCCCGCGTGTGTAGGCCACGCGCACACGCGGCTCTGGGAAATGCTGGAAGCTTAGGCAACTTTGCAACACCCTCTTTTTACCTGAACATTATGCCATAAATCTGGCGCCCGGCGAGCGGAAACAATAACTAGCGGTTTTACCGACAATCTGGTACGATGGTTTTAACGTGTCCAAACACCTGCATAGTTTTGCTCCGACGACCGGGCTAACCGATATTTCTTGCTCGTTAGGAGTTTGAAGAGCAATTTTTCGACATTGCGCCCAAAAAGATGGCCGACTGAATGTCAAGTTTTAAGGCCAGTGCCCGCGAATCGTGATTGAACCCGGAAATTTTTTGCGCAGCACGGCACGACTTACAAACCCGCAAAACAGGACGCTTGTTAATTATGCGCAACAAACTTTGTTCATCGCCTTTGCTCGCCTATGCTAAGCTCAGTTCGCTACAATCTACGCCACAGATATTCACCGTGCAGCTTAATCTGTTTTGCCACCATGTTTCCACAGAACAGGCCGGCGGTATGATTAGCTATTGAAGTGCAAAACCGCCAGTTTCATTGGCTGAATGCCCAATGGTGCATGGAATTGTCAATATTCATCGGTGATCTTGGAAAATCCGGGCCCACCAGCCCTCTATGTGATCCGAGTGACGCGGGGACGGCCTGCGCATGTACCTGAGCGTTACCCGTAAGACATACCGGACCGGCTTTAGGTGGCTAGCCCGCCTACTGCCCGTGCGAGGCCTCAGCGCGATATATGGTTGAGGCTACAGACCTTGTGGTGAATGCCAGTGCGGGCCATCCCAGCAGCATAATTCATTTGTATGGAGTTCGGCGGCAGATTACAGTGGCCGTTATCACCCGGATTGCTTTGCTGCCATGTGCGTGGAACGTGGCGGACCATGTATGTCACCCAGCACGTTCTTATACCGTGAGTTCGCCCCCGAAAGGCCTTGGCCCATGCAGCTATTGTGTGCAGTGTGGTAGAAATTGCAGTCCACGCATCAAGTCGGGTGACTGCACCTGGCAGGTGCGATGCGATGTAAGAAACAAACGAAATAGCGACGCTTTACACCGCAGCTTTTTGCCGTTAACATGAATAGCCTTCGACACCCTAAAGCAAAGCCCCGGCAAAAAACGGCCGGCTACTTTTTGTGAAACTTTAAAGCTTTCGCGCCGCGCCCGTACGCATTTATAACGTTTATGTTTTGGCCCAATTTCGCAGCAACCAAACAGAGGGTAACAACATGTCGTGACTTTCAAATGATATCAACCAAAGCTAAATCAACACGCAGGCCCACGCGATAAGCCGTCAGCCGGGCCAAAAACGCAATGCGGATCATGCCACAGCACAAAAGTACGCAGGGCCCGCCGTGAGAGTGGTTAATTGAGCAACCATCCCGGATCTTAAAAGTAGAGCAAAACTGGCGGCGACTTCCCGAATAATGACATGAGAATTTTCTAAGATTCGCCGCCCGCTCTGGAAGATTGGCAGTTATCAAGTAGACTGCTCCACCAAGCCCAGAAATGTTGTATGTAAAAGCATATTTGGGTAATAAATTATGCCCGTATGTGATCTTAACAAACCTTTTTTGCGCGATGTTCGCCCAGTTGTCTGCCTATGGCGACCTTTTGCGCGATGAGAAGAGCTGCTGTCTAACTGAATCAAAAGCTACAGGCACTGGACCGACGAAAGACGCCCGTGGAGCAAATTCGCAGAACGCGCCCAAACTTAAAGATCACGCTTTTGGTAGGATTGCTGTTGTCCTAGAGAGCGACCTTTCCGCTTCATTGCCGCAGCTGGCTTGACGAAACTCCACCAGCTTGGCCCGCAGCCCGATGCCCGCTGAACCAGTGCCAGCAGCTAACCAAAAACGGGCGGGTCATGGCCCACATTGCAAAACGCCGGTAGATTTAAGTTACTAGTGCGCCGACCAGTAAGCCGACAGAAACCTTTACGGCGTGGTGGCAGCATACGGCAGTGTATACAGTTACTTTATTCTGGCGCGCTGACGCATTATTTAGGTATATGCGTCGGCTGCCCCGTGTTTACAGTTTTTTAATCGCAATCTGCCAGGTAGCCAGAGCATGCGCTGTAAAACTTTGTTTGTCCGCATTTTTCTTTTCAGTCTAGCGCAGTTGCCCTAGTGGGCACCGTCAACGCTGATGATAGCGCCATTCGATTTGGTTAGTCGAAGTCATAATCGAAGGCCAAGTACACTTCAGATTGAGGCCAGTGCCCGGACCACCGTGGCCAATTTTTTGGGAATACGTTGCCGTTCGGGCTTTTACCAAGGACGTATTTCACGGGTTTATTTCCAGTGTTTCATGGTTTCAGCCGTTTATTTAAGCTCCGAGTGATCCAAGAAACCCGCGCCCATCCGCACGAAGCCACGACCGTCTATTACAAACCTGCGTGCACACGTAGGCAATGCGCGAACCAAGCACCAGATTGCAACGCACCAATTCTGTGTCAACCTGACGACCAACGATCTTAATCAAAACTCGCGCTGGCGGTTACGCGAGTTGGGCCAAAGTGTTTCAGCATGGACGTCTTACGCCCCATTGCCCAATACAAACAGGACGCCGCAAAGATTGAGTGATGTCAGTTAGCCATTACCCGCGAAAGCATGGTCGTCTTGTTAAACTATGCCCATGACAGGACGGCGCTGGATTCACGTTAAATAACCTGTTGGAGAATGTCCGTTTTTACTTAATGGCTCAGTAACCGAATTTATGGACGAGTCACAGATAGACAATCCAGATCAGCATGTTGAGCGAATCAACGAACTCTCAGCGACAGTCTTTGCTTGAGCAATGTTGGCTCGGGTGGATGTTGGCCTGTGGCAGACTGGATGAATCAAACCCTAACCGGCAATGTTCTGCATTTGATTTCCCACCAGCAAACCCGCCTCACCGTGACGATCCTTCAAGCTTGCAGTGTCACTCTGGCCGCATGGCCGAATTATCAACAGCTGGTTACAAAGCTTGGCACCCCCGTGGCGGCCTAACCTATTAGTCTTTGCGATGGGCAATTCGACTGACATGCACTTTCGGCCGCAAGGTGCCTTGAGAAGACGAGCAAACCCGATCTGCAGCCAGCATGCCGTCGGATTCTGGGTATATCGGCGTGGCATCGCGGGCTGCCTTCGCGACGCAACTTGCAGAAGCCGCGGGAGTGCCAGTTCAATTATGGATTCCCCACGACGCCAGGCCAGGTGCTTCGGCAAAAGCAGGGTGCCCGCCCTTTACCGCAAGTTGGGGGGGATTATTCGCCGCAAACGGGCTAGCGCTATACTGCCGCTGTTCGCAGGAGCGTTTTATCCCAGCGTTTCCAGCCACCAAAGCAAGCCAGATCACGCGCTTTTTTTTACGCCACTGGCTTTACCATTGTCTTTAACACAGACAACAAACGCCAGCATAATTTTTGGCCCGCTCACTTACCCAGGGCTGGCTGTATTCGGTACGGCGCAACAGCCACCGATCGGTGGGTGTGGCGGTTCTCCGCGCAGGGCTTGGTTCCCCCAGGGCGGTATGTGGTTCAACACGTAGCAAATTGTGCAGACCTTGTGCAAATCCGCTGATCAATACACCCCATGCAAAGTACGCTTGCAAGCAACGCTTATGGCAAATTAGTGCGCGAACAGAGCAATGCGGCAGGTCCGATAAACTCTTTATCCTAGAATAATCCAATTTGGTATTGCGAGGTGCCTCAAAACCTTCGACTAGTTTCCCCAGGATGGCTGGACTGGCCGGCGCCTGCGTTAAGCCATTCGCGGGCAAGTCCCCAATACAAGGGCCAGCAAATCACCCGCCACGCGTTATTTGTGGTTCGCAGCTATTAAACCCACAGCGCGCAAGCCCCCAGTTAACGGGCACGTCCGACCTAGCCGATGAAAAAACCCGCTGCCGACCATGCCAGTCATCAGGAATTTGACCGGAATGGACGTTGTACGGGCGTACTTTAATATGAATATCGGACTTGTGGCGACGAAATTCTGAGGGGCGAGTGGCTTTTCGCTACATCACACGTTATCACAGTGGCAGGCGCCGTCGAACGCAAAGCAAAACACTAATGCCCCCGTTGCTTGGTGTTCACCGGTCGGATGTAGGCCTAATACGCGCCGATGTTGCACAATAATGGCTGATCGCATGTGTCGCCACCAGCTGCCCCTCCCCCGATTGCATTGGCCACAGACTCCGTGTCGAGGGGTTTACCAGAATAAGGGAAGGCTTATGTCTTATCAACGTTAGAGCCACGTGGCAAAGGAAGCGCCTTGCAGAAATATTTCGCAACGCCGGTGGGAGAGTAGCGAGGTAGCGGATAAAGCGCCAAAAATAAGCCGGAAGTACAGACGAACACAGACGCGAATTCCAGGCGGGGGCAGGATGGGAAACGAAAAGAAAACCCGCGGATGGCAGCAGTACGCCGCGAACCTTATAAGCTTCGCGCTATTTGCCCAGTATGCTATGTGTGTGTCGGGTAGCGTCGATACGCAACGCATCTAGCGGAGCCTTGACCGCATGGGGAACCAGATCGCAACTTTTTAGCGGTTAGGTCGGCAACAACATCATTGAGCCATGTCAACGAAATGGTTGGATTGGGCCCAAACGGTTCCCGCGGCAATTGTGCAGATTCCAAGCTTTGGCAAACTATGAGTTGCCAGGTTTTTGAACGCGTTTCCAGAACCCCCGAACGAATCAGCTTGCAACGATGATGTGGAATTCGTGGTGCAAGCATATTATTGATAAGCGTGGAGCATGGGTTCGTTACGAGCATCGACTATTGGTCTTTATGCCGATTCAGGCAGTTATTCGAGGACGTCTGCGGCAATGAACACAACTTGTCATTTGTGGCTCAAAGCGCAATCAGACTCCGTTATGCCCACGCAACAGTATAATAGACCTGCTCATCAAACTCAAGCCTAAGTGGCTTTGGTCCCCAGTTTGGAACCGCGCTTCCCGGCCACACGCACGAATGTCTTTTCGTACACGATGCTGCCACTTTGGCCAACCGTTCTAAGCTTTTTGTTTTGCCTGGTCGCGGTATCGTGTCCATATTCCGGTCCGCACCCAGGTTTGCATACAAGGCATACTGCCGCGGTACTTCCTAGGGTTGCCAGATACGCGGCTGTTTAAACTCTGCAGAATTTCCTGTTATGGGGGTGCTCAAAAAAAACTGCGCGGTCCAACAACAATTGCCCAATCGTCAGGACACTGATTTGCGTTTATCGCTCGCAAAGGCCTCAGACTGCAAAGAGCCGAAGGTTGGCGTGGCCTCGCACATCCTTCACGATTACCCAGGTAGGAGAAACGCCCCATAAGGCTGACAGAGCATCAATAGCGCATCAAATTAATCGCAGGACTTTGGCCCATGCGCTCCCCCGTCAGGTTGCTTGCGCAGCGATTAAGATCCGGCAATGTTTTCACCTTCACTGTCCAACCGAATATCACCATTGTACCCCCACTCCTAGTCGAGGTGCTTTATCGTGATGCTAATGGCGGATGGATTCTTTGTTGCCTGAGCCGGACAAAAAAAGCCCAGAACAAACGGGCAATACCTTCGGCCTTCCATTGTACAACTTGAGCGGCACGCCGGGCATAGCGCCGGAAGCTTAATTACCAGGCATCGGGGGCCGTTTGTCTTGCACCACTTTGGACCAACACTTTTGAGAAACATCAGCGGGGGCGGAATAAAACGTGCGCCGATGTGTGCCAAATCAGCGTGGCATTGTCCATATTTGCAAAGTTGCGTTGGACACGTAACAACCGAATATATGTTTTAGCGGACGGCGGTAAAATGCCGGTACGGCCGACCTGAAAACTCACGCTTTCAACCCTCAGCTTTCCTAGCCGGGAATTTTGTGCATCGCCCAGCGCGGACGCGGTGAACAAGCTTTAACTGTGCTAGAAGATCAGGGACGTTTACCTGTGAACACAAATACCCGTCATTATAAGCAGCCTGTACGTTGGCATTCAATGATTCGTATGGGCTCAAGGCACTGATCGCCCATTGGAGAGAGAATTTCCAGGTTGTGCGAAGCCCACTCACTGACCTGCTGAAACTCCAGGGTGTGGCGCAGCGTGATTGTCAGAAACGTCGTGTAGGCGCACATTTTCAAGGGCGGCGTCACGCTGATTTTTCTGCGCAACTGACGGCAGCGCGTTGCGGGATTACCAAAGGTTTTGTCACCACGCCGCCAGTCGCTTGATTTTAAGCGTGTCAAAACGGTCTTTAGGATATACACCTCGCCGACCTCTACGTTTGCGAAATACACCACGCGGGTGAGAGCACCGACGCATGTCCGTATATTTGGCTATATTTACCCGGTTGTAACATCGGCGCGGGTGGCCCAGCGCGATTAGTCTCCTCGAGGATTATGCATACTTGACCGCCAAGCCTCCCGGCTTGGGTCGCACACGTACTCTATGGTTATCTTCTTCTCGCCTCTTCCTCCGTGCTTGTTCTTAGTGTGCTTTACCCGCGGTTTTGCCCGGTAGGCGCTCACGCACGCGGCGATCGTAATCCGCAGCTCTTTCGCCGTGAAGCATTATCCAGAGCAACATGGATACGGTGTCATGCGCAAGTTGTTATTACTCGGACTAACACGCTGGGTCGGCGACGTTCCGTCGCCAATTTCTGGTACTCGTTCTCGCGCTGCAATTTACGATAAGGCCGATGTACTCGCGCGGGAACTCGACATCGAGACGTTATAATGTGGTTTGTGATCCGTTTTTAATGGTGTGCGAGTGGTCAACGTCAACCCGCTGGTATCTGACTGAAGATCATGTTAACCGTTTTGAACCCCGTTGCTGCGCTCGATTCGCGATCCGCTCGCCAGTGCTCAACGTCTGTGATGTCCATACACTGCGGCGTTCGTTCTTTTAGTTTCACCTCGAATTACGCACCACGCTGTCTGTTTCGTATTGAAGTTAAAGCCTGCAGGGAATTACCGGTCCGGCAGGTTATAAAAGTGATGGCGGGCTGTGCTCAGAGTCGCTATGTTCTGCGGTCTGAAGTCCCGTTCAACTGCGTTGCTTACGCTGAATTTGCACAGGCTGCAGTATCGGTGTTCGTGCGAGTGTACGTGTCCAGTTTACCTTAGCAAGCCACAAGCTTCCAGCAGCCGCTCAGAGCCGTGCCCTGAAAACTCTCACCGACGGGCCAGTTACGTGAGACATCATTCTTGGCTGCGGGCGGTTGGCAACCTGGCCAAAGCTGAGAAGGGTGCGGGCGGATGTGTGCTTGGGGGTGGGACGCAGGCTTCTCAAGACAGTAATATGCTTCTTCATCATATGGCGGCTATCATGTATCGCTTTCAAAGCTTCTGGTGTCGCCTACGTCCGCGAAGCTCGGTTTCCCAATGATTTGGATTGCCATCAGCCGGCGCTTCGGTAAATCGCCGCTTGTCTGATCGCTTTGGCGCTTATAGCGCAAGGTAACAAAGCGGATGGATTGGGCAGCTGACACTTGCAGTTCGGGGTTTGTTTGGTTGCTGCCGACACCGGCGAGTCGTTTTTGAACTGGCGCAGCCGTTTTTTCTTGGATGCGAGATCTGGTCAGATCTTACGGAAGGGTTCGAAGCACCGCCTGATGAGCAGTTCGGTTGATAATGCTGTCAGCGGGAATCTGAAGGTTGTCAACGCGATGCAGAAGAATAGCGAGGACTCTGCTGCGCGCGCGGCGCATGCGCCGATGCCGTCACGACAATACCAATAATGAAGGGTACGAGCGATTAGCCTCCTAAGTGGGTGACATAGTGCTGCTGTCCTGTTGCGGATCGGAGAAAATTCGTACTGTCAACGTTCGTACTTGAAAGTTCAAGTATCTATGAAGGTCAGTAACTAGCAACTTAGAACATAAAACGTGATCTATAAAAATTGAAACGCGTAAATTACAACGCACAAAACAGGCTTATGGGGATGTTCACGACTCGGTGCGGCCAATCAGCTGCAGCGCCGCGTGCTTCACGTTACTGTACCCAGTCCGAACAACCCGTCGTACTCATGGTCACACCCGATCAAACTGATCAGCCTGTCCATGCTCTTTATTGTGCGTAATTAAAATAAAACTGTACCTGCTTGAATCTCTTCACCAAAATTCGATAACGGCCAACATGCATCATCAAGTGGAGGCGTCCACTTCGTCCGCATGCAAAAAAGGAGCCGGATAGAGCTGAAATATTGCAAAACCAAGGCTTATGCGTTCACGCTTTCACCCCGAGATAACAGGTGAATTGTGCTGTTTCTGCCTGCCCATGAGGGTAAACCGGTTCAGAAAATTCTGCCTGTCGTTCAGGTGGGCGTGACCCCCCACAAAAACTTTGGGAACAGCCTGCAGCCTTTCGTTAACCGATACAAAGGTCTCTTTAAACGCTGAAGGGTTTCACGTTCAATCTTGCGAATGCCAATTCCAGGATTCCAGCGCTTACGGTTCAGGTCTTCTGCTGGCTGTCCAGTAGTTTACGCCGTCTGCACTGGAAACTCGCAATAGCGCAGAGTTAATTGGCGCCAAACTGTACTGACTGGCGATCTTTTCAGTTCCTCAGACATTCCCGGTCACTGACAGAATGTCAGTGTCAAGCACGGCGTTCCAAAGTTGATGTTCAACGCTCAGAGCCACAATGTTACCGCACAATCTCAGCGACAGCCATTTCAGTGTTTTCCGCGTGGCCGAACCTCCTGGAGCTGTGTCGTCCGCATGCGGCCCTGATCGCTCGCGCCCGCCGGTAAGATCTTCCAGCCCCTCGGGGACTCAGTCCAATTTTCTTCTTCGAAAAGACGGCGCTCCAGAAGCTTCCAGCTCCAGACTGAGTTTCTAAGGCGCTTTCCGCCTGCTGCGACATGCCGCAAACAGTCCAAGCGTTCTTCACCGTGCTTGGTTGCAGACGTAGGTGATTCTGAGCAGCCGTCGCGATGTGTTCCAAGCTCTTGCACGTTAAGTTGCAGTGGTGAAGCAGGTCGCGTTCATGGCGGGCTGCTGGGCCAGTGAATCCGAGGTTCTGGCAGTCGTCACGTTGCGCCAGTAACTGTTCTATATGTCTCGTCATGTTCTTGTTCTCTAGCCCACTGTGCGATTCTTCACTTGCCGCACTCCAGTTCCTGATGTGGTGCTTCACGCCGAAAACTCTAGCTCCGCGCGTCAGCATCATATCTGAGTCAAACGCATGCAGTTAATTCTGTACGTTACGGGCTTGCCAGAGCGGCCAAAGTGCGCGGCAATGGTGCCCAGCCGCTGGTCTGCTTCGATTGCGCGGTTTGTCACGTTGTTCTGTTTCATTCAGCGCCGCCTTTGATATTCGCCGTCTTTTCTGCTAGTCAAGCTCCGCTGCGCTTGCAGCCAATTGTTGTTCCAAACTAATACGGTTTTTGACGCTCTATAGCCCAGTCTGGCTGATATCAGCTGCAGGCATTATCCAGTGACGCATCCCATCATACCCTGCGGCGTTATCACCACTCGGTCCGTGTTACTGCCGCTGCTGCTGCTGTGCTTGCTTGGAGTTGCACCACAAATATTCGCCAATGGATCAACAATACACATTACGCGCAACTCTGGCAGCCAGGCTAGTGGCCCTTGGCAACTCATGGACGCATCGGCATACGCAGACAGAGCGCCCGCACCCGGAGGGCATCGTCAAGGCAACGTTCAGTTGCGTGCAGCTGCAGTAACACCACGCATTGGCAAAGGCGAACCAAGCCCTTTCGTGCAAATTCCAGCCGTAATCCAATCAGAGCGGCGCAAAGCGTTGTGGGTTTTTGCCAAGCTTGATGCAGATTCAGCCATCTGAAGTGCACGTTGTGTCCCAGCTGTTCTCCAGCCCAGTTGTGTTGATGACTCAAGAGTGCCTTCAGCGTTGGAACCTGCCACGCTGTTGATTTCGCCCGATCGCTCGGTTGTGTGTCCCCAACCGAGCTTTGCAAATGCTGCTGGCTTGTCATTCATGATTTTCTGTGCGCCTTCGCGCATTCAGGATGACATAAGCTGCAGTTCACGCTGTTCATTCAGGTTCGTGATCGAGTGCTGCTGCGAGTATGGCGTCGTGCACCAGTTGTCCTTAGCGCGCTGCTCGATGCATTCTCAGGGCGAATGGCGATTGTGCCAAATCCCCACGCCTGGCGGCCGCGTTGCTGAACGAGGCTGGACAATGTCCCGGTTGTGCCCCAGTCGCCATGTCGTGTTCGTATTATTGATTGCTCACCAGAGGTTTCTGCCCGCAGGCTTAAACTTTCTATCTGGTCAAGCATTGCCAGTTCTCGTCAAACGTTGCACGTTTCCGTTATCTTGTCAGTTCACGGGCAGCTCGCGTTACGGGCTGCCAGGGCTGATAATTCCAGGCTGGCCTGACGGTACGGTCGACGGTTGTTCTGCAAGCTTTGTTCAAGCAAGCGGATATCCCGCCGGTTCGTGAGTAGCCGCGCTGGTTGGTTAAAAAATGATCATCGCTTTGCTGATGTTGCCGGCAATTTTCCCGACGCGGTATCCAGGATACGCGGTTCAGGTGCTTTTCATCCGAAGTGAATTCGTTATCCACGATGACCCCTGCCGGATTGCCAGTCAGGTTTAAGTGTTGCCAGGCCCAAACCCCGTAAAGCTCGGTTTTTTTGCGACCGTGTTTTGCTTGAGGTTTTGACTTTCAGCCCGCCAACCGCTTGGCCCGGTCCAGGTGTGCAAGTTGTGTCCGAGATCCCCGGCGCGACCATGCTTCAGGGTCAAAGATTTTCTGGGTTTTACGGGCGATCGATTTTTCCCGGTTTTCAGCGCGCTCTTGTACTTGGAGATGCCCGCCCGCTTCTCTTATTTTAAAATGCGAAGTTCCCGGCTTGCTTCAATTAATCGGGAAATTGATGCCCTTTGCTCCAATGATTGCGTAGCCTTTGCCCCCAGCGCCAGGCCGTACCAAGAAACCCAGATCGGCTTAATATCGCCGCGCGGCAACTGGTTTCCATTTTAGGGGAAAGTAACAAATTTTTTTTCAAAGGAATTTTTGGGGGCCCCCCCTCCTGGGCGTCTCTTTT